>Ga0233365_1000046_pt1 | contig 83695 bp, 73 predicted proteins | sample ElkDunMinimDraft_27_FD_191535 | JGI IMG/M metagenome (GOLD analysis project Ga0233365, IMG submission 191535) | Fecal eukaryotic communites from dung pellets of Tule Elk in California, USA - Elk Dung C36 | ecosystem: Host-associated > Mammals > Digestive system > Large intestine > Fecal | place...
CCATTCCGAACAGAGAAGTTAAGCCCGCCAGAGCCGATGGTATTGCCGTAACAGGTGGGAGAGTAGGTCGGTGCCTAATTTTATACTAAAAGTCCGTTATCATTATGATGACGGACTTTTCTGTTTTGTAAATAATCCTAAATAATCTTAATATACGTACTAGAATAGCTTGCTCTTTACTTAGCGATTCGTAAAAAATTACCCTGTTTGTCGAAGATAAGATCTACATCATTTGCCAAATCAATAGCTATATGATTCATTTCTTTATCAACAGATGATACCTTAATATTAGCATAGTTGTTTTTTAAATAATCCTGTATCTTAGAAGATAGGAAGGTTGTTGGTACACTGTTATTGTCTTCTGCATTAACCTCTCTCCATTCTCCGTCCTTATCAAAATCAATTTCTGTTTTATCGGAAAGTTCGACTTCGAAAACTGTTCCATCGGTTATTGGACTTTGTTTATTTTCAATATGGAGTATAGTAAGGTTTGGAAAATGCTCCGTAACAAATTTCTTAGCAACATCCGGTAGCACATCAGCGGGGTTATTCGCTGCAATTGCTGGGTCTGTATCCGTGGCATCTAAGCCAATCCCTGTGCTTGTATCAGCGGTGGTAGCATTTTTATTTGGGCTGTTGCAGGCTAAAAAAAGTGCTGCCAAACTTATAATTAATAGCTTTTTCATCTGTTTCTCCTTTTTTTTATAAACACAAATGATAAACATTTGTTTGTTCGTGCTTTAAAGCAAAGGAGATTTGTTATGCCTGTATTGGTCTTAACCGCTGAAATTAAGCGATGTTTTTGTTATTCGACTTATTCATCCTCTGGATCACCATAAAACTCGATTAAAGAAGCAATATAGGTTTCTTCCCAGCCCGCAATTAGATCTTCGTATTCTTCTTCCGGTATATTACTTTGGTGTACTTCCAAGGAAGTACCCTTTTTATGCTCATGGAGTTTCATGGTGACAATAGATGGGTTTTCAGTCTCACCGAAATACCATTGTTGAACTATTCTACTATACGGAGTAAGTTCTAAAAATTTTCCTTGAATAGCGCCATCCCACATGGAGAATTCTCCCCCAACCACTGGGTTTAGATCAACCTTATCACCTGTCCACAATAGAACCGTAATCTCTGTCGTTAAAGCCAGGTAGAGCTCTTCTGGGGTTGCAGGGATCACGTAATATTTTTTGAAATCTTTCATTTGTTGCAATCAATAATATGATGCGTTAAATTTACAGATATTAATTAGCTATAATGTCTAATTTTCTACCAAATGCACTGATTCTTATTAAAATCAGCAATTTTGTATGCGATGGTTTTGCAAAGGAAAGTGTAGAGGGGATTCTGATCTTATTGGTTAAGGTCTTTTTGTTGCTGGATGATAAGCTCACAGATATCTTGTGCAACTTCTTGTTTTGATTTTAGCGAATAGGTTTTAGTTTCGCCATTTTTTTTGATCACCGTAATTTTATTGGTGTCATGAGCAAATCCGGCACCAGCATCTTGCATAGAGTTAAGTACGATGAAGTCTAGGTTTTTTCTTTGCAACTTGTCTTGCGCATGCTGCAGTTCATTATCGGTTTCTAAGGCAAAACCAACTAAAGTTTGGTGGGATTGTTTCTGCGTTCCCAAGTAGGCTAAAATATCCGTTGTTTTCTTTAAATAGATAGAAAACTCTTCTTGTTTCTTTTTTATTTTCCGATCGGAGACCTGCTGTGGCGTATAGTCAGCCACCGCTGCGCTCATAACTATTATATCTGATTCGGTCGCATATTCCTGGCAAGCCAAGAGCATATCATTAGCGGAGGTGACCGCTATTTTGTGTACATTTTCTGGTGTTTCTAACGCGGTAGGACCACTAACTAAGATAACGTGAGCTCCTAGCTTGGCTAATTGCTGTGCGATGGCGTAACCCATTTTTCCACTAGAGTGATTCCCAATGAAACGAACAGGATCAATAGCCTCATAGGTAGGGCCAGCTGAGACCAACGCTTTTTTACCACTTAACGGTTTAGCCTCAAGAAGAAATTCTTCCAAATAGGAGAAGATTTCTTCCGGTTCTGCAAGTCTACCCTGTCCATTCAGCCCGCTTGCTAATTCACCAGTTCCCACGGGAATGATGCTATTACCATAGCTTTTAAGTAAATGTATATTGTGCTGAGTTGCTGGGTGCTTCCACATGTCTAAATCCATTGCGGGAGCAAAAACAACAGGACTCTTGGCTGATAAGTATACCGCTAAAAGTAGGTTGTCGCACAATCCCTGAGCACATTTGGCTAAGGTGTTAGCCGTGGCTGGAGCGATCAAAATTAGGTCAGCTTGCTCAGCTAACTGCACATGATTGTTCCATTCACCAGTTTTTGAGTCGTAATAATCGACTAAAACGGGATTACCTGAAAGTGTAGAGAGTGTAAGAGGAGTAATGAACTGCGTTGCTTCTTGGGTCATGATAACCTGAATAGAAGCACCTGCTTTATGAAGAAGTCTGACCAATAAGGCAACCTTATAAGCGGCAATACTACCGCTTATTCCGATTACAATATTTTTGTCTTTTAAAGACATATGATCGACTTATTCTTGTTCGTTAGCTGGATTTCTGTAATATACTTTGTTATTCAAAAACTCATCGATTGCCACCAATGAAGGTTTTGGTAAACGTTCGTAGTGTTTTGAAATCTCGATTTGTTCGCGATTTTCAAATACTTCTTCCAGGTTATCATTACTTGTAGCGAATTCAGAAAGCTTCTGATTAAGTTCTTCCTTTACCTCAACAGAAATCTGATTAGCGCGTTTACTGATGACAACAATCGATTCGTAAAGATTGTCAGTTTCTTGATCAAACTCTCTTAAATCTCTTGTGATTGTAGAACTTGCGACTGTATTTTTTTGCTGATTCATATGTAATAAACTATGTATTTACTTATTTGCGTATGTTATTGTTGTGGCTGTGATTGTGGTGGTTGTTGATTCTCCACTGGAATTTCAGATGGAGCTGTAATACCTAACTCTTCTTCTGATTGTTTTCTTGCCTTTTCTTGCGTTTCGAGTAGTTTTACAGCCAATGTAATTTTCCGTTCAGCGCTAGTTCGTAAGCTTTGCAGCTCAGTATTATACTTACTTTCTGGAAAATTCTCCGAAAAGGACGTGTAATAATCCAACATCTGATTAAACCTTTCTTCCTGACGATGCGGGTAGCTGTTATCAGCGAATAAATATTGAGATTTAACCAATAAAAATTCTACATCTTCAGCATGTTTGGTATCAGGATATGTTTTTAAGACATTCTCCAAGGCGATTACCGCTGCACGGTAATCATCTGGCAAGCCCATGTTATAATAAAGTTTGGCGTTGTCAAACGCTTTCTTCTCGAGTTTATCACGAAGATTTTGAATTAACTCTCCAGCTTCCTTAGCCCTTTCTGATTCGGGGTATAAGTTGACAAATAATTGCAATTGATCAATAGCACGTTTGGTGTTTTCCTGATCAAGATTAGAGCGTGGCGAATCTAAATAAAAACAGTAAGCCGTCATAAAACGACATTCTTCAGCGCGCTGGGAGTTAGGATAATTATCTGCGAAGTTTTTAAAGTGAAAGCGAGCAGAAATATAATCCTTTAAACGGTAACTAGCATATGCCGTGTAGTAACTTAAGTCTTCCGCATCAGCTGTTCCCCGATATTTCGATAATAAGTCTTCAAATAAAGTCAAGGATTTAGTGTACTTCTCTTTTTCGTAGTACTTTACCGCTTCCTGATACTTCATTTGTATGTTGTTGCTGGCGCGTAGTTTCTCAAATTTGCTCTTACAGCTACTCAAGCCAAATAAAAGAAATAAGCCGACAATTAGGCTAAATACATTATTCTTTAAAAACATTCCACAAAGATACATCAATTAATACTAATATTCAATTATAATTACAGACGAAAATAGTGGAAATCCCTTGATTGACGAGCGTGATAATTCGCATTTAACAATCTTTAACTAAAGATTTTGTGTATTTTGGTGATGGAACTTTACCTAAAGGGAGTGATTCGAAATTGCCAGTTTTAAGTCATGTTGATCTTCCTACATGATAAACGCGCCGGAGTTTGTCTCTTTTATGTGCATGGATTCTCAGATCGGCGATATGGTCTTCCTTTTTCGCTGGGGCGTCTAGGGTAACTTGATGCATTTGTAAGCAGATAATCATTTTTTGAGCAGACTCATCCGCATTGGGACTAAAAAGGGGTACTCATCATTCTTTTTGTTAAAAAATACCTATCTTTACTCATTGTACATTAGTAGCAATTAAAGATGACATTATTAGAACGAGTTGAGCAAGCATTAGAATCTATCAGACCTTATTTGCAAACAGATGGAGGGAATGTTTCTATTGAAGAAATTACACCCGATAATGTTGTAAAATTGAAATTATTAGGAACTTGTGCTAATTGCTCGATGAGTATTATGACTTTTAAAGCAGGATTAGAGCAGGCTATTAAGAAGGCAGTTCCTGAAATTGTTTCCGTAGAGGCGATTAATATTACCGATATGGACGACCCCAATGCGATTACACCTAACCAACTGTAATAAAAATGATATCAGGGGTTAACACTATTTAACTACCATCTATACGACGATTTCTGTATTTTTGAAATAATGAAAAACTGGCTGAAATATATCTATATCGGGTTGTTTTTGGTTTTGGGACATACCAGCCAGGGGCAAGGTAAAAAACTGGTCCAATTCTCGGGATATATTATTGCTTCGGGTACAGATGTGTCAGTCCCTTACGTAAGTATTCGGAATAGTAGTTACGGAAATGAAGGATTCACAGCGAATCATGAAGGATACTTTTCGTTTGTTGCTCACGTAGGAGATAAAATAGAGTTTAGTTCCATCGGTTATCGCGGCACAAGTATTACCATTCCGGAAGTATTACAAGATAAATACTCCATTAGAATTGAGTTGTTTCCCTTAATAGAGGAGTTGCCCGTAGTGACAGTAGGACCGCCATTACCATGGGCGAGTATCGAAGAGTTTAACCGCGAGTTTTTAGCCTTAAATATAGGAAATGATGACGTGCTTAACGCTAAAAGAAATCTATCACCACAGGCATTAGCATCCTTATCTAAAATTGTTCCCAGAAGTGCCGAAGAGATCCAAGCCTACAATAGCTTTCAGAGGCATATAAACATGTCGAATAAATCAATTAATCAACGCATGTCCAATCCATTATTGAATCCTTTTGCCTGGGGAAAATTAATTAATCAAATCAAAAGTGGTGATTACAGTCGTAAACGCCTGAATTACTAAATAGCTTTTATTTCGTCTCTTTTATTGAACTGTTTGGTATTTAACCGGGAGGCTACATAGGAAACCAGTATGGAGACTAACATAACGGTGGAGAAGATGATGGCGAAGTCAGTATAACGAATATCAACTGGATAGGATTCAAATAAAGAACCAGCTGAGGTCGTAATAAACCCGTATCTTTCTTGGAGCATACAAAATAGTAAACCCATTACTGCCCCTACAAAGCTGCCTATCAGCGCGATCATCACACCTTCATAGAAGAAAATATTTTGAATTAATTTATGGGGAGCACCTAAGCTCTTTAACACGACCATGTCCTCATGTTTATCGATAACCAACATGGTTAGTGAACCAATGATATTAAAAATTGCGATGACTCCAATAATGGTAATGATAAAGAACACAATCCATTTTTCCGAGCGTACGGTTTTATACAAGGTTGGATTCTGCTGTTCCCTGTTTTTTACGACATAATTGTCCCCGAGTAGCTGCTGAATCTGCTTTTGGAGAGCAGATGAATTATCGTTTTGCGCATAGAGTTCAATGGCGGAGACCTTTTCATGTTCATTTAATAAGTCTTTTGCAAAATCAAGAGGCACAATAATCAAATCATCAAAACCAGGTTGGAATTTTAGGATTCCGCTAGGAGAAATGAGTCTTGTTCGGATATCTTCTAAGGGATTGATGCTGTTTGGGGAAGCGTGTTTGTCAGGCGTGTTTAATACTAAAAAATTGTCGCTCACCTGCAACGGGACTTGCAAATTTGCCTGTACCTGCGCACCTAATATAGCAAAATTCTCCTCCTTAATATTAACCTCCAGCTCTCCGGCAAAAAGCATTTCTTTTGTCGCGTGACTATGCAGACTTTCGGGTTCAACTCCTTTTACCTTCCCTATAAATTGTTGATTATTATATTCCGCTAATACTTTTTCCTCCAAAACTTCACTATATGAGGTAATTTGGGGAATAGATCGGAGGTCCTTAAAAACCTGATCTTTAGTTGTGAAAACTTTACCGGATTTTGGCTCGATCCGGAGCTCGGGAGAGAAGATACTGTATTGTGATAGAATGAACTTTTCCAAGCCGTTATAAAAGGATAGTACAATTACCAGGGCAGCGGTGCTAACGAGAACGCCAATTACGCTGATGCTTGATATGATATTGATTGCATTAACCAATTTTTTAGAAAATAAATAGCGCTTAGCGAAGAAAAGAGGCAGTCTCATATCGTTACGCTCTAATGAATTGATTGAATTGTTTTTCGTGGCCAACGGTTGTACTTGGACCATGACCAGGGTAGACTACGGTGTTTTCAGGCAGCGTATAGATTTTTGTGGAGATGCTATCGAGCAGTTGTTGGTGATTCCCCATAGGTAAGTCTGTTCTGCCAATACTGTTTTGAAATAACACATCACCCCCAATTAGAAAATTAGCCTCTTTAGCATATAAGCACAGATGACCTGGTGAGTGGCCAGGTGCCAATATAAGCGAAAGCTGATCTTCGCCTAGTTGGATGGTATCAGTTTCGGTAAGGAAGACTTCTGGTACAGGAGATGGCTCATAGCGTATTCCCATCTGCGGCGCATAGTTCTGAACCTGGATTAAAAGAGGAAGTTCATCTTGGTGGAACTGTGGCATAAGCCCATAGGTTTCCCAGACGAAATGGTTTCCTAAGACGTGGTCAATATGACAATGCGTATTAATCAAGTGAACAGGTGTTAAGCCATCAGTTTGAATAGCTTCAAGGAATATCTGTTCTTCTTTATAGTTATGCATACCTGGGTCTACAATGATACAGTTTTTGTTTTCATCGTATAGGATATAGGTGTTTTCCTGATAGGGGTTAAAAACTAATGTCTTAAGTTGAAGCATAATCAAAAATAGAAATTATTTCCACCAAAAAGACTGAATTAGATGGTTAATATCTTTTTTAATAAACTCCAGCACCGGGGCAATGGAGTCTACATGTGGTTTTTCATTAAAATATAGGGCAGCTCTGAAATAATGTTTACTGCTATCGGTCAGGTAGAACTGATAATTAGAGGCAGTATTACCTGAGATTTCATACTGCAGGCCGCTTACATTGGGCTGATCATTTTTAATAGCTGATTGGTCGATCGCCGTTGCCTTAGTGGTATGCTTAAAGGCAAATGTTCGCGCATCTTCTATCAGCTGATTTAAAGGGGTCTTTTGCGTAATAGGGAGGTAGCTGACATGTAATCGGGCATTAAACTGGGGAAAATCTAAGTTTTTCCAACAGGGGTGCTTATGCGAATCTTCCTCAGAGAGAATCGAATAGCTTGGGATCTCAAATCCAAAAGGACAGCCTGTTTCCACTTTTTCATATTGTTTTTCAGGGAATTCAATCCTGAAGAATCCTCGTGGTTTCGGACTATAATCTTCTTGTCTGCTACATCCAATACAACAACAAATGAGCAAAAACAAGACGCATACATGTTTTATTGATTCCAAATTTCCCAGTTTTTCTCAGCCTGCAGGACTAACATTTCATACCCGTTTTTTATACTTGCTCCTTGCTGTTTTCCTAAAGTAAGGAACTGTGTTTGTTCCGGGTTATAAATCAGGTCATATAGCAAATGGTCTGCCGTAATACCCCCGTATGGAATATTCGGAGCCTCTGTAATATTGGGAAAAGTGCCAACAGGACTGCAATTGATTAATAGCGTATGCTGTTGAATTAGAGCTGTTGTTAAGTCCTGATAAGTAATCGTCTGGTCACCTTTGGACCGGCTAACAATTTGGTAATTGATGCCTAATTTTCGAAGGGTATAACAGACGGCTTTTGTCGCACCACCATTACCAAAGATTAAAGCTTTTTTATGATGAGGTTTTAACAACGGTTTCAAGGACATCTCAAACCCATAGGCATCAGTATTGTATCCCTTTACATGTAATTTCCCATCTTCGGTATGGCGGATCCGGATGCAGTTAACGGCCTCCATTTCGTCCGCCTCGGGTGAAAGCTCATCTAAATAGGGAATGACACTTTGCTTATAGGGGATGGTTACATTCACACCATAAAAACTTTTATCAGTCAGGATTTCCCGCTTAAAGTCCGCTATATCAGCAATAGGGTAGAGATCGTAATGGATGTGCTGAATACCTTCATCAGTAAATTTATCTAGGTAGTACTTCTTTGAAAAGGAATGCCCTAAGGGATAACCTATCAACCCCAACTTCTTCATCTTTATTTTTTCTCGGTATATTTTTTAATAATGTCAAGAATAACGTGATTGCTTTGCAGTTGCGGAAGATATTCAAATAAGATATGGTGTTTCTCGGGTTCCGTATTCAAGGCGATCTCTAAATAGTTAAGGGCCATGGTATATTTACCAGCTGCAAATAAATAGGCGGTCATTCTGTAAAACAGGACTGCTTCATCCGGATTGCATTTGATTGCTTCGTTGATTACCTCTATGGCTTCATCATTCCTTTGTAATTCATAAAGTAGCGAAGAATAATCTAACCAAGCCTCGGCATCATCTGGATTCAATTCTACCACTTTCGAGTAAGCCTCCAAGGATTGCTCAAATTGTTTTAATTTGTATCGTGCGTCAGCAATAGCAAACCAATAGTCTGCATTTTCATCATCTATTTCCAGCGCTTTTTTGAAGTAATGGATAGATTCGAAATATCGATCTTCAAAATCTAAAGTTACACCAATGCCATACCACGCATCGCTATGGTTAACATCTAACTTAACAGCCTTTTTATAATATTGTCGAGCCTGATCCATCTGTTCAAGTTTTTCATAGCATTCGCCAATGGAACAACACGTATCAGCCGAAGGGGTTTCATATTCAAAAGTTGCTTTATAAACCTCGATGGCTTCTGAAAAGCGGTCCAGGTTTAATAAGGCATTACCTTTATTAAAATATGCTGAGGAGAAATCATCCTTAATTAATATAGCATAATCATAAGCATCAATTGCCGCATTATAATCTTCGAGATTTAAATAAGCATTCCCCAGATTATACCACGAGGCAAAGGAATAGGGATTGGTATCGATATACTGAAGATAAAATTCAATGCTTTCTTTTTGCTTATCCAGTACATCATAGCAAAATGCTATCTCATAAAGAGCCTCTTGATTTTCCTTATTGACTTTTAAGCATCGTTTTAGATAATGAATTGCTTTCTCATATTGCCCTTGAATTTGATAAAGTTCACCCATTTGAAAGTATACTTCATCTTTTGCATCACTGTTCTCCAGTGCTTTGAAAAAACTTTCTTCAGCCAGTTCATTCTCTTGCAAACAGATAAAGATAGCTCCACGTATTAGGTGTATTTCAGATTCTGACGGTTCCAACAACTCCGCTTTACCTAAAGCTTCTAAGGCGGGTTCGTATTGAAATGTATTGGCCAACACTTGGGCTTTCTTTAACAAAAAAGCTACTTTAAAAGGATGTTGGGCGGATGCAAATTCAATAACCTGCAAACATTTAATGGGATCATTTTTGGTGATATAGTAATCTATAATATCCTCAAACGCTTTTGAGTCGAAAAAGTATTGATCCTCATTTCGCAGCATTTCTTCGTAGCGGTCAACAGAGACTTTTTGTTCCTCTGGTGATCCAAAATCAAACTCTTCTTCCATATGCTTGTCTTAAATAATAATACTTGCCAATTCTATGCTGAATTTACCAATTATTTATGCGGTAATATTTTAAATTTTTCAACATCTTAACATTTATTGGACTATATAAGTGCACAAAGGTATATAAGCAATTGTTAATTGAATGTCAAACAAGTGTACAAACAAAAAAGCCAGCTCAATGAGCTGGCTTTCTATAATGCTAATTGTTAAAAATTAACAATTATTTTTTGATCTCAACACGACGGTTTTGAACACGACCTTCTTCAGTATCGTTAGAAGCAATTGGATTAGCTTCTCCGTTACCTGTAGCGTTTACGCTTGAAGCAGCAACACCAGCGTTAACTAAGTATTGTTTTACTGCGTTAGCACGGTCAGTAGATAAGTTCATGTTGTAAGCTTCAGTTCCTTCTGCAGATGCATAACCATCTAAAGATACTGAACCATTGTTATCTTTCAAATCTTTCGCTAATTTATCTAAAGTAGAGTAAGATTCAGTTTTTAATACAGAGCTATCAAATTCGAATTGAATTGGAGCGAAGTATCCTGAAGTTGAGTTATCAGTTAATTCTTGTGGCTCTGGGAATTTGATTGGACATCCTGAACCATCAACTACAGTACCTGCAGGAGTTCCAGCACATTTATCAAATTTATCAGAAACACCGTCACCATCAGAGTCTTTGCTTAATTGATCAACAGTACCTTCTAAAGCAGATACACGTTGTTTTAAAGCTTCAACTTCATTACGTAACGAAGGATCTTTTAACTCGTCGTACAAAGTAGCAACTGGGTTAGTGAAAGTTAAACTTTCTTTATCACGCGATCCTAAAGTAAATTCTAAACCACCATAAAGGTTAGAGAATTTTTGCTTTCCATCATATCTAGCTGGACCGTATAATAAGTTATCATCAGTGAAGTTCATTGTGTAACCTAAGTTCAAGGCAACAACTTCTGATAATTTGAATTTAACACCAACTCCAACTGGTACATATCCAGTTAAACGGTTGTCTTTGTCTCCAGTAGCTTCACGATCACCGAAAACTTCTTGACCCCACATACCTTCGTTGTTATAAACTTCAGATCCAGTGAAATCATTATTTGCGAATTGAACTGGGTTATGAGCCATAACACCTAATCCAACTTTAGCGTAAAAGTTAACAGCATTTTCTCTTCTCATGAAGTCGATAGTACCTAATTGGAATACACCATTTAAGCTAGCTGCCCAGTTAACTGCAGTTTCCGCAGATTTAGCTCCTAAAGAGTTCTCAGGGTTAGCAGCTAATTCATGATTGTAAGTTTTGATACGACCACGGTTACCTTCTAACTCTAATCCGAATAAGTGAGAGAATTGTTTACGGATAGTTAATCCATAATACTCACCTACTTTATTTTGGAAATATCCAACACGTTGACCAAAAGCGTTTTGACCACCTAAGATCGTGTTAGGTGTAGTAATACCACCTTGAACACCAATTGACCAAGTTCTGTATTGTCCTCTACCACCAAATACAGTTGGGGTTTGTGCTTGTGCATTTTCTGCGAAGCCTAAAGCGGCTACTAGAGAAGCTGCAACAGCTGTTTTTTTAATTGTAGAATAGTTCATACTCTTTCTTTTTAAGGTTATTAAATTTTTAATTGTTTTCTAGTTGTCAAATCAATTTAACATAACTTAACAATAACGATGCCAAAAAACGCTAAATTGTCAAAAGCTTGTTTTACCAACTAAAACATTTGCTTTTGCCGCGTAAAAATACTGAATAACGGTATATCTCGCAAGTTTTTTGTTAAATCTTTATTATAATTCGATAAAAATTAGCTTGTTAGTCTATTAATGTAGTTTATTGGCTACAATATATAATGGATAACAGCTAAGGTTAGACCACCTAGAAGGGCACTTACGGGGATCGTTAAGATCCAAGCCCATAATAAACTAATAGTTACACCCCAACGAACTGCTGATACTCGTTTCACTACGCCGACACCAATGATAGCCCCAGTGATGGTATGTGTAGTTGAAACAGGTATACCAAAATGTTCGGTAATGCCCAGTGTTAAAGCTCCGGCAGTTTCAGCACTCACACCTTCTAATGGAGTTACCTTAGTAATTTTTGTGCCCATGGTTTTAACAATTTTCCAACCTCCACTCATTGTACCTGCTGCAATTGCAGCATAACAAGTTAAAGGAACCCACTCTGGCATTTCCTCAAAACTACCTATTACGTTTTGGGCAATTAAGGCTGTCGCGATAATACCCATTACTTTTTGCGCATCATTTCCCCCATGGGCAAAGCTCAACGCGCCTGAAGAAATTAATTGAAGAATTTTAAACCATTTTTCTGCGACACTAGGCCTGGCTTTCTTACAGATATTTATAATAAGTAGGGTAATGATTACAGAAATGGTCATCCCCATTAATGGTGCTAGTATAATAAAGGATACTATCTTTAAGGTAGCACTTAAATTAATTGCCTCCATGGGGTTAGCTCCTAAGAAAAGAGCATAAGCCATACCCGAACCTGCAAATCCCCCGATTAAGGTGTGGGAAGAACTGGAGGGTATACCATAATACCAGGTAAATAAATTCCAGGCAATCGCAGCAATTAGACCCGCGAAAATAACCTCAAGGGTTATGTATTGTTCAATAACAGTTTTAGCAATGGTATTGGCTACTTTGTGATCTGTAAAAACAAAATAGGCAACGAAATTAAATAAAGCTGCCCATAGAACTGCCATAAAAGGGGTAAGAACTTTGGTTGATACAACTGTAGCAATGGAGTTCGCTGCATCATGAAATCCATTGATGTAGTCAAAGGCAATTGCTAAAACAATTACGACAACTAATAATGTGGTCATTCTTTATTTTTTTAAAGACGTGAAAAAACAATGAAAAATATATTGGTTAGGCATTTTTCACTAAAATACTTTCTAAAACATTAGCGACATCCTCACATTTGTCAGTAGCATCTTCCATAGCAGAAAGAACTTCTTTATGTTTAATGAGGGTGATGGCATCTTTTTCGTATTCAAATAAATCAGCAACCGCCTTGTCAAAAATATAATCAGCTTTATTCTCCACGCTGTTAATTCTAACACACGCATCTGTAATGTTGCGGATATTTTTTAAATCTTTTAATTCAAATAAAGCTTTAGCAACATGTTCGGTTGCTTCATGAATTAATTCGGAAATTTCTTTCATCGGTTGGCTTGATTGCTCTACTTTGTAAAGTTCCATTCTGTTGGAAGCGCCATGAATGAAATCTGCGACATCATCTAGCGAGCTAGCTAAAGCGTGAATATCTTCCCGGTCAAAGGGAGTAATAAAGTTTTTTCCTAGTTCTAAATGTATTTGATGTGTTAAATCATCTCCTTTATGTTCTAAGTCTTCAATTGTTTTCCAGTTATTCTTTCGAACTTGTGGGTCGCTGGTGTGAACACTCTCTTTTAATAGCTTGGCCATTTCGATTAGATTTGAACCTGCTTGTTCAAAAAGAGGGAAGAATTTTTTATCCTTAGGGACAAAATATTGAAAAATACCGTTCAGAGACATATGTATTATATTTTAGTAGGGCAAAAATATGGACTTAATGTTAAGTTAATGTTAAGTTTTGGAAATACTTTACTTTTTTTTGTCAAATTTTTCTGTCATTCTCCATTCAATACCAAGGGTTTAGTTTGATGTTATGTGGGATTGCCAGGAGAAAATGAAAGAAACATGAGGTGATTCAACAAGTGCTTCCTAATAAACGTTTAGGAGAGAGCCATAAAAAGCAACATTTTGATTTCCCTATGCTTTTTATTAATACAATTCCTACAAACTTTTAGCTCAAGGGCAGAATGGACTACTATTTTGATTGCACTTTAATTTTGTCGTGTAACGAGGTCGCAGACTTTTTTGCTAGAGACAGCACGACTTGTATTCGATTAAATGCGTTATTACCACAACAACTTTATGCGGTTTTCTCTTACATGTTAAATAGCGTTAATTGATTGGTATTTAGGGTGTTTTATAATATTTTTAATAAATAATTAATTTTAAATGCATCGCTACCTATTATTACTTATTTATTTGATTTGTTCCAATTTATCGTCTGCTCAAGGAATTAAAGGCAGTATTCATGATCTTAATACAGGAGAATTTTTAACTGGGGTATCAGTGAAAACGAACGATCAGATAACTTATTCCGACACAAGGGGTGTTTTTTTCCTTTCTAATAGCAAGTCGGGAGACACTATTATTTTTTCCTACGTGGGGTACCAACAACAAATCTATATAAACAATCAACGATTGGGTGATACCTTGATCATCGCTATGAAGCCTTCCACGATAGCGATTGACGCAGTTATTATTAAAGGTTTAAGCAACTATAAAGCTGATTCTTTAAGATTTAGGAAAGAATACGCGGACGCTTTTCAATACGCTAAGCCCAAATTTAAAGATATATTTATACCAAAGAAATTCAGTTCAAATGATAACAGATCTCCCTTTTACGCACCTAATAGCACATCTTCTCTAATTTCGGTGGATGTACTTTCGGTTATATCCTTGCTCAGAAAGGATAAAAGCCCACAAGCCAAGCTACAAAAAAAGTTGTTAAAGCAAGAGGAGCAAAATTATGTCGATTACGCTTTCAGCAAGCAAAAGATTCAGCAGATCACCCAGCTTACAGGTGATTCCCTGCAATTATTTATACAAGAATATAGACCTGATGTTGATGCATTAAAAAATATGACTACCTACGATTTGATGTTCTATATAAAAACAAAGTATCAGGAATTCATGGAGTAATGATAAAAAAGGTGCTGAACGCGGTTTTTATTGTAATTTGTTGTGTGTTTCTAGGTATACTCAAATGTTAATGAGAATGGTCGCATCCTAATTATTATTTATATAAGCGTTTAATAGCATCTTCAAAAGAAGGGATGGCAGTACCTAAGTGATCCTTATTTTGGTACACTTTTGTTTTTAAATGTAAAGATCGGTAATCCTTTAATATTTGTCTAAACATATGAAATCGTTGATGCATTTCTCCTTCGAGTTCATTACTGCCCATAGTAGCATAGAGATCGCTGTTTTTTTGTAAAGTATGTGATTTATGTTTCTCCAGTTTCTCTAGTTGCGTAAGAATATAATTGTTATAGTAATTAATTGATGGGCTTGCTGAGATATAATTGGAAAAAACTTGGTGCTTAACAGCTGGAGATTGCATTTCCCGCAAAAGAGCGTACAAGGAAAAGTAACCTCCAAAGGAATGGCCCATAATCGTGCGAGCAGTCGTGTCGGTGTTGTAGTTACGATCTATATGAGGGATTAATTCATTGGTAATAAATGAATAAAACAAGTCTGCCCCGCCGCTAGTAGAGAAACTATCTTGTGCTAATGCTTTTGGATAGGTATAATCTCTTATACGGAGCGAATCCATGAAATAAGCGTTTTTGTATCCAATACCTATAATTATAGGCTCTTTTTCGAACCTGTTTTTTTCTGAGCTTTCTCGAACGTAATTTTTTATGTGATCGAAATAAGCATTTCCATCTAAAAGATAAATAACGGGATATTTGACATTTTTTTTCTGTTTATACCCTTTGGGTAAATTAACATAAATATAATAGTCTTCTCCAATGACATTTGAAGGATAGACAAAGGTAGGTGAAGATTCGTAGTCTTCATCAGGTGGTAAAGGCGTACCAAGATTTACAAGGCCAGTTATATTTAGGCAATAATGGTGAGGAGGTGTATTCCATTCTCCTAAACTATTTTTTCTATAAAAGCTTTTTGAAGATCCGCCTAGTTTAACTTCATAATTAATTTGTTTTTGGAGGGTATCTTCGGGAGGTAAGAATTCAAGCGCAGCAATAACATCGCCTGATAAATAGATCTCTTGATCGGATAGATCAAATTTCACCCATCCTTCTGTGATTACTTTTTGTTCTATCAAACTCTTGTGAATTAATTTTTCCATTGGTTTACCATCGGCATATCGGTAAAAGTTTATGCGGAATTTGCTAGGTTGATCATCGGAGCTCAGGGCGTAGAAATTCATTGATGTAATTTTTATTTGCCCTTTACCAAGTTTAATTAATTGGCCAATTTCAAAACTGTCTTCAGGGTTAAACATGCCGTCAGAAAAATGTATTAATAAACCCCTTCGTTTAATTCCGAACTTGTGCTCTTTGGACTTTTTTGCCATGATTTGCACCCGTTCTAAAGGGATGATTTTTTGAGGAAGTAGGATTTTTAAAGGATTAATAGTGTGTAAATTTTGCAGCGGTAAGTTAATTTCGCCGTACCCAACTAAAGAGAAAGTTAGCGTGTCTTTTTCAAGGGCTTTTGGAATATGGAGCTCGAACGATCCATCTTCGGAGCTTACTGTTCCAATATTCTGCTTTTTAATTCCAATGTTTACATACATTAAAGGGCTTTTGTGGAGGGAATCAAGGATTTGGCCTGTAAGGCTAAGCTGCGCCAAAACCGTCATTGGGAAATTTATGATGCAGATTAATAAGAGGATAGTGCTGTTTTTCACACTGTAAATATGTTCAATTACAGTGGTTTGTGGAAAAAATTAACAAGTTTTAACCGTTATATTTACTGCATGGATTTGTATAGTTCTGTTCATCCAGAAGATTGTGTGTTATACGGTAACGGGTCATATAGGGCATTTCACTTCGCACCATTAATAGCGAGCGCTCTATCCTCTTTCCAAGGTGAAAGAAAATGAAGTGCCGAGACCTTCAGTACTGCGCACATGAACGTTTTGCTGATGTGCTTCTATTATATGTTTGACAATCGCAAGACCTAAGCCCGATCCACCGACATCACGTGAGCGGCTTTTATCAGTGCGGAAAAATCGTTCGAATACACGCGGTAGGTTCTTTTCTTCAATCCCTTGACCATTATCGGTGATTTCCACCAGAATCTGATCAATTAATAAATGGGTTTTAATTTTAGTTTCACCACCTTTTTTTCCATATTTAATGGAGTTTTCAATGAAATTGGTCAATACCTGATGTATTCTTTTACGATCTGCAACTACAAATACAGGGGTATTGTTTTTCGCAACCTGAATAAGGGTGATATCACTCTCTTGGGCTTTATAGTGCAAATCATCCATTGTCTCATGAATAAGTGCTTGGATATCAAATTTCTCTTTGACCAGCGTTATTTCACCCGATTCTAATTTTGCGATTTCGTCCAGATCATGTATTAAAAAACTTAGACGATCTAAATTTCGGGCAGCGCGGTTTAAAAAAGAGGTAGCCATTGTCGGGTTCTCTTCAATCATACCATCCCGAAGGGTTTCTACATATCCTTGGATGGCGAAAAGTGGGGTTTTGAATTCATGAGAAATATTAGATAGAAATTCTTTCCTAAATTTTTCCTGTGCTTTAAGTTGTTCGATTTCAGTGGCTTTTTGCATTGACCAGTCCCGCACAGCTTTTTCTGTATCAGCAATCGGATCATCTGATTTTTGATTGCCTAAAGCACTTTTCAGGTCTTTGCCAAGCTTTAAGTTATGGATGAGTTTGTAGACAGATTTAATCCGCTGATAGATGAATTTTTCAAACAGGTAATTTAGAAGAATATAGCTAATCAGAAAAACACTAAATAATAGAATAAAGAATATGGAGACATCTTTTTCATAGTAATAGATTAACCCTGCCAGAATCAAGGAAAAACCAAAACTTATGAATAGAATGAGGGTCCGGAAGTTCATTTATAGTAGAGTAGCTAGGAATAATTAGATTTTAGCAACCACTGTTTTACCACCGACAACCTTATCTCCGATTTTAACATTGATTTGCGCGTCCAGCGGAAGAAATAAGTCAACTCGAGAACCGAATTTTATAAAACCGAATTCATCACCTTGTTTAACTTGGTCACCTTGTTTCACATAATAGACAATTCGTCTGGCCATTGCGCCTGCAATTTGCCTAAATAAAATTTCAAGGCCATTATCTTTTTTTACCACCACTGTGGTTCGCTCGTTGTCGGTCGACGATTTAGGATGCCAAGCGACTAAGAATTTCCCAGGGTGATACTTAAAATAAGATACTTCGCCGGAAATAGGGTTTCGATTCACGTGGACATTGATGGGCGACATGAAAATAGACACCTGAAGACGAGGTTCTTTGAAATATTCGCTTTCTACAGCTTCCTCTATAACCACTACTTTGCCATCGGCTGGGCATAAAATAGTCGCCTCGTCCAAGCTAATTAATTTCGTTGGGCTGCGGAAAAATTGAATAATCGTAATCAACAGGAATGCTGAAATGAAATAAATAAGGTATTTAAGCCAGTCCTGCGCCTGATAATAATGGGACAGGGCTAAGAGAATAAATACCAATAAAACCACTAGCGCTAAGCTTGTATATCCTTCTTTATGGAACTTCATGGGAAAATATTTCTACAAATATAATTAATACGAATCAAAAAGAATTATGGTTCCTGTTTTCGACCAACCTTGATGCTGTGAACAATCAATTTACCGTTCTCACCCGTAGTGATTTTACCACTAATTTTGAGCTCATCTTCAATGTATTGCCCTGCAATAAAGGAAGGGATATAATGATCAATCGATTTTGCAATTTGAAGAAATAATTTATTTAATTGCGCTGATAATTCGTTCGACATCTCCAATTTAGATGCTTTTCCATCCTTATTAACTTGAACGGTATATTCGAAACTCTCCTCAAAATCTTTTTTTGGCAAAATTCTGGCGAGTCCTTGGGTGAAGTATTCCCCTAAATAAAATGTAAAACCGACGTGGTCATCATAACTGCAAGACTTGGAAACTAGTAATTCTGCTCGTGAAAAGTTATCTATTGGAACTTTGGAATACAGGGGTTCAGCATAGCCTGATTCCAGAAATAAATCATACCCCTCGGTAAAAACACCATTTTTATAATATTCCTCAGCGGATAATACTTGAGATTTTCCTTCGACAGAAAACACCTGCCAATAACCTGTCGGAAAACCATTTTTGATTCGGCCTTTATGTTTTAAAAAACTATAACCATAAGGGTTATAACCTTGGAAAGGGACGATCATTTCGTAATAACCATTACCGTCCTTAACACTGGCACTACCTTTCTTGGTAATATATTGCTTAACACTCGTGATACCCTGATTATATGCTAAGACTAGCATAGGTTTCCCGTCTGGATAGTAATAGGTCATCTCGCCGATCGGTTTGTCCTTTTCATAGTTGACTTCCCATTTCAGCGATCCATTGATGTGAAAAGCTTTGAAAAGACCATGCTTTAAGCCAGACACATAACTTCCTTCTAGGATTATCTTACCTTGCTGATCAAAATCCGTAAAACTTCCATTAAATTCAGCCGCTGTAATATCAAATGATGCTAAGCGTTCGATCGTTTTGAATTCACAATTTTTATCAACTAAGAAATAATTCTGATCAAAGTAGAAACGGACTAAGCCTTCTCCTGACCGCTCAAAGTATACCTCCTGCTGTTTTTCTTGTGCAGCGGCTACTTGAAAATTTAAGAAGACTGCCCAAAAAAAGAAAAACCATTGTCTCATATTAATGTGCTTGTAGCCAGTTGTTTCCCTGACCTATTTCAATTTCGATAGGAACCGTTAAATCCATCGCATTTTTCATACGATCAGCAATTATTTTTCTGAAAACCTCTACTTCGCCAAGGGGTACATCAAAAACAAGTTCATCATGGACCTGCATAATCATTTTCCCTTGTAGGCCTTGTTGCGTAATATCTTGCTGTATATTAATCATCGCTATTTTGATCAGATCAGCGGCGGAACCCTGAATGGGAGCATTAATCGCATTTCTTTCTGCAAAACCACGGACCGTCATGTTCGCTGAGTTAATGTCGCGCAGGTACCGTCTTCTTTTTAATATGGTTTCTACATAACCGTTTTCTTTAGCAAATTCAATGACTTTACTCATATATTGCTTGATCCCGGTATATTGGCTGAAGTATTGATCAATAATTTCAGCAGCCATCTTTCTAGAAATGCCTAAGCTCTGGGATAATCCAAAAGCCGATTGGCCATAGATGATTCCGAAATTCACAGCTTTTGCATTCCTTCTCATTTCCGCGCTCACGAGGTCGAGTTCGACACCATATACTTTCGCTGCGGTCGCTTTGTGAATGTCTAATCCCTGGTTAAAGGCATCTAGCATATTCACATCTTGGGAAAGTTGCGCCATAATACGCAATTCAATTTGGGAGTAATCTGCTGAAATTAATACCCAGTCCTTATCGCGACTAATAAATGCTTTTCTGACCTCTCTACCTTTTTCGGTTCGAATAGGAATATTTTGCAAATTGGGATTTGTGGAACTTAACCGTCCCGTTGCTGCGACAGCTTGATTATATGAAGTATGTATTAATCCGGTATGAGGATTAACTAAATTAGGCAAAGAATCAACGTAAGTAGATTTAAGTTTTTGTAGCTGGCGAAAATCTAATATGTGTTGAACAATGTCCGATTTATGAGCCAAGGCTAATAATACATCTTCCCCGGTTTTATATTGACCTGTTTTTGTCTTTTTTGCTTTCGGATCTAATTGTAATTTATCAAATAAAACCTCTCCAAGTTGTTTTGGCGAGGCAATATTAAATATGGTTCCTGTTTTTTCATAGATTTCGGCTTCCAAACGTCTGATGTCTAATTCCAGTTCTTTTGAAAATTGATTTAAGGTAACCTCATCAATTTTTACCCCATTCTTTTCAATTTCCGCTAAGACGTGCACTAAAGGGAACTCTACCTGTTCGGCTAATCTTAATGTTTCGGTCTGCGCTAGTAAAGGGGCTAATTGATGCTTTAACTGGAGTGTAATATCCGCATCTTCAGACGCATATTCCTTAATTTTATCCAGTTCCACATCGCGCATAGTACCCTGGTTTTTCCCTTTGGGACCAATTAAATCAGTGATGGAAACAGGTGTGTAGTTCAAATACGTTTCTGCCAAATAATCCATATTATGGCGTGTATCCGGATCGATCAGGTAATGCGCAAGCATGGTGTCAAAAAGATTTCCAGCTACCTGAACACCGTACCGGGCAAGCATCAAAATATCATATTTTATATTTTGACCGATTTTGGTGATATGGGGTGCCTCTAATATGTCTTTAAAAATAGCAACGGTTAATAGCGCCTGATCTTTATCTGCGGAGACTGGAACATAATAAGCGGTATTTGGCGCAATACTAAAAGATATGCCGACCAGTTCTGCCTGCATGGCATCCAAACCAGTAGACTCCGTGTCAAAGCAGAAAGAAGACTCAGCCCCTAATAGTTGGGCTAAAGCCTGTTGTTTTATGGAATCATCCACTAACTCATAGGTATGCTCCGTGGTGGATAACGTATTTAAGGGGGTGGTTTCAAGCGTAGTTTCGCTTAACTCGGCGCTGACCACCAATTCATGTTGAGTAAATAAGTCCATTTGATTGGATTTATTTGACTCAATGATCGAGAACTCCTCGCCAAATACGCGTTTACCTAGTGTTCTAAATTCAAGTTCTGAAAATAACGATTCCAATACTTCCTTATTTGGCGACTCTAACTGTAACGCCTGTTCATCAAATTCGACTGGAACATCCAAAATAATGGTCGCTAATTTTTTCGAAATTAATCCTTGATCAGTATAGGTGATAACGTTTTGTTGAAGTTTGCCTTTTAACTTATCTGTGTTTTGAACTAAGTTTTCAATGGATCCAAACTCCTGGATTAATTTTTTGGCGGTTTTCTCGCCGATACCTGGAATGCCAGGGATATTGTCAACGGCATCTCCCCATAAACCCAATATATCGATGACCTGAAGCACATCGTTTATTTCCCATTTTTCTAAAATTTCAGCAACACCAAGCGTTTCCGCGCCATTACCCATGCGGGCAGGCTTATAGATGAATATGTTATCAGACACCAGTTGACCAAAATCTTTATCAGGAGTCATACAATATACGGTAAAACCTTCTTTCTCCCCTTTTTTTGCTAATGTACCGATGATATCATCCGCCTCAAAGCCGTCCATGGTAATAATAGGAATATTAAACCCTTCGATCAATCGAAAAATATAAGGTATTGCAGCTGATAAATCTTCGGGCATCGATTGCCGATTGGCTTTGTAGCTCTCAAATTCAATATGTCTATTGGTGGGCGCTGCGGTGTCGAACACAACGGCGATATGGGAAGGCTCTTGATTTTTGAGTACTTCCAACAAGGTGTTGGTAAATCCCATTATTGCGCCAGTATTCAATCCATATGAGGTTAAACGAGGATTTTTACTCAATGCAAAATAGGCCCTATAAATCAGCGCCATCCCGTCTAATAAAAATAACTTTTTCAAATTCTTTCTGTTTAGCGATGTTAACAAAGTTAACAAAATCAATTTCACATAAAGATTAATAAATTTTTTCCATTTTTGCGAAAGCAATGTATGAATTTACGCAAATGAAAAAGGAGTATGCAGGGACTAGTAACTAAATCCACGGGAAGTTGGTATCAAGTATTGGACCAGCAGGGAAACCGCTATGAGTGCAGGATCAAAGGCAAGTTTAGAACCCTGGGTATCAAAACAACAAACCCCATTGCGGTAGGGGACGTGGTGAATTTTGAAGTTGAAGCAGGTCAACAAAGTGCGGTAATTACTGAGCTTATTCCGCGTAAAAACTACATTATCCGACGCTCAGTTAACTTATCCAAACAAACTCAGATTATAGGAGCGAATTTAGATCAAGCCTTCTTGGTTGTTACATTAGCCTCACCTGCCACCTCCACTGGATTTATAGACCGTTTTTTAGTTACTGCCGAAGCCTACAGTATTCCGGCAATGCTCGTGTTCAATAAATTGGATTTATTTTCGGAGCAGGGGCTGGAGATTTTGCAGGAGTACATTGAAATTTATGAAAAATTGGGCTACCCTTGTTATACAGTCTCAGCATTGGAGAAATCCAACATTGACGTATTAAAAGGCGTCTTAAAGGATAAGATAACGTTGGTTTCAGGCCATTCAGGTGTTGGAAAATCGACTTTAATCAATGCATTAATCCCAGGACTGGAACTAAAAACCGGTATTATTTCTGAATCTTCCGATAAAGGGAAGCATACCACCACCTTTGCCGAAATGTTAGCGTTACCTTTTGGTGGTAAGTTAATTGATACGCCGGGCATCCGTGAATTAGGTATTGTGGATATCGAACCGCAGGAGCTCTCACATTATTTTCCAGAAATGAGGAAGTTGATGAACCAATGTAAATACAATAATTGCAGGCACATTAATGAGCCAGGTTGTGTGGTTTTAGATGCTGTTGCTAACGGAGAAATCGAATCCTCGAGGTATGAAAGCTACTTAAGCATCTACGGTAACGAAAATAATAGGTCATAGGGGAGTTTTGGCCTTTTCTTTGTGTTATATTTAACCAATGTACCATATCAATTAATTCTTAAAATTATGAAACCAATTTGGAAATGGATTATTGGAGTTTTTGCTGTGTTGCTAATAGCTCTTTTGGGATTAGGCTGGTATCTCAATCGTAATTGGAAACCCATGGTGGAGGCCAAGCTTAAAGAGACCGTCAGTACATCTACTTCCGGGTTATACCAATTAAAATTAGACGATTTAGATTTAAATGTCACCTTGGGAAATGTCACCCTGATTGGTGCTGAGTTAATTCCTGATTCCACTGTGTATCAGCAAATGGTACAACAGAAAATTGCGCCTAACAGTCGATTTCATATTAAACTTGCAGCTTTAAACATTAGACGTTTCAGCCTATGGGATGTCCTGATGAATCGGCGGTTGTACATTAAAAATATATCGTTTGATTCCCCGGAAGTGCATATGATGAGCGAAAGGCATGATTTTAATGATTCGACTAAGCAAGACACATCTAAATCTTTGTATGATAATATAAAGGAGGTTTTTTCATCTATCAATGTCCGTGAGGTGAAAATGGAGAACATCAAGTTCAAATATTCAAAAATTGAAAATGGTAAATCCAGTGATTTACAGATTGATTCGGTTCGTTTAAAGTTGCAAGATATTTTGGTTGATCAGACCAGTATACACGATAGCACAAGAATTTATTACACCAAATTAGTGGAAATAAACGTACCAGGCTTCGAATACAATCTCTCGGGAGGGTTCTATAAAGCTAAATTTGATCAGTTATTGATTAATACACAGGAAGAGAATGTGCTGATGACTAACGTGGAATATAGCCCCCGGATGAGTAAAGCCGAATATTTCCGGCAGCGGAATGAAAATAAAACGATGGTGGTGATGAAATTCGACACGTTACGATTCGAAAAATTAAACTTCAAGGAATTAATAGATAACCAGCAAACCATCGCGCAACATGTTCAAATTAAGGATGGTTCAATCTCCTTGTACAACGATAAGCGCTATCCCAAGAAAGCTATTTCTAAAATCGGACGTGCACCACATCAAATGCTGATGAAGGTTAAGCAGTTGGTCAGACTCGACTCCGTACTGGTGAATAATATTGATATTTTGTACGGGGAACGTAGTGCAAAATATAATGAAGAGGGTGTAATAACCTTTAAAGGAGCAACAGGAACACTATCAAATGTTACAAATGATAGCTTAACCTTGTTAAATAACAAAATTTTACAAGCCAATCTGCAGACGCATGTTATGGGTACAGGCTTATTAAAATTAAATATGAGCTTGGACATGTTAAGCAAGGAGGGGGCTCACAGTTATAAAGGGAGTTTAGGAAGGATGAAGGCCACTGATTTCAACCGCATATTGCAGCCTTTATTGAAGGTGAAAATCAGCTCGGGTAATATTCGAAAAATCACGTTTGACATGCATGCGACTGATCATAAGAATTGGGGTGATTTCCGATTTGATTACGACCACTTGAAATTAAATTTAGAAAATCTATTGGCGCCCGATGCCAATAAAACAAAAAAAGGTGTGCTATCATTCTTGGTTAACCGCATTTTAATTAATGAAAGTAACCCCGATGCGAATGAAATTTATCATGTCGGTAAAGTTAATTATACCAGAGTGCCTTCACACAGTTTTTTCAAAACAATGTGGCAAAGTTTGCTAGATGGGATTAAACAGTGTGCTGGTATTAGTAAGGAAAGGGAAGCATCATTAATCAGGAATGCCAATGAAGCAAAAGAAGTTGTGAAAGAATCAAAAGGAATTATAAAGAAAACGGGAAAATTCCTTAATGGAATCTTTAAAAAGAAAGATAAAAAAGAGCAGAAAGATGAATAGTTTCACGTGAAAGCTCAGATTTTGTACATGAACTATTTTTTCTTATTCCTATTATTGTAAATAGATGGACTCTTTTCTAAGCTTTCTAAAATATATATTTCGATACCGAAAGAAAACAGTAGATCAATTTGTTTTCTATATCAGTTTATTGTGTGCAATAACCACACTACTTCATGTGGGGTATATTACGAGTCCTGAAATAGCAAAAAAAACAGATCAGGCAATTCTGGTCATGTATTATTTTCTATTTCTGTTTGAAATCATCCGTACTGTTTCCGCTATCATCGTTACCAGACGCATCAATGTTTCCCATTACTCAGGTGTGCTGGTCTCTTGTTACTTTATCTTTATTACTTTTGCACGCTTTGTGGGAGGGATTTTTGAGACATTTAACAAAGATGAATGGATGTACTTGGGAATAGCCATCATATTCATCACTGAGCTCTCTAAAAGCAGTTTATTTTTTGATAGTTTCTATTTCAACCCAACGATTCTTTTTGTTATTAGTTTTTTAGGATTGATTCTCCTAGGATCGTTTTTATTAATGCTACCGCGCACGACTATTCATGCTCCTTTGAGTTTTGTGGACGCTTTTTTCATGGCTACTAGTGCCGTCTGTATTACCGGACTGAGTGTTACCGACATTTCAACTAATTTTTCCCTCTTCGGACAATCGGTAATCATGGGATTAATTCAGGTGGGCGGATTGGGCATTATGACCTTTACGGGTTTTTTCGGTTATTTTTTCTCGGGTGGTTTTTCGTTCAAGAACCAGTTGATGTTTGGTGAAATCTTAGGCGAGAATAAGCTTAATTCAGTCATTTCAACCTTATTAACGATAATTTTTATTACGCTGCTTTTCGAGTTCATGGGAGCCGTTTTAATTTTTAGCTCTTTGGATGCAAGCCAATTTTCCTCTTTGGGGCAACGTGTTTTCTTTGCGAGTTTTCATGCTATTTCTGGCTTTTGTAATTCTGGCTTTACCATCATTCATGAGGGCATAGGAAATGATGTTTATCGCTTTAATTACCATTTCCAACTGGCCTTATCAAGTATGTTCATATTAGGAAGTTTGGGTTTTGGTACGATTTATAATTTTTTCACCTGGATGCAAGAGAAATTCAAACAGCTTGTTTGCCGGTTTATAATGAAAAGCCAGTATCGGCATAAACCTAAGGTATTTACCTTTAATTCCAGGTTTGTTGTGGTATGCAATCTTGCCGTTATTTTGGTAGCGACTATTTCCTTTTATTTTCTGGAATTCCATAAAAGCTTATCGGCCGATGAATCTGAATATGGCCGTTGGGTATCCTCGATTTTTATGGCAAATTCATCTCGATCTGCCGGATTTAACAGCATCGATTTAAACTTCATCAATGTGCCAACACTCATTATGATCGTCACCTTGATGTGGATCGGGGTGTCCCCCGGATCGACCGGTGGGGGGGTGAAGGTAACGACTGTCGCCATTGCGCTAATGAATGTTTTTTCCTTAGCCCGTGGAAAGGAATCGATCGAAATTAATAAACGAAGAATAGCTTCAGAATCGGTAAATAAGGCCTTTGCGATTATATGGCTTTCCTTTTTAACGATCGCATTTAGCTTCATCTTGCTAAATTTTACAGATCCGGATCAGGAGATGATCCCCTTGCTTTTCGAAGTGGTATCCGCTTATACCACCTGTGGATTGACACTTGGCATAACAGCATCACTTTCCGCTAGTAGCAAAATCATCTTGATGTTTACTATGTTTGTCGGTCGGGTAGGGATGTTAACTTTGCTGGTGGCATTTATTAAGAATACAAAAAACAAAAGTTATATTTATCCAACGGAAAAAGTATTGTTCTAATCAATAAGTTGCTTTTTTCACGCATCAAAGAAAGAAAAAAATAAACATGAAATACATCGTACTTGGACTGGGACATTTTGGAAGATCATTAGCTGTTCACCTAACAGAACTGGGCCATGAGGTCATTGGAGTGGATGTTAAAATAACGATTGTTGAGCAATTAAAGGAAAAAATTACGCATACCGTATGTTTGGATAGTACGGATAAGGAGGCTGTAAGTTCCCTTCCCCTTAAAGATAGCCATGCGGTGATCGTGGCCATTGGTGAAGAAGAGGGAGCGAGTTTGATGACTGTTGCGGTATTAAAGCAATTAAAGGTCAAGCGAATTATCGGCAGGGTGGTTTCTGATCTTCAAAAAACAGTTTTGGAGGCGATGGATATTGCCGAGTATATCATGCCGGAAGAAGAGGCTGCTGAACGTCTAGCTATGCGTTTGGACAACATTGATATTGTGGACTCTTTTAAGGTCTCGGATAAATATAGCATCGTGGAAACGAAGGTTCCTGCCAAATATTATGGGATGACGCTTCGCGAGGCAGATTTGACTAAGAAATACAAAGTCATTGTGTTAACCACGATTAAGGTTACTAATCAGGAAGGGAAAGATGGTGTAAAAACAGTTTCTAAAGAGGCTTCGGGCATTGCACAATTTGATACTAAACTCATGGAAAACGATCTATTGGTGCTTTTTGGAGAAATCGCTAATATTACTAAACTGATTGAAAAGGGGTAATCACGCTTTCTCCTTTTTATTTGCAGAGAGTTCGCATAAGGCTGAAATGAGGAGGTATTCTTCGACCGTTTTATGATCAAAAAAAGGCATGAGATCGCTAATTCTCACATCTTCTTATCATTTATTGAAATCAATTCTATATTTTTGGGATAATAACATACATAATCCTTTATTAAAGTACATGAAAAATTGGTTTAAGGAAAATCAGAATCACCTGATTATTATAGGAGTATTCTTACTATTAGTTGTCTTTTATTTCTCCCCTGTTTGGCAAGGAAAAACCTTATTGCAAAGTGATGTTATGCAAGCCAGAGGTTCGCAGAAAGAGATCTTTGATTTCCGGGAAAAAGACGGTAATACCCCATTATGGACCAATTCCATGTTTGGAGGAATGCCGACTTACCAAATATGGTATGATCATGTCAATAACATAACTACCCATATCGGCCCCACCATTCGTGCGATATTCCCGCCACCATCAGATGTACTTTTACTATTTTTGGTTGGAGGTTATTTTCTCTTTAGTGTATTAAAAATTAGACCTTGGCTTGCCGCAGTAGGGGCTATAGCCTTGGCGTTCTCTTCCTATAACTTTGTGTATGTGGAGGCGGGGCATGTTAGTAAGGCGTATGCCATTGCCTACATGGCACCTATCATCGGATCAGTAATTTTATGTTATCGTGGGAGTAAACTCTGGGGGCCGGTTTTATTGGCCCTTTTCTTAGCCTTAGAGCTCCGAGCGAATCATGTCCAGGTAACGTATTATTTATTTATAGCAATGCTCATATTAGTAGGCCTAGAACTATATTATGCGATTCGCGATAAAAAATTAAAGAACTTTATACAAGCCACCGGCCTTCAGTTGACTGGAGTTTTGCTGGCTGTACTCGTTAATGCCTCTGTACTTTACCCTACTTATGAATATAGCAAACTTACTATTCGTGGAAAAGCCAATCTGAGCAAGGTAGATGATACTGCGGGACAAACAAGCGGTGGACTAGATAAAGAATATGCTTATGCTTGGAGTCAAGGAATAGGCGAAAGTATTACTTTTCTTATTCCGCATGCATATGGTGGGAAAACGAGTGGACTTTTAGGTCCTGAATCGCAAACGGTGAAAGCGCTCACACAATTGGGTATTCCGCAAGGTCAAGCAGTTCAGGCGGCAAACTCAGCGACACCAAGTTACTGGGGAGAAAAATCATTTACACAAGGACCCTGGTATTTTGGAGCAGGCATCATCTTTTTGTTTATTCTGGGCTTAGTGGTGGTGAAAGACCGCTTAAAATGGTGGATTCTAGGTGCAACGGTGTTAACCTTATTGCTATCCTTTGGTCGACATTTTCCCTTCTTATCGGATCTTTTCTTTGATTATTTTCCGATGTATAATAAATTCAGGGCAGTCGAATCTATTTTGGTCATTCCTTCAGTTTTAGTCCCATTGCTCGCCATTATGGCCATTAATGAAATTATCAATCGTGGGTCCGAAATTAAAGAATTAGATAAAAAAGTACTTTATTCAGGTGTTGGAGTAGCGGTAATCTGTCTAATTGTTGCTTTGATGCCTAGTGTACTGGATCTTCGTACCTCCCAGCATCAAGCTTATTTGGCGAGTTTACAGCAAATGATCGGTGATCAGGCGGCTGCGCAGCAAGTGGCCAATGCTTTATTGAAAGATCGTTCGGATATGGCTTCCGCTGATGCATGGCGCTCGTTCTTTATTGTGGTTCTTACCTTTGGTTTTATTTGGTTTTATATCAAAAAGAAACTGGGAATCGCGGTATTGATCGCTGGAATTGGAGTGATTACCTTAGTGGATCTTTGGTCATTAGACAAACGATACCTGAATAATGAATCATTTGTTGAAAAAAGCACCTATGAACGTCCTATTAGGGAACGCGAAGTTGATCAGCTCATCCACATGGATAAGGATTTATCGTACCGGGTGTTTGATTTAACCACTAGTCCGTTCCAAGATGCCAGTGCATCTTATTTTCATAAGAGTATTGGTGGCTATCACGCAGCGAAATTGATGCGTTTCCAGGAATTACTGGAAAACCAATTTGATGGTAATATTAATGAAGATGTTTTGGATATGTTAAATGTCCGTTATGCGATAACAAAGGATCCTCAGAATGGAGCGGAACGTATTCAACGTCGTAGTTCAGCCCTAGGCAATGCTTGGTTTGTGCAGAACATTCGTTTTGTTAATAGCAATAATGCTGAAATGGATGCCTTAGATACCTTTGATCCAAGAAAAGAGGCAATCATTAATGAGGGACTTAAGGATTTAATTACCCATAACGGTATTAGCCAAGCTGCAAATGCCGATATTAAGTTAGTATCCTACCATCCGGACACCTTGAAATATGAATACACTGCCGGTAATAATGTATTTGCTGTCTTCTCAGAAATTTTCTACGATAAAGGATGGAAAGCCTACTTAGATGGAGAGGAAGTTCCGATTATTCGAACCGATTACTTATTAAGAGGTCTTTCTCTTCCGGGTGGAAACCATAAAGTAGAATTTGTGTTTGCGCCAGATTCTATGCGAATAAGCAATATTGTTTCGCTAATAGCGTCCATTGTGATGGTATTAGGGTTCATCTTTGCTATCTGGTTATCTTTCCGAAATAACAAGCAACAAAAGGTAAAAGTCTAAAAATTTACAGTGTATACGTTAATTCAGCCTGCCTTGTTGACTCATGGCAGGCTGAATTGTTTCGTACAAAAGCACGTAAGTCTTGTTGGCTAAAATTTAATTGACCAATTCTTAAGAAAGAATGATATAGTGGTGTTATCGCAATGCCGGTTACAGTAATGGGCATTGCGATAAGAAGAGATGATGAAGTTTTCTAAAAGAGAAAACGAATTAAAATTACCTCAAACAATTGAAAAGCGTTCCAAATGATCAGCGCAGGTAAAGGTAGGATGAATGAAGAACCATTCTGATAAACAAGGTCCCTTATTTACCTTTTGTTACGGGCCTGCTTACACGGAAAGTTTTGCGGTGATGAGCTGTTAATCCAAGATCTAAAACGGTATTTCGGTGATGGATCGTAGGATAACCTTTATTTTTTCGCCAGTGGTAATCAGGAAATTGGTCTGCTAAATTATCCATATACTCATCCCGGTACGTTTTTGCCAGTATAGAAGCTGCGGCAATAGAAAGGAATTTCCCATCACCTTTGACAATACAACTGTATGGCATCTCCCCATATGGAATAAACTTATTTCCATCAATGATCAGATAACCTGGGTTGACAGACAATAAATCCAGCGCTTTGTGCATCGCTAAATAAGAAGCCTGATGAATATTAATCTGATCAATCTCTGCTGCTGAAACGCTCGCAACCGCATAGGACAAAGCTTCTGCCTCTATTATTGGGCGTAAAGCCATCCGCTTTTTTTCGGATAGTTTTTTCGAATCATTTAACAAAGGGTTGTGGTAATCCGGTGGAAAGATAACAGCTGCTGCAAAAACAGGACCTGCCAAACAGCCTCTGCCTGCCTCATCGCAGCCTGCTTCTAGTTTTTCTTGCTGAAAACTCGAGAATAATGTAACAGAATTGATCATGGGGCTAATTTATGGATTTGATTTTAGAGATGGAAAAAATCATGATTGTAACTATTTTGTGATGAGTTTGCCTTTACATTAATTTACACTTTTTCTACTTTTCTTTGTGCAAGGTTAGTCATTATACGTTGTGGATTAATCCTATGGATTATTCCAGGGTCAATAGTAAACATGAAAAAAATAATTTATACAATCTTTTTTCTTTTGAGCGGTACTTTCGCTATAGCTCAAAAATCAAAGGCGAAGGATCCGACGCTAGTTGACAATATTGCCGTTCAGCTGGATGGACAACTGCATGAATGGGAAGGCAAACTAACTTCCATCGATACAGATACTAGTTGGAGCTATGCAGCAAGTAATGACGAGGAGTATATTTATCTGGCTGTCAAAATACGGCAACAATCACTCGTGCAAGAAGCTGCTAGGAACGGCATTAAAATTAGTGTCAACCCAAAAGCAAAGAAAAAAGGTGGTGCCATGCTGTTTTTTCCCAGTGCGGATGCCGAATCCAAAAGAGCGCTTTCAAACGCTGATAATGTAGCGGAAATGAATATTCCTAAAGAGTTAATAAAACGCAGTCGAGGATACCTGCTGAAGAACTTCGCACATATTGTGGATGGACAGCTATCCTTTGAGAACACGTATGGTGTCGCGGCAAAAGCAGCTATTGATGATCAGAATCACCTGATTTATGAATCGAGAATTCCTATTGCTGCTATTGGAATAAATGACCTGGATCAGCCAGTCGCTATAGGTATCGAAATCATTACCCGATTTTCTCAGCTACAAACAGCCCTGAGTAGTCACGCTAGGCAGGTCGGTAACCGCTATGGACGACAACCAGCTAGGGTTAAATCGCCCTATAAAATGAAAACAGAAATTTGGATAGTGGATATATTGAATAAGAATTAAGTTATAAATGGACATGAATAATAGGTTATTAAAATCTTTCACAACTTTTTGCTTTCTGATGCTGGGTGCCAGTGTGTTTGCACAATCTGGACGTGTCGTAGAGGGAATGCTAAGGGACACGGAGTCGCGACCTATTTCGGGGGCTTCTGTCCGGCTAATTAGTGGTCAAGACACCATGGCCACGAGCTCTAATAATGCCGGCTTTTATACGTTTGAAAATGTAAAGGCAACTAAATTTATTGTTCGCGTAAGTTCTTTAGGTTTCGATACTTATGAAAAAGAAGTAGAGTTTCCACTGGATCAGCAGGAAATCAGAGTGCCTAGTTTTGAGTTAGCCGTAAATCAAAATCAGATTGAAGAGGTGATCGTGCAGGGTGTATTGACCGTGCAGGTCAAAGGAGATACGGTGGAATACAGTACCAAGGATCTTAAACTTCGGGAAGGTTCCGTTGCCGAGGAAGCTTTAAAGAAACTCCAAGGTGTGGAAGTGGACAAAGACGGGAATGTGACTGCCCAAGGGGAGAGTGTAACTAAAATAAGAATTAATGGTAAAGATTTCTTTGGGGGTGATGTAAAAACCGCTACCCAAAATCTACCCGCTAACATTATTGAAAAAATTCAAGTGGTGGACGATTATGGTGATATGGCAAATATCACTGGAAATAAAAGCGGTGATTCGGAGAAAATCATTAATATTCAGATCGATCCGAAATACAATAAAGGTTTTATGACCACGCTGCGTTTTGGTTATGGTACCGAAGAGCGCTATCAGGCAACAGCCATGTGGATGGGCATGACCGATAAGTCTCAGGTTTCCGTATTGGGGAATTTAAACAACATCAACGCACCGCTGTTTGATTTCAATTCCATGGGTGGCGGAGCTAGAAATAGAAGAGGCGGCGGTGGAGGTCGCTCTGGTGGGAGATTTGGTACCCCAGATGGTTTAACAAATGTTGGCTCTATTGGGGTGAACATTCGTCATGATTTCTCGGACAAACTGAAAGTCTACGGAAGTTATTCTTATGGTAGAGATGATAATACGACCTTAACTAATCGTTTGAATCGCTACGAATTTACCAATGGTACGCAAGAAGAAACAACCAGCTTGGATGCCAATACTATTTCGGCGTCCCATCGACTAGAAGCTAATTTAGAATGGAATATCTCCGATAACGACTATTTGAAACTAACTCCTCAATTCGGTTTTAATGATACCCGGACCAATTCAACATCAATGAGTCAATTCTTCGATGTAGATGGAAGTGTTACCAATAGTGATAATGAACTATTAATTTCGAATTCAGAAGCTCCTCGATATGGCATTTCGGGTTTGTATAATCGTAAATTAAGTGATAAAGGACGTAATTTCTTTATTAATTTTAATTACGATAACGCCCCGACTGCAAGTGACTTCGATCGAATATTAGATCGGTTAATCAGTGATCCAAATAATGCGGGAACCTCGATGAGTGAAATTTATCAGCGTACCCTGCAGGAAGTCAATAATAAAAGTTGGAATGCTGGTGCTAGCGCATCGTATATTGAACCATTATCCGAAAATGGAAAATTGGAGTTTAGTTATGATGTGAATATTAACAATTATGTAAATAAGCGATATCAAGATGCTTTTAATGAGGATGGATCTGGTTATCCGAATGATGAACAAAGTATTGTGAATTTCCACTATGATCAGGACTATTCTTTTATCACCCATCGTATGGGTGCTAATTATGCTTTTGAAAATGATAAAGTGAAATATTCCATTGGTGCTGCGGTGGAACCCACAAAATTATCGGGCGATGCGTCCAGTGATACAGAGAATACCCTGATTAATCGCACTAATTTGAATATCATGCCCATAGCGCGCTTTGAGTATAAATTTTCAAGACAAAAGAATATTAGCATTAATTATTCAGGACGTTCTTCTGAACCTAATGTTGACCAAATTCTTCCTTACGTAGTGAGTAACAACGAAACAGTCAAAACATTTGGTAATCCGAACTTGAATCCTGAATTCAATCATCAGATGCGTTTACGCTATCGTAGTGGTGATTTCCAAAAGGGAAATACCTTCTTTGCGATGTTGAATGGTAACCTGACTAACAATAAAATAGTTTCTTTTGTGAAACGTGTACCCGGTACAGACCGAGGCTTGTTGCAAGAGACTAGGTATTTAAATGAAGAAATTGATCCGGTATATGGTGTGAATTCATTCTATCATTTTGGTAAATCGCTAAAAGAAAAAACCTATAACCTGATGTTGATGGGGGGAATTAGCTATAACAAATTTGTTTCCTATACCTCCAATGATATTGATGCGACCGAGGGATTAAAAAATATTGCTAATAATTGGGTGTTCAATCAAGGGTTAATGTTTCGCTATAACCCTTCAGAAAACCTTGAATTAAATCCAGGAGTTCGTTATTCTTATAATTATACCAACAGTTCATTGGGAACCATGGATAATAATGTGTCCACCTGGACACCGACTTTGATTGGTTCGGTTAATATTACACCGACAACAATTTTTGGAGCAGATCTTTCAAAAAGTTTTAACAAAGGATATGGTGCTTTAAGCAATGCTAATCCATTTATCATTAATACATACGTAGAACAGAAGTTCTTGAAAGACGATCGTGCTACCATTCGTTTACAGGCATTTGATTTGTTGAATGAACAAATTAGCTTAAACAGAACGGTCCAAGATAATATCTATACCGATACGCAGACCAACCGTCTAGGCCGCTATTTCATGTTAACATTCACCTTTAAATTACAGAAGTTCTCCGGAATAGCACCAAGTGAGGATAATGGCTTCCCGGGTGGTATGCGCAGACCAAGAATGTAAGGACTTAAAAGCGATTAATTAATAAAGTAGATCAACAGCGACTGCCGACTTACCTTGGTGCTCGCTGTTCTTCTTTGAATAACCTAGCGTGAGGCTAGGATATCACAACAATTAACTACTTTTGTTGCATGGATCATCAAATCTTCCAATTGGAGAATGGACTTCGTATTTTATTAAACCCACATTCCTCAGCTATAACCCATGCGTGTATTATCATTGATGCAGGTTCTCGGCATGAGCGTGTCGGCAAATTTGGAACAGCACACTTTATCGAACATTTACTTTTTAAGAGAACAGAACGTCGTGGAACTAATCAAATATTAAATCGCCTGGAAATGGTGGGAGGTGATTTGAATGCTTATACCACTAAAGAATATACCTGTATTCATGCTTCTTTTTTAAACCCCTATTTGGATAGAGCCTTAGATCTTTTTGAAGATATTAGTTTCCACTCTGTCTATCCACTCCAGGAGATGGAAAAAGAAAAAGGTGTTATTCTGGATGAGATGGCTTCTTATCAGGATAGTCCTGAAGAATCTATTATGGATGATTTCGAAGACCTTCTTTATGAAGGGACCGCGTTGGGACACAATATTCTTGGTGTTGAAGAGGATTTAAAAAGTATAACGCAATCGGATATTAAGGAATTCACCAGGGAGCACTATACCACCTCGAACATTGTGATTGCCATCTCTGGGAATTATACCGAGAAAAAGGTTCGTGCGATGGCGCAGAAGATCTTCGGCAGTTTAGTTACTAGTAAGTGGGAAAGAGCACCTATTACCGGTTTAACCGCCCAGGTAAAGCAGGTCCGTCAAACAAAGCCTATCAATCAAGCGCATTATGTCTTGGGTAGTCAAGGCTACAGTATTTATGATGAGCGAAAAACAGGACTACTGCTATTGAATAACCTGTTGGGTGGATTTGGGATGTCTTCAATTCTAAATTTAAATATCAGAGAGAAGTACGGGATTGCCTATACTATTGAATCTAATTATAGTTTATACTCCGATACAGGTCTCTTTAGTATATATTTTGGTACGGACGATGAGAAAGTGGAGAAGGCCTTACACCTGGTGCATAAAGAATTGAAAAAATTAAGAGATGAACCATTAACGGCCACATTTTTACAAAGAGCAAAGAATAAATTTAAGGGTCAGATTGCCCTTGCCGAAGAAAGCAGGATGAGTTTAATTATTGCCGAGGCAAAAAATATTTTAGACTATGGTCATGTTATAGGGTTAAAAGATGTTTTTAATAAAATCGATTTGGTAAGTACAGAAGATATATTAAGTATAGCTAATGAGGTCTTTAATGAGAAAAATCTTTCCTCACTTTCTTTTGTACCTGAAGATTAAAACTATTTTTGTACATAAAATGAAATTTAAATGAAGACAGCGTATATTTTTCCCGGACAGGGGGCACAGTTTGTTGGTATGGGCCAGGATGTTTATAACTTAAATGAACAGACAAAAGTGTTATTTGTAAAAGCCAATGATATCCTTGGTTTTAACATTACGGATATCATGTTCAGTGGGACCGAAGAAGATTTGAAACAAACTCGGGTAACACAACCGGCTATTTTTTTACACTCAGTCATTTTAGCGAAAGCGTTGGGGGATGATTTCAAACCGGCTATGGTAGCGGGTCATTCTTTAGGTGAATTTTCCGCTTTAGTTTCAGCCGGAGCACTCTCTTTTGAAGATGGACTACGTCTAGTGGCCAAACGTGCAAATGCAATGCAAAGTGCAACGGAAATACAGGCAGGAACTATGGCAGCTATTCTAGGCTTAGAAGATCAGGTAGTAGAAGATATTTGCCAAAGTATTGATGAAGTGGTCGTGGCAGCAAACTACAATTGCCCAGGTCAGTTAGTGATATCTGGATCTGTTCAAGGCGTTGATTTAGCTTGTGAGAAATTAATAGCAGCAGGGGCAAAGCGTGCACTAAAATTAAATGTTGGCGGTGCTTTTCATTCTCCACTCATGGAAGCCGCGAAGCAAGAGTTGCAAGAAGCTATTCAACAAGTAAATATACAAGCTCCTATTTGTCCGATTTATCAAAACTTTGACGCAAAACCTTACCAGGAACCTAGTACAATTAAAGAAAATTTAATTAATCAGTTAACTGGACCTGTTCGATGGACACAAACGGTGGAGAATATGTTAGCAGCAGGTGCTGAAAACTTTGTTGAGGTGGGACCAGGTAGTGTCTTGCAGGGGCTTGTGAAAAAAGTAAATAGACAAATCCCGACCGCTTCAGCGACTATTTAAGAAAACAACATAACTGACCCAAGAGGGTTTTGTCATAGTAGCATATATATATAAAGGAAGATCGACATGGTTTTCCTTTATGTGTTTAAGTAAGGTTATATACCGCTCACTCTTATTTGATTTTTTTTGGGATATAGACTCGTCGGATTACATGATTTTAATTTGTTTTTGAGCTGTTAAATATCACAGTACAAGCCCATATTAAACCAAATTTATGTAATACCAAAAAAAGACAAAAATCACTATATCGATGATTTCTGTCTTTTTTCTAGCTTTATTGCCAATTGAATTACATTTGTGACAAGTCTAATCGAATCGGCAATGAATATCGAACTGGTACGCTACGTCCATTCTGAACGGCAGGGTTCCATTTTTTTGATTTTTTCAATGCGCGGATTGCAGCCTCACCTGTTCCGTGAGATAAATCCCTTACCACATTAATATCTGTTAAATTACCATTTTTGTCAATAACAAAGGATAATTCAACCGTACCTTTCACACCCGCTTCAATAGCTGCCGGGGGATATGTGTAGGCACTGTTCACAAATTTACGGAATTCATTAATACCCCCTGGGTAAGAAGCTGGTACCTCTACCGCCTCGAAGTCATAAACTTTGTTCGGATCACCGCCTTCAGCGCCTAAAGGACTACCAGTAATTGCTCCTTCGACTTTCTTAGGACCGAATTCTCCAGTTGGTACACCTGATGCTCCCGGAGTACCCTTCAGGGTAATACGAGCAGGTGTTGCATTTTTTTCCTTAATTTCCTCCTGAGAGACCAGGTCTTCTTTTACTTCTCTTGAATCAACAACCTTAGGCTCTGGAAAACGGATTAGGTCTTCTGCCGGCGGCTCCTCTGCAATACGTTGGGGCGGAGTTTCTTCCTGGGGTAGTGGCTCTTCTTCCGGTGGAGGTTCTGGTAAAGTCAGATCCTCTAAGGTTACGGGAGTCACCGCTTGAGGTGTTTCTACTATTTGTTTAGGAAAAATGTTAATATCAAAGGCTTTAACAGCGACGAACACTAGTACAACAGCGGAAACTGAGAACAGTGCAATATTGGTCGCTTTTGATGCAAACTTGCGTAATGCGTAAGCCCCATATTCCTTATTTCTATTCTCAAAGACGACGTCTAGCCATTCGTTTTTAAATAAATCTAATTTTGACCCTACCATAATTTTACTTTTTAAATTGATTTAATCAAGCGTATTCCGTGTTCTAACAAAGTACCTCTTTGAAGTAAAGATGCTGGGGAGATTGAAAATGCATAAATGTATTTTTACAGGTAGGGGAGAAGTATCGCACATTATTTGTTGATTCTGATTTGAAACAGCTCTGGGAGTAAGATTTTGAGCAGAAAAGGGATAATTTAAAAAGCAGGATGGGGACAAAAAAAATAAAAAACCCTGGAACATGGAGTGTGCCAGGGTATATCAAGTTTTTGATGGAAATTATGAAATGTTAAAAGCTTGTTTCACTTTTTCTACATAGTCCAATCTTTCCCACGTAAATAGATTTACTTCAATCGTTTTGCTTTCACCATTGGAAGTTTCAAAAGTTTTAGTGACTGTTTTAGGGGTTCTACCCATATGGCCATAAGCTGCGGTTTCAGCATATATTGGATTGCGCAGACCTAATCGAGTTTCAATGCCATAAGGTGTCATGTCAAATAGTTCACCTATGATTTTGGCAATATCACCATCAGATTTATTGACCTTACTTGTGCCGTATGTGTTTACGTATATACCCATCGGGTCTTTTACGCCAATAGCATAAGAAATTTGTACTAATAGTTCATCCGCTACGCCTGCTGCAACCAAATTCTTGGCAATATGGCGCGTTGCATAGGCAGCTGAACGGTCAACTTTTGAGGGATCCTTTCCTGAGAAAGCACCACCACCATGTCCACCTTTGCCACCGTAAGTATCAACAATTATTTTTCGCCCTGTTAATCCGGTGTCTCCATGGGGTCCACCAATAACAAACTTACCGGTTGGATTGATATGGTATTTAATATCATTTGTGAATAACTTCTGTAATTCCGGATTCAATTGGGCTTTCACTCTTGGAATTAAAATATCAATGATATCTGCCTGGATTTTCTGTTGCATTTGTTTCTCTTCAGCAAAATCATCATGCTGGGTAGAGATAACAATGGTATCTATGCGAACGGGTTTATGATTATCATCATATTCTAAGGTCACCTGAGATTTGGCATCTGGACGAAGGTATTCAATTTCTTTTCCTTCGCGTCTTAAAGCGGCAAGTTCAAATAAAAGTCGGTGCGAAAGGTCTAATGCCAGAGGCATGTAGTTTTCCGTTTCGTTACTGGCGTAACCAAACATGATTCCTTGATCACCAGCCCCTTGATCTTGTTTAGCTTTGCGGTCAACACCCTGATTGATGTCTGCTGATTGCTCATGAATAGCAGAGAATACACCACAGGAATTCGCCTCAAACATATACTCTGATTTAGTATAGCCAATATCCTTTATAACTTGACGAGTAATCTTTTGTACATCAAGATAAATCTTAGACTTTACTTCACCAGCTAAAACTACTTGGCCAGTTGTAACCAATGTTTCTACTGCGACCCTCGAGTCTTCATCCCAAGCTAGGAAATTATCAATTAAAGCGTCCGAAATTTGATCTGCAATTTTATCTGGATGTCCTTCAGAAACAGATTCGGAGGTAAATAAATATGCCATATGTAGTTAAATGAATTTTAGCACTTTTTTTCAGTGGTTGCAATCTCCCATCTGCATCAGAAATAATGCATTATGCAAATCAGTCCACCATACTGTGTGACACAAAGCTACAATACTTTGTAATATTTAAAAAGTATTTCATTCAATTTCTTAACTTTATCCGAATTAAATAATGGAGATGGCAAAGAAGCGGATTCTGTTCGTAATCAATCCAATATCTGGAGGGAAAAAGAAAACAACATTCAATAAGCAGGTTCTGGAAGTATTAGATTTGAATAGATTTGATCCAACTTTTAAGATCACAGATCACGCAAATCATGCTTTTGAATTAGCAAAACAGGCTATCGAAGAAAAATACGATGCTGTAATTGCCGTTGGAGGCGATGGCACTATCAATGAAATTGGTTCTGCTTTGGTGGGGTCTACAATACCTTTAGGTATAATCCCTGAAGGTTCTGGTAATGGCTTGGCGCTTTATCTGGGGGTTCCTATGAACGAGACGGCGGCCCTGCGTCGGATTAATCGGTTTGAGACAGTATCAATAGATTGCGGTCAGGTGGCGAATAGATTTTTCTTTAATATAGCAGGGATAGGCTTCGATGCTTCAGTCAGCGATAAATTTGCCGGTGAAACTTTTAGAGGTCCTGCCGGATACCTCCGGACTGTAGTCAATTTGCTCAGCCGCTATCAGCCCAAAAAATATAATTTGCTTATCGATGGTAAACCTTATGAAAGAGAAGCGTTTATGATTTCCGTGGCTAATTCACCCCAATATGGCAATAACGCTTATATAGCGCCAAATGCGTCCATTAATGATGGACTGTTAGATGTCTGTATTGTGCATAAGTTCCCCTTATATACATTGCCATTAATGGTTTTTCATTTGTTTAATAAAACCGCCGATCAGTCTGAATACGTGGAAATCATCCCTGGAAAGCAAATTAAGATAGAGCAACAAGAGAGTGCCCCGGTTCATTTAGATGGTGAACCTATGGATTTAGGCGAAAGTATAGAAATTCAAGTTATCCCGAAATCCTTACATATTATTTGCTAGTTAGCATTCAATAAAATGGTGATTAGCACGTTTATGGTTTCAAGATCAAGAAAGTGAAAAGATGAGCAAGCAAAAAAAGCAACAGTACGATGGTGTTGTATATTCCACCAGTGATCAATTCGAATATCAGGACAGCAATCCCAATTTCATACAGGAAACCTTGGCTAATGAAAAACAAAAATTGAAGGTTGGATTGGATAAAAAAGCACGAAAAGGGAAAGTCGTGACCATTATCACTGGTTTTATAGGCTCTCAAGAGGATTTAGAAGCTTTAGCCAAGATTTTAAAGCAAAAATGTGGGGTTGGAGGAAGCGCTAAAGAAGGAGAAATATTGATACAAGGGAATTTTAAAGAAAAAATTATCCAATACCTACAAGAGCAGAAGTTTCAAGTAAAATCCTTTGGAGGCTAAAAGTGAGCTCGGCTGTAACACTTTAAAAAACAAAGTAGTAATTAAAATAAATTAACTAAAAAAGAGGTGTTGATTGAAGAAGCTTGTGAGTGAATACTTACTTATTTTTCGCATTTAACGATTTGATAATTTGCATTTCAAAGAAAAAATGGTTTTCATTGTAAAAATAAAAAACAGAAATGTTCAATAGTTACGTGATAGAAAGAAATAGACATTGATGTAGAACCGCTGAGGATATCAATGAAATAGTAACAACCTAGGCAGTGCAATTAAATAGATATCATCAAAATTAATTTTGGTTTTAACAGAAAATGTTATATTTGTTTTGAATTAATGTAAAATAAGGGCATTTCGTTTACGTAAAATTGAATTTAACTTTAATAATTAAACAACAGTAAAAATCTAAAAATTAGTAAAAAATGGCAAACGCACCAAAAACTACAACAGCCCCAGCTAAACAAGAGAGCGGCAATGCGGGTAATTTATTTGCGAGTTTAGCAATTATCATTTGTTTAATCATTGGTTTCTTGGTTTACAAATTTGTAATGGGAGATCCAGCGAACTTTATTGATAATAACCCGGAATTACAACCACTACCAGGTAACTACTTAGGTATGGTTTACCATGCGGGCCTTGTGGTTCCAGTATTATTAGGTTTATTCTTAATGGTATGGGTTTTTGCAATTGAACGTTTTATTGTAATTGGTAAAGCTTCAGGAACTGGAAACGTAGGAAACTTTGTAAGAAAAGTACAAGGATTATTAAGAACTGGAAACATTGACAGTGCGATCTCTGAATGTGATAAACAAAAAGGATCTGTTGCGAATGTAATTAAAGCGGGTCTTTTGAAATACAAAGATGTTGAAGCTCACCCAGGTTTAGACAATGAAAAATCAATATTAGCTATTCAAAAAGAAATTGAAGAAGCTACTACATTAGAAATGCCAATGTTAGAGAAAAACTTAACTGTACTTGCTACGTTAGTTTCTATCGGTACATTAACAGGTTTATTAGGTACAGTAACAGGTATGATTAAAGCGTTCTCCGCTTTAGCAACTGGTGGTACTCCTGACTCGGCAAAATTAGCAAATGGTATTTCTGAGGCGTTAATTAACACGGCTACAGGTATTGCAACATCTACGGTTGCGATTATTTTCTATAACCTTCTTACTTCGAAGATCGATACCTTAACTTATTCTATTGATGAGGCTGGTTTCTCAATTGTACAAACGTACGCTGCAAACCACAAATAAGCATGCTTGCTGATTAGTTTGAAATTATTTTATGGAATGTTCAAACAAAAAGCATCATGATTACAAAAGAAATAGAGTGTTCAATTTTAAAGAAGTAAAGAAATGGGTAAAGCAAAAGTAAAAAGAACCAGCACCGCGATCGACATGACCGCGATGTGTGATGTGTCTTTCTTGCTTCTTACATTCTTCGTTTTGACAGCAACAGCTCGTCCAGAGGAAACACTTATGGTAGACACCCCGGCATCCACTACATTAGACAAATTACCAGATGATAATTTGGCGATTATAACGGTAGGTGAGCAAGGGAAAGTATTCCTAACGATCAAAAATGAGAACGTTAGAGATATGGCTTTGAAAAACATGTCTGCTAAATATGGTGTAGCTTTCTCTGCTGAAGATTATGAGAAGTTTAAGCGCCTAGGTGATTTTGGTGTATCTTTCAAGCAATTGCGTCCTTTGCTTTCATTAGCACCGGGTGATCGTACAGTAGACGTACAACCAGGAATTCCTGTCGATAGTACAGAAGAACTTTCCAATGAGTTGTATCACTGGGTTCAGCAAACAAGGTTAGCAACAGTAGAGTATAATCGTAATAAGGAGACTGAAGATAGTAGATTCAAGAATCCAGGTCCCCTAACTGTCGCAATCAAAGCGGATGCTGAAGAGAAATACGCAATAATGAATTTGATTATTGAAACCCTGAGAAATCAAAAACAAAACAAATTTAGTTTTGTTACCGGTTTACGTCAGGAAAATTAAAGATAAAAATGGCTGAATTAAATCAAGACTCTGGCAAACAGAAAAAAGGTGGTAAAGTAAGGTCGAAGAAAAACGGAGGTAAGGTAGATTTAACCGCGATGGTGGATCTTGCCTTCCTATTAATTACCTTCTTCATGCTAACAACCTCCCTGAACAAGCCACAAGCCATGGATGTTAACATGCCTGATAAAAATAAGGATAAAAATGAGCTGAATCCCGAGATTGAAATCGCGGATAATCGTTCCATCACCTTATTATTAGGTTCTGATAACAAAATAGCTTGGTATTATGGACAATTGGCAAGCCCAATTACACCTCCAACTGTTGTCGATTACAGCAAAGAGGGAATCCGTAAGGTTATCCTTGAGAAGAAAGCCCAGGTGCCGCAGGTAGCTGGAGGGAAAGACTTAATTGTCGTTATTCGTGCAAGTGATAGAGCTGTTCAACGGAATCTCGTTGACATATTAGATGAAATGAAAATAACTGATGTTAAACGTTTTATGATTTCTAAGATCAAACCTGAAGAAATTGAGGTTTTGGAAACCAATGGAATCTATAACGAGTAATAAATCAGTATAATAAGGAAAAACATGATAGGTTCAAAATTAGATTTATTTAAGAAAGAATGGCTCGACGTCGTTTTTGAGAATAGAAATAAAGAATATGGAGCTTATGCATTACGTAAGTTTGCACCAAAAGCGACCAATATTGCACTATTCTCAGTTTCCGCTGTCGTACTAGCCTTTGTGGCTGTAAAGGCATTCGATATTAATATTTTTCCTGAGACAAAAGTTGAAGAGGTAGAAGTAGTGACTCCAGTGACTTTAGAGGATTTAGAATTACCTGAACCTCCACCGGAAGAAGAGCCGCTACCTGAAGAAGAAGCACCACCAGAGCGTATTGCGGAAGAACCGCCGGCAGAAGACCTAATCCGTTTTCCAGAGCCTAAGGTTGTTGATTCAAGAGAAGTGAAAGAAGAAGTGGTCTCTCAGGAAGAAATTAAGGAAAAAAATGCAACACCTGCTCGTATTACCCTGAAGGGTACTCCGGGGGCATCAGGTGTACCAACTGGAGAATTCGGTCCTAAGAAAGTCGAAGGAGCAATTACTGGTAGTACTAAAGGCGTTGAAGGCGGTGACCCGAACAAGGTTTACGACTTTGAAGCGGTAGAGGTGCCAGCATCTTACCCAGGAGGTATTAATGAATTCCGTAAATTCGTGAACAGTGCTTACACGTATCCACCAGCAGCTATTGATGCGGGTGTGAAAGGTACGGTTGAATTATCCTTTGTTATTGACAAAAATGGTAATTTAACAGATATCAAAGTAGTTAGGGATTTATCACACGGAACAGGTCAAGCAGCAATCAACGCATTGAAAAAATCGAAAAAATGGAACCCTGCCGTTCAGAATGGACGTAGCGTACCGGTTCGATATTCATTACCGATTCGATTAGACTTGTCACAAATGTAATTCGATATGTCGAATCATTTAAAAAGAAATAGTTTTAGACAGAAATCGCCCAGACAGCGATTTCTGTCTATTTTAGGACTGTTCATGTTTGGCTTTTATTTTGGGCTGGGATTAGTAATTATCTTTTGGGATGATTTTCCACTAGCGATTGACCCGACCTACAAAACCATGTTTGGCATACTCCTGATTGTGTATTCGTTTATGCGCTTTGCTCGTATGTGGCAAAATAATTTTAGAGAGAATTAATCCTTTTTGTATCTATTTATTCTAAAGACTATGAGGTTAAGTAAATTTGTTATCCTGCTAATGTTGAGTTCTTGTTTATTTCTAACAGGCTGCTTTAATTCGGCTGAAAAGAAAGAAGGGACAACTGACTCTGCTGGATTGACGAATGTACAAAAGAATAAAAGAGAAGTTATTGAGACTTTGTCTGTGATTGTCGATGAGGCTATTTTACCCATTGCCAGTGAACAAGTAGAGGTGTTTAAGTCTTCTTTTGAAGATTATGATATCAAGTTAATACCCTTGCCGGAGATCGAGGCCGTTAATGCTTTAATCGAAGGGAGTGCGGAAATGGCTATATTAGCTAGGGAGCTATCGGAACAAGAAAGTGCCCGTTTTACGCAGCGCCAGTTAAATCCTCGGATTTTTCCAATTTTCTATGATGGCGTTGTTTTGATAAATAATATTGCCTCACCAGATACTTCAATCGATATAAATTCGTTAACATCTTTGTTGAAAGGTGACGGTAATGGAAAAACGGTTGTTTTTGATAACATTAATTCCAGCACTGTTCGTAAAGTGAAAGAATTAACAAAAGTTGATAAGATTTCTGCTCGTTCTGTAAAAGCCATGAAAAACTCGAAAGATGTTGTGGAAGCCGTCTTAGCGGATAGTCAAACCATCGGTATTATGTCTTACGGGCAATATATAGATTGTAGAAGACAATTTGGAGAAGAAAATAAAATTCGTATCTTAAGCCTGCAAAGTCTGAAAGATGGCCAACCAGTCGGGTATTTTAAACCCTCGCAGACGACATTAGCTACTGATGAATACGCATTAAAATCAACATTTTATGTGCTAAACTATCAACCAAAAATAGGTTTGGGGACAACATTTTCAGGATTTTTGACAGGTGATCGAGGACAGCGAATAGTACTTAGATCAGGGTTACTGCCTTTCAAAATGCCTGGTAGAGAAATTATAATAAGAGATTAAATTAGTAAATAACAAAGAGTAAAAAATATATTATGACAAACAGCAAATTATTTTTAAGCCTTCTATTAGCTGGCGCTGTTGGAACAGGCGCTGCCAATGCACAAAGTTTAAAAGATGCAAAAGCAGCGATACAAGCTGAACAATTTGATAAAGCTAAAGTGATGTTGCAACAATTGGTTAGTAAAAAGGCAAAAGATGGTGAAAACTATTTTTATTTGGGCCAGATCCATTTGATTAACGATAAAGTTGATTCAGCTGCTATCGTGTTTCAAGAAGGTGTTACTAATGCACCGAAAGAAAAATTAAACGTTGTTGGTTTAGGTATTGTTGATCTTCAAAAAGGAGATTCTACAGCAGCAGAAACCAAATTTAGCCAGGTTACTTCCGATTTAGGAAGAAAGGATTATTTGCCATTGTATTATATTGGTAGAGGCTATATTGATGCGCCAAAACCTAATTACAAAAAAGCAGTTGAGTATTTAACACAAGCAAAAGAAAAAAATGCGAAAGATGCATTAATTCCAAATGCTTTAGGAGATGCTTATGCAGGTCTTCGTGAGAGTAGCCCAGCATACGTAGCTTACCGCGACGCTTTGGCTATTGATGAGAGTTTATTAGCACCGAAAATTGGTCAAGCAATTATTTCACGTAGAGCGCAAGCTTATGATGTTGTACTTGAGCAATTAACGACGTTAGCTGGTGAGAACCCAGAATACGGTCCAATTTACCGTGAGTTAGCAGAGACTTATTACTTATCGTCTATTAAAGCTCCAGAAGATCAATACCGTGAAATCAATCAGAAAGCCGTTGAAAACTATAAAAAATATCTTTCTTTGACCGGAGATAACTCTGTTGAAGCTAAGGTACGTTATGCGGATTTCTTGGTGTATTCAGGTAACTATGAAGAATTAAAAACAGTTGCACAGGAATTATCGACTGTGGAAGGTGTTGATGCGAAAGTGTACCGTTATTTGGGGTATATTTCGTTACTACAGGATAAAGATTACGCGAAATCATTGGAATATATGAATACGCTATTCACAAAAGTAGATACTGCACGTTTAATTGGTCGTGACTATTTATATTCAGGTCTTGCTAACATTATCGCTGGTGATGCTGAAAAGGGTGCTGACTTATTGAGAATAGCGGAAACTAAGCAAACCGAAGATGAGAATTATGATGAAGAAATCTCGGAAACAGCTTTTACTAAATTCCAAGAAGGGGAAACAGCTATTGCGTCCAAAATATTTGCTTTACCTGCGGCTAATCCAGAATCTGACTATTACTACGATTCGAACTTCTATATGGGTCAAATCGAATATGGTATTGGTTCTAAATTAGTATCTCCAGAGGCCGGTGTTGAGCCAACTCCTGAAGAAGCTGCTGCAAAGTATGAAGAAGCTAAACCGCATTTAGAAGCTGCTGCTAAGTCATTAGCGATTGCAACTACTTCCAACAAAAAAGAGGTAGATGACAAATACAAAATCCCTGGATTATATTACAAAGGATTATCTGAATTAGCTTTAGATAATGTGATGTATGATCCTGATAATGCCAAAGGCTTATTCGTTGATTCCTTTACGCAATTATTAGCGGCAATCGCTGCTTCTGGTAAAGCAGAGGATGCAACTAATATTTCTTACTCAGCAGATGCACATAATTACTTAGGGTACTATGTTTACTTAAAAGGTGATCACCCGAAAGCAAAAGAGCACTTTGCCGAATCATTAAAATTAAGACCAGATGATGCTTTCGCTAAACAAATGTTTGACGCTTTGTAGTCTAAACTGATTTAGCAAAATAAAAATGGGGTTGTTTGTATAAACAACCCCATTTTGTTTATTGAACCTTTTTGTAGGAAAAGGCTATGTGTTTAAAATACACTTATTTATAATCGTTCAAAATAACAAAAAGGCCAAACTTGAGCTGGAGAGGTCCTTTATTTATTCATTTCTTTTGTTAATTTTGTTGTACTACAATTTATAGACAAAATAAAGATATGAATGAGCTAACGGGTAACAGTGTACCTATCGATTATATTCCCATCTTGATTCAATTGGCAGTTGCCGTAGGATTTGGTGTCACTACCATTATTGCAACTCACCTAATCGGTCCAAAAGTGCGTACCGAAAATAAATTAGGTTCTTTTGAGTCCGGAGTCGAAGTTATTGGAAATGCCAGACAACCTTTTTCTATTAAATATTTTTTAGTAGCCATCTTATTTGTCATTTTCGATATCGAAGTGATTTTTATGTACCCGTGGGCAGTCAATTTTCGTGAATTTGGCTGGGATGGGTTGATGGAGATGTTTGTTTTTATGGGACTTCTTCTTTTGGGTTTCATTTATATCATTAAGAAAAAAGCACTGGATTGGGACTAGACTTCAGGTTTAGTTTGGGATCCTTCACGCTAAAATTACCATTATGAGCAATATTACCTTAGCAGATAAACCTCCAGGTGTAGAAGGAGCGGGATTTTTCGCGACATCACTGGATAAAGCAATTGGACTTGCGCGCGCAAACTCTTTGTGGCCTTTACCATTTGCAACTTCCTGTTGTGGGATTGAATTTATGGCGACTATGGGGTCTACTTATGACTTGGCCCGTTTCGGAGCGGAGCGGCCTAGTTTTTCACCAAGACAAGCAGACATGCTATTGGTGATGGGGACCATTGCCAAAAAGATGGCGCCTGTTTTACGTCAGGTATATGAACAAATGGCCGAACCACGTTGGGTTATTGCCGTTGGTGCTTGCGCCTCTAGCGGTGGTATATTTGATACGTATTCAGTTTTACAGGGAATCGATGAGATTATTCCTGTTGATGTGTATGTCCCTGGATGCCCACCAAGACCTGAGGCAATCTTAGATGGTGTTCTGCGACTTCAGGATATCGTTAAGAGTGAGTCTTTAAACAGAAGAAATACGCCAGAATATAAGGCGTTATTGGAAAAATACGGAATCAAGACAGATAATGGATAAGTTGACAAATCAGTTGGTAATCGATAGATTAAGTTCCCAATTTGGTGACCAAATTAGCAATATAGTAGAACCTAAAGGACTGCTAACCTTGGATACTACAACGCAAAGTATAATGGCGGTTTTGGAATTCATCAAAAAAGAAGAAAGTTTGCAATTTACTTACTTAACCGATATTACAGCCGTTCATTACCCCGGCACGGCAAAACCATTTGCTGTTGTATATCATGTTCACAGTTTAGTAAATCACATCCGTATCCGAATAAAAGTATTCATAGAGGGAGAAAACCCGAGTATACCTACGGCCACTACGCTTTGGAATGGAGCGAACTGGATGGAGCGGGAAACATTTGATTTCTATGGGATAAATTTTGAAGGACATCCTGACTTGCGCCGTATTTTAAATATGGATGATTTGGATGTATTTCCCATGCGTAAGGAATATCCCTTGGAAGATCCGAACCGGGTGGATAAAAAAGATCAGTATTTTGGACGATAAGTGTTTAGTGTATCATGAGTAAAACGATTACAAAAATATCACCTAATGGGCCAGTTCTTGATGACAACGATCCTCAAGATGAATTGATCACCCTGAATATTGGGCCAACACACCCTGCTACGCATGGTGTGTTCCAAAATGTGGTGCAAATCGACGGCGAAAGAATAGTCAGTGGTGTCTCAACCATCGGATATATTCATCGCGCCTTTGAAAAAATTGCGGAACACCGGCCATATTATCAAATCACACCACTGACTGACCGCTTAAATTACTGTTCATCACCTATCAACAACATGGGATGGCATATGACAGTGGAGAAGTTGTTGGATATAGAAATACCTAAAAGGGTGCAATACATGCGTGTGATTGTCATGGAACTTGCCCGTATCGCTGACCATATTATTTGTAATGGAATTTTAGGAGTGGATACCGGAGCTTTTTCCGGCTTTTTATATGTCATGCAAGAGCGCGAGTTTATTTATGAAATTTACGAAGAAATATGTGGCGCGCGCTTAACCACGAATATTGGTCGAATTGGCGGATTCGAACGTGATTTTAACGAAGTTGCTTTCGCGAAAATTAACGAATTTTTAGAAAGATTCCCACCGGTGTTATCCGAGTTTCAGGAATTATTCGATCGCAATAGAATTTTTATCGAAAGGACAGCGAATGTTGCAGCGGTAACCCCAGAGGAAGCCTTAGACTATTCTTGGTCAGGACCAATTCTTCGGGCGACAGGTGTAGATTATGACGTCCGTGTTCACTCGCCTTACTGCTCTTACGAGGAATTCGATTTCGAAATTCCAGTGGGCACCAATGGCGATGTTTATGACCGCTATATGGTGCGTAATGAAGAAATGTGGCAATCGCTTAGCATTATCAAGCAAGCGTTGGAAAAAATTGAAAAAGAACCTAAAGGGGTGTTTCATGCGGATGTTCCCGCATTTTATTTACCTCCAAAGGAACAAGTATATACCAATATGGAAGCCTTAATCTATCACTTTAAAATTGTGATGGGTGAATGGGATGCACCAAAAGAGGAGGTGTATCATGCCGTAGAGGGCGCCAATGGAGAATTGGGATTCTACCTGATCAGTGATGGGGGTAGAACACCGTACAGACTCCATTTTAGAAGACCTTCATTTGTCAACTACCAAATGTTTGCTCCTATGAGCAGTGGCATGTTGCTCTCGGATGCGATTCTAAATATGAGTAGTTTAAACGTAATTGCAGGAGAATTAGATGCTTAGTGTTAAAGAGAACCTTATAGTTGAATTTTCGGTTGAGCTTTTAGGAAAGTTTTCCGAAGTTGTAAGCCGTTATCCCGAGGGAAAACAGAAGTCTGGCTTATTGCCCATTTTGCATTTAGTCCAAGCGGAATATGGCTGGCTGAGTGTGGATGCGATGGATAAAGTAGCACTTTTTCTAGGTATTCAACCCATCGAGGTCTATGAAGTAGCGACCTTTTATTCCATGTATTTTTTGGAACCAAAAGGAAAATATGTGTTAGAGATCTGTCGCACGGGACCTTGTTGTTTGGTTGGGGCAGAGAAAATAATGGATCACCTAGAAGAAAAATTGGGTGTTGCAGAAAACCAAGTAACTAGCGATGGTTTGTTTTCTTGGAAAGGGGTGGAATGTTTAGCTGCTTGTGGTTTTGGACCAGTTTTACAAATCGGGCCAAGTTATACTTTCTATGAAAATCTAACGACCCAAAGTGTTGATCAATTAATTGGGGAATTAAAAGAAAAAGCAAAAACCGAGGCGTAGTATTATGGCAAGAAAGTTATTATTAGAACATATTGGCGTGCCAGGTATCCATACCTTAGCGGTTTACCGTGAAAAGGGAGGCTATCGCGCTGTTGAAAAGGCAATCAAAACCATGTCAAGCGATGATGTCGTAGAAGAGGTTAAAAAATCTGGACTTCGAGGTCGAGGAGGAGCTGGCTTTCCCACAGGATTGAAATGGAGCTTTTTAGCAAAACCCGAAGGTGTTCCCCGTTACCTTGTTTGTAATGGTGATGAGTCAGAACCGGGTACTTTTAAAGATCGTTACTTAATGACCCATATTCCGCATGCGCTGATTGAGGGTATGATTGTTTCGAGTTATGCGCTTGGCGCGAACACCTCGTATATTTATATTCGAGGAGAAATGATGCCCCAAATTCGCATCATGGAACAAGCGATAGCTGAGGCAAAAGCGGCTGGATTTCTGGGAAAAAATATTTTAGGATCAGGTTATGACTTAGAGATTTATGTGCAACCTGGAGGTGGGGCATATATCTGTGGTGAAGAAACTGCTTTATTAGAATCTTTGGAAGGAAAACGTGGTAACCCTCGGATTAAACCTCCTTTTCCAGCAGTTTCAGGATTATATGGCTGTCCAACAGTGGTGAATAATGTAGAATCTATTGCGGCAACTGTTCCCATTGTCAATGACGGAGGTGAGGAGTATGCTAAAATAGGCATTGAAAGAAGCACAGGGACTAAATTAATATCGGCCTCTGGAAACATCGTGAAGCCTGGTGTATATGAAATTGAAATGGGACTTCCGGTGGAGGAGTTTATCTATTCGGATGAGTACTGTGGTGGTATTGCTGCTGGCAAAAGATTAAAAGCGGTTGTTGCTGGAGGATCTTCAGTTCCTATTTTACCAGCTAATTTAGTCAGTACAACGAGCACAGGATCTCCGCGTTTGATGACCTATGAATCTTTGGCTGACGGTGGCTTTGTGACTGGTTCCTCGATGGGTTCGGGCGGATTTATAGTTTTTGACGAAGACCAGTGTATTGTACGCAATACCTATAATTTTACCCGCTTTTATCGACATGAGAGCTGCGGTCAATGTTCACCATGTCGTGAAGGGACAGGATGGATGGAAAAAATATTATATAAGATCGAGTCGGGTGCTGGCAGCATGGAAGATGTAGATTTGTTATGGGATATTCAGCGTCGCATCGAGGGCAATACGATTTGTCCGCTTGGGGACGCAGCGGCATGGCCAGTTGCAGCCGCTATACGCCATTTTAGAGATGAGTTTGAATGGCATATTCAACATCCCAAGGAAGCTCAAAGTAGAAACTATGGTTTAGCAAACTATGCCCAACCTTTAATTCCTGTTACGGAATAAAGGATATATAGAAAAGGATTATACAATGGCAGAAGAAGTTCAAAATTTTAAGGTTACCATAGACGGCATCACGATCGATGTTGCTCCGGGAACCACCATATTAAATGCCGCACGGCAAATCGGGGGCGACATCGTTCCCCCGGCAATGTGCTATTATTCCAAATTGGAAGGTAGCGGCGGTAAATGCCGTACGTGTTTGGTCAAAGTAAGCAAAGGTTCTGAGAAGGATCCACGCCCTATGCCGAAACTTGTCGCATCCTGTAGAACAACCGTGATGGATGGTATGGAAGTGCTTAATATTACCTCGCCCGATGTGGTGGATGCGCGTAATGCCATCGTGGAAATGTTGCTCATTAACCACCCGCTGGACTGTCCTGTGTGTGACCAGGCCGGCGAATGTAAATTACAAGATTTAGGTTACGAAAATGGGGCTTTACAGAACCGGTATGAATTTGATCGACGCACGTTCGAGCGGATTGATATTGGGGATAAGATTCAATTACATATGAATCGTTGTATTCTTTGTTATCGTTGTGTATTTGTGGCCAACCAGCTAACCCCAGGACGTGAACATGGGGTGCTTAATCGTGGTGACCACGCGGAAATTTCAACATTTATTCATAATGCACTCGATAGTGATTTTATTGGGAATGTTATCGATGTTTGCCCGGTAGGGGCTTTAACGGATAAGACTTTCCGTTTTAAAAATCGGGTATGGTTTACGAAGCCTGTGGATGCGCATCGGGATTGCCCTACCTGTAGTGGTAAAGTAACCCTGTGGTATAAGGGCGCGGATGTGCTTCGGGTGACTGGACGAAAAGATGCTTATGATGAGGTGGATGAGTTTATATGCAATACTTGTCGATTTGATACGAAAGACACAGCAGATTGGATTTTGGATACACCGACACCAATAAGTGACACGTCGGTAATCGATTCCAATCATTACCATAGTTTTGCTATTCCAGCTGTTATTCAGCCAGATGGTAAGCTTCAAGAAGCGAATTTGGAACAGTTAGCAAGAACTGAAAAATTAAAATAACCACCAAACAAAGATGGAAACAGCTTTTATTTTAGAGAAGTTAATTTTAGCAGTCATCGTATTTGTAGTAACCCTGGTTATTGCAATGTATTCGACGCTGGCTGAAAGAAAGATTGCAGGATTTATGCAAGACAGGCATGGACCGGATCGTGCTGGGATATTTGGTATTTTACAACCCTTATGTGATGGTGGTAAATTCTTTTTTAAGGAAGAAATTATACCAGCAGGGGCGCATAAAAGCCTATTTGTTTTAGGCCCTACTATCGCCATTATTACGGCCTGTATCAGTTCGGCCGTCATTCCCTGGGGTGGAAATTTAACCATTGGGGATAAAGTAATTTCCTTACAAGTTGCCGAAGTAAACATTGGTGTGCTCTATATTTTTGGGGTAATTGCCTTGGGGGTATATGGCATCATGTTAGGAGGCTGGGCTTCCAATAATAAATTCTCTTTGATGGGTGCTATTCGTGCCGCTTCTCAGAGTATCAGTTATGAGATTGCCATGGGTTTATCCTTGATCGCTTTATTAATGGTGACCGGAACGCTTTCTATTGGTGAAATCGTGGCTCAGCAATCGGGATTTGTGAATTGGAATATCTGGGTTCAACCTTTAGGTTTTTTGATTTTTATCACCTGTGCTTTCGCCGAATGTAACCGGGTACCCTTTGATTTACCCGAATGTGAAACGGAGTTGGTTGGTGGGTATCATACAGAATACTCTTCCATGAAATTGGGTTTATATATGTTTTCAGAATACATCAATATGTTTGTTTCATCAGCACTGATGGCAGCTTTGTATTTTGGAGGGTATAACTTCCCGTTCATGCATGACTTAGGTTTATCTGAAAACTGGATTACCATCATCGGTGTATTGGTATTTTTCCTAAAGATCTTTGGGTTTATATTTTTCTTCATGTGGATCCGCTGGACCTTGCCACGTTTCAGATATGATCAATTAATGAACCTAGGATGGAAAATGTTAATACCACTGGCCATTGCAAATATTGTTTTGACTGGCGTTATTACCATAATTAAAGACACTTATTTTTAAACGAAAGACTTATGCAGTCCTTATCAAACAGAAAAAAAGTACTTGAACAAAAACCGATGAGTTTTTGGGAGCGGATCTATTTGCCCGCTATCGCCAAAGGCTTATCGATTACTATAAAACATTTTTTTAAAAAAATACCAACGGTCAAGTATCCCGAGGAAATCAGACCTTATTCGAAGAATTTTCGGGGACAACATTCCTTGAAACGTGACGAATTAGGACGCGAACGTTGTACTGCCTGTGGTTTATGTGCATTATCTTGTCCGGCAGAAGCCATTACGATGATCGCCGCTGAACGGACCGAAGAAGAAGCTCACCTGTATCGGGAAGAAAAATATGCTGCCGTGTATGAAATTAATATGCTGCGTTGTATTTTTTGCGGTCTTTGTGAGGAGGCCTGTCCAAAGGAAGCTATTTATTTGGATGGCCAACACGTGACAGCCGATTATTTGAGGAAAGATTTTATATATGGTAAAGATAAATTGGTTGAACCAAAATTTGATATTACCAAGCTATCACAAACGACAAATAATTAAACTATGACCATTTTTTATTTTGTAGCCTTTTTGTCTATATTTTTTGCCTTGATGACGATTTTCACCAAGAATCCCGTGCATAGTGTATTGTATTTGGTCGTAACGTTTTTCACTTTCAGCATACATTATATTTTATTGAACGCTCAGTTTCTAGCGGTGGTTAACTTCATCGTTTACATGGGGGCAATCATGGTCTTGTTCCTTTTTGTTTTGATGTTGCTAAATCTGAATAAAGAATCCGAACCGATGAAATCCCATTTAGTAAAATTCATGGGGGTGATTGCTGGCTTATGCTTAGTGGTAACCGTACTAGGTGCATTCAAGGTGTTTGAAACAAGCAACGAAATGGTCACGGCACATCCAGATATTGGTTTAGTCAAAAACTTAGGGAAAGTCTTGTTTAAAGATTTTCTATTGCCATTTGAAATATCCTCCATTTTATTATTAACCGCTATGGTGGGAGCCGTATTATTAGCTAAGAAAGAAAAGGTAGTCAAGAATCATGGATAATATTATTCAAAATATGCAGGGGATTCCCCTAAATCATTATTTGATTTTCTGCAGTATCATTTTTGTGATAGGGGTCATTGGGGTGCTTATTCGTCGCAATGTGATCATCATTATGATGTCTATTGAATTGATGTTGAATTCAGTGAATCTTCTATTAGCGGCTTTTTCCGCCTACCGTGGAGATGCAGGCGGGCAAGTGTTCGTTTTTTTTATTATGGCTTTAGCGGCCGCCGAGGTAGCCGTTGGTTTGGCCATTATTATCATGGTTTATAGAAACACCAAATCAGTGGATATCGATTCATTGACTAAATTAAGGTGGTAGAAAAATTGATTATTAGAGAAACAGATATATGAAAGATTTAATATGGTTGTTACCACTGATTCCTTTGATTGGATTTGTGATTTTGGGATTGCTTAGAAAGCGTCTTCCAAAAACACTCATTTCGATTATTGGTTGCGGGACAATCCTCGTATCCTTTTTACTGAGTTGTGGTATTTTTAACCAGGTGTATCAATTGCGTTCCCAGGGAGGCGATGGTGTTTTATTGCAACAAGTCTTTAATTGGTTTACCGTCGGGAATTTGAGTATTGATATTGGGTTTTTGGTGGATCCTTTGAGTGCGGTGATGTTATTAATTATCACAGGCGTTGGATTTTTGATTCACTTATACTCGGTGGCTTATATGAGCCATGATGAAGGTTTTGGAAAGTACTTTTCCTATTTAAACCTATTCATTTTCTTTATGCTACTGTTAGTCTTAGGTTCTAATTACCTAGTGATGTTTATTGGGTGGGAAGGTGTTGGATTATGCTCTTACCTGTTAATCGGGTTTTGGTTTAAAAAGACAAGCTATGCAAAAGCTGCTAAGAAAGCTTTCGTCATGAATAGAATTGGAGACCTTGGCTTTTTAATAGCGATGTTCTTCATCCTAGTCAATTTTGGCTCCTTAGAATATAACACTGTGTTTTCACAAGCTTCGGCTTTGAGTTCAGGAGATAGCACCTTGTTGGTGATTACCTTATTACTCTTTATCGCCGCTATCGGTAAGTCAGCTCAGATTCCTTTATTTACATGGCTTCCTGATGCGATGGCTGGACCTACACCTGTTTCTGCATTAATCCATGCAGCCACTATGGTTACCGCTGGGATTTATATGATTGCTCGTTCCAATATTATGTTTACCCTATCACCGGTAACTATGGAAATTATTGCAATCATTGGCGTTGCCACGGCGCTTATTGCGGCCTTTATTGCAATTACGCAAAATGATATTAAAAAAGTCCTGGCCTATTCAACGGTGTCGCAGTTAGGCTACATGTTTTTAGGGCTAGGTGTGGGTGCTTTTACTGGCGCGTTCTTTCACGTGATCACGCATGCTTTTTTCAAAGCGCTCTTGTTTTTAGGAGCAGGTTCGGTTATTCATGGCATGAGCGATGAACAAGACATGCGCTCGATGGGTGGGCTGAAGAAATATATGCCTAAAACATTTATTACCATGTTAGTGGGGACGATTGCTATCGCAGGTATCCCACCATTGTCTGGTTTCTTCTCAAAGGATGAAATTTTGGCGTATGCTTACCAGGCCAACCCTATTTTCTGGGTGTTGGGATTTATAGCGGCATTATGTACGGCCTTCTATATGTTTCGTCTGCTTTATTTGACCTTTTACGGTAACTTCAGAGGTAGTCAGCAACAACGGGATCATTTGCATGAATCACCTTGGCAGATGACGATCCCATTAATTGTTTTAGCACTGTTGGCCTTTTTTGGAGGAGCGATTAATTTACCCGCTGCTTTACACGGCAATCATTGGTTAGCGGAATTTTTGAGTCCTGTTTTTGCCCAAACTAATGCTGTCGCTGCACCATTTGCCTTGTCGCATGCGACCGAATATGTTTTGATGGCAGCCTCCAGTATTGGCGCGCTTGTGATGGCTTTTATTGCCTATACTAAATATGTGAAGAAATCGGCTATTCCAGGGACTGATGATGCTGCCTCTGAGCGTACGCTATATAAACTGTCTTACCATAAACTATACGTTGATGAATGCTATGATGCGCTCATCGTACGGCCATTGGATAAACTCTCTACCGTTTTCCATCAGTTTATTGAACGATCCGGAATTGACGCACTGGTGGATGGCATCGGAGGTATCTTTGGATCCTCTGGAAAAGGTATTCGCTTATTACAAAGCGGATATGTCGGATTTTATTTATTCATGATGGTACTCGGCGTGGTTGCTTTCATGTTATATGGTTTATTAACGATCTAGAACTGAATATTAGGAATCAATGGATAATCTTTTTATACTGCTGCTATTACCTGTTATAAGTGCTATACTACTAGCCTTTATCAAAACACCATCGGCTAGATGGGCAGCATTAATTTTATCGCTTATACAACTGGGGCTAACGGTTCCATTTATTTGCCAATTTATTCCCGATGGCAGCATCCAATTTAGCCAAAGCTTCAGTTGGATTGACGCCATGGGTATCAGCTTTCAAATCGGTTTGGACGGCATAAGCCTTCCTATGGTCATCTTGACCAACGGATTAATTCCACTTATTATTTTGGCAAGTTTTAGCCATCAACATAAAGGAGGTTTTTACGGATTGATTTCATTCATGCAGGCGGGCCTAGTACTGGTATTTATTGCCTTGGATGCTTTTTCCTTTTATGTGGGTTGGGAAGCAGCTTTAATTCCCATCTATTTCATATGTGCACTATGGGGCGATGGTGACCGGATTCGCATCAACCTGAAGTTCTTTGTCTATACCTTTTTTGGTAGTCTATTGATGCTTATCGCTATCATTTATTTATACCAGCAAACGGGTGGGAATGATATGTCCTGGGCAACGTTGACCTCCATGGATTTAGCTCCTGAGGTACAAAACTGGTTATTTTGGGCTTTCTTCATTGCTTTTGCGATCAAGATTCCTTTATTTCCTTTTCATACATGGCAACCGGATACCTATACCCACGGACCAAGTGCAGGGACCATGTTATTATCCGGTATAATGCTTAAAATGGGATTATTCGGATTGCTTCGTTGGTTATTACCTATCGCGCCACTTGGTTTAGCTCGTTTTGGCGATTTAGCGATGATATTAAGTTTAATCGGTGTGGTTTATGGTTCCATTATTGCCTTTAAAATGATGGATGCAAAGCGTTTGATTGCTTATTCATCCATTGCACACGTTGGCTTAATTAGTGCAGGAATTTTTGCATTGAATCAAACCAGTATTCAGGGTGCTATTTTACAAATGATTAACCATGGTATTTCGGTGGTAGGTTTATTTTTTATCATTGATATTATCCAAAAACGAACAGGCTCCCGGAACTTAAAGGATCTAGGTGGACTGGCTAGTCAAATGCCTAGACTAACGATTTGTTTTCTGATTATTTTAATGGGTGCCATTGGGCTTCCTTTGACCAATGGTTTTATTGGTGAATTCCTGTTATTAAAAGGGATTTTTTCTTCAGGTGATTATGGCGTTTGGTATGCTGTTATCGGGGGAACGACCCTGATATTAGGTGCCGTTTATATGCTCCGGTTTTTCCAGAAAAGTATGTTAGGTCAGCGAGCTGATGGGCAGGGAGTGCTTAAAGATATTCATGGACACGAATTGGTCCTGCTTTCAATCATCGTTATTTTGGTGATTGTTATCGGGGTGCTTCCGAATGGATTATTGCAATTGTCGGAAGGTTCAGTTTCTCAATTATTATTACAAATTAAATAGAACGAGTTAATATTATATTATGGGTGCGATTATCACGCTTTCTTTATTAGGTATTCTGATCTTATATATAGGCTTGTTCAAAGCAAAGAATGCCTTATTACCGGTTAGTATATTAGGATTGGTTTTAGCTATGGGCTTTCAGCTATATGATTGGAATCAGCAGGCATCACCGCTATATCAGGGAATGGTCTTATTTGATCATTTCTCTCTTTCATTTTCTATGCTTTGCACAGCATTAACGATTCTGATACTGTTGCTCTCCAAAACATACTTTAAAGCCATCTCGGATAACCTTGCTGAATATTATACACTAATTATCTTTTCACTGACAGGCGCGTTATTGGTGTGTTCATACCATAACTTTGCCATGCTGTTTATTGGTTTAGAAGTGATGTCAGTGGCTTTGTATATTTTGGTAGGTATTCGCAGGAAGGATAAAATTTCTAACGAGGCTTCCCTGAAATACTTTTTGATGGGCGCCTTTTCAACAGGCTTTTTGTTATTTGGTATTACCCTAATGTATGGCGCTGCGGGCTCTTTTGACCTAGCTGCCTTAAAACAGTACGTGATTGCTAATCCAGCGGAAATTTCACCTTTATTTTATGCCGGTATCCTGTTGTTATTGGTTGGTCTTTGTTTTAAAATTGGTGCTGCTCCTTTTCATTTCTGGACACCAGATGTATATGATGGTGCACCGATTCTCATTACTATTTTTATGAGTACGGTGGTCAAGATTGCTTCTTTTGCTGGATTTCTGAAATTATTCAGTATGGTACTTGTCCCACTAGATGCCTTCTGGACACCGGTGTTATTAACTGTTGTGGTGATCACCTTATTTCTAGGTAATATATCGGCTTTAATGCAAACAAGCTTTAAGCGGATGATGGCTTATTCCAGTATTTCGCATGCTGGTTATATGCTTTTTGCCATTCTGTCTATCGGAACAACCTCCGGTTCGGCGATTTTGACTTATTCGCTAGCCTATGGATTAGCTTCTATTGTTGCTTTTGGCGCGCTGATTTTAGTGAACCGTCATGTGGGATCCGATCAGTTTGAGAGTTTCAATGGGTTGGGTAAATCTAATCCTGGAATTGCTTTTGCCGTAACCATTGCTATGTTGTCATTAGCTGGGATTCCCTTAACAGCAGGTTTCATTGCCAAGTTTATGATGTTTTCTCAGGTGATGAGTGATTACCATACCGTGCTCTTAGTGTTGGCAGCAATTAACGCAGCGGTGGGAATTTTCTACTACTTGCGTGTTGTCGTTCATATGTACTTTATGAAACCTGGTCATGAAAATACCGTTGAATTCCCGCTTAATTTTAAAATCGTATTTGTCATTGCGGTAATTCTAACATTTATATTAGGAGTTTATCCAAACGCCATAGTGGGAATCATCTAAGCTGTTATTTAGCGAAAGCTTCCTTTGTTGTTGATCTATTCAACTGGATCAACAATCTAACGGTATAAACCATGCCGATTTGATGCGAATAAAGTATTCAAGTCGGCATGACTGTTTACGCAGATATGCATCGACCTCTCAAAGAAGGATTGAAAATAATATCGTCAGGGACTGGCGAGTACACGGGCGGAGACTGAAATAAGACTTTGGTAAAAAAGCATAAGTCGATGAAAGCCGAAAGCACTTCATATAGCGCAAGTATTCTACCGCCACTCAGTTAGAAGTCTTTTCCATTTTCTAATAAACTATGGTTAGTAAAATATTAATCATCCAAAGACAAATACAATTTTTGACTGGATGAAAAATCCGTTTCTTTTCCTCCTTTTATCCCAATCGATTACGTCGTATAGGTATCGAGAAAAATTCGAGGTCGTTTTATCAAGGAACGTTCTCGATAAATCAACTAACTCTTCCATAATTGCACTTTTGTTTGTGCAGTATGGTGACTTAACTGCGCATATAGATGTGCAATTTTGAGTTGAGGTAGATCACTCCTACATCTCTTAATTTAGCATTCTTATCGAGACGCTATTAAACTTCCACTGGAGGTACCTTTTGCTTTACTCGGCGCTAACCAGTGATAAAATGTGGCTTCTGTAACCTTGAATACGAGAAAGGGAAAGATCTCTTAGTTTTTTTACAAAGTATTTTTTTCGAACCTCCCTACTATAATCTGCTTTAGCGTAGAGATATTAAAAAAGTATGTTACCATACCCCCATCTTTGAGAGTACTATTCGATTTACATGTAGTTTTCTTATCATCTATAAGTGGCTTTAAGATGATACATATAATAGACTTACTTCTTCCACCGCTTGTGCGTCCAGAGCCAACCATAAGGTTCTTCCTTAATGTTCTCAGTTAATAGTTCCAAATACTTTTGGGTAATTTCCCCTTCTTTTGCTGATGCTGCCTTGTCTATTATCTGCTGAAAGCTTACTTTATAATGTCCTTTAGTGCTTTGGGTAATATGGAGGTAAATGACAGCGGCATTTGTGCCGCGAGCGAGCTTTTCCATACCAGGAAAAAAGTAAGTTTCTTGATTTAGAAAAGTGAATCTATAGTGCTCATCGGTTAAATTTGGACATTGATCTGCGAGAAAAAGATAGACGGCAGGGGAGGCAGGTCGGGATAGCATATACCGACTTACTCGTTGCGCTGGAATCAAGCGTAAGCCAAAACGGGTACGCAGTTTTAACATCAAACTATTAGCAAACTTATTGTGCAAGGGTTTATAGACCGCGAATATATTATACGGAACCTTACGTGGAAGTAGATTCAACATTTCCCAATTTCCGCAATGTCCTAAGGCCGCAATTACAGGACGTCCGGATTTTATAAGTTGGTCTACTAGTTCCAGGTTATCAAATTCTATTTTTTTCTCTAAATCTTCTCCTCGAGCGGATACCCCTTTAATAAACTCCGCAAAATAGGAAACAAAGCAGCTGTAGAATTTTTTGACAATAGCATTGATTTCGCCGTAGCGCTTTTCAGGAAATGACCGGGCTATATTTTGTATAACCACTTCTTTTCGATATCCAGCTAGATAGTATGTGATAAAGTAGGCAAAGTATGCCAACGCATATAGGAAAGACATAGGGAGTAAACTTATGACGTAAAGACCTGCATAGCCAACCTTGAAGATCAGGTATTGCAGGTTTTGCTTTAACTTGTCCATCATTAAAATTTCATCTTCAAGCCAAGTGACACATAAGGCGATGTGCTGAAAAAATAATCATTATCTGCTGCAAATACACCTTTGAGCGTCCTGTTGCTATAGGAAGCGGGACGATACAGATTTAACCCCGCCATCCCTGTTATAGCGATCTTTTCACTTATTTTCAGCTGGGGGCGGAATCCGGTAACAATATACTGATGTGAAAAGATGACATCCTTATCGTCTTTTTTTAACAAGGCTACCTGACCATTCATTTCCAAAGCATAGGAGAGTTTGAATTGCTCATTAAAATCGTAACCAATCGATGCTTCTAGGCCATCGATCAGTTCAATATTCACATCAAATTTTCCTTCAGATTTCCAATTCACATAAACAGCTGGAAAAATCATCGGGTATCCTAAAGAACTATTGATGGCTAAACCTCCTCCAATGGAAAGATTGGGTTTAAGATGTCGGATAAATACTGCACTACCACTAGCAAGTACATTTTTGAAACTGATCTTGGAAAAATCTGTTGTGGGCGAAAATATCCCCATTCCGACACTTGCACGCAGCGACCATCGGTCATTCAGCGGACGCAGGTGATATACACCCAGCTGCACATTCATGATTTCAGAGACCATTTGGTCCGCAAAATTTTGATTTTTTAGTGAAACATACGAGCCACCGAAACCAACTCCCCAAGCAGTAGGTCGATTATTTTTATTCAGTTTGAGGGATAATGGGATATTAACTCCTGCTTGGTAGACCATGGCAGAACCTTTTCCATCACCGATTTTCTCCCTAGGTTGCTCACCCGGGGGAAGATAATAATAACCTGATTTTCCAAGATACTCCGTTTTAAAAGTAATCTCTTGAGCGAACGCTTGCTGAAATAATAGCGCCACTAACGGGATTAATATGAAGGATTTTAAAGTCATTTGATTTTTTGTTTTTTTGCAAAAGCGTTGATTGTTGCGATGAAATTATGGGGTCCAGTTTGATTCAGTTTAATACTGATCCTACCTGACCCCAGTTGCTTAAAATTTATAAGCGATGCCGATGGACGCACTTTGATTTTTCATGGAACCTCCATTACCTTTGTGCAGGTCAGCAAGACCGTATTTATAACTAGCATTGATCTGCCAGTTTTTATTAAAGTCATAACCAATAATTCCACCTAAACCATAATCAAAGCGATTCATGGAAGTTCCCAAGGTGTTATTCTTTTTAAATAGATTCACACCATCTAATTTGGCACTGATACCATAGCCCGCGTAAGCGCCAGCCCCAATAAAAGCTTTTCCACTTCCAATTTCACCTTGGAGAATTGCATATAGTGGTATCTCTACGCCAAGGGACTTAAATTTAGCAGAAGCACCTGTCGTTTTGGATTCCAGTTTTGAGGTGTTATAATAGACATCGATACCCGATTGCAACGCAAAATTTCGGCTAAGGTCATATTTTATAAACCCACCGAGGTTACCACCAATGTTCATTTTACTTTTGGAGCTTTTCATAGCGCCACCTAAACGATAATTGGATAAACTTGCGCCAACTTTAAAACCAGCTGATAAAGGATTGTCTTGTGCCAAAAGATGATTGGATAATAGGAATGCGCTCAGCGCAAAAGCAAATGTTAATAGGTTCTTTTTCATTGTTCTATTTTTATATGTTGTTTTTAAATGCTCAACAAAAGAACGATGAACCAGATAATTACGAAATCTTTAAATGACGGACTTTAGAATTTATAGTATGAAATACAGTATTGGGTGAATGAAATGTTAGAAAGATTAGGCTATTGTACGGGAATTGCTAGCAGTCATTTTAAAAAGACTGTATTGCTCGCATTGAAAGCAAGAGATAAAGTAGATTTTTATTTGTCCTTGTCGCATTTTCTTCCATATTCCCGTATTATATAGACAAATCAATTAACCTAATTTATTATGAATTATAAACGATACTCTCATTCTGCCATGCTTATCGCGCTACTTTCTTTATTATCTTTTGCAGGACATGCGCAACTCAAAGTTGGCATACGCGGCGGTTTCAGCCTAACAAACGTTAGTTTGGTTAGCGAAGAGAATGAAAGGCAGAACACAGAAGCGATACCTCGTTTTCAGATTGGCTTGACATTGGATATTCCTTTAGTTGCTGATTTCTATCTTCAACCGGCCGTGTTATATGCAGGTAAGGGATACAAGCAAGATGGAGGTTGGTTAGTTGCTGCTGAGGGCGAATTTGAGGTTAAATTGGCCTATGTGGAAGTTCCCGTTAATCTACTGTACAAACCACAACTGGGAACAGGAAATCTGCTGATCGGTGCTGGCCCTTATTTGGGGTATGGAATTGGTGGTAAATGGGATACAAATGGGCAAATTGTCATTGGTGATATCGTACTATCAGAGAATTCAGGGAAAGTTTTATTCAAAAATGATTGGAGCGAAGGAGAATTTGGCAACTATCTATTCGGAAAGCCTTGGGATTATGGGATCAATTTGGTTGCTGGTTATGAGTTTTTACAACATTTTACAGCTCAGTTCAACGCGCAGTTTGGCCTGGCAAACCTATCACCCAATACAGAAAATGTCAGCAGTGACGGTAGCACGCGAAATAAAGGATATGGAATTTCTGTCGGCTACCGCTTTTAATTTATTAATCGTCCCATTTTACGGGTTAACTTGATTGTAGACCTTTACCTGGCTAACCAAACAAAAATCATCGCTAAAATTGCAGGTAATGCTTGGACAACAAAAATTCTTTTGGAGGCTGTTAGCGCCCCAAAAATTCCAGCTACAGCAACACAGCCTAAAAAGAATAACCGGATATTCATACTCCACTGGGGATCTTGAATTAAAAAGGACCAGATTAATCCCGCCACTAGAAAACCATTATATAGCCCCTGATTAGCGGCAAGTCCTTTGGTTGGTTTAAACATTTCAGCAGGTAATGATTCGCCAAAGGTCTTTTTGCCGGCAGTTTCCCAGGCAAACATTTCCATCCAAAGAATATAGATATGCTCGATAGCGACGAAGACGGTTAGAATAATTGCAATAATCTCCATGTTGTCTAATTTAGTTATAATTTCTTTTATTGTAAATGCTCATAATTGTCTTTACAAAAAGTAAATTTATCTAAAAATCGTCGTTATTTTAGAGACAATTTTTAGATAAATTATAAAATATATTTCTGCCTTTTTTGCTAAAGGTGTTCTCCCACTAAGTGAACAATGGTAACTTATTCTGCTCTTAAAAGCCATATGCTGCAACAACATTCACGACACCCTTGTAGCCAAATCCCGCGTTCAAAGAGACACTGAATTTTTCACCATAACTAACGCCGATAGCATCTACCTGGTAGGCAAAGTTAGTGGTTTTATCCTTTTCGGTCTTCGCATTATCTTTAGTGGAAATACGGCTATGGGCTAGTCCTGCTCCAATGCCCGAGTGTAATCTAAAACGCGTATGATTGATGTAATTATACTTAAGTTCCGCCAGGATAGCATAGGTATTACTTGAAACACTACCTGTATATTCTGAATCCGATAATATGTCATTACTGGCCCGCTCGAAAATCACTGTTCCACCGACCTCAAGTTTTTCACTCACATAGTTTCTATAACCTGCGAAAATTGTTCCACTGTTTTTATCATTAGCTGTGGTGAGAGATCCGCCTGTAGCCCCTGTTATGATCAGGTCTTCTAGTGCATTCTCGATGCTACGTACCGAGGCAACACCGTAACCGATATACATATGATTATCCTGTTGTGCAAAACTATTTTGGGAAAAAAGAATAAAATAGGCAATAGCACTACAAAGTAATTTTGTGATTTTTTTCATGATTTTCATTAGTAATAGTTAGTTAAAATTTAAATGTTACTTCGCGTAAATTGGCGTTTTCTTCAATAAGTATTTCAACGTAATAGCATAAGCATCTATCATTGGCCAGAGCGAGTCGTGATTGTGACCGAATAAACGTTGACCCTTATTGTCATAAATATTCATAATCATATTGGTATCATAGGTTGTGCTTGTGTAGGTGGAAGATGAACTCGACCATTTACCAATCTTGCTATTTGATTCGTTTTTTGCCGTCCCATAGGATGAGGAAACATCATCTGCTTTATTGATGGTGACAACACCCTGCAAAACAAATTCGACATTTAAAATATGGCATATTTCACCCATCGTGTAGTTTTGAATATTCTCCTGCTGAACACCGGCCTTAGCCAACAATGCGTTGGTGGTTTTGGGATCCTGTATGGTCATAATTTTCGCTTTTCCATTTAGAATATCATAACTCTCTGCCTGAATTTTCAATGGCATTTCATGTCCGCCATCTTTTTGATCAATTATATAAGCAAAGGGTAAAATAGCTACCTTATTATGAAAATCTTCCGCGGTTTGCGTGCTAGCAGCAGCGTTGGTGGAGGAATTTATGAATTGTATGCGACCAGTGGAAAATGTAATCTTGCCGATGTCTGCTTTTTTAAAGGTATACACAAGTGTTTCATTGACATAAGAAAATTTGATTTCATTATCGGATATTTCGGTCACTTGGCCAGTACGTTGCTCGCCATTAGTCATTTGCACCACATCGTATTTGGGTGTCTCCTGAGCGCGCACGCTCAGTGTTGCTAGAAGAAGAATAAAAAGAATAATTTTAGGCATAATTAAAGTTGTTTTTTAGGTAGTTTTTTCGTTGTTAGTTCATCCTTACTGTTAAAAAATATTGATTAAATCGCTCAGTTATTATAGAAATAAAGAAACGGTGATTTTTGTGCTGCATATGCTAAGATTGGTGCTAATATGATTGATTCTTTACCCATTTCATAGTTGTTTTGCCAGTTGTACTTTCATGCAATATATAAAAATAGCAATATTTTATATATTATCGAAAATAACCATAACACGCGATTAATTGTTCGGTGTGATAATTATTATTTTGTAAACTTTAAGTAAAGACTATTTCTTCCCTCGTTATTGTTTTCTTGCTCCTGGACGTGTATTGATCGCTACTCATTATAACAGTGATAGTAAGCCCATTTTCCGCTTAAGGTTTAACAGGTTATATTTAAGTTAATTTATGTTTATTTACGAAAAACAATTGACAACGAAAATTGTTTTGTTAACTTAACCTAGTAGTATATGATAAACGTTTTGAACCTTTTCTATGACAATGAGGCTATAAGTTCTAAGAGTAAAATTAAGCGCATTATAAAACAATTATATGATTGCGAAGTGGATGAGATTTAGTTTTTTAACAGGTTTATTGATCTTTTTATTCTATTCAATTGCACCCGCGCAGTACGCCCGGCAGCAGCATGACAGTAGTTTGGCTCTTGTCAATGAGCAAAAGAGTTTTTTTCAAAAGGACGTTGTACGGATTGGGTTGCCTCCAGCAATTTTATTTGCAGCTAGTGCTGCAAGCTGGGGGAGCCGTGAAAAAATAAGAGAGATTCGAAATCGGTATATTCCCACATTTCATCATAGTTATGATGATTATATGCAATATATGCCAGCGCTCAGTGTGTATGCACTAAACCTTGCTGGTGTCAAAGGAAGAAACAGATTGGGGCGTGCCACGATTTCTTATGCAGCAAGTGCGCTCATTATGGGAATTATTGTGAATTCGGTGAAATACACGGCAAAAGTGGAAAGACCAGATGGTTCCAAAGCAAATTCATTTCCGTCGGGACATACCTCTAATGCTTTTATGAATGCTACTTTTTTACATAAGGAATATGGTCATATCAGTCCCATGTATAGTATTGCGGGTTATTCCATGAGCACCTTTACAGGGATTGGTAGAGGCTTGAATAACAGGCACTGGATTTCTGATGTATTGGCGGGGGCTGGAGTCGGTATACTTTCAACCCAATTAGGTTATTTTTTTGTTAATAAATTTTACAAAAATCAAGGTGACCGTCCCGGAGATCCACAGTTTGATAACCCCATACTTAAACCGTCTTACCTATCACTTAAAGTGGGGTACGCGCTTTCTGCACGAAATTTGGTGGAGAACTTTGATATGGGTATAAAATCCAAAGGCGGGTTCGAGGCAGGGTTGGAGGGGGCTTATTATCTAAGTGAGAAATGGGGCGTGGGTGGTGATTTTTCATTTGTAAGTTTCCCTATTAGTACGGACGAAAGTACAATCAGCGACCCTGACTTTGGTTCCTCGAGCTCTTCCATTGTCACCCAATCAATGGGGGCTTTGAGTTTCACCATAGGTCCTCATTACACCTATGAGATAACACCGGAATGGCTGCTGCAGGGGAAAGTTGGAGCCGGGCTGATGATCGGGGCTAAGGGTAAAGTATCCTTAAAATTTGAAGATATCGATAACGATAATAATATTCTTAACGACGAGTTTGATCTGATGAGTTTTAAACCCGGCCGGGCTTTTAAAGTAAATGGTGGATTATCCATTACACGGATGCTTAATTCAGAGTTGGGTATTACGGCGTATGCAGATTTTCATCATGCAAAACCGGTGTTCACGTATGAAATGATCAGCGATCCTACTGATCCTAATCCGCCGGCGCCTGAAATTTTTAAAGATGAAAATAAGATGATGTATATGTCAACTGGACTTCGGTTGACTGCTTTTTTTTAACAAATAAACCATGAAATATTTACTAGTCATTTTTACATTAGGCATGTTTGCTTGTTCCGCTAATCAGGAAAGCCGAACGAAAGAAAAGAGCGACAGCGCTTTCTCGCAGGTGGGCGAAAAGCAACAAGACTTTGCGGGTAGCTATGGTTATGGGCCAGGCGCTGAAAAAGGGAAAAGTGGAACAATAGCGCTCTATCCCCGCAATGATAGTACGTTGCTTTTCTATATCAATTTGAATGTTGGCCCCCCATCCTATAATGGTGGCGAGTTGTTTGACACCTTAAGCGTAAAACAAAACCAAGCCATATATCAGGGATCATCAGATTACGGTGAAAAAGGCTGTAAATGGCAAATTGATTTTGAGTCAGATTCATTACGCATCACAACCTTAGATAATAGCTATGACTGCGGTTTTGGTGGAAATGTAATCGCAGACGGTGTATATCAGCTAAACAGCCGGCAGGTTCCTCAATTTTATATCAAAAACCAAGGCGATACCGTATACTTTGAAAATGAAATCAATTAATACCATTGGGTTGGAGTCAAGTTTGCCCCGTTATTCCTAGATGACAACTCATGTCTACCTGGATGATGGCTAGACTCTTTAATATAGAACTCATATTTAATAGGAAAGGGCGTAAAACCCGCCCATCGCTATAGCATGGATTAGTTCACAGGATAATCAAATCGGATTTTTTCTTTAAATATTATAAACTTTCACAACAAATTGTATCTTTATGATATCCAGTTTTTTTTATGAGAAGTGTCCGAGGCGGTTGTATATTTTTGATATTGATTTTATTTCAAATTCTGGGAATAAATCCATTGCATGGACAATCCGTGCTAAAAGGAAAAATTCTTGATGCTGTCACAAAAACACCTATATCTGGGGCGACGGTCACGGATTTAAACGCGGAGAGAGCAACTTCTGCTGATGGTCAGGGACAATTCCAGCTACCTTATGGGTTGACTAGTAAGCGGCTAGAAGTCAGAGCAATGGGTTATAAAACTAAAACGGTTGCCATTGCTGAAAGTCAGCTGGATTGGACTATTGAGCTCCAAGCCGACGCCGGTCAAATAGAGGAAATTTCCATTGAGCATAAAAAGAAATACAGCAATAAGAATAACCCTGCCGTTGAATTAATTGATTTAGTTATTCGCCATAAGCGATCCAATAGGCTCAGTGGAAAAGATAGCTTGCAATTTGATCAGTACGATAAATTAAAGGTTGGCTTTGTAAACCCTAGGCCCATCTTTAAAAGAGGTAGTAAAAACTTACGATCATTTTTTGAAAACATTGATTCCTCGAGCGTGCCGGGTAAAAACCTATTGACGGTCTATATGGAGGAGAGCAATGCTAAAGTATATGGTCAACAATCGCCTTCAAAATTTAAAAAACAAATTCATAGTCACCAAAAAACAGAATTGGATAAACGGTACGTTAATAACACTAATATTCAACAATTTCTAAATTATCTTTTTCAGCAGGTGGATGTTTATGATGAGAGTGTGTTTCTAGTTAACAAACAATTCCTAAGTCCCATTGCTGATAATGGGAAGCTTTTTTATAAGTACTATATCACGGATACCATATTTAACGAGCAAGGCTACTTTATCCAATTGAATTTTGAGCCTCGCAACCAGGTGGATCTATTATTCACAGGAAGCCTGCAGGTTAGTATGGACGGGACTTATGCCGTAAAAAAGGCTGATCTGATTGTAGATGAGAAAGTCAATTTGAACTGGGTTAAAGACCTTTCGATTTCCTTTAATTACCAAAAAAACGAACAAGGTGTAATGTTATTGGATAGCACGCAAACCTTTATGACATTTGGCGCAAGAAAAGGGGATGTTGTCTTTGCCAGCCATACGAGCGTCAATAGCCATTATCAGATACCGGCAACTTTTCCTTCGACTGTCTTTGCCGGTGCTCCGCTGGAAGTATTACCGTCGGCCGATCAGCACGTGCCGAAAAGACCTATAGCATTGAACACGGCAGAGCAAAAGACTTATGCCAATATGGAAGCATTGAATCAGGATCGAGGTTTTAAAACCATTATGGCCCTAGGGTATTTAGCCGCCCAGGGGTATTATACTTTGGGTAAATTTGAGTTAGGTCCGTTGGAATATATTTATAGTCGTAATAATATTGAAGGGAACCGTTTCAGACTCGGAGGAAGGACGACACAGGAACTAACGGATAAAGCTTACCTAGAAGGTTATCTGGCCTATGGTGCAGATGATAATCGGCTAAAGTATTTTCTACGGACTGCCGTAACCTTAAATGGGCAATCAGTGGTGACCTTTCCTGCTCATTATATAGAAGCCTCTATACAAAATGACATTTTAGAACCTGGACAACAAATTTCTTTTTTGAAAGGGGATAGCTTTTTCCGATCGATTCGCAAGAACAGGCCAACGAAATGGTTTGATACGCAAGCTTATCAATTGCAGCATGTTATTGAATTTGGAAATCATATCAGTGTGACTACCGGATTCACCCATATGGATAGGAATACCGTTGGGAACCTACGATTGGTGAATTCCGGGAATCAGGAAGAATTATTAACCCATATACAAACTAATGAGGCACATATTGATTTGCGCTGGGCACCCAATGAAAAATTCTATTACCGTAATTTGAACCGCAAAACGGTTATCGAAAAATACCCGGTTTTTAACCTCATGTATACCCGCAGTTTAGACGGATTTTTAAAGACCAATTTTGCCTATGAAAAGCTAACAGCTTCGGCTTCTAAACGGTTTTTCTTAGACCAATTAGGTTTCGCTGATATGCGTTTAAATTCGGGAAAAATTTGGGGAACTCTTCCGTACACCTTATTAGAATTACCCAATGTTAAACAAAAGGAAGATCGTCATACGATTGATTTTGATATGATGAATCCCATGGAATTTGTGGCTGATGAATATGTGAAATTCAGTGTATTCCATGAAATGCAGGGTTTCCTTTTCAATAAAATACCTTTGCTAAAAAGACTCAATCTTCGCGAAGTTTGGGGTGGGCAGGTATTCTATGGTCGTTTACACGATCGCAACAATCCTTATCGCAGTGACCAAGTAGTTGAATTTGATACCGATGAACAGGGGCAAACCCTGACGCATGTTCCAAATCAGACCGCTTACCTGGAAGGTTCCGTGGGGATTGATAATATTCTACGAATTCTTCGGGTAGAATACGTTAAACGTTTAACCTATCAGGACCTCCCTGATGTGACGCTTAATAGATTTCGGGTTTCTTTACATATAAATTTTTAATACGCGCTTTATCGCGCACTGTTCATGATGATTGGCACTATACCACTCCGTGCAAATGACCGCTAAATTACCTTGTAAAAAAAAGTCGCTGTTCAAAAAAAGAGCCTGTACATGGAATTTGTACAAGCTCTCTCAAATTTATCAAAAGTACTTTACCACTCTATGGATTGATCCTCATCAGGTATTTGCGTGTTTAATTGTCGCTCGAGAATTAACGATCCAGACACGATATAATTGATGTCATAATTTGGGACCATCGTGTAATCAGTGAACTCATATCCAATGTTGTTGATCGTGATATAACGATGCAATAAGTAAGGTCTTACAGCATCCATCTGTTCGGTGATGGTATAGCTTGCATCATTTATCGATTTAAACTTTATAGCTGGATTATCGGAGCTAAATGTTACACTACCAGTCTCATTAAAGGTCGCGTAGATCTTATAATTCCGTCGATCATTTCTTTCCTCATCGATATTCCCAGCATAAAAGAAAATGGTGTTTTCATCAACGACATAACTTCTTATTTCACTCTTAACGATCGGCGTCTCATCTTCGTAACCCGCCATACTTACTTTTAAGGCAGTTCCACTATAGGTACCCGAATAATCATTGAAGGGATTGACACGTAATAAAGCTTTCTGATAGTGTTTACGCGGATTGATTTGATAGCGATTAGCAGGATCTTCTAAGATCGTTAATGGAAGCACCCATTTTTCTGTCATATCAATTCCTTTTAACGTAAAATCTATATTCATTAAGGCTGTATTTTCGCCACCATTGATATGAACGCTGGAAGGGATTGTGAAATAGGAGCTATTTAATTCCTTATAGTAGAAATCTTCCCGGTTTTGGAAGCGTTCAAAGTTCAATATATCCAAAGTATCAGCGTCCACGCCAATTTGTACGGTCATTTCAGGACTCTCAAAGGTGGAACCGCTGACCACTAGCGGCTGCAGAAAGCTTGTTTTTTGATCAGCTTTATAGCGCACATAGATATTCGATACACCTTCATTGTCTAAGGGTGCCTTAAATGAAACTAAATGCTCAAACTGTTCCTCTTTCCACTCATCATTACAAGCTGAGCACATCAGCAGGGTTGAAAAAAGAAAGGTAGCTATATATGATTTTTTCATAAGATTCATAATTTAAAATTAATCGTTATACGTCCAACCCGGGTTCTGTGTCAATCGGTTATTACGTTTTAATTCGGTATGACTAATTGGCCAGAACCATTGTTTATCCGAAAAGGTTGTTTTCAATGCCCAAACTGCGACAGGTTGATGGAATAAATCTCGTTCCTTTTCATTCATCAAGACATTGCAACCATAAATCGGCAGCGATTCCTCAACAGGCGCATCCAACCAACGACGCAGATCAAAATAACGCTGTCCTTCACCCATTAATTCAATGAACCTTTCGCGTTTTATCGACTTCCTCAGTTCCTCTTTATTGCTGTAAACAGCCGCCGAATAATCGGGAACTCCACCGCGAATACGAACAGGATGAATCCCTTTCTGCATTTCGGTAATGTTGCGGCTGATGGAATAATTTGTCCCCTTCCAGGAAGGGATGGTATAGGAGCCATTCAGTTCATTAAGTGCTTCGGCATACATCAGCAATATATCGGCATAGCGGATGGCTGGTTCAGGTTTTTTCACCACCTTCTCTGGCCTTCCACCTTCATACGTGTCATTTTCATGAACATATTTTTTGACTCCGAAACCGGTACGTAACCAATAGGCATTCGATGAGTTAAACCCGTTTCCTTTACTGTCATCACGGTAATAAAACACTTGTTGATTTCGATTGCGTTCTTGCGTTTCATTGAGCAAAGTCCAGAAACTTCCATTATAAGCAACTGATGCATAAAATCGGGGTTCCCGATTCGCATATTGTAGGGAAACTCCCGGTAGTAGGGGTTTATAATTTCCAGCGTCGTAATCCTCCTGGGAGACATAGCCATTGATACGTGCCGAACCATTTCCGCGACCAATTTCTTGATCTTTCCCTGGCGCATCTTTCCCATCATTCATATAATAGGCATCGATGAGTTTTTGGGTGAGGCCGTGCGTATTCCAGCCGATGGCAGAGCGGGGTAGCTGATGAATAACCATCGCATCGATCCCTTCACCTTGCTGATTTTGGCCTCGGGTAAAGATCAGTTCCGGATTACCTGAGGCGGGTAAGGTTCCATCAAATACTTGCGCATAAGATTTTGCCGGATCGATATCCAGCCAACCCATTGGCCAGCTACTTTGGGAGAAGTTGTTGTCATCAGGGGGAATAATTGTTGCGTTATTCCCGGTCTCTTGGCGAGCAGCGGTATGTATACGGTAAACGCCCAAGTCCATCACATCCTTGGCGGCTGCTGCAGCCTTTGCCCATTTCTCTTCCTGGTATTCGGCCGAGAGTAAGCGGTTTCCCTGATCATCCACTAGCTTGGAAGCAAATTCCGCATTGTTTCCATTGGCAATCGGACTTGCGGCATATAAAAGAGCTTTAGCGCGGGTAGCCAGCGCTGCACCACAGGAGGGTCTTGCTGATGCATCCTGACCTCTTCTCATGCCCAGCACCTCCATTTCTTTGGCTGCCTGTAACATCTCATTCGCTATAAATTCTGCACATTGTTCATAAGTACTACGCGGAATGGCAAGTTCATCATAGGGTAAGGTATAGTCGATACCCTCATCCGGTAACAGGGGAATTGGACCATATTTTTTTAAGAGTAACCAATATAGGTACGCTCTAGCGAAGCGCGCCTGCCCGCGGTAATCTTCGATTTCGGTGGCCGACATTTCTGTATTCATGTAAATATTATGGATGAAAGTCGATGCGTTCCGAATACCTCGGTAACTTTGATTCCAGGAGCCCTGTTTATCACCCTCGGTATATTGTCCCATTTTAAACATATTATAGGACAGTTCATTCTTAGAAGGATCATAATCTTTGTCCCGATCTCCATAATACATGTCATCGGCAAAGGTAAAAGGGGTGTTACCCTTACTGGCAACCTCGGCATTTTCTCCTTTTAATTCTTCAAATACATGGGCTAACCATTCCTCTGAATACACTTTGCTCTGAAAAACTTTTTCAGTTGTCAGTCGATCTTTAAAGTATTGGCCAGATTCCAGGTAATCTCTCTTACACGAAGAGATTATACCCCCTGAAGCAACCATGAGCAGCAACACTATATATATCTTTTTCATCTTCATTCAATTATAAGTTAACATTGATACCAAAGGTGAAAGATTTCGCTAATGGATAATCTTCCCCTCTAGGGCTCGCTAATTCTGGGTCCCAAAGTTTAAATTTGCTCCAGGTTAATAAGTTTGTCCCTACCACAAACAGGCGAATATTGTTCGTTTTAATGCGTGATGTTATACTCTTGGGTAAGTTATATCCGATATCTAGGGTTTTAAGACGGAGATATTGACCGTTGCGCAGCCAATAAGTAGATTCCCTGAAGTTATTCGGATTAGCGCCATAACTTAACCTTGGGTAAGAAGCATTGGGGTTTTCCGTTGAAGGATCACCTGATATGTCCGCAGAAATCCAGCGATTTTCACCCATTACCCCCTTCATAACTTGGCCCCATTCACCTTCACTGAAGGCATAAACCGTTTTTCCGTAAGTGAAGAAAGTAGATTTACCAGCACCCTGGAAATGCACACTTAAACTAATCCCTTTCCAACTCGCGGAGGCGCCCAATCCATAAATCAGGTTTGGTCTTCTGGTTGCGCCAATGGCGACACGGTCCCCATCATCAATTACACCATCCCCATTGACGTCCTTATACTTAATATCCCCAGGTTGGTAGACCCCGAAATTTTGTCGAGGACTATTACGGATATCTTCATAATCTTTAAAAAGACCCATAGCAATTAAGCCTCTTGCCTGATCAACCCGGTAACCTTTACTATTTTGGTAGCCGTAGACATTATTCTCCTCATCGATGGCAGTGATTTCGTTTTTACTGTACGTCAGGTTACTTCTGGCTGATAAATTCAGTTCACCAATAGTCTGTTTGTATTCCAGTCTACCATCAAAACCTCTGGATTTTACAGCACCCACATTCGCCCTAGGAATACTCTCTAGCCCAACCATATTCGGCAGGAAATTTCTGGACATGTAGATTCCTTCACGCTTTTCATCGAAGAAGTCCAAATTAGCAATGACTTTATCATGGAATAATGCTAAATCAATTCCTAAATTTTGTTTTGTTGCCATCTCCCAGGTAACATAGGGGGATGCCACTTGGCTATAGTGCATACCATTATAGTTACGTTCCGAACCAAAGTCTGCCCACTGATAAATGCTTTCTGGAAGTGGACTAATAGTATATAAATAAGGAAACCGTTCTCTGTCCATGAGCTGATCATTTCCAACTCTACCCCAAGAATAACGGATTTTGAACATATTAACCCACTGTAGGTTATCTTTTATAAAGGATTCTTCGGATATATTCCAGGCCGTAGAGAATGCCGGGAAGAAACCATACTGGCGACCGGCTGCAAAATTCTCTGAACCGTTATATCCGAAATTAAAATCAATAAAGTAGCGGTTGTCATAGTTGTAAGTAGCTCGACCGGCTAATGCTTGATTTCGTCTAGAGATCCCATTTTTAATATCCTCGCCTAAGTTTACTGTTTGAACAAGTGCATCACGGGTAAAGCGGGCTACCGCGCCAACATTATGTTTGCCTATGCGTTTGTCGTAATTAAACATCAGGTCATAGAATTCTCTCCTGTTTCCAGTAGCAGAGCTCTGCTGATGCATTTCCTGAGGATCGGAAATATGCCTAAATACGAGGTCTCCATTCTCATCTCTTGCACGTTCTGCACGCCACTGCTCTGGCCATTTTAAGCGCCTGATATTATTGCCGTTGTTGGTGTCGAATCCAAATATTCCGCGCATACGTAAACCTTTGGTGATGAAGTCAAAATTCTGCTCCAGGGTTACGTTTGTTTGAATGCTGTTATTCCAATGTTCATTAAATCCTGATTGGGTTGCCACTACCCAAGGATTGGTTTGATTTCCTTCCCCTATAGCAGGCACATAGCCGTTAGAATAGAGTACTGGCGTGCGTATGGGAGAATAACCAAATAGGACACCCCAGAAATCATTATCGCCAAGACCGGGGCTATTTCGTTTATCCAATGAACCTGAGACGCCGACCCGCACAAGCGTGCTTTTGGTCACGTCGATATCCGTATTTAGGCGGTAATTATATCTTTTGAAATTTGCATTCGTGTTGTAATCCTCACGCAAAGTTTCATCTGATTTATACATACCACCTTCATCAATATAACTTCCTGAAACAAAATAGCGAGCTGTTGACCCACCACCGCTCATATTCAGGTTTGCACGGTAACTCATCGCGCCATCCTTTAATAACAGATCCTGCCAGTCGACATTCGGGTAGAGGTCAGGATCGAGACCTAATCGAAGAATTTCGAGCTCTTCGGGTTGATAGATCGGTGCAAAATTCCGTGTAATACGAGATTCGTTCAACAGGTTGGCGTAGGTTAATCCATCTTCAAACTCCGGTGTTATGGTTCTGGAGTTATAAATGGTCTCATCTTTTAAATCAATATTTATTTTGCCTTCCTTTCCGCGCTTGGTGGTGATTAAAATGACGCCATTTGCTCCTTTTGATCCATAAATGGCTGTTACTGCCGCATCCTTGAGGACTGAAATGGATTCAATATCTTCAATATTGATGTCATTGATGTCCCGCTCAATATTATCCACCAGGACCAAAGCACTACTACCACCTCCGAAAGTAGATATTCCGCGGATCCAAAATTCAGAAATATTCTTGCCGGGTTGACCAGACTGCATCATGGCCATAACACCCGGTACGTTACCTGCCAAAGCATTGGACAGGCTGGAAGTCGGATTGGATTTCAGGTCGTCCACATTAACGGTTGTCACTGCCCCGGTAAGTGTCAGTTTCGTCTGCACACCGGTTCCAGTTACCACGATTTCATCCAGCGCACTTATCTCTGCTTCTTGCATGATTATATTAATAGAAAAATCATCTTTAATCAGAACTTCTTGTCTTCTATATCCAACGGAAGAAAAAATCAAGGTTTTGTACTGTTGGACCCTAATTGTATATTCTCCTTTACTATCCGAGGCTACCCCTAGTCCAGGGACATCCTTTACCGAGACACTCACCCCGACCATCGGTTCGTTTTTTGCATTCAGGATTACCCCGCTTACTTCAACCGTTTCTTGTGCAAACACATTCATTGTGATGCCAAGAATCAGCATAACCAGTACTAAAAATTTGTTCATCATCTCAATCAATGTTAGTTTCTTCACTTTCGTTCATTTCTTCCAGTGCAATTTTTCTAATGCGACGGTTATCGCGATCACCTACATAGAAGGCACCTTCCTGCTCGTTATAAGCAAGTCCCGTCGGTTGATTGAAGCGCGCTTCCTCCCGCAGGTCGCCGTCCACGTATCCCCACGGATCATTATTCAGACTGGAACTACCCCGGCCGGCAAAAGTAGTTACACTTCCCTCGGGGGTAAGTGTACGAATGGCATGGTTACCTTGATCAGTAAAATAGAAGTCGTATACATCGGCTTTACCAGCCTCTTCATAGGCTTGGTTCTTTACAAAAACACCTTGATATGGGCTATTGAGCAGAACAGATGAACCCACGCCATCGGCATAACCTTCACGACCTAATTGGCCGCAAACCAGGTAGGGTTGGTTGAAACGTTTCTTTTCCCAGTTATAATCGATGCGCAGGATATAATCTTTATTGATCACATTGATGTAAGCATAGTTGCCACTTGGGTGAATATTTATTTTATATTCCCATTCCGGATCATGGACCACAAAAAGCGTTTCATAATCCTTATCACCAAGACCTTCTTCAAAATATTTGTTCAGATCAAAACGAAAGAACTGTCCTTTTTCATAGCTATTAAAGTACAATTCCCCATTAACCGGATGTATGGCGGCGCCATTAGATTGCCTATAACGAGTCAGGATTTCCATGTCTTGCCAAGATTTATCGCGCGAGAGCCGATAAGTAGCCCGGTCATTTTCTCCTCCTCTGTCCTCGGCAATAATCATATACTTATTGTCTATGGTAAAATCTATGCTGCGAGGACGATCAAAATCTGAACGTTTTTTTGTAACGGTGCTATCTTCAAAATTAAACAGGTAAAGCCCATTGTTTTCATCAAAGGTAGCCCATAAATTTTTTGGGTTAGCGGGATCAAACCGCAGGAAAGATGATTTCCAGAATCCGCTCGCCATTTTATTTTGGTCTTGATCCTTAAATTTTCCATCGCGCCAGGGTTCATCACCGCGGTCATTACGATAACCAATAACGGTGGAAACAACCATTTTACGCAGGTATTCAAAGTCTATCGAAGACCTCCCCACGACTTTTTTATCATTGCCTGATACCTCTACTTCAATTTCACCTCCAAAGGCTTGTTTGGGGACTAAACAATAGAGAGAGGTGCCTAACGCATTGATGACAATTGCCGATCTGCCCCCAATATGCACCTTTACTTCTTTTGGATCTGTTCCAAAATTTTCTCCATAGATTATTAGTCGTTGCCCCATTCCTCCTTCTTTAGGAAGAAAATCAGACACCACTACGGGTTTGGCGGGATCAAAAGGTAAGCCCTCCTGAGCTGTTGCTGGGTCGTCTTTACATGCCCCCAGAAACCCAAAACCCAATGTCATAATTGCCCAGAGCACACCGCTCAGAAGCCAATTATTCCGTTTTAATACTTGTTTTGACATCATAATTAATAAAATTGGTTAGTACTACTTATTAATCAGGATAACGCCGATAATCAAGAATGACTTGAATCGGTCGTTATAGTGATCGGATTATTGTTAATTTTTAGCTTGGTTAATTTGATGATCTAAAAGCCGCATGTAATAGCCCCCGATAACTGATCTGGCTTTAAAATTTATCATCTTGCCTGTTTTGGTGTCATGCCAATCACTCAATGGAACCCTGGAACTGGTTTCATTGGCATACTTATAAATTGGTTTTAATAGTTTATTAAAGTCTTCCTGCTCCCCGGTAAGACAGGCGGACCAAAGTACCCAGTCTGATTTTGTGTAGTCTGCTCTGGAATCCAAAGGAACACCATATTTATTCTGTTTACCAATGTAATAGGCTACTTCTGATTGTAAGATTTCTTTTGGAAAGATATCCATGGAGAATACTTTGTCCCAAATCAAGTTATATTTTTGGCTCCAGGTTCCCGGTTTATCAAAAGCTAAGCGGTAATGCCCTTGATCGTTCGCTAATTTTTCCCATGCTAGGGCCATTTCTTTGGAAAGATCCAAGTAATGTTTAGCTGTTGCCTGGTCCCCTTTAAGTGCAGCCATTTTTCCATATCCAGCAATAGCCAAAATTGCTTTAACCGAGAGATTAGCATTGTGCGCTAGGTGCCCGGCGAAGTCATCAGTACACAATTGATTATCAGGGTCCAAACCCTTTTCGGCTAAATACTCTACCCAAGTCGTTAAGGTCTGCCAATGTTTATTAGCATAATCCACATTGCCTTCTTTTAAACTAATGGCTGTGCTGAGTAAGAGCATGTTTCCTGCTTCTTCTACCGGCATATCTTCGCCATAAAGTTGACCATTGGCAACCGGATACGTGCCAAGATCATGTGCAGGATAGGGCTTATTCCATCGACCGCTTTCGCTGTAATAGAAGATTGAAGTCATCATACCCTTTAAAAGCTCAGGATTGTAGATCAGAAATAAAGGAGCTGAAGGGTAGGTGATATCCACGGTGTTTATACATCCATTTGAATGATTTTCTTTTGATAAGAAGAGCAAATTACCCTGATCATCCTTTATTAATTTATGTGCAGCAATTACCTGCCTATAGGCTAAGGCACACAATTCTGCATATTCTTTGCCGCCGGCAAGTAGCGCATCGCTAAATAATTTATTATCAAAATCTTTTGCTTTTTTTAGCACCTGCTGATGATTAGCATGACTACGCTGAAAAGCCTGGTAAATATCAAACTGGCCATCCTTCTTCCAGTAAGCAAGGCGTCTTTTATAGAAATACTCGATCGCATAGATGTCATCATAACCAATCATCATAAATCCCGATTTTCCCTTATTATTTACCGATCCCAATTGATGAGAGAACGCCATCGACAATTCATTTACATCGCCAGTTGTTATAACAGGTTTTAATGGGTCTTTACTCTCAAGATTACCTTGTTTTGAAAAGCGTTCTTTTATTTTAAAATAATCACCATAGGAGAGCTGCTTTCCCGTTTCTTCTTTAGCGGCCAAGTAGGCATATCCCCAGTCGATACGCACACCATCACCAGTACGTTTTGTAAAAGGCTGGTCTACGGTGCCTGACTTGATGTAATTAAAGCCATTTTTGTGTTCAAATACGGTTTCCACGGCTTGGGATGTTTCATGGACAGCAAGCGCCGGGGTTGTCTCAAAATACAGGGATACCGCATGATCTTTTTTATCCAATGAGGTCACTTCATAGGAAATATAGCTGATGGGCGTGGATAAAAGGTCGAGGTCATCCATCAATAGTGGGGAAGTAAAAACCAATTTTAGTTCAACAGCGCCACATTGAAAGGTATAATAGGTTTGGGTAGGCATGACATTGACAGATTTTTGAACAGCCAGGTTATCGAAATCATATGTTTTTGCCTCTTTTTTAAAGATCCCAAAATCGACATAAGCGCCTCCCGTGGTATTATGACAATGAACGGCAATTACATTTTTTCCTTTCTTAAGCAGCTTTTTTGCCGCTGGATTCAGTGTAAACTCCACGTCGTTATTCCAAGAATAGTCGGTTTCAATTAGTTTAGTGCCATTTATATACAAAGTGAAGACATCGTCATGTGAATAGTTAATCACCAAGTCGTCTTCTAGGGAAAAATCTGTTAGTTCAAATGATCTTCTGATATAAATATCTTCTGTAGGCCAAATCGTTTTAGCTCTTGGCATGTCGGAAGTGCCAAATGCGGCTTGACCTAATTTCCATTGATTGTCGTCATAGGCCATCGCTGTCCAATCGCCCTGTGGTTTATTAAAGGTATAACGAGCAGACCATGCTTCTGCCCGACTAGACGGGATGATGGGGATTAAATTCTGACGATCTTCACCCATAAAACGATAGTTCTTACCATCCACTTGAATAACACCTAGAATTGGATGCTGTTCGCCAGTCCAATGTTCTGTATTTCCTTCCGTTAATGTATTATAAGGAGACCAAATTGAAAAATAGGGGTCTGAGGTAATCAGTGGCACCGAAGGAGCACGTAAGGCCACTTGGTGATCACTTTTATATAAATTTTGTCCAAAACAGAATTGACAAAGCAGTAGGAATGCTACAGATAGGTTCGCTTTCATTTAAATTGGTTAATCGTGTATAATTAGCAGAAAAAATAAAATTTAATAACGCTAAATGGTATTAGCTTTTTTAAGCTAAAAACTATTACGCTTTGGAAATTACCTTAACAACTTGTTTCTTATTTTACATAGGTGACAACTAGGTGTTTTTGAAGGTGTGATTCAAATCAGCTAAGTTGTACTTGGTTTATTAATAAGGGAGATTAGCTGGTTTATTACAGACTTAATTCCCGTATGTATGAAACAAATATAATTTGGAGAAAGTGTATTTGCAACACCTTTTGATTTATTTGATCATTGTAATGCTAATGTTACATTTAAATAAGGTAGAGACTACACATTATTGAGAATCAACAAAAATAAGCACCTCTTTTTCTTTATAAAACAGAGCGTAAAACCCAGAGGTCTTTATCCTGTGGGATGTAAGCGACTACCCCTGATTGCATATATACACACGAGTGGTATCAGGAGATGCTTGGACAATAGAACAAACAAAGTATCCATCTGAGCGGAAACTATGTTCTTTCCAAAAATGTTTAGATAAGAATGAGTTATGAGTTGAATGCCAAATATGGTAAGTAGATTC
>Ga0233365_1000048_pt1 | contig 81056 bp, 132 predicted proteins | sample ElkDunMinimDraft_27_FD_191535 | JGI IMG/M metagenome (GOLD analysis project Ga0233365, IMG submission 191535) | Fecal eukaryotic communites from dung pellets of Tule Elk in California, USA - Elk Dung C36 | ecosystem: Host-associated > Mammals > Digestive system > Large intestine > Fecal...
GCACCACCACCACCCACTGCACCTGCGACGCCGGTATCCGCAACGGCCGCTGCTACCACTCCGCAGCGGTCCGCATCATCACCGCCCTGTCCCTGGCCCGCCCCGCCCGCCCCGCCCACACCCTCGCCGCCTGAGCCCGCCCCCGGCGGCCCCGCACACGGGGCCGCCACCCCGGATAGGAACCCCCGATGACCGCCACCGCCCGCGAGATCGCCGTCCGCACCGCCACCGAGTTCGCCCGCATGGCCGAGGCATGGGAGGACGCCACCGACGCCGATGGCGACACCAGCCGCCGCCTGGCGACCCTCCTGCGCACCGGCACCGCGTGGCCGACCGGCCCCCGGTCCGTGGCCGCCACCGTCACCGGGACCGACGCCGCCCTGTGGGGCTACACGGCCGGACAGGTCCTCGACGCCGCCGCCGACCTTGACGAGGTGTTCACCACCGGCCAGATCACCGAGACCGCCCCCGGTTCTTGGCACCTCACCTGGTAACCGCCCGGGGGGGTCGCGCCCGTCCGCGACCTTCGCCCCCTCCCCGAAGGAGAGTTCGATGCACCCCGCCAACACCACCGTGATCATCGTCCGCGCCACCAGAAACAAGCCGTTCGAGGTCGTGCGGCGCAACGGCCGGTTCCGTGTCCGCGACTCGCGCACCGGTCGGATGATGACCGGCCAGCTCCCCAAGGCAGACGCCGTACAGATGGCCAACTATCACAACCGGCGCACGCCGGGCCCGTGTGTGGCCGCTGCCGGGGGTCATTCCGTGAGGCGGTCGCCGTCGGGGCGGTACTGGGAGGTTCTCGACCCTGACGACATTCCGATCAAGGAACTGGCCTCCCCGACCCGTAGGGAGGCACTGGCCAGGGTCGACGCGATGCTTGCCACGCGAGCCCTGACAGCTATTGAAACCACCGAGGAGATCCACCATGTCTGACCGCACCGACCACGTTCTGAGCGCCATCGACCACGCCGTTTCCGACTGGGAGGTGGGCCCCGACGCCATGCGGTCGATGCCCGACCTGCCGCCTGCCCCCGAGGTGGACGCGCACGCGCTGGCCACCGACGCGGCCGTGCGGGCACTGAGCGACGCCCTGGACCGGTCGGGCACCACCCGGGCCGGGCTGATCGAGGCCGGCCACCTCGTGGAGGCCCCGGCTGGCATGGCGGCAGAGGCCGGGTGGACGGTGCCCGTCGCCGTCACCCGGGCGCTGTGGCTGGACATGGTCGAGTGGCCCGACTCCGAGGCGTGTCCGCAGGACGAGTCCGGGCGGTGGTGGGATGTGCTGTGGATGAGCGCGTTCGCGGCCCGCCGGAACCGGGCCCGAGGCGGGATGGTGCGCGCGGGACTGTTCCGGGTGCCGCGCGGCGGGATGGTGGCCGAGAAGGTGACGGTGGAGGTGTCGATCGGGCCGGGCGACGACGGGGGTCCGGCGGTGACGCTGTCGCTTCCGCAGGAGGGGTGACCTGCCATCCAAATCTGTCCCCCCACATGACTTGAAACTGTCCCCCCATCTATATATAGTGGGGGGACAAGAACGGATGAGGGGAAAGGAGGCGGCGCACATGCACCGCGAGGACTACCTCTACCTGGCCCCCGAGGCCGACGACGCCGAGGGCGAGTGCGTGTACGAGACCGGCGGCGACGACACCTGCGACGCCCCCGCGACCGACCTGTTCTGCGACGTCCACGACGACGCGATCAGCCCCGAGGACCGCGCCCTCTACGAGCGCCACCACCTCGCCGCATGAGAGCGGCCCGGCCGGGGCTCCACCCCCGGCCGGGCCTACGGACCCCCGACAGCGACCAGCGACCAGCCACCAGGAGAACCACGATGAACGCTACCGCTACCGCCGCCGCCCTCGCGGCCCTGCTCGACTCCCTCGCCGCCGACACCCCGGCGCACCTGTCCACGCTGATCGAGGACACCGACAGCTACGGCACCGGAGACGACGACGGCGACACCGCCGTAGGCAACTACCTCGCCCTGCGCCTGCTCATAGGGGGCGTCCCCGCGCAGGTGCTGGTGCAGTACCACACCGTGACGGCCGTGGACCTGCACACCCGAGCGGTCCTCGCCCGGGGCGAGATGACCGGGGGGCTCGCGGAGCTGCGCGACCTGATCGAGGAGGAGGACACCGAGTTCGCCCACCTGCACCAGGCGGGAGCGGTGGAGGCCTCCCGTGGTGGTGCGGCCGACCGCGCCGAGGAGGCCGCGACCGGCCCGATCTGGGAGCGCGCGGACACCGACGACGCCGACTTCTTCGACCTGATCACCGGCATGTGGGACGGGGTGAACGCCCCGGCACTGACCGCCGTCGCCTGACCCGACCAGGGCCGCCCCGCCCGTCCTGCGGGGCGGCCCCTCCCCTCCCACGCCCACACGAGGAGACGCCGTGACCACCCACAAGAACTACTCCCTCAAAGGTTTCACGCCCCAGATCGAGTGCAGCACCGACCCCATCGGCGTCAACAGCTCGGACGACCTCAACCGAGTGGACTGCGTCGAGTGCCTGCGCGCCGTTGCCAAGAGCACCACCGCCAAGGTCGCCGAGCTGGACAAGAAGTACGCCCGGGCCCGCTACGACCGCAACCGCTACTGGGAGCAGCGCAACACCGCCCGCGAGCGCGCGAACAAGCTCGCCGCCGAGTCCGCCGAGTAGCCACCCGGCCGGCCGCCCCCGACCGCCACCGGGGGCGGCCCCCACACCCGAAGGAGACACCGTGGTCACCTATCAGGACCTGCCCCCTGCCGACCGCGCCATCCTCGCGCTCGCCAGCCACGAGGTCACCTCGGCGCTGATCGACGGCGACAAGGCACGCGCGGCCAGCTGCGAAGACTTCTTTCGGTGGGCGTGCGGAACCTACGGGATCGACCCCGACGAGACCTTGACGCACCTGTGACTGAACCGCCCGCCCCGGGCCCGCCCCGGGGCGGGCCCCACAACCCGAACGGGGAGACCCCATGACCAGCATCGACCACCACCTGACCGAGGCCGAGAAGCTGACCGCCCGCGGCTTCGAGGAGAACGACGGGACGTGGGCGCTGGTGTACCAGCAGGCTGCACAGACGCACGCCACCATCGCCCTGACCATGGCCACGGCCGCCAAGACGAACCAGGAGCTGGCTGCCGAACTGGAGACGGTCCGCGCCGAACTGGAGGCCGAGCGACGCAAAAACCGGGACGCCGCCCTGTCGATGCGCAACCGCGCCGCGGCCACCGCCGTCACCGCCGTGTGGCAGATGCCCGCCCACGGGTGGGCGGAGCTGAACAAGGCCATGCGCTCGGTGTACGCCCTGCCGCTGGACACCGACCGCACGCCCGGCGCCCCCACCATCCACGACGACGCCGTGCACGGGCGAAGCAAGCTCGCCGCCACCCACGGGGCGACCACGTGTGGCCTGCCCGCTGGCGACGTGGGGCGCACGAGCGACAACCCTGACGGCGTCACGTGCCCGTGGTGCCGCGACCTGCTGTAGCCCAACCCCCCGCCCCGCGCCCGCGGGGCGGGCCCCTCTTCCTGTTGGAGAACACCATGAACAGCACCTCCACCCTCCGCCTCCTCGCCGACCTCTCCGAGCGCGCCCACAGCGCCCTTCTGGGAGGCCAGATGGAGTGGTCCGTGACCATCGCCGGGGCGGCCGTCGGCACCCTCTTCGACCGGGACAGCCGCCCCGACTCGCAGCGCGCACGCCTCCAGCAGTGGGGTGCCCTCATGGGGCAGGACCTGGACATCACCGAGACCCAGGAGGGCGACACCACCCACCTGGAAGCACGCCTTCAGTACGACGACGTGCCGGTAACGCTGCGCGCCGTGTGCCCGCCCTACCGGCCCCGCCTGTGCGGGCACGTCTCGGATGAGGGGTTGTCCTGCCAGATGCGCCCCGGCCACACCAGCTGGGTGACGAGCTACGCGATGCACCTGCACCGCGCCGAGGACGGCACCACCACGCGCTGGGAGTACAACAGCGCCGACCTGAACCGATAGGACTGACCCCGCACACGACGAAGCCCCGAACTCTTTCCTGTTGGGAAAGAGCTCGGGGCGTTCGCGCGCGCTACGCGACGGGGACGACGGCGACCTCCGGGGCGCCCTCCGCGGCCAGGCCAAGCGCGGCCAGCTCGGTGCCCTCCGGCAGGTCGAACACCATCGTGTACTCGCTGGTGTTGCCGGGGTTGGTCTCCTCGGAGAACGAGCAAACCTCCGCGTGGGGAGCGAACTCCGTGCCGTCCGCGGCGTAGGCGTGCACGCCCGACCAGGAGTCGGCAGGCGGGTAGGCCGGCGCGGTGCTGGTGTTCTCCGCGCTGATGGTGACCACGTAGAACTCGCCACTGGCGGTGTACTGGCTGCCGCAGTCGTCGTCGTTGTAGGTGGCCGCGGTGCCGATGTCGGTGACCGCGTAGTCGAACACGCCGTCGGTCGGCTCACCCGACGGCGGTGCGGTCGGGGCGGGCGGCGCCTCTTCCTCGTACTCCTCCATCGCCTCCATGTCCTCGGGGACGCTGGCGTCTTCGATGTCGGCGCCGATGTCCTCGAACGCGCTGTTCAGGGAGGCGCGGATATAGGCCTGGTTGGAGATCCATCCGAGGCCGAAGCCGATCACGACCGCGACGGCGGCGCTGGCCATGGTGACGATCCACCCGGTTCTGGTCACTGGGGGTTCTCCTTACTGGGGGCCGGGCAAGGAGCGGGGGCTGGCGGCCGGCGGTGGTGGGCAATTCGCCGCACAGTATCCCGCTCCAGAGACATCGGGGGGTGGTTTCGGTGGATCGTCCTACACTCGTGGCATGAGCGATCGGGAGCTGTACAAGGTCGGGTTCCACTTCGGCGACGAGGACTTCCAGTCGGTGACCCTGGCGACCAGCCCGGACGACGACGAGTCGCTGGAGAAGTACCTGGGCAAGAAGCTGAACGGCGCCAGCGCCGCACGCTTCGCGGCGTTCGGCGACGGCGCGGACGGGTTCACCTTGATCAACACGGACCGGTTGACCAAGGTGTCCGTCCGCAAGATCACCGAAAGCGCTTGACCCACAGGTTCGACCTGGCGTTGACCACGGTCGCAGTGGTCGAGGCGGCGTTCTGCGCCCACCTCAGCTGGAGGCGCCCCGGCGACGCCCCGGTCCTGAGAAGCCCGTGCTCGATGATGCTGTTCGCCGAGCTGCTGCACCCGTAGGAGCGCTCGGTGGACCACACCGCCGCGCCGGTCTGCATCGTCACCCCCGCCCCCGGATCCTGGGACACGTAGGGGCCCTGAAGCCACCGGCCCCCGGAGTCGGACCCGGCCGGGATCGACCAGGCGACCTTGATGTCCGAGGCGGTGGACCCGGTGGCGTTCATCGCGAGGATCACCCGGTAGGTCGCATTCGCGGCCACGTCCAGGTACAGCTCCGTGTCATCCACCAGGCTGGTGGAGTTGGTGACGGACTGCTCGGTGTCCTTGATGACCAGCCACTCCGTGGGCTCCGGCGCCGACATCGGCCCGGCGACCACGTAGGTGTCCCGGCCGGCCGGGATGAGCAGCACCCGCACACCGGGGGTTGGCCGGTACCCGTACAGGGTCGGGTACCGGCGCCGCCCCGCGCCGTCCTCGCCGTCGAACTGCACCCGTGGGGCCGCGCCGTGGGGGCCGTCCGGGTCGTGATCGTAGGCCACCCGGGCCAACCGGGTGGGCTTGTCGGCGTTGCTGTGAGGTCGGGTGGCGTGCGTGTACCCGGCGATGTTGGCCAGGGCCTGCTCCACACTCACGAGAGCACCACCCCGGGGTCTTCTTCTTCGATGTCCTCGACCGGGGGCTCCTCCTCGCCGTCGCCGGGCTGGGGCAGGTTCGGGGCGGGCGCCGTGTTGACGATCTCGTAGACGCCGTCGGTGAACTCGGCCTCGATGCGGGTGGGGTACCCGCAGGCACCGCAGCCCGCGGCGACGCCGCCGACGTTGGTGTGCAGGGCCCCCTCGCGGCCGACGCCCTGCGCCGTACACCCGGGGGTGTGACAGGTGACGGTGCCGACCACCTGGTGCCAGTCCTTGACCTCGTCGGGCCATATGCCCTGGAGGAGCTGGGTCACGAACGCGGCGGCGGCCGTCAGGTACTCGTCGTGGGTCATGGGGTTCACGGTCACTGGTCTCTCCACATCAGTACGGAAATGTTGGTCTCGGTGGCGTTGGTGCGGCGGATCCACACCAGGCACCCGGACGGGGTCACCGAGGACACCGACACCTCCACCACCCGCAGTCCGGGCACGGAGGAGTGGGCGGTGGCCAGGGCCTGGACGGGGCCGGTGCCGCGCAGCGCCAGGCCGGTGATCTCCACGGACGTGGGGACGTTGGGCTGGGGGGTGACGGTGACCATCAGGCTGGCCATGTTCCCGGCGGACACGGACCCGGTGACCTGCACGTCGTCGTTGTAGATCACGCGAGGTCCCGGATGCTGATCCACCGCACGATGGTCGCGGTGGTGTTGGTGCGGTACACCCAGATCGTGAATCCGAACGGGGTGATGTCGGTGACGCCCAGGCCGAGCACGGTGCCGGGGACCAAGGTGTTCGCGGTGACCCACGCACGGGTCGCGCCGGCCCCGGCGAGGTTGTGCCCGGACACCACGTAGGACGTGGGCGAGTTCGCGAGGGGGGCAATGCTGACCTCCCCCGTGACGATGTTGCCCGCCCGCAGCGCCCCCGAGATACGCAGGTCGTGGGTGAGGATCATTCAGGCCCCCCGGATGGCGAGGTAGTGGATGTTCGTCGCGGTCGCGTTGGTCCGGTACACCCACAGCACGAACCCGTCCGGGGAGGGGTTGCGCAGGGTGACCTCACGCAGGGTGCCGCCGGGGACCGCGGTGACGGCGGTCAGCTGCACCCGCACCGGCCCGGTCCCGGTGAGGTTGAGGCCGGTCACTGTGACCGGCGTCGGCGTGTTCGGCACCGGGGAGACGTTGATCGTGCCGGTGCGGATGTTGCCTGCGGACAGCGCCCCGGTGATGGTGGCGTCGCCGACGACGATGGAGGGGTCGGTGGCAGGGGTCAGGGACACCACCCGGCGTGCACGGTGGCGCATCAGGCCCGTGGACGCCAGATCCATTTCCCAGGTGTGGCCGGTGAAATCCGCGTCCACGGCCAGGTCGTCACGGCGGATCGAGTACACGTCATCGTGGGAGTGCAGTGGGTTCAGGGCGGTCGCGAACTCCTGCGCCTCGTACAACTGGCTCGACTCGAACGCGACCTGGGCTATCTGTTCGATCAGCGCCGACTCCGAGGTGGCGTCCTGTTGGTCGCGGACTTCGGTGATGACCCGCCCGCGCCGCACCGTCGACGTCGGCGAGGCCGGGTCGCGGTTCGTGAACGTGATGTTCAACTCGTCGCGGTCCGGCTCCGAGACGGTGCCCGTCCACCGGTTGGGGACGGCGTACAGGTCGTACTCCTCCACGGCGTCGGGCACCATGATCGACCTCGAGTCGTCGACGTACACGAACTCGGTCGCCCTCTGGCCGGGCGGGACGTAGGGGGCGGCTACCGCTGTCCCCTCCTCATCGAAGGACAGCGACCTGTAGTTGATGGACGAGAGCAGGTCGGCGATGATCATCGCCCGCGACGTGCCCGGGTCCCAGTCGCGCGGGGTCGGCATCACCTCCACGGAGGGGGTGATCTGGTGCTGCACGACCCCGGCCTGCTCCAGGACCCGACGCACCTCCCCCGTCACCAAGTCGGTCGGGTTCGCGTTCAGCTCGAACCGGGAGAACCGGAACTGCGGGGACACGTTGGTGTTGGCGGCGGCCGTGCTCACGGACACCCCGAACTGGCCGTCGGCGACCTGCGCCGAAGTGATGGTGCGCTCCAGCATCCACCCGGTCGGCTCCGGGGTGCCGTCCAGCCATACCCGCGCCATCAGGTCCTGGCCGACCAGGCGGGCCCGCGCGTGCAGCCACCCGCCGGCGGTGTAGGTCAGCCCCGTCGGTTCGGTGGCCCCGACCTGTGATGTGCCGCTGGCCGCCGACATGGACACGGACCCGTCCACCCCCAGGTGGATGCGGGCCCGGTAGTAGACGCCGACACCGATGTAGCGGAGCAGGAGGGAGGGCAGGTAGGTGGCGCCGGTCGCGATCTGGTTCACGGACAGGCGTGTGTACACTTCCCCGTCCCGGTAGCGGCGGTCGGGGATGCTTACCCGCACGATGGAGGGGCTCCCGGTCAGGGTCACCGACCCGATCCCGTTGCTGACCGTGTAGACGGTGTTGGCGGTGCTCTGCTGCCAGACGGGCCCTACGTCCGGCGTCCCCCAGAACCCGGAGGCGGTGCGCTGGTACGTGTCGAGGATGTCGAGGTGGGCGCCAGTGGTGTACCGGCCGGGGATCTGGTCGTCCGCGAGGATGACTCCCTGGTCGTAGGCCTGGATGTCGCGCCACACGTACCGTGTGGCGTCGACCGACTGGGTGGGAGTGGTGGGCAGGAAAACCCCGAGCGGCCACTCCACCCAGTCCTGAGGGCCGTAGGGGGGCAGGTGCAGACGGGCCCACGGCTGGATGCGGTTCGACCCCCAGTCCACGCCGGTCCCCGACCGGACCCGCAGGGACAGATCCCTCTTGATGTCCCCCAGGTTGTTGAGGGTGACGCGGCCGGAGTCCGCGGCGACCTCGTCCAGGGGGCGCAGCAGCCGGTTGGTGCGGTCTAGGAGGTCGTAGCGGAACGTCATCCGCTGGGAGCCGTCGACGCCGTGCAGAGCACGCCGCACCTCGTCCTCGGTGTGCCCGTTGGGGTTGCGGGGCCCCTGCACTGGGATGGGCTGCATCAGCGCTCACCCCCGGGCAGGTCCGAGCTGACGCGGGTCATGGTCCAGGAGGGCTGGTCGCCCCACTCGGTGTCGCCGACGTCGAAACCGTCCATGGTGCTGATCCACACCCGTCCCCTGTTGTCCCTGCACACGAGGGTGCGGCGGGCCTCGTTCCACGAGCGCAGGCTGTCGGTGGCGGGCAACCGGCCGGGGCCCTCGGGGATGTCCACGGTGATCGACCAGGTGTCGATGCGGGTGTCGCCCCACGCCGCGACGGGCAGGGCCCGGCCCACGAACTGGTGGTGGGCCTGCTCCACCGCGCTGCTGTCGGAGCGTTGGGCGCGGCCGTACAGGTACTGGGTGATGGTGTCCTCCGGGGCGGCCGGGTCGTGCAGCCACACCCCGAGGAAGTCGACCCTGCCGGGCGCCGGGGCGGAGTCCACGGTGACGCCGTCCGGCGCCAGGGCGCGCGCGAGGTAGGTGTAGACGCGGCCGGACCCGGCGAGGTAGTCGCGCAGGGCCTCGCCGGGGGCGACGGTGCCCACCAGCTCCGGCCGCCCGCCCCGGTAGGTGCGCCAGACCTCGTTGGCGGTGGGGGCGGGCACGTCGGAGGCGGTGCGCACCTCGACACCGTCCACGAACAGCACCTGCCCGTCCGTGGGGGCGGCCAGGTCGGGCCCGTACCCGGCTGTGGTCGCGCCCGCCGGCGCGGACGCGGTGTGCTCGACCAGGGTCCACTCCCCCGCCTCCACGGGCACGTCCGTGCTCGCGGAGGCGAGCAGCGCCCCGTCGGTGCCGTAGAAGTCCAGGACCGGGCGGACGGTCGCCGCGGTGGGCGAGTACGCCCACAGGGCCAGGGTGTACCGGCGGAACTCGGCCACCTCGACCCGCCACACGGGCCCGCAGCGGATCCCCGTCGCCGCCGGGGCGCCGGCCACCTCCAGGCGCCCGGAGTGGGCGCCGGCGTGGGCCTGCTCGGTGGAGGAGGTCAGGGTCACCGACGCATCGGGCACCCACCCGTCGGTGCCGGTCTCGAACCCCCCGTCGAGCTGGGACAGGAGTTCGCCGGGTTCGGGGTTGTCGACCTCGATGCGGAGGTGCGCGCCGTCGGGGACGGGCACCAGGGCGATGGTGGGCTGCATCGGCGAGGAGTAGTCCGGCCGCACGAGCCGGGTCCCGGTGGAGGAGGCGACGCCGGCGGCGCGGCCGGTGACCTCGATCCGGTACTCCACCTGGGAGGCGAGCCCGGTGACGAGGTGGGTGGTGGCGGTGGAGGCGATCCACCCGGTGTCGGAGTGCACGGCCCCGGTGGCGGTGGCGATGGCCACGACCCGGTAGGAGTCCTGGACAGCGCCCGTCACCTCCCACACCACCTGCACGTCAGCGGTCTCCAGCGGCTCCAGGTCGGTCGCCGGGACCGTAATGGTCGTGTTGCCGCTGGCGCTGGTGGCGAAGAACCCGAACCCGGAGAAGGGCCCGGCTTCGCCGAGGCGGTCCCAGGTGCGGACCCTCCACCGGTACGTCTGGCCGTTGGCGAGGGTGTTCGCGGGCAGAGTGTGGGAGGAGGAGGTGGCGGTGGTCTGCCCGGTGCTGTAGACCACCGTGTCGGTGAGGTCGTCCCACACCTCCAGCGTGTAGGCCGACTGGGTGTCGGCCGGGTTGGGGTCGCGGAAGGACCATGCGAACGTGGTGGCCGCGGTGGCGTCGAAATTCGCCTTCGCGGTCACCTGGGGAGCGTCGGGGGCCTGGTTGATCTCCTCGGCCACGTACAGGAGCTGCTCGGCGAACCCCTGCTGGTTCGCCACTGAGATGAGGACCTGCTGGCCGGCCGACTCGCCCCTGTGCACGCGGATGGCCCGGTTCACGGACCCGGAGGCTCCGATGTCGGTGGCGACCTCCACCTCGTCCCCCGCGGCGAGACCCGTGGCCAGGTTCACGTGGGTTTTCATCAGCCGCCGAGGGTTGGTGGCGTCCAGGTAGTACACCCACACCAGGTGGGTGACGGGGTCGTAGAGGGCATCCCATGCCGAGGACCCGGCGAGGGTGGTGGGTGCGGGCATGGTCGCCATGCCCAGGCCGTCCAAGCTCGCGCGTGCGAGCACCGACCACGTCGACCCTCCGGTGCCCTGCTGGCGGTGGGTGACGGTGATCCCGAACCCAGCGCTGGAGGAGGCGTGCACGGTCACGCACTGGGAGGCCGAGACGGGCAGCACGCGGGCCTTGGCGTCGGCGTCCTTGGTGGCGTACTCCGCGGCGGTGTCCAGGGTGCGGACGGTGCCGATGGACGCCCCGTCGTCGGCGAGCTGGTAGCGGGCGAAGGACTGGGCGGCGCGGGCGCCGAGCGCCTGGTGCTTGGCCGTCGAGGTGATGAACCCGCGGTTGGAGACGTTGCCGTCGGCGTCGCGGACCGCGCACAGGTCCGCGAGCGTCCCGGTCTCGTTCGGGTAGTTGTTGAACCCGTCCGCCGAGCTCGCGTCCACCATCGTGCCGTCGGCGTTCCCGGACCCGCGCAGGAGCGACCCCGTGCCGGTGAGGACGTGGTCGCAGGAGATGAGCGCATACCCGAGCGGGGTGCCCGCGTTGTCTCCGGCCTCGCGGCCGACGAGCGCCACGAGGGTGCCGCGGGTGCCGCCCTGCGGGTGCCACGCCATGGTGACGTTGTTGACCCTGCGGTCGTAGGTGGGTAGGGCCGCGGTGCGGTTCGTGGTGGCCGCCGACCAGGTGTTCCCGGGCCCGCGCGTGTAGGCGCGGATGATGATCTGGTTGTCGCCGTTGTCGTTGCACACGTACACCGTGTCGGCCTCGTCGCGGGCCATCGCGACGGTCTGCGCACCCCGGCGTTCCGCCACCGAGGACAGGGTGTCGATGGTGGTCGGCGCGGTGCCGTCGTGGTGGCGCACCAGGAAGGACAGCGGGCCCGGCGCGGGAGCGGTCTGCTCCAGCACCATGTGCGTGCCGTCGGACAGCTGTACCTGCGCCCCCAGAGACAGGTCGAGCAGGTGCTTGGTGGTGGCGGTGACGTACAGGGCGGGCCGCTGCGCCGCCGAGTTCACCAGCTCGGCCTGGCGCAGCGTCTGCCACTCCAACCCGCCCGGCGCCTGCTGGCCCCGGTTGCGGGAGGAGCACACCACGTACCGCAGGGACGCGGAGGCGTCGAGCTCGGCCAGGTCCAGGCCGGCGCGCATCAGCTGCCCGCCCGCCTGGTGGGCGCCCACGATGCGGGCCCGCAGCGCAGCCGCCGACAGCTGGGACGGGGTACGCCAGTCCGCTGCGTTGATCAGGCTGCCGAAGTCGTAGCTGCGCAGCTCCATGTCGCGGGCAGTACCGGCCCCGGCCGTGGACCCGGCCTGGAGGCGCAGGTAGGCGCCCACGGGGGTCGCGGTGCCGTCGGTCGCCCAGTCCAGGCGCACGAAGGACTGCCACACGTACCGGGTGCCGGACGCGAGCGACTGCCCGTAGTACATCAGCGGCGCCGAGTTGTCGGGGGCCTGGACGTTGGACCCGGACAGGGCGGAGGAGTAGGAGCCCGACGACGACTCGAGGTAGCCGTCGAAGTTGTGGCCCAGGACGATGCTCACGGTCATCGGCCGGCCTCCGTCTGCGAGCCGAGGAGGGCGGCGATGGTGCGGCCCGGGTCGCCGCCGAGCGGGTCCAGGAGCCGCACCGGGGCCTGTCCCTGGTTGGGGCCCTCCCACACCAGCAGCATGGGGCTGTCGGGGTCCTGGGCGACAGCGGCGACGGTGGCGTACCCCTGGGCGCCCAGCACGCGCAGGGTGCCGTCGGCGCCCCGGTCGGGGTTGGCCGACCATAGGGCGAGCGCGTTCTCGTTCATCGGGTGGGGGCTCCTACTCGGGTACGCGCGCCGTGGCGGCGCGCTTCGGACTGGAGGCGGTCGAAGAAGGCGACCGCGCTCTTCATCTGGGCGATGTCGGCGGCGGGGATGGTGATGGCCCCCGACTCGAAGTGCAGGTGGACGTCGCCGCCGGTGCGGGTGGCTTCGGCCCAGGCGCGCATCTCCTCGCGGAGCACCACGAGCTCGGCTTCGCCGCGGTGGTTGACGGCGGCCCGCTTGTCGAGGACGACGCCGCCTGTGTCGTGGGTGGGCGCCACGTCCAGGGCGCGGCGCATGACCTTGTCGCGCAGCGGCGTGAACGCGTCCGGGGTTTCCCGCTTGTCCTGGTTCCAGAACTGGCGGGCCTCGACCAGGCCGCCGCCCGCGAACGCCGGGCGGCGGATGCTGGACGCCGAGTTCATGTACCCGAACTGCCTGCGCACCGCGTTGGATTCGTTGCCGCCGACGCTCTCGCCCGTGGCGGGGTCCGCGACGATGTTGATGTGGCCGGCGTCGGATCGGTACAGGGCCAGGTCGCCCGGCTGGGCCTCTGAGCGTGACACCCGCGGCAGGGTCGTGAAGTTGGAGACGAGCGGTGTCCACCCGTCGCGGACCGCGTCCAGGGCCTTGTGTGCGTTGGCCTTCTTGAAAACCCAGTCCACGAACATCCCGCACCAGGCGGCGGAGAAGAACGGCTCGGTGAACTTGTTGGGCCGCCCGCTGATGCCGACCTGGGAGCGGGCGACGTCCACGACCTTCTGTCCGTCGCCGCCCTCCAGCTGGGACGCGAACGGCGACCAGAACCCGTGGAGCTTCCCAATGAGGTGTTCGATGATGTTCGTGGGCAGGCCCTGAAAACCGGTGGACCCGTAGTCGTCGCGGAGCGCGCCGAGGATGGGCCCGGTGACGCCGTTGACGGCGTCCATGAACCCGCCCTTGAAGAACCCGGACATCTTGTCGCCGAAGTCGCCGATGATGCCGCCGAACCGGAACCCCGGCAGGCCCGCGAGGAGGCTGCTGGCGCGGCCCTTGAGGTTGTTCGCGGCGTGCACGAACGACGGGCCGAGGGACTGCACGGCCTCGGGGACGAGCACACCCTCACCGTCGCGGAACAGGGCCACCCGGTTGTCCTGCGCGGAGTACCCGGGCTGGACGCCGCCGGCGCGCATGTCGACCATGCCGCCGTCGCGGAACCCGCGCGGCAGGTCCACCTTTCCAATACTTCCGACGCCGGGAACTTTATCCGCAATTCGATTCCATAGTTTGCGAATTCCCTCATTATAAACCGTGGAAATTACGAACCGAACGGGCTTTTTGGCGACTTCTTCCAGCTTATTCCAGACGCTTCTAATTCCGTCTCGCGCGCGCTCGAAACTACTAATTGCCCGGGATCGGAAACTGTCGAACGCGGCGGACACCTGGTCGCGCAGCGCGCGGGCGCGCGCCACCACCCAGTCGCGCATGGCCCCGACGATGGCGGTGCCGCGGTCGCGCAGGTTCGTGAGAGTGGAGACGCCGCGGTCGCGCAGGCCCGTGAAGAAGCCGAGCACCCGGTCGCGGAGCTGGAGGGCGGCGGCGACCGCCCGGTCGCGCAGCGCCCGCACCCGGGCGACCACCCAGTCCCGGAGTGCGGCGACCAGGGCCGCCCCGCGGTCGCGCAGGCTCACGAACCACCCGATGATCGCCTCGACCATGTCGGGGATGATCGAGTTGCCGACGAGGGTGTCGTACAGCCAGGTGAACGCGCCGACGACCGCGTCGACGATCCCCCCGACGATGTTCGTCAAGATCTGCCAGGCGCCGGTGACGATGCCGACCAGGGCCTGCCAGATTCCGGCGAAGACCTGCTTGATGCCGTCCCAGGCGCGCGACCAGTCGCCGGTCAGGATGCCGATGGCCGTGTTGAAAATGCCCTTGATGACCTCGAATCCGCCGGAGACCATCCCGGACAGGATCGTCCACAGGCCGGAGAAGTGGCCGATGATGCGCTCGCCGAAGGTCTCCCAGATCCAGGTGGCGGCGTCCGTGGCCCGGCGCAGGATCGTGCCGATGAGCTCACCGCCGAGGGAGACGATCTCACTGATCTCCGACCACCAGCCGGACACCGTGTCGAGGACGTCGGAGTCGGCGAGTCTGCCCTGGATGTCGTCCAAGATCGGCAGGAGCCGCTCGCGGGCGTAGTCCATCGACTCGGAGATGAAACCGCCGGCCTCGGAGAACGCGGCGCCCATCTCGCGCATCTTGCTGGTGAGCTTGCCGCCCGCCTCGTCGCTGTCCAGGAGCGCCGTGGTGAGGCCGCCGAGCGGGGAGATGAGGGTGAGCAGGCCGCCGGGGATCCGCTCCGTGATCCACACGTAGGCCTCGGACAGCCACCCGACGAGCCGGATGGTCCCGGTGATGAAGTCGAGGAGGCCGATGACGATGCCCCCGAAGACGTCCGGGTTCTCCTCGACCGTCGTGAAGAGCTCGGACAGGGCTGTGCCCATCCGGTCGAAGGCGCCCTCAAGTTCGGGGCCGATCACGTCCAGCAGCGCCGTGAAGGAGCCGGTGATGGAGTCGATCAGGGACCCGTCGCCCTCGAACGCCCCGAACAGGTCCGCGGAGAAGCGGGACAGGGCGGGCGCCATGTCCGCGAATGCCTGCTCCAGGTGCGGGCTGAGGCTGTCGAACAGGTCGGTGAGGTCGTCGGAGACGTCCACCAGCGTCTGTTCGAGGGGGCGCGCGATCTCCTGCATCGTGGAGACGACGTGGTCGCGCAGCCCGGAGAACGCCTCTCGGACCCGGTCGGCCTGGGCCGCCGCGAACAGGCCGATACCGGCGATCCCGGCGCCGAACGCCAACGTGAACGCCACACCGGCTGTGGCGCCGATCAGCGGGAGGGCGGCCATCGCCGCAGCTACGATGCCGACCAGCAGCCAGGGGACCTTGCCGAGCATCCCGAACGAGCGGGTGAACATGTTGGTGATGCCGCCGAGGCCGCCGGAGACCGCGTCGGACATGCCGCCCATGAACCGGCCGCCGCCACGGCGGCCACCACCGCCCCAGTCGGGGCCGTCCTCCAGGCCCTTGATGAACCGGCCGTGGGCGTCGCGCATGCGCCCCTCGGCGCCGCGGGTGAACCCCTCGCCGAACCCTTCCCCGGAGTCCTCCCCTGCGGAGATGAACCGGCCGCGCTCCACGCGGATGCCGCGCTGGGCGGCGGAGGAGAACGCGCCCGCGTAGGCGGCGCCCTGCTGGGTGCCGGAGGCCACGAACCGGCCGCGGGCGTCGCGCAGGGGCCGGTGGGCGGCAGACACCCCGCGGCGCATCCCCGATCGGGCGCCGGCGGAGAACCCGTCGGTGTACCCGTCGGCGGCTTCCTGGCCGACCTGGCGGGCCGCGCGCCGCATCTGCGCCCGGTCCGTCTGTGCGGACACGTGCACATACGCGGACGCGATCCTGAATCCGCCGGCCACCGGCCACCCCCTACGTGCGCTTCTTCATCCGGCCGATCACGGGAGGCATCCCGTTGGTGTCGCCCTGGAAGGCGGGTGACATGGCCAGCTGGTCGAGGTCGCGCGGGGGCGCGTCCTGGGTCGGGGCGGACGGTGGGCCGGGGGTGGAGTGGCCGTGGTACCCGTCCGCGCGCTGCTGCTGCTCGTGCTCTCGTCGTGCGTTCTCGTTCTCGGACCAGCCGCGGACCGCCGACCCCTCCTGGAAGGGCAGGGCCTCGCAGAGGCGGAAGAACCGCTCGGCGCCCATCTGGGGCGGGAACACCTCGTCGGCGATCCCGGGCCCCCAGTCGGGCGGCCACTGGTAGAACCGTCTGAAGTCCGCGTCGACCAGGTCGATGAGGTCTACGACCCACGCGACCTCGGCCGCGCGGGTCAGGAGTTTCCCAGGGCCTTCGACGTCGCAGAGGTCATCTTCACCTCCACGATGTCCATGACCTGCTGCATGTTCTCGTCGGTCATGCCCTCGGCCTCGGCGAGGGCATCCAGGGTGTGCTCACCCAGGAGCAGCGCGAACGCCTCCGCGACGGCGTACTGGTCACCGCCCGCGCGCACGTCCCGCAGGTACCGCATGGCCAGGTTCGGCGGCACGTCCTTGGGGATCGAGTAGGTGACGTCCTCCACGCGGGGGGTGCCGTCCTCGTCGACCTCCTGGTAGCCGTCCTCCCCGATGACCGGCTGGTCCTCCAGGACGAACAGGGCCTCCATCTCGACCTCGACCTCGGGGGCCTTCGCGCCGATGCGCACAGGCCCGTCCGGCAGCTGCGGGCGCACCCGCGGGGCGGCCGGACGGGCGGGGCGGTTCGGGTTCTTCTTCTTCGGCATGGTCTTCTCTCCGGTCTGGGTCGGTCAGGGGTGTGTGGCGCGGGTCAGGACGCGAGCGCGACCTCGTCGACGTACTCCACGGGGGAGGTTTCGGAGTCCACGAACATCGCGTTGAACACCACGGGGTACAGCCACAGGCCGTCCTTCTGATAGGCGCTCTCGACGTTCTCGATCGAGATGCACCGGTACAGGACGACACGGCGCCGCATGTTGCCGCCGGGCGCCCACCCGTCCAGGACGATGGACAGCTCGTCGGGCAGGAACGCGTCCTGCCCGGCCTTCATCGTGAAGCGCCGGTATCCGGCGCCTTCAGTGATGAACTCGTCGGGGTCGTGGTTGAGGGCGATCGCGAGGTTGGCCAGGGTGCCCTGCGCGAGGCTGGTGGAGACCTGGGTGTCGCGCTCGGTCAGGCGCTGGCCGACGGCGTCGGCGACCTGGTCGACGCTCATCCTGAAGAACGACTGGTTGTTGGTGAGGGTGACGCCTCCGTCAGTCGCGCCGCAGTCGTGCCAGCCGTCCGCCTCCAGCAGCGGGTGGGCGACGTCCTCGGGGTCGGGCAGGGTGCTGATGCCGTACCGGCCGCGCCAGAGCTGGGCGGGTCCGGCCAGGATGGTCTCCCGGTCGACGACTGCGCGGGGTCCACTCATGACTGCTCTCCTTCTTCGAGGTCGGCCTGCACCCAGTTCAGGGCGAGGTCCATGCGGTAGAGGGCGTAGGAGGAGGGGTCGGTGGGGATGCGGCGGAGCCCGCGGGGGATCGCTCCGGTGACCCGCGCGCCGTGCCATCCGGTGCGCAGGGTCAGGGGGGTGTTCAGGGAGAGCCCGGCGACGGCGGCGTTGGCGACGCGCTGGCCGAGGGCCGCGGCGAGCCCGTAGTCGGGGCGCAGGCTGTTGGGGTTCACGGCCCGGAACTCGATCTGGTGCACGGACTCCCCCCACGGGACGGTGGGGTTCTGGGAGCCGGACACGTCGGGGCCCACCACGCAGAAACCCCGCTCCGCCCAGCTGTTCTGATCCTTGGGGAGCTGAGTGGAGCACATGCCCGGCGCCCAGTCGGGCAGGGACAGGATCCAGGCGACGGCGACGAGCTCGGAGGTGGCCGGGTGCAGGCTCACAGTTCCTCGTCCTCCCCGCGCTCGGCCCCGCAGGTGAGGTCCATGTCGGTGGTCAGCGTCGCGGCGCGCAGCAGGCCGGCCACGTCCCACGGCTGGAGGCCGTCGGAGTAGCGCTGGGCGAGCGCGTAGGAGCCCATGCCCTCCCCCTCGGGGAGCAGGCACTTGACGATGACGAGGACCTCGACGGGCTGCCACCCCTCGGGGAGGCCGTCGACCTCCACGCCGAACACGTGCTCGCGGTCGTCGGTGCTCATGAGGTTCCCGATCCCTTGGGGCGTCCGCGGCGCTTGTACGCGGCCGGGCGCAGGGTCGGCTGCGCGGGCGTGCCCGGGTGCTGGACCACCGCGACGGGGTGGTCCGCGCCGGGCCACCACAGCGCTTCGGCGTGGACGGGGCGGATCTCGTGGGGGTCGGTGCCGAACTCGGGGTGGTCCGCGTAGTCCAGGGAGGAGCCGACGTTGCGCTCGCACTGGCGGGGCTTCTCGGTGCCGTAGGACTCCGAGAGGCGGCCGGTGTCGATCGCGGCGCCGTCGCCGGCATCCTCGGCGATCGCCTCGGCCAAGGGCCCGACGGCGTTGCGGTCGACGGCGTCGTCGACGTGCTGCTCCCAGCCGCGGGCCATGACGACCCGCACGCGCTGTGTCATGCTCTGCTTCCCCCTGGGCCGTTTGCGGGCCGGATCGGGTGGTTCGGTTGTCCCTGCCTGGGCGGTTGCGGCTCAGGCGGGGGGTTGGTTGGACAGGTCCACGCAGGCGCAGACCTTGTCCACGAGCCACCCGGACAGGCGCGGCTGGTGGATCTCACGGACGGGGTAGATGCGGCCGGTGGCCTCGTCGACCAGGCGGTCGAGGGCGGCCACGTCCACGTCGCCGGGGACCTTGATCTTGATGTCGCGGACGGTGCGCGGGGCCCCGGTGGAGGGGTCCCAGATCCGCTGGGCGTGTTCGATCAGCTCGCCAGGCACACCCGTGGCGACGGTCTGCTCGGGGCCGGTGCCGGTGTAGTCGTCCACCGGCCCGTCGCGCAGCACCGTCCACGCGGTGTTGACCTGGCTGGTCATCAGACGGCCGGGGTCTCGGTGTCCGGCGTCGCCTTCGTCTTGCTGCGGGTACGTGCGGGCGCGGCCGGGGTCGCGGTCTCGGCGTCCTTAGCGGCCTGGATGGCGGCGAGCTGCTCGGCGACTCGCTGATCCACGAGGGCGTCCACATCCACCTGCGGGGCCGCGGGGGCGGGGGTGTCGGCGCGCTGCCACTTCGCGGAGCGGTCCAGGGTGGTGAGCAGGCGCTGCTGGCGGCCCTGGATCTTGCGGGTGTGCTGGGGGTTGCGGCCGGTCAGCTCGTGCGGGGAGGCGACCTCCTGCACGTGGCCGGTGGGCTTGCCGCCGCGGTACAGCTGGAAGTGGATGGGCATCACGAGTCTCCAAACATGGTGTGGATCTGGTTGCGGTAGGGGTAGAGGAGCCGCTCGGGGAGGTCGATGGTCATGTCGATGCCGGACAGGGCTCCGAGGCCGACGGCGCCGCGGATGATCTCCGCCTCCTCCTCGGTGGCGTAGAGGGTGTCCTGGCCTTCGGCGACCTGCCACCGGAAGACGGTGTCGGTGCCCTCGGTGGTGAAGCCGTGGGGGTTCTCGACGGCGCGGCGGACCATCTCGTAGGCGACCCGGCGGACGGCCACGGGCACGGTCTCGTGGGTGGCCTCGTCTAGGTGGCCGTCGGCGATGTCGCGCACGAGCCCGGACACGTCCTCGCAGTGCGCCTGTACCTGGGTCAGCCAGGAGTCGGCGAAGGTGCGGCGCATGCGGGCGCCCACTTGCTCGGGTGTGATCAGGTCAGCCACCCGGCACCTCCTCCACTGGGTTGGGGTGCGGGGCGGACGCGACCGGAGAAGGGACGCCCGCCCCGCACGTTCATCAGGACACGTCGTCGTTGCCGATGACGACGGCCCGGTCGGCATCGACCAGCGCCGCACCCGCGAAGGTCGAAAGAAGCGACCGGTCGGTGGCGGTCGTCGGGTCGAACATGTAGATGTGGCGGAGCGAAATGCCCTCTTCCACGGCGGTGGAGGACTGGGTGGCGCCCTCGGGGTCGGCCGGCGCGCTGTTCGCGAACGCGAACGAGCTCTCGTGGTAGAGGACGCCGCGGGTGCCGGTCAGCGCGGCGGTCTCGACGACGTTGAACCCTCGGTAGCGGCCGATCCGCGCCTCGGTGAGCGCGGTCGGGGTGGGCGGGGAGTCGAACGGGGTCAGGTTGGGCTTGCCGAGCAGGATCTCGGCCAGCGCGGGGGACGCGGCGAGCCAGCGGCCCTCCATGGGGACGTGGTTGCGGCCCAGGTCGGCGCGGCCGGACAGGATCGCGGCGTCGATGTTGGAGGTGGCTCCGCCGGTGACCTCGTACTCGATCGGCAGGGCGTTCATGACGTCCGCGAGGACGTCTTCGGCGCCGACGGCGACCGCGCGCACCTGCGGCATGACGACCTGGGTCGTGAAGTTCTCGATGTCCAGGGTGCGCTGCTGGAGGGTGATGCGCGCGCCGTCGTAGATGTGCTCCAGGCCCGTCTCGACGGGGATCTCGGAGATCTCGGAGAAGTCCAGGGTGTCGCCCGGGTTCTCCTGGATCTTGGCGTCCCGGGGTACCGGGACGCGGATGATCACGGAGCCGCCGGAGGGGCCGGAGTACTCGTCCGAGGGGACCCGGGAGACCGTCATGGGCAGGGCCAGACGGCGGGTCAGGAGCGATACGGCCAGTCGCGAGATGCGGCTGGAGGTGACAAGCGCCATGGGTCAGTCCTCCCGGACCCACGGCGGCGGCGTCACCGACCGTAGGTCTGCTTCATGGCCTTGGCGACGAGCTCGTCGTCGGTGGGGCCGTCGTCCGCGCCGGAGGCTCCGCCTCGGAGCTTCTCGGTGGGACGGGTGGTCTTCTTGGGTTCGGGGGAGGTTTCGGGGGTCGGCTCGGTGTCGCCGGCGGGCTTGTCGAGGCCGAACAGGGTCTTGATCTTGGCGGCGTCGTTGAGCAGCGCTTCCTTGGTCTTGCCGCGGAGACGTGTGGCCTGCTCGGTGGTCAGGCCGGTCTCTTCGGCGACGGTCGCGATGAGGACCTTGCGTTCGGCTGCCGCGGTCTTCTCCTCGGCTGCGGTCACGCGGGCGGCGAGTTCGTCCAGCTGGGCCTTGGTGGCGGTGCCTTCGGCCTTGGCCTTCTCCAGTTGCCTGAAGTTGGTCTTGGCCCGGTCCTCCTGCCTTTTCAGGAGGGCCTTGTACTTGCGGGCTTCCGCTTCCCAGTCCGTGCCGTCGGCGGGGGCGTCGTCCTCCTGGGTGGAGGCGGTGTCCTCGTCGGTGTCGGCGCTGGTGCTCTCGGCGGCGGTCTCGGTGGTCTCGTCCCGTTCCGGGGCGGTCTCCGTGGACTGCTGCTCCTGCTCCTGCTCTTCGCTCTGTTCGGTTGTCTCGTCGTGCTCGCTCATGCGGTCCCGTTCCGGGTGTGTCGTGGCCGTTTCGGCGCTGTCTTCCGCTTCTGCGTGTGCTGTTGTGGAGTCGCCCGTTTCGGGCTCCTCTGCCTCGGATGATACCCCAATGGAATCACCATTGGCTTGTTGATGCGTTTCAGGTATCACGGCCGCCACGGCGAGGGCCTCCTCGGCTTCGAGCGCTTCCACGGCCTCTTTGACCTGCTGGTTCATGGGTTGAGCCTTCCTGTGGTGGTGTCCCAGGTGTCCGGGATCAGGTTGAGGAGCCCCAGCGCGCGCGCCCGACGGACGATGAATCGTCGCACCAATGCGCGTTGGGTATCAGTCGCCGGGCTCACCCGGCCGACGGCGCGGATCGCGTTCTCCAGGTCGGTGCGGTTACGGATGGGGAAGCGGCCCGGGGCGCCGTCGCGCCCCGGGAGCGCCCGGCCCTGCTGGGCCAGGCGCCGCCGCTCCCCCGCGCCCGGGTCAGCCACGGACGGCCACCCGGAACACGAACTTCTTCCCGCTGTCGACGGTGTCGGTGTGCTCCACGTCGCCGCACGGCACACGCCCGGCGTCCAGGGCGCGGCGCAGCACGACGCGGGCCTGCCGGTCCAGCCACGTCTGGTCGACCCGGTCGGGGCGCACCGCGGGGACGGTGAGCTCGAAGTGCTCGCGCTCGTCCTCCTCCTGGGCGGAGGCGTCGGGGTCGCCGGCCGGGACGGCGGCGCCCGCCTCGGCGTCCTTGTGCTCGGGTTCGGCGTCGGCCGCGCGCAGCCGCTCGACGAGCTCGGCCTTGTTGCCGGTGGTGGGCAGGCCGCGCTTCTTCGCGCGCTCGCGCAGGTCCGCGACGAGCAGCTCCTCGTAGTCCACGGCGCTGGTGTCGGTCATCGGGGTCTCCTCCATGGGTGGGCCCAGCGGGGCGCCGGGCTCGGACAGGATCAGGCGCATCGCGCCCGGGTCGGGGACAGTGGCGGCGGTGCGCGGCAGGATGCCCGCCGCGGGGGTGTGGCCGGCGGCCTCCTTGTAGCGCAGGGCCAGGGCGGTGTTCACGGCCCGGCCGTGCCCGTGCTTGTCCGCAGAGGGCGGGTGCCACAGGTGGTAGGCGCGGCCGGGGATGCGGGCGCCGGGGCCGCCGGTGAGGGTGTGGACGGCGTACTGGTAGGCGCGGTCCTCCCCTCCCCACGCGCTCATGCGCTCGTCGTGGCCGCCCACGAGGGCGTTGACGTCGGCGCGCACGGCGATGCACCCGGACGGGGCGTCGGCGACCAGGCGCTCGGCGGGGTGGGTCGGCATGCGTGCGTCGGGCCCGTGCTCGAGAATCCGGCGGGTGGCGGCGCGGGGCAGGCGCACGAGGTCGATGTAGGCGTGCACGAGGCGGCCGGTGGTGTGCGCGGCCTCGGCGGCGGCGTGCAGCTGGTCGATGGGGACAACGGTGTCGGCGTCCGCGAACACCAGCACCTGCGCGCCGTCGTTGCGGGCGCGGGCGGCGGCGTCGTTGCGGGCGGCGGCACGGGATGGCCCGGTGCCGTAGACGACGGTGAGGCCGTACCGCTCCCAGTACGCGCGCGTCCACTCCCGGGCCGCCTCCCGGTGGGGGCAGCCCGTGGGGAACCAGGGCACGCACACGGCCATGCGCGGGGACTCGCGCACGAACACGGTCATTTCAGCCCGCGGTCGCGCCGGTCGATGCAGTCGGCCAGGGCCATCCACTCGCGGGCGGCCTCGATCTTGCGACGCGCGGCACCTTCGTTGACCATGGGCGCGGTGGCGGCCGTGAGTGCGTCGGCCGCGGCGGTGACGGCCTGGACGAAGGTGGGCATCTGCCCCTTCTCGCGGGGCGTCGGGTCGGTGGCCATGGGGTTCTCCTGGTGTCGGTAGTCGGGGCCGGGGATGAGGAGTCCGCCGCGCTGGAAGCGCTCGGCCTCCACAGGCTTCGGGGCCGCGGGGTCGCGGGGAAGGGATTCCTGCTGCTGCTCGCGGATGGGCCCGGGGTTGGGGACGGCCACGGTCAGTCCTCCGGGTGGTGCCAGGTGCCGCCGAGGTACACGCGGGTGCCGGTGTGGCAGCGGGCGCCGGGGGCGTCGCCGGCCGGGTCGCCGGGGGCGCCGGGCACGCGCGGCGTGAAGAACATTCCGGTGGGGTTCAGCACGGCCAGGCCGACGCCGTGGTCGGACTCGCCAGCGGGCGCAGACCAGTCGTGCACCTGCGTGACGACCGCGGCCCGGCACACCGACGGATACGCCTGGGTTCCGTCGGGGCGCACCGGGGTGCCGTGGGCGACGTAGTGCACGGTGTCGCCCACGTGGGGCGGCCAGTGTGCGGCCATGGTCAGGCTTCCTTCGCGCGGGCGCGGCGCAGGGCGTCGACCGCCTCGGCCTCGGTGGCGGTGAGCTGGTAGGTGGTGCGGAGCGTGTGGGTCTCCCCGCGGTACTCGGCCAGGGCCTGGCGGAGGCCGTTCTCGTCGCGGTCGTAGGAGCGCCACCACTCCATGGCCTGCCACACAGGGGCGAGCCGGTCGGTGGACGCCTCGACGCGGGCTCCGGCGGCGCGCAGGGTCGCGAGCACGCCTGCGGTCTCGGCGGCGGCGTCCTCCGCGTAGCCGAGTTCGGCGAGGGCGGTGACCATGTCGGACAGGTCGTCGGCGCGGGTGGCGAGCGCCGCGAGGGTCCGGGCGTCGCAGAGGTAGTTGAACGATCCGCCGCTCACGAGCGTCCTCCCGGGTAGAAGAGCGCTTCGGGGGCGAACTCCTCTGCAGTGAGGAGGCTGCGCAGGCCGGTCCAGACGGCGCGCTCCGTCTCGTCGCCCTCCTCGGTGCCGAGGGCGACCTTGGCAGCCTGGCGGAGGGCCTTGAGCTCGTCCGTGGTGAGCGTGAGCGTGTGGGTGACGGTGGTGGCGATCTTGGCCATGCTCAGGACTCCCTGGCCTGGTCAGCTGCGGCGAGGGCCTCGTGCTCCTCGGGCCGGTAGATGCGGGTGGTCGCGATCCGGTCGCAGGTGCCGACGTCTCCGGGGACGTTCGGGTGCTGACCGCCGAGGACGATCCGGTCGGCGCCGACCGCGATGAGAATGCCGACGTGGCGGACCTCGCCGGGGGTGGAGACGACGACGGGGTGGCCGATGAGGTGCCAGTACTTGGTGGGGTCGTCGGGGACCCCAGTGGGAAGGAACTTCGTCATGGTGTTCTCCGGTCGGTTTCGTGTGTGGTTTCGGAAGCAGATCAGCGGCCTAGGTTCCGTTGTTCTCGCGGCCTTCGGAGGCCAGATCAGCGAATCGGGCGCCCTTCTTCCGACGGGGCATCAGCACCACTCCGCGGCGAATTGGGTGAGCCACTCGGCGCGGGTTAGACGGCGGTAAGTTCGGCTGCGCGCGCGACCGGCTGGGCGGCCGGGTCGGCGTCGGTGTTGTCGAGGTCGTGGTCGCCGTCGGCGGTTCCGTCGCGGGCGGCCTGGCGGTCGCGTTCGGCGCGGGCCTCGATCCACCGGTCGACGGTGGACTGGGAGACGCCGGGCACCATCTCGTACAGCTCCTGCACGGGCACGTCGAGCTTCTCGCCGAGGATCTCCAGGGCGGACACGACAAGGCCCAGGCGTCGGGCCGCAGTGTCCTTCCACATGACCTCGGCGAGCGGGTCGTCGGGGATGCCGGCCATCTCTCCGGCGCGGCCGAGGAGTTGTTCGTGCCCCTCCCCCAGGGCGGTCTCGCGTTCGATGAGCTTGCGGTCGGTGGCGGCGTTGACGGCGTCGAGGGCTTCGGCGCTGATCTGCACGATCTGGCCGAGGAGTTCGTTGGCGGGGGTCTGGGAGATGACGGCGAGGTGGCGCAAGGTGGCCTCGCGGGAGTCGATGTAGGGGTCCAGGGGCACCGGGTCGAACTGCCCCAGGGCCACCTCGCCGGGCTTCTTGGGGATGGTCAGCAGGTTCGCCGCGGCGGCCTTGACCCTGTCGGCGCCCTTGGCAAGCCAGCCGATGATGTACCGCTGGCCGTGCGCCCCGTAGTGCTGGGCCACGAGCAGGAGGAAAGTCGTGATGTTGATCTGGTCCTGGAGGTCCATCAGCGGTTCGATGGTGCCGACCACGGGGTCGTCGAGGTCGACGGTGGGCAGGTAGCGGACGATGGGGCACACGCCCTGGTCGTGCGACTCGGTGTCGCGGTGGTCGAAGCCGCCCTGGCCGAGGTAGAGGGTGTGCACGTCCTGGTTGTCGTAGAGGCGCCACTGGCCGTGGTGGCGCTTCTCCAGGGCGAACTCCGGCCAGACGTCGTCGTCGCCGTAGGCCGCGGTGAGCTGGCGGGGGGAGGCTCCGCGCAGAACGGGGACGGGCTCGCCCGGGAGGGTGATGCCGTAGGCGGCCCCGTAGGTGGAGGCGGCGCGGGTGATGCCGAGCTGGCGGGAGTCGAACTGGTTGCGCTGCCAGATGTCCCACACCGCCTTGGCGTGGCCGGTGTTCTCGCGCCGGTACCCGTCGACGTACAGGGACTGAGTCTCCGATTCGGGGACCAACCTGAGGATGTTGACCTTCGCGATGTTGGCGAGGGCCTTCAGCTCCAGGGGGGCGTCCGGCGGGAGCCAGGTCAGTTCGGGTTCGCCGCGCACGTACATGCGGATCTTGTCGAGGCGCTCCTTCTCGCGGCCTCGGATCTTCAGCAGCTCCTGGGCGCGTGCCTGGACCTGGTCTGGTGTGAGCGCCACCTGTTACCCCCCGGTGTTGGCGTCTACCACGGATGATAGCTGTGGGGTATCAACATCCAGGTTTTGATGCCGTGGGGGTATGGGCGGAGTCAGAAGCCCATCTCGAAGTCGAATCCCTCGTCGACGTGCATGACCAGGTACCGACTGGCGTCCATGCCGTGGTCGTTGATCTTCAGCGGCTGCTCCTTCGGGCCGCTCCGGGCGGTGCCGGGGTCCCACACGTACCCGGTGATCTCCTCCAACGTGGAGCAGGGCTTCTTCGCGGCCTCCAGCTCCATGTCGCGGGAGACCACGGCGTCGCGCAGGAACAGGATCCGCGGCCGGCCGTCGCCGGTGACGCGCATGCGCGCCTGGACGGCCTGGATGCCCTCAGACACCTTCTTGTCGGCGCTGGTGGTGATCATGCCGAGCTCGCGTTCCAGGACCGCGCGGCCCTCGGCGTCGTGGTCGACGACGACCGCACTGGGGAGGGGTTCGGTCCACTCCCCTCCCGGGCCCTGCATGGCGGCGAGGATGTCGCGCGCGTGCAGGTCGACGGTGCGTTTGGTCCGGTAGATCTCCCGGTACAGGTACAGGCGCCCGTCGCCGTCCTGGGCCCACCACTGGGCGACGAAAGGGTTGGTGTACCCGAAGTCGACGGCGAGGTAGCGGGTCCAGTCCGCGGGGATGTCGAAGCGGTCGAGGACGTGGACGGTGTCCTGGAAGTCCTCGTAGATGATGCCTTCGGCGGCGGCCCACACGCCGCGGCGCAGGCGGGCGTGCCGGACCCCGGTGAGGTTGTCGAGCTTGCCGATGTAGGCGACGCCGCGCTCGGTGAGGGACCCGTCGGCGTTGAAGTAGACGGGGTTGTCCTCGTGGCGGGTGTTGATCAGCCTCGTGGTGCCCTTGTCGCAGCGCAGCTTCAAGAAGTGGGTGGGCGAGTCCGGGTTGCAGCCCGCCAGCAACTGCTGGAAGGACATGGCGCCGTGGCGGAGGCGGGTCATGATCGCCTCCCAGTCGTCGACGGTGAGCTCGGTGGCCTCGTCCGCGAACACCACGTCGTACTCCGACGACATGATCTTGGTGGGTTTGTCCATGCCGCCGACGACGATCGTGGACCCGTTGTCGTACCGGTAGGCGGCGGCCTCCTGCGGGGAGCCGCCGTAGAAGTGCACGGCTCCGGTCGCGAGGAGTTCGGGGATGACCTGCTCGCGCCAGGTGACCAGCGTCGTCGACCCCAGGGACACCGAGGTCTTGCGGACGATCAGCCCGCGCATGCCCGGGTTGAGCAGCGCCATGAGGTTGAGCTTCTCCAGGCACACCCGCGACTTGCCGGTGCCGGCCGGGCCACACGCGAGGACCTCGTCGTCGCGCGCCTCCATCACCTCCACGGCGTGCCCGCGCGGGGTGTAGGCGTGGACGAGGTCAGCGGAGAGCGTCAAGGTCGACCCCGGTCACGTGGTAGGTGGCCACCTTGCCGGAGTGCTCGGTCTTGGCCGGCGCGTCCAGGCCCAACAGTTTGCGGCGTTCGGCGTCCAGCTGGGAGATGAGCTTGGCCGCGGCGAGCCGGGGGCTGTTGTCGCGCAGCGGCATACCGTCGGGGCCCTCCACGACCCTGCCGGTGGCGGACACGACGTAGTGGTGGGTGGTCATCACCGCGGAGGCTTCGGCAATGAGGACGTCCAGGCGCTCCACGACGGTCAGGCGGACGGCGTCGCGTTCCTCCTCGGGGATGGACGCGCGCACGTCGGCGATGATCTGCGAGACGCGGGACTGTCCGATGTCGTGGTGTTCGGCGATGCGTTCCTGGGTCCATCCGGCCAGGTGCTGCTGCCAGATGAGTCCGTTGCGGCCCTCCAGGCGGCCCGTGGCGTTGTTCGGCATTCCCCCTCCTCAGATGGGCGGATTATCAGTTATTACCGGTCTGAGCGTCGGATGCGGAGCTTGCAGCGGCACCAGGGGTGGGCGGGTGGGAGGCCGGTGAACCCGGTCCAGTTGGTGAAGGACTGGTAGGTGCCGTCGGGTCCGGTGGGGGTGGTGCCGTCGAGGTCGTTGCAGACGGGGCAGACGCTGGTGTCCTCCTCGGACCCCCATTCGGTGGTGCGTCCGAGGGCGCGGGCGGTGTGGTCGAACACCTGGTTGTAGGTGCCGTACAGCCAGGTGGTGATGGTGCGGGTGAGGGTGCGGGCCAGGCGTGCAAGTTGCTGGGAGGGGGGTGTGGGGTTGATGGGCAGGGTGGTGCCGAGGGCGGCGGCGGTGTCGGTGAGGGCCTGGACGATGTCGGCGTGGACGTCGTCGAGGGTGGTGGCGATCAGGCGGCGGATGGTGGTCGGGTCGGTGGGGGGCGTGCCGGCAGCTGCCGTGTGGGCGAGGGTGGCGGCTTGGGTGAGGAGGGTGGTGGTCTGGTCGGTGAGTTCTCGGGTGGCTTCGTGGGTGAGGTGGTCGGCGGCGAGGGCGGTGTCGCGCCCCCAGGTGCCGGGGAGGGCGAGGGGAACGGGGGGTAGCTGGGTGAGGGCGCCGGCGAGCGCGGCGGTGATGGCCGCGGCGGCTGCGGCTTCGAGGGCGGTGAGCTGTTCCTCGACCTGCTCGTCGGTGGGTGGTTCCTCTGGTGTGGTGGTCATGTCGTCCCCCGTTTGGTATCACCATTGACGATAGCTGGCGGCTATGGTGGGTGGTGTGGTGGTGAAGGGCGAAGGGCCCGCGCTCGGTGCGCGGGCCCTTCGTCGTGGGTGGGGGTGGTCAGGGGCGGTCGTCGTAGCAGCGGGGGCCGCTGATGAACTGCCGGGTGGGGGTCTTCCCGCAGGTTTCGCCGCGGGCGGCAATGTAGTGGCCGCAGGGCAGGTGCTCCTGGCCGGGCATGGCTTCGGCGATCCACACGGCGATGTGCGGGGGCAGTGTCCAGGCGGTCTCGGTGGCGGGCGGTTCGGCGGGCGGTTCGGTGGTGGTGGGTGGCCGGTCGCGGGTGGGGACGGGGATCTTCGGGGCGCCTTGGCCGGGTGCGCGCGGGGTTCGGGCGCCGCCGGTGACGCGGAGGCGGCGTCGGGGCTGGTGGAGGATCGAGTCGTGGTTCTCGTAGCCCTCGGTGTGCCTGGTGGCGGGTGTGGTGAGGGTGCGCAGGTGCGGGGGTAGGTCGGCTTCGGTGAACGGGCGGCCCTGGGTGTGGGCGTACTCGGCGTGGTGGTCGGGTGTGGCCCACAGGCGGGCGACGGTGCGCTCGTCGTCGGAGGGGATGGCGATGGGCACGAGGAGACCTCCGGCGGAGTGCTCGATGAACTCCTCCAGACGGGTGGGGCGCCGCTCCCAGATGCCGTGCTCTTTGCCGCAGTCCAGGGTGAGGGGGCCGGGGGTGGTGCAGGGCCCGGGGATGTTGCGGCACCACTCCCAGCGGTAGGTGCTGATGCCGTCGGAAACCCATGCGGCGCGGCCGTGGAGGATCTGTTCGGGGAGCATCTGGTTGGCCATGGACCAGGGGACCTTGTGGATGAGTTCGCGGGTCTTGGACTTGGCGCTGTAGTCGGTGGTGAGCCAAGAGGGGGTGTGGCCGTCCCGGTAGACGAGGTTGGTGCGTTTGGTGATGGCGCCCTTGCCGGGCTGGGTGACCTGGATCTGCCAGTTGATCTGGCGGCCGTCGGGTCCGAGCACGGCCACGTCGGCGCGGCCCCTGGTGGAGGAGCCGTAGTCGGCGGACAGGCCGGCGGTGGAGGCGTTGGTGGCGATGCGGTCCCGCCAGGCCTTGCGCTCGTCGTTGTCGGCGGGGTCGCATGAGCGGTCCTCGGAGGAGTGGTGGGCGACCTCCCAGAACCCTTCCCGGCCGCGTTGCTGGCGCACGTACATGGACGCCTTGTCGTGGCGCTGGGGGATGGCGCGGCAGCGGGTGCACAGCAGGTAGCCCTTGGCGTAGGTGCGGCGTTTGCCCGGGGCGGTGTAGAGGAGGGTGCGGAGCTGTTCGGGGGTGAGGCCGAAGTCGTCGAGGTTGGGGTCGAGCTCCAGGCGGGCCGCGACCCACAGGACGGGGGCGAGTGCATCTGTCATGGTCACCTCGCAGGGAAGGGGCGTGCGTTGATGCTTGCAGCCGGTACTGCCAAAACGGGGCGGATGCCGTGGATCAGGCGTAGGGGCCGAGTGCTTCGCTGGTGAGGCAGGGCCAGGGCAGGGGGTTGCCGTCGGCGTCGGCGCAGTGGGCGCACGTGGCGGGGAGGAGGCCCGTCGCGGTGCAGAGCACGTCGCCGCGGTCGTCGCGCGGGTGCATGTCGGCGCTGGAGTCGGTGTCGTGGCCGCAGTTGATGCAGGTGTGGTCGGAGCCATTGGGGTCAGGGAGGGCCCACGGGTAGGTCTGGTGGGGTGCGTGGAGGCGTCGCACCCTGGCGATCGCGGCTCTGAGCGTTCTGGACTGTGCGCGCGCCTTGCGGGTCTTGTCGCGCTGGTCGGCGAGTTTGCCTTCGAGGTCGTGGACGCGGGCGTTGGCGTGCTCGACGGAAAGGGTGAGGGCCTTGTGGACGGAGGGGGCCATGGCCCGGTTCTCGGCGCGTTCGGTGAGGCGGATGCTGCGCTGGATGCCGGGGGTGCGGTCGAGGTACCCGTCGTCGGTGAGGATCTTGACGTGGCGGCTGACCGTGGCGGGGCTGGAGAGCCCGGAGCGGTCGGCGATCTCGCGGAGGGTGGGTGCGTGGCCCTGTTCCGCGGTGAGGGCGCGGATGGCCGCGAGGATGGTTCCCTGGGTGGCGGTGAGGGTGGTGCGCACGGGGGCCTCCTGGTGTTGTTACTGGTGAGACGCACTGGGAGGGTGGGGGGTTGCGCGGGCGGGAGCGGGCCGCCCGCAGTGACTACTCCCCCGCGAGTTCGCGGGCGCGGGCGAGGGCGAGGAGTACGTCCGTGTGGCGTTCGGTCGGCCCCCACGAGCGCACGAACCATTCGGGCCCGCCGTCGTGCGGCTGTTCCCGGGTGACGCGGACGAAGGTGTCCATGGCCCCGAACTCGAATGCGGTCGCGTGGCCGAGGTAGGTCCGTAGCTTCCGGTTCTCCTCCTCCAGGTCCGCGGTGTGGCGGGCTTGGGCTTCGGTGTGGGCTCGACGCTCGGCCTGGTCGGTTTCCCATACGGCGATGATCTGCTCCGGGTCGCCGCTGTGGGCCTCGACCTCGGTGCGCGGGTCGAAGCCGCCGTCGGGGGTGTCCACCCGGTTCGCGAGGACGTCCATGATCGCGGCGGCGCGGTGTTGGTCGGGGGTGCCGCCGAGGGCCCCGTTCCACTTCCCGCACGAGCAGGAGCGGTGTCCGGCGAGGTCGATGTCGTCGGGGTCGGTCTCGTGGTCGGCGAGCACGGCGGTGATGCGGTCGCGGAGGGGGGTTTGTGCTTGCACGGTGGGGCAGGGCCAGTGCCGGTAGTCGGCGGCGCAGATCAGCGCTCCGGGCCGGGTGCAGCCGCAGGGGCACTGGTGGGTGGGCCGGTGGTCAGACATGGGTGTCTCCGTCCAAGGCGATCTTGGTGGCGCACGGCCAAGGGGCCTCTTCCTCCTGGATGATGCAGTGGGTGCAGGTGCGGCGTGGGCGGACCCGGCAGCGCAGGGTGCCGTACCCGTCGGCGAAGTGGTTCTCGGTGAGGGTGCCGGCCGCGTCGCGGAGCGGGGCGTCGCAGTGGTCGCATTCCAGGTGGTACGGGTAAGGGGCCTCGGCCTGGTGGTAGTGGGTTTCGCAGGCGTGGAGGGCGCGGACGGCGGCGGCCTGCGCCTCCAGGGCGGCGAGGTCCTCGCGCTCGACGTACAGCTCGGTGAAGCGGGCCGCGGCGCGGGCGCCGGCCGGGGTGACGGACGGGTAGTAGTCGGCGACCCCGTCTTCGCCGACGTCCGGCACGAGCCCGGCGATGATGCGGGCGGGGATGCGGGTGCCGCCGATGCAGGCCTGGCCGCCCGCGGCTTCGGGGCGGATGGTGACGGACCCGGCGAGGCGCTTCTCCAGCTCCACGATGCGGGCCCCGCGTTCGGCCTTGATGCCGTCCAGGCGAGCCATGGACTCGCGATGCACGCGGACTGACTCCTCCAGCTCGGCGATGCGGTCGCGGAGCTTGTCGGCTTCGTGCTCCATGTGGGAGAAGTCCGAGGCATCCGGGCCGTCGTCGGCGCCCAGGAGGGCGAGGGCGTGGGCGATCCACGCCGCGCCCATGTGGCCGAGGGTCGGGCCGGGGAGCGGGTGGCCGCAGGTGCACGCGCAGGTGCTGGTGGTGTGGTCCAGGCGGGGCCGGTGCGGGGTGTCGCCCTCCCACAGGTGGACGTGGTCGGGGCACAGCAGCAGGTGCGGGGAGGAGGTCCGGAGCCAGTGGCGGTCGGCGGTGGCCTGTTCGGGGGCGGGGCCGTCGGCGGCGTCGTAGAAGGCGAGGCACCCGGGGATGGCGCAGCGGCGGGCGAGGGTGCCGTACCGTTCGACCTCGAGTTCGGAGATGCGGATGTCTCGGGCGGCCAGGACCGGGGCGAACTCGGTCATCGCGGCATCGGCGTTGGCGGAGGCGCTCCTCTCGACCAGGGTCCGGGTTCCGCGTTCGAGGTGGCGGCCGTCGGCCTCGGAGAGGACGCGGGCCACGAGTGCTGCGGCGACTCGGTCGCGGAGGCCGGCGTCGTCGACGGTCTGGGGGCGGGGAGGCGTGGGGGTGGCGTCCAGGTCCTGTTGCATCTCGGTGTAGAGGCGGTTCAGTGCGCTCATGCCCATCGGTTTCCTTTCGGTTCGGGCCCGGGGCCGGGTGGTCCGGCCCCGGGGCGGGTCAGGCTTCGTCGGCGGAGGCGAGCACGCCGTTGGTGTGCCAGCGGCGCCCGTACTCGTCCTCGTGCAGGCCGGGGTGTTCCTCGGTACGGCGGCACTGGGCGAAGATCGGGAGGCCGCGGCGGCCGTGGTGGAGGGTGCTGATCGTGTGGTCGCACGGGGCGGTCCCGGCGCGGTCGGTCTTCATCTGGTGGAGGCGGGTGGACGCGAGGGCGTGGGTGACGCTCTTCATGGCGTGGGTGACCGGGTCGGCGCCCATCAGGCGATTCCCTTCGGCTCGTGCGGGTCCGGGGACGGGCCCGGCCTGTCCGCTCCACACCAGGACCAGCCGTGGACGTCGACCCAGTGGCGCTGGCGGGGGTGTTCGGCGTCGTGCCAGATGGTGCCGGTCGCACCTCCAGCACTGGTCGCGGCGGCCGGTGGCGCTGACGGCGTCGGCGTGGTCCCGCATCGTCTGCCGTGCCTGTGCGTCCCGGCTGGGCGGGCGGGTCATCGGGCCCGCCCGGTGCGCTTCCACGGCTCCAACAGCTCGACGACCTTCTCCAGGGCGGCGCGGATCTCCGGGGTGTCGGGGTCGATCCGGTCGTCGCTGTAGTAGGTGCCGCGGTACTCGTCGAGGTGGTCGAGGCGGTCCAGGGCGGATTTGGCGCGCTTGTGCACGGTGCGGACCTCGGTCAGCGCGTCGCTGGTGTCGCGGCCACGGTCAGCGCTCATCGGGTGGGCTCCTCGCTCGGGATGAGGTGGGCGGGGTGGGTGCGGGGCGGCCCGTGCAGGACCTCCACGGACCGCAGGCGCAGGGTGTCGGGGTCGGTCTGGCGCTCGTAAATGCGCAGGACGTCACACGCGGGACAGCGATGGGCGTGCCACCGGTACAGCTCCACCTGGCGGCCCCGGTGGGTCGTGAGGGCGAAGCCGCGGTTGATGCAGCCGGGGCCGGGGTCGGCGCAGGTGTCGCACCCGGGGTCGACGTGGGACAGGATCTGCTCGGCCGCCCACGGGTTCCACCGGGCGACGGGGACGCCCCCGATCTCGTCGGGGAGCGCCGGGATGGAGCGGAGCTCGCGGTCGCTCACTGGTCGTCTCCGGGGGTGTTGGCGGCGAGCAGAAGGACGTCTGCGTGGCAGGGTTCCGTGGTTTTGCACCAGCACATGAGGTTGCGGCCGGCCAGCTGTGGGAGCGCGTTGCGGAGCTCCCAGTGCTCCACGGCCATGCTGGCCGGGCGCGCCTGGGGGTTGGGGGTCGTGATCCACGACTGGAACCAGGAGACCGCGCTCTGGGCGTCAGCGATCTCCAGTCGCACGCCGGTGTAGTCCCACCCCGGAACCAGCGGCTCGGGTTGGGTATCGCAGTCGGGGGTCCAGGCGTAGGTCTCGCCGACCGTGTAGGGGTTCCCGAATTTGGTGCCGCGGCCGACGTACCGGGCGCCGGTCGGGGACCGCCACCCCTTGTCGCGGCGGCGCTGGATGCGGGTGGGGATGGGGCCGCCGCGATCGAGGGGGTGGACGTGGCCCAGGACGATGCCGCCGCTGTAGTCCTCAACGAGCACCATGGGTTCGCCGTGGCCGAGGGGCCACGCGGCGCTGCGGGTGACGGTGATGAGGGGCTCGTCGGTGAGCGTACCGGGGTAGGCGGCGACCTTCGTGCCTTCGGGGTAGAGGGCGTTCCACAGGGCAGCGGTCATCGGTCGTTCTCCTGGTCGGTGAGGTAGCGGTGGGCGAGCCCGGCGATGCAGGCGGCGCGGATGCGGCGGACGGTGCCGAGCAGGTAGCGGATGCCGCGGCGGTCCAGAGGGATGGTCGTGGTGATGCCGGTGATGCCGCGTGCGTCGCCGGGCTGGTCCCAGGCGGGGCCAGTGAGGCGGATGCGGATTTCCAGGTGGGGGGCGTGCCTGGTGCCGGTGGCGCGGCGCAGGTCCCGCCGGGCCGCGCGGTAGGCGGCCCGGCGGCGGGTGTTCACAGCGACTCCCCCACGGGGGCGGTGAGCCAGGACGACCACTGAGTCGTCCTGGTCTCGGGGTTGTCGGGTCCGAGGCGACGAGAGATGTCCTCGCCGGTGGTGACGACGTACTCGTAGGTGCCGTCGTGGTAGGGGCCCTTGATCTCGCGAACCGTCCCGGTGGCGAGGTTCTCTCGTCGGGCCCACTCCTGGCGTGCGTGGTAGACGCGGGTGCCGACGGGCAGCGGCTGTGCGGTCATCGGGAGGCTCCGATCGGAGTCTGGGCGCGGAGGGCGCCGGCGGCGGTGAGGGTGTACAGGCGGCGGGCGACGCGGGTGGGGTCGGGCTGGGGTTCGTGTTCGCTGTGGATCAGGCCGGCGTCCTCCAGGCGGGTGAGGGCGGGGTGGAGGCGGCCGAAGTCGATGCGGCAGAACGGGCAGGACACGAAGGTCTCCTCTCGGGCCCGCCCCGGCGGTCGGCCGGGGCGGGCGGGGGTGGCCGGTTCGGGTGGTGGTTCTCAGTCGAGCGATACGGCGTCGTCGTAGCCGGACCAGTTGTCGACGCCCGCGGCCTCCAGGGCGAGCAGAGTGTCGAAGGCCTTTTCCAGGGAGGCGAGGCGGGCCGCGTCGATCACGACGTGCCCGGTGTCCCCAGGGGCGTCGAGGACGGCACGGGCCAGCTCGACGGCGTCGTCTCCCTGCGGGACGTACACGGTCGCGCGGCGCGTCTGGCCGTTGAAGGTCTCCCGGGCCTGGATGCACATGTGCCCGCTCAGGACGCCGACTTCGAGCACGTCGTTGTGGCGGTCGGTGTAGGTGTATGGGAACTCGGTGCTCACGGTGTTCTCCTCAGGTGGTCTTGTGGGGGCAGGGGCCGCGCATCTGGTCGTAGATCTCGGCGGAGTACCGCTCGTGGGTGACCAGCTCGATGCGGTACCCGAAGCGGCGTTCGCTGTCCCGCTCGGCGTCGTCGGGGGTCAGCTCCTCCCACGCCTTGTCGGCGGTCGTGAGGACGGTGTCGCCGTACTGGGCGAGGGTCACCGCGCGCGGGCACCCGCAGGGCGACCAGAGCACCCAGTCGCAGGCGGTGAGCGTGACGAGCGGTCCGGCCTGCGCCTCGACGTCGGGGAGGCTGACGACCACGCCGGGCCCGGTGGTCAGCCGGTAACGGTCGTTGGCCTCCTTGTGCCAGACGTCGCCGTGACGGTCGCGGTAGGCGGTCGGGGCGGCGGGCTTGGGCTGGTCCTTGGTGAGGGCGTGGATGACGGTGCTCACGGGCCCGCACGGCCAGGCGTGGATCCTGTAGCCGTCGTCCTCGTCGGCGCAGTACTCGCAGACGGCCTTGATGGGCGTGTTCGCGCACCGGTAGTAGCCGCCGAACGCGATGCCGTTCTCGTCGGCGGGGTGCTTCCCGTCGCTCGGGTTGGTTCCGCAGACCCGGCACCGGTCCGGGTCGTTGCCGCCGGAGGGCTGGTAGGGGGTGGAGACGTGGGGGGACAGCACCGCGCGCAGGGCCGCGATGACGCGGGCGGCGTCGTGGACGGCGGCCGTGCCCTTGGTGGCCTCGAAGAGGCGGCGGTCGGCGGCGTCGATGAGTTCGACGGGGTCGGGGGTGGGGTCAGCCATCGGTGTCACCCTTGAGAACGCCGGGGGCGGCGAGCACCTGGATGTCCGTGCCGTGGTCGAGGTCGATGGTGTGCTCCGCGCGCTCCCGGGCTTCCAGGGCGGCGACGCGGTCCTCGACCTGGCGGAGCCGCTCGGCGGACGCGGCCCCGGCCTCCAGGGTGTGGATGCGCTCGTACAGCTCGGCGAGGGTGGGCACCTCGTCCCCCGGCTCGACGAGGTCCTCGGCGGGGAGGTCAACGAGGTCCGGGCGGTCAGTGTTGGGCCGCAGCGGAAGGGCGGCGATGGCCTCGGAGATGGCCATGGGCACCCGGTGCGTGTCGATGAGGACTTCCTGCGCGGCGAGGTCGCGCATGGACCGGGCGCCCTTTTCGAGCGCCGCGTCGCGCTCTTGGCGCAGCCGCCGGACCTCGCAGGTCAGCTCGAATCCGCGGGCGCTGCGGGCGCGGTAGGCGTCGATCTCGTCAGTGCGGGCCACCTCGTGCTCGGTGTCTCCGGCGACGGCGAGGATCGCGCGGGCCAGAGCGACAGCGTCGGGGCCCTTGGGCGCGTGCGCGGTCAGGAGGGCCTGGGCGAGCTGCACCACGGCGGGGATGGTGACGTCTTCGGGGTCGGGTCCGGCGCTGATGCGCTCGGTCACCGTGAGGGGGATGACGGCGGGGGTGTAGGGAGCCTGGTAGGTGTACGCGGCGGAGCGGACGGCGTCCGCGTGTGTGGGGGCCTGGACGGTCTCCAGAAAGTCCGGCTCGTAGTCGTAGGGGGAAGTGATGATGGCGGGCCAGTAGGGGCCGGTGGAGTCGGCGAGGGGCTGGGTGTCCTGCTGGGTGGTGGCCACGGGGTCTCCTTCGGGGTGTGGGGGCCGGGGCGCGCTGTCCGCGCGCCCCGGCGGGGGGCTATGCGCGGGACTGGGCGAGGAACGCGTCGTGGTGGGGCAGGTCGGCCAGGGGCCAGCTGGCCACGAGCGCGATGGGGTAGCAGCCGATTTCGGGGTTCGCGCGGGCGGCGAAGCGTCCCGCCTCGTGCGGCTCGTCCTGGTGGCCCCTGTAGACCTCGAAGGTGTCGGCGTCGAGGTCGACGACGTAGCCCCACTCACAGGCCACGGAGTTGAGGGGGAAGTCCGAGACGTCCTCCACGATCCCGGCGAGGAGGATCAGGTCCGGCTTCCCCTGGGTCTCGGCCAGCAGGCCGTACCAGTCCTCGGGGGTGCGCTCGGGGACCCGGATGTCGTCGTGCTGGCGGACGCGCTCGATGTCGGCAGTGGTCGGGGAGGAGCCGGGGGTCACCACGCGGAGTTCGCGGACGGCCTGACGCAGCGCGTCCATGTCCGTTTCCGCCCCGATCAGCCAGGAGAAGACGGTGTCCCCAAGGACCTCCGGGTAGCTGTCGTGGTGGTTGTAGGCCGTCTTCTCCTGGCTGTCGATGACGAAGGTGATGGATCCGCGCGTGCTCATGCGGTGCCCTTTCGGTGGTGGTGCAGCCCAACTTGTTCCTGTCCCCCCACTATACATAGCCGGGGGGACAGTTTCAACATGGCGGGGGGACAGAAATGACCCTCCGTGCAGCCGCCGTGTGCGCCGGGCACAGGTCCGGCTTCCCCTTCGCCCTGTTCTTCGCGCTGGTCGGCATCCGCCACCCGGCCCGGCGGGCGAGGGGCCGCAGCTCCTTCACGTTCCGCACGGCCCCCCGGGGCGGGTAGTACTCCACGCACCCGGGGGTGTCGCACGAGGCGGTCCACAGGGGGCCGTCCTCGTCCTCGCCCGGCCCGACGGCCACGGTCAGAAGGGAGGCTCGTCGGAGAACCCGCCGCCCCCGCCTCCGCCTCCGGCGGCCCAGGGGTCGTTCTGCGGCGGGGGCCCGCCGGCCTGCCCGCCTCCGAACCCGCCGCCCTGGTTCCCGTAGCCGCCGCCCTGCTGGGCCGGGCCGCCACCGAAGCCACCGCCTCCGCCCTGGCGCTGGGTCTTGGTGACCTTCGCGGTGGCGCTGCGCAGTGCCGGGCCGACCTCCTCGACGTCGATCTCGAACACGGTCCGCTTCTCGCCCTGCTGGGTCTCGTAGTTGCGCTGCTTCAGCCGCCCCTGGACGATGACGCGCATGCCGCGCTGGAGGGTCTCGGCCACGTTCTCCGCGTACTGCTTCCACACGGTGCAGGTGAGGAACATGGACTCGCCGTCCTTCCACTCCCCCGACTGTTTGTCGAAGGTGCGCGGGGTGGAGGCGACGCGGAAGTTGGCGACCGCGGCGCCGCTCGGCGTGAAACGCAGCTCGGGATCGTCCACGAGGTTGCCCACGAGGGTGATCATCGTTTCGCCTGCCATGGTCAGGACTCCTTCTCGGTGTTGGGGAACAGCGGGTTGTGGGTGGCGTCGAGCTCCAGCGCCTCGGACTGCGCGAACATCCACGCGGGGGCGTCCTTGGGGCAGCGGACGACCTTCCCGGCGCGCAGCCACCCCCACGACGCCAGCTCGGCGCTGACGGACGCGTCGTCGGGGTTGTCGAACAGGGCGTCGGTCTCCGTCTCGAAGTGCTGGTAGACGGCGTCGCAGCCGTCCTCGTCGCACACGGCCACGTAGAAGGTGCGGGGCTGGAGACCCATCACGACCCGCCGACCATGTCGTGGGGCTCCTGCGTGGCGTCTTGGTGGCCCATCCCGTAGGAGACGTAGGACGTGTACACGAGGAGGGCGACCCACGCCGCCACGTCGACCAGGACGTAGGCCAGACTCTGGTCGGTCCACAGCACCTCGGTGATCAGCCGGGCGGTGCTGCCGCCCGCGATGATGGCGAACAGGGTCCCGGCGATCGCGATCGTCCGCTCCGGCTGGGCCTGCGAAGGGTCGCGGTTGTCGGTCGTCGGCGGCGCGCTCACCGTCCACCTCCGTCGGGCAGGCCGCGGGGCTCGACGCGGCCGTGCCGGTAGTGCGGGTACGGGTTGGGGACGCGCACGGCCACGCGCTGGTGGCGGTCGAGTTCGTTGCCGTCGGCGTCGTGGTGCTGTTCGTTCTCGTGCGCTTGGACCCACGCCTTCTCGTGGGCGTCGAACTCCTCCTGGGTGGGGTTCTCCGGCGGGCGCGGGATGCGGACGCTGTCGAGCGTGGAGGTCACCCCGGCGGCCTTCGCCTCTTCCGCAGTGAGTTCGTCCACGGCCACCCACTTGCAGGTGTTGACCTGGAAGTCGGGGTGGTCCATGTGGGAGTAGGCGGCGTACAACTGCTCCAGGCGGTGGACGACGTCGAGCTGCCACCAGGTGGGCATGTGCTCCAGCAGCACCCGCGGGATGACGAGGTAGTTCGAGTAGGTGAGGGAGAACCACGTCGACACGTCGTGGCCAGTGCCCTGGGCGGGGTCCTCCAGGCGGTCGGCCATCTGGTCGAGGTAGTCCTGGACGGCCTCGGGGGCGTGGTGCGCCTCCTGGGTCTGCCCGCACTGTCGGCCGCCGTTGAGGACGACTCCGCAGTAGTCGTCGTCCTCGTGGCCAGCGATGGGCTGGTACTCGTGGCGGAGCCGGAGGGTCAGGTCATCCAGGTCAACGAGCATGGTCAGGTCTCCTTCGTGGTGGGGCGCGGGCGTCCGGTCCAGTCCTGACCGGCGGCGATGCGGTCGATGATGCGCAGCGCCCGCTCGTAGCCGGACTGCACGCCGCGGGCGTGCGTGGGGTAGTGCGCGGCCCCGAACGAGGCGGCGTCGCGGGCGGCGGCCTGGCGGAGGCCGTCCTTGATGAGGTCGATGAGCTCGGCTGAGGTGGCCATCACGCCTCCTGCGCGGCCGAGGTGCGGTCGCCGTGGTTCGCGTTGGTGGGGCAGTCCCAGCCACCGTCGGGACGCCGGGGCCATCCGAGGTCGTCGGCGACCTCTCCGACCTCGACGGCGGACGCGTAGTGGGTCTGGCCGTAGTCCGTGGCCAGGGGGGTTCCGCAGGCGCACGTGTAGGTGTGGCAGAGCAGGGTGTCGCGGGCGACGGCCAGGCCCGCGGCGACGTCGGCGGGCAGGGACGCGAGGTGGGCCTCGGCGTCGGCGCGGGTGGGCTGGCACGGGATGCCGGCGGGTCCCTCCCAGTTCTCGCCGGTGGTGGGGCCGGTGGTGTGGATGAGGGTCCACCCCAGGTGGGTGCGGGTGGGTTCGGTGCGGTGTGGCCACCAGGCGTCGTGCAGATCCTGGCGGCACAGGACGCACAGGCCGTCCCGGGAGGTGTCTTCCTCGCAGTCGCGGCACGGGCCGCTCTCGCGGGCGCTCGTGTCGGGCTGCTGGCCCTGCACCGCGGCAACGCAGGTGGGGCACAGCCCCTCGGGGGCGTCGTCCAGGTTGGTGAGGGTCAGCGGTTCGGTGGGGACGACGGAGAGGTTGTCGCAACCGGTGAGCGCGAGGGCCCCGGGCGTGGGGTCGCAGAAGACGAAGGCGAGGATGGTGTGCCGGTACTGGGGGTCGGCGGTGGCGTAGGGGCTGTGGGGGTTCGGGGCGATTCGGGTGCCCATCAGCTGTTCTCCTTCGCGGCCTGGACGCCGGACTCGATCAGCGCGTCGGGGTCGATGCCGGCCTCACGCGCACGGTCGGCCGCCCACTCCGAGGCGTCGCCGAAGACGAACTGGGCCGCGAGGTCCTCCATGACCTTGTCCGCGGCGGCCGGGGCGTGCTCGAGGAGGGCGCGGGCCAGGTAGGCGATGGTGTACGCGGTGGTGGATGCGTGGTAGGCGGTGTGCGCGGCGGCGTTGTCGCCGCGGCTGATGTGGCCTCGGGCGAGGCCGGTCTGGTGCAGGACCACGGCGGTGTGGTGGTCGGCGAGCTGGCGGGGGGTCATGGTCGCCAGGGACGGGATGGGGGCGGCGGTGTCCGGGGTGACGTCCGTGGCGGTGAGGGGGCTCATCGGGTGCTCCTGTCGTGAGGGGGCCCGGGGTGCGCTGCGGGTGCGCGCCCCCGGGGCAGGGCGGGTCAGAAGAGGGCGGCCTGGAGGGGCCCGGCGGGAATCACCCGTGCGCGGGTGGTGTCGGTGCGCGGGTCGTAGTGCGGTCCGTCGACGGAAACCCATCCGGCCATGGCGATCACGTCGGCGACATCCCGGTGCACGGCACCATCGGCGGAGAGGATTTGCCACACCTCGGGGGTCCGGTCGGTGGTGTGCTGGATGGACAGGACGTCGACCCGGCGGCCGTCGGGCAGGGTGCGGTGGCGGGCGAACTCGGCCTCGAAGAACTCGGTTGGCCGGGGCGGCGCGGGGGCTGCGGCGCACTCGGGGCAGTGCGGGCGGCCGAACGCCGAGGGGTTGCCCACGGGGCCTGTGAAGGCGTCCCCGCACATGGTGTGCGTCGGCAGGTCCGGGTCTGCTCGGTGCAGGACGCGGCCGAGATCCAGCGGGCCGGGCGAGATGGCCACGTACTCCCACGGGTCCCACAGCCACCCGGCGTCGGCCCCGGGGCGGAGGTAGGTGCGACGGAAGCCAGCGATCCGAGGGGAGGCAGCCGCAGTGTGGTGCTCGCACGTGCACGTCCACCGGCAGGTGCGGTCGGCGAGCCATACCGAGACTGGGGCGCCAACGTCCAGGACGCACGGCCCGCCCGCGTAGGTCAGGTGGGTCTCCGGGCGGGGCCCGGCCACCTCGGCGGCGCGGCACCGGGCGTGGTCCCCGTGCAGGCAGTGGCCGCTCGGCCCCCACTGGCAGGCGCACACGGGGAGCTGGGCGGGGTGTCCGGTCCCGTACCGGCCGGGGGCACGGCGGGGGCGGGGCGGGGCGTCGCCGGGCAGGTGCGCGTCCCGCACGGCTGCGGTCACGACTGGCTCCCCGGGGTGGGGTGGGCCACGGCAACGTCGCGGGCGGCGAGGTAGTCGCGGAGGGCTTGGGGGCGGATGCGGTACTCGCGGCCGGCGCGGGTCGCGGGCAGGGTGCCGCTCCGGCACCAGCGGGTGATGGTCTTGCGGGTGACCCGCAGGCGGTCGGCGACGTCGCGGACGGTGAGGAGTGTTTCGCCGCTCGGGTGCGGCGGGTGGTCGGTCACGGCCGTGTCCTTCCTGGGCGGTGAGCGTGAGGGGCCCCTGCCCCCGAAGGGGCCTTGAGGGTCACTGAGGTTACTTTAGGGCTCTTTTGGGTTCATGGGTAGCCCCTTGGACGAACGAACCCCCGTTCGGCCGTCTGGGGCCGCACGGGGGCGCGTGAGATGATGCGGGGCGAACCCCGGGTGTCGGAAGCACCCGGGGCTCACCTATGCCGCAGCGGCGACCTTGGGTTCGGGCCGGGTGATGCGTTCCCCGGTGAGGGCCTCGACCTGGGCAGCGCCGAGGTCGCGCATCATCGGCGGGCACACCGCGTTGCCGATCTGGATGACCTGCTGCTCCCTGTTGCCGGTGAGCACGTATCCGGGCGGGAACCCGGACGCGCCCATGTACTCCCCCACCGTGAACATCCGGTACCGCAGGTCGTCCAGGTGGCGGTAGCGGCCTCCGAGGAGAAGCCCGTGCCGGTCCCGGGTGGTGATGGTCGGCAGCGGCCGGTCGGCCGGGCGCGGGCTGGAAGCGCTGTAGTACGGGGACACCAGGTCCGGCACGGTGTACTCGGCTCCGACGGTGCGGGCGTACCGGTCCAGGCCGCGCTGGAGGCGGGCCCGGGTCGCGGGTACGAGCGGCCGGGTGCGGGTGCCGGGCTGGCGCTCCCCGATCCGCAGGGCCGGGGCGGTGCGGTCGATGATGTCGGCCGCCGTGCGCACCGCAGGGAACACCTTCTGATGGCGGCAGCTGGCGTTCGGGCACCGCCAGTCGTACTGCTCCCCGTAGGAGCCCACCCGCACCTCGGGGTTGCGCCACCCCTGCACCGCGGCGACCGGCCCGCACTCGGGGCAGTGGGCGGACGGGCGGGTCCACCGGGCCAGGTCCGGCGCCGTCGCGCCCTTGCGCCAGGCCAGGACGATCAGCCGGTCCCGGGACGTGGCGGCGCCAGGGCCGAGCGCGGTTGCGTACAGGGCGTTCACCGACACCACGGTCCACTCGTAGCCGAGGCTGGTCAGGCCCATGCACCAGGGCGCCCACAGCGCCCACTGCCGGACCTCGAAGACGTTCTCCACGATGAGCCGGGGGTAGCGGTGGTGCTCGGCGAAGCGGAGCACGTCCCACATGGTCGCGCGCGACTTCTCGACGTCGACGTCGACCAGGCCGTCGTCGAACAGGGCGGGCTGGCCGTCGCGCTGTCGGCCGGCGGCCCGGGAGTGCTTGGTGCACTCGGGGGTGAACATGCCGATGTCCGTGCGCGGGTACCGGCGCGGGCTGACTTGGGACAGGTCGGCGGTGTCGTGCAGGGCGCCGGGGAAGTTGGCCTCGTGGGTGGCCATGGCGGTCGGCCAGTGGTTCGCGGCCAGTGCCAGCCGGGTGCCGGGCACCTGGGTGATACCGGCGCCGCCGCCCCCGGCCCCGCCGTAGAAGTCGGACACGGTCACGGTCACGACAGGTCTCCCAGGTCGGCGTGGCGGATGTCGATGTTGATCCACTCGTCGTCGTCGCCGACCAGGACGTCGACCTCGACGGGCTCGTACACGTGCCCGGTGCCGTGCTCGTCGATGTCGGTGAGCAGGACGGGCCACTGGCCGTGGCCTTCGGCGATCAGCTCGCCGAGCCGGGTGTGGAGCTGTTCGAGGTTCACGCTGCCTCCTGGGCGTGGTGGGCGGTGGCGGCCCGGGACAGGGCCTCCTCGTAGATCTCCACCAGCGCCGTCCGGCGCGGGGAGCGGTTGGGGAGCTGCTGCCACATCTCCGGCGGGATGTAGCCGGTCCACCGGGACGGGTCGCTGTAGGCCAGCGGCGGCTCGGTGAGGCGCGCGGCCAGGTCCGGGTGCGCGAGGACCGCGCGGCGCCGCTCAGCGTTCGTGGTCACCTCGATCTCCACCTGACCCAGGCGCATCGCCCGGATCGCCAGCTCCTGCATGAGCTTGATGTCGCCGGGGATACCGGGTTCGCCCTTGCGTCGGAAGGTCACGCCGCACGCCCCTGCCCGTTGATCTCGGCCGCGAGGCGCGCGCGCTGGCGGGCGTTCTGGCGGCGGTCCTCGCCCTCCACGACGGCCCGGTTGGTGACGAACTCGCGCATGCGCGACTCCACCCGGTCGCCGAAGCGGGCCTTGAGCTCGCCGGGGGTCACGTTCGAGGTGATCAGGGTCGGCAGGCGGCGCGGGTTGCGGTGCTCGATGAGCCGGTAGTTGACCTCCTCCACGAACTGGGTGTCCTTGGTGTTGGCCCCCAGGTCGTCCAGGACCAGGAGTGGTGCTCCGGCGATGGAGCGGAACTCGGCCTCGGAGTCGATGCCGTGGCGCGGGCGCAGCCGGGCGTAGAGCTCGGGGCCGTTGACGAACACCCACGGGCAGCGGATACCGGAGACCGCGAGCGCGCGCAGCGCCCCGTAGGCCTGGTAGGTCTTCCCGCGTCCGACCAGGCCCATGATCATCAGGGTGGGGCCCTTGCGGATGGCCAGCATGTCGGAGCGGGACCCCTCGACGGCGGCGGTGACGATCGCTTCCACCCAGGCGATGACGTTGGGGTCGTCGGCGACGGCGTTCGCGTACATGTCGGGGACGGTCTCCTCGACGCGCCGTGCGGCGGCGTCGCGGGCCACCTGGGCAGCGATGGGGTCGGCGTCGCACAGGTCCTCGACGCGGATGATGGTCGGGTCGGTGGGCTGGATCATTACCACTCCTCGTGGAAGGCGGATGAGTCGGTGGGGCCGGCGTAGGGCACGTGGCCGCCAGCGGCAGGACGGAGCTGGACGACGTTGTCGCCCGCGCGGCTCATGTCGCGCATGGGCCAGGAGCCCTCCCACATGCCGTCGGAGAGCCACTTGGAGGACTTCACGGCGTAGTGGAGTTCCTCAGGGGTGGCGCCCTGCCACATACGGCCGTAGAGCTGGGCCCCGGCGACGATCTCCCGGGCGTCCGTGCCGTCAGCAATAGCGCGGGACCAGGCGCGGCGGGCGCCGTCCTTGTCGGTCTTCTTGGGGTAGGCGTCCCAGAACTCGACGAAGAACGGGTCATCCTTCTTCTTCGCCCGTGGCTTGGGAGCGTCCTCGGTGCCGCCGAAGAGATCCGGCGCGCCACTTGGCGCGTCAGCGCCAGGCTGCGTAGCAGAGGTAGTTACCTGTTCCCCTGTTCCCCTGTTCCCCTGTTCCCCTGTTCCAGGGCCGGAGCTGTGCGGAGCTTCCGCCGCGCCGGGGCGGACATTGTCGGAAGTTCCGCTACTCCCCTGTTCAGGGCGGGTTTCGTGGTTGGATCGGGAGTCGTTCTCCTGGTTCTGTTCGGGGGCGGTGCCCTCGTGCCGCGCCTGGACCTCAGGGGCCTTTGCGGGGGTCTGCGCCGGGTCGTTCCCGGGCTCCGCAGAGGGCCCAGAATCTTCCGCCGCACCGCGTCGGAGATTGTCGGAAGTTCCGCCCCTTCGCTGGTCACGGGCCAGGAAGTCCCACGGTTCGCCCTTATCGGGGGCGGGGTACTTCGACTGGGCGGTCCGCTCGTTGCGCTGGTGCCGCTTCCAGGAGGGGATGGCGTAGTAAGGGCGTCCACCGACCTTGTAGAACTGCACTCCGAACAGGTCGCGGACCTGGGCGAGGGTGTTCTTGAACCCAGCCATGGTGGCGACCTCCGGGGCGTCCTCCTCCTCGTCGAAGGGGAACGCGAACCCCTGGAGCTCACGGAGCTGGCAGGTGCCCCTCCCCGCGTCGTCTGCCCAGTTCCACATGGCGATGAAGAGCAGACGCGCCCAAGGGCTGATGGTTTCGATGCCGGGACTGCTCCAGAACTCCGGCTTCGTGGTGCGGATACGCGGCATGTGTGCGCCTTCAGTACTTCGGGTTCGGATGGTGGGGGCCGCCCCGGTGCGGGGCCGGGGCGGCGCAGGGTGGGTCAGCCGACGGCCAGGCTGAGCGCGAGCGCGAAGGCGACCCCGCTGGCACGGTCGGGGCAGATCCCCCATCCCGCGGGTCCGGCCTTGGGGTGGAAGACCCACCACGTGCCGTCCTCCTGCTGGGTGACAATCGCGAGTCCGCCGGGACCGTCGTAGGTGAACTGGCGGGCGGCCTCCAAGAGCTTGCGTGCGTCGGCGAGCTGCCTCCGGACGCGCTCCAGCTCGGCCGTCACCTCGTCCAGGTCCGACAGCGCCTGGTCGTGCTGCGTGGGGGGCTCCGTAACGGCCTGGCCGTCCACGGTGGCGCGGACGAACCGCCAGTCGCGCTCGTCGTCCTCGTATTCGTCGGGGTCGTCGATCGGCCTAGACCCACCGATCGCCTCGTCCAGGGACAGGGCCTCGACCTCGACAGTGCGGTGCTGGTGGGCCTCGAAGGTGAGTGCGTACAACACGGGGTTCTCCTCTCAGAGGTCAGGGGTTAGCGGGCGTCGTGGACGTCGACGGCGAGGTGGCGCACCTCGCGGCGGACCCAGGCCAGGTCCCGGTAGAAGTCGGAGGACATCGCCTGCTCGAAGTCGCTCATGCGGGCAAACGCGGCGGGCACGAGGTCGCCGATGTGGTCGCACGAGAACCCGATCCACCAGCGGCCGTCGGGCTCCCCCGCCGTCCAGGAGATGTGCTCGTTGCCCAGCGCGGAGTAGGTGAGGCCGCCGTGGGTGTCGTCGTAGGAGCCGGTCAGGTCCGGCAGCTGCCGGGAGTGCCAGGGGTGGTCCTCGGGTACGGCCACGTACCCGCACAGGTGTCCGCCAGCGGCGCGCGCCACCAGGCACAGCAGGCCGCTCGCGTCGTCCTTCCACTGGTCGCGGTCGGGCTCGTCCTGCCAGAGGCCGTCCGGCCACTCGGGGTGCGTCATCGTCTGTCTCCTCGGGTGCTTGTCTGTTGGGGGGCCGCCCCCCCACTTCCCTGGGGGGCGGCCCGGGTGCCGTCAGGAGGACGGCAGGTGTCGCACCCAGCGGCCGAGGCGAAGCAGCTCCAGGAGGTGGGCCACCTCCTTGGCCACGGCCTTCGGCTCGGGGTTGACCTCGCCGTCGGGGCGCACCGGGTAGTGGTGGGCGCGGGTGGAAATGAGCCACCCCGCGCCGGACAGCGGCCCTTCGTCGGGGTGGCTGTTCCACACCAGGTCGGCGTGCAGGCCCGTCGACCAGTCGCGCTGGATCTCCACCCCCACCCACTCCCTCCCCAGCTCCTTGGCCAGCTCGGGCGTGTCCATCTCGACGTGGGAGACGGGGATGCCCACCTCGCCCAGGGCCTCGGCGACCTGGTCGGCGTAGGAGCGGATCTCGGCGCGGTTCGTGGGCTTGGGCATCGGGGTCTCCTTGGGGGTGGTGGCGGCCCCGTGTGCGGGGCCGCCGTGCGGCGTTGGGGGTCAGGCGGACTGGCGGCGGTTGTACTCGGTGACGACGGCGTCGCGGGCGTGGGTGGGGTAGCCGAACTCGGGCTGGTTGCGCAGGTCCAGGGGGACGTAGCCCTGGCGGTCGGCGGTGAGGAGCCAGCCCTCCCAGGTGCCCTCGGCGGTGCGGACGATCGCGCCGATCTCGGTGCCGTTGTCGGTGACGGGGAGGGGGCGGGTGCGGGTCGCGGTGTTGGCCATCGGTGTCTCCCTGGTTCTGGGGGATGCCCCCAACTTGTTGCTGTCCCCCCACTATACACAGACGGGGGGACAGTTACAAATAAATGGGGGGACAGTTTGGGGTGTGTGGCCACGCACCCCTGCCACCAGCACGAACAGCCGCCGCAGCCTCCCCGAAACCCAACCGCTCCAACTCGAGCACCACCCGTGCCCGCTCCTGCGCCCGCGTCCGCGCCACGAACCCCTCCACCCGCGCCACCTGCTCACGGGACGCCGACGTCGGATCGAACTCCGCCGCTTGGAGGGCCGCATCCACAACCGCGCTCACGACCGCGCCACCCCCTCCCACACCCGGATCGGGTGCCGGTGCGTGCGCGGGTCCGTCGAAGGCGTGTAGCCCACCCCGCGGATCAACCCGGCCTTGACGGCCGCCTGGAACCGGCCGCCGACCGCCCCCGGCCGAACCCCCTCCGGGATCTCCCCCCGCAGATCGTTCGCAGAGAACCGCTCCCCCGTCGCCGCCCGGCGCGCGATCAGCGCGTCCAGGCCCGCGATCCCCTCCGGCAGGGACGCCCGCACCGCGCGCCCCATGCCCTCCTCTGCGCGCCGGCCACCCTCGGCCAGCGCTTCCTCGATCGTCAGCTGCATGTCCCCTCCCTGGGGGTTCGAGTGGGCCCGCCGTGCCCATGGCGATCCGAGGGCACGACGGGCGGACAGTGGGTTAGGCGGCCGGCACCGCGGGCAGCGGACGTCGGGGGGCGCTCTCGGATTCGAGATCCAGCGGCACCGCGTCCGGGTCGGTGATGTCCAGCCCCGCCCATGCCGCAGCCGGAACCCATCCCTCCCGGGCGGCCTTGCGGCGGGACCGCTCCGCGTCCGCAGCCGACGCCGGAACAGGGAGGGTCCCCCACATACGCCGGATGGCGATCGCGCTCGAGAGCCGCACCTCCGGGTACACGCCGCGGCGAATCTTGCCGAGCGCAGTCACCGTCAGCCCTGACGCATCGGCCATCGTGGTCAGCGAGTGCCCGGCCGCGGTCATGGCCTGGAGTATGCGTCGGGGGCCGGTGGCGTCCACCAGGGCGGGGGGCGGCCCATCGGTGGTGTCTGCGGGGTCCGGGACGATCACCAGGGCGCACGCCTCCTCCAGGGGCCCCTGTGCCTCTTCCTCCTCCGAGACGTCCCCCGGCTCTGGTTCGTCCGCTGCGGCCTCCCGGGCGGCAGCGGCAGCGAGGACCTGCGCGACGATCCCCTCCAGGTCGACGGGCTCCTCGGCCCGGCGCCGCGCCATCACCCTCTTGCGGACCCGCGCACGCTCGTCTTCGGTCAGCCCGCCCCACATGCCCCATTGCTTCGCCGGGGGCCGCTCCAGCTCGACCTCCAAGCAGTCCAGCCGCACCGGACACGCGGCACAGATCTCCCGCGCGGCGGCCTCTCGGGCCTCGCGCTCGGGCTGGCGTTCACCGGGCGGACCGAAGAAGAGCACCAGGTCCTCGCCGCGGCACTCGGCGTCGTCCTGCCACCGCCACACCGTGGACCTCCTCACGGGGCCACCTCCAGCTGGCGGACGAGGATGACCACGCCGGGAACACGGCGGGCGTACAGGTCGAACACGTCGGGGTCGTCCGCCACGTAGCGCTTCGCGAGGGCCCCGTACTCGACCACCCGGGCGTCGTCCTTCCACAGGCCCGCGGACGTGAGCGCGTCCTCGGTGGACCGGGCGAGCTTGGACAGGTCGGGCGGCCCGGTCGGGTGGGCGGTCTTCGCCCAGCCCTTCAGCACGCCTTCGTTGCGCCCGGTCCCGTAGTGCGACTTTGGGCGAGCGATCGAGAAGACCATGTCCACCGACAAGGCACCGGGGAGCGGGAACCGCGACCGGTTGGGCTGCCGGTACATCCACACCTCGGCGGCCGTGCGCACGTCCTCGCGCCACGGCCTGACATATTCCGACATCTCGACCATGGCGATCTTCTCGCCGCGGGCGAACGCCTTCTTGCTGCCCTGGGGTGCGGGCCTCCCTGCGACGTTGAGGTAGACGTCGGTCCCTGCTGGGATGAGTTTCACGTGGTGCTCCTGCTGATGAAGGGGGCCGCCCCGTGCCCCACGCGACGGGGCGGCCCGAAGGGGGAAGGTCTAGTAGCGCTGCTCGGCCTGGCGGAGCAGCTCCTCAGCGACCTTGTGGCCGCCGTACCTACGGCGAAGCTCCCGGACTGCAGACCGCAGGTCGGAGTCCGTCGGCGAAGGAACCGGCTGACACCGGCTGGTACGCCCGTCCTCGAACCCGCGGTCGTAGATGCGCTGCCAGTCGAGACGGGAAGCTGCACCGTCGTGCGGCATCCGGCAGTTCGAGCACGGCGCGTCGGTGGTGCTGGTCGCCGGGTCGATACCGGCACCACCGCACCGGCCGCACTCGGCGCCCGCAACCTGTCCGGCGGGGGCTGCGCTGGTGGGGGTGCTCATCGGGTCTCCTGCGGGGGCTGGTAGGGGCGGCGGGTGGGCATGTCGATGGGCTCGATCACGGCCCACAGCATCGGGTCCACCCACGGGGTGCGGCCCGGGTCGGTGTCCAGGACCGGCGGGGCGGCCGGGGCCGGCCGCGGCGGGGAAGCCTCCGAGCGGGCACGCACCCGCGGGGCGACCTCCGCTGGAGAGGGGGTCTTCGGAAGCTCGTCATGGCCGACCAGCCAGCCCCTGAGGTTCTGCATCCAGGTGTTCACTCGGAGCCTCCGGTCAGGTCGTCGGGCACGTAGTCGGGGACGTCGATCTCGACGTCGGCGGCGATCATCTGCGTGGCGAACCGCTCCAAGTGCTCCGCGGCGTGCAGCGCCAGCGCCGCCAGCTCGGCGTCCGACACCTCGCGGGCGCCGATCACCGACCGGGCGTGGGCAAACAGCACGGCGTGCAAGGTTCGGTGGGCGCACCGCAGGTTGTACTCCGGGGTGCCGGGGCCGGTCGCGAGGAGAAGCGCGAGCGGCGGGGCCGCCGCCCCCCGGAGGGGGCGGCGGAACGTGAGGATGCGGCCGAGGTCGTTGACGGTGAGTTCCCGCAGGAACCGGCCCAGGCTCATCGCTGCCTCCGCTCGGCGCGGGCGACCACGAGGACCAGGACTGCCGCGACGAACGCCGTGGCGAGGATGGCCACGATGAGGATCACGACCCACCCCCGGAGTTCACGAAGTTCATCTCGGCCTTCTGGGCGGAGAAGATGCTCCGACCAACCTCCACGCGGGTGTGCAGCGCCCGGATGTGCGCCTGCTGAACCTTCGTGACGGACTCCGCGAGCGACCAGGTGCGCCACTGCTTCTCGCACTCCAGCCACGCGGTCTGCTTGCGCATCTCCGCCGACCCGGGCGTGTCCCGGAAGGCGCGCGCGAACGCGGCCTTGAAGTCGCCCTCGGTGCCCACCCGAATCTCGTCCAGGCGACGGAGCTCGACGACGGCCGCAGCAAGCTCACGGGAGATCGCCTTGAGCTCCTGAAAGGTCTGTTCCAGCTCAGACATCGGACCCGCCCTTGGTCTCCTGCGGGCCCGGCGTCTGCACCTGCGGGCCGCCCTCCTGCGCCGGGGGCAGGGCGGGGCGGGCGTGGACGCCGTCGGCCGTCACGTCGGTGCGCACGGCCCCGTCGTGGGCGAGTGCCTGCGCCAGCTCCGGCGTCTTCGGCAGGATCTTGAACAGGGTGCGGATGACCGTCTTCTTGGCCATCTCGTCGTAGTGGTCCTTCCACGGGCCGAAGTCCGGCTGCTTGGACTGGCGGCGGTGCTCCTCGATCTCGTCCGGCTCCATCACCAGGAACACGAACCCGCCGTTGGACAGGTGGGCGACCGCGTAGTAGTCCGTCACCGGTCCGCGCTCACCCCGGGCGGGCTTGTGCCGCAGGTACCGCTGGGTGCCGTACTCGTAGTCGAAGGCGTCCCGCTCCCGAACCGCCTGCACGTCGATCCCGGCCGCCAGCGGGTGCTGCCAGAACAGCTTGAGCATGCCCTTGTAGCCGATGACCAGCTGGACCTGGTGCTCCCCGTCCCGGCTGCTGTAGAACGGCAGCAGGTACGCCTCACCGGCCGCCCCGCCCGGTTCCAGCCCCAGCTGGACGCAGTTCATCAGCGCCCCGGTGAACGACTGGAGGTTGGCCTTCCCCAGGTTCTTGACGTTCTTGACCTCGGTCAGGGCGATGCGCGCCATACGGTCCGCGCTGATCATCCCGGGCAGGGCCCGTTCCATCTGCGGGATCATCTGCTCGATCGCCTGGTGCGGCGTGCGCGGGGGCACCGCAACCTGCTGGCCGGCGTTCTCCTGCTCCAGCGAGGGAGAGTCCTGGCGGGAGGTGTTCTCGGCCTTGGCGGCCAGGGCCTGGTTCAGGGAGTGGTGGTTCACTTCTGGGTCCTCTCAGCGGGCACGCGCAGCACACGCGCCCGGAACTGGGCGTAGATCTCGGGGTGGTCGACGGCCAGGCGCTTGTCGTCGACGGCGGCGACCTGGTGGATGTACTCGCGCGCCAGGTCGGGGTGCGCCTCACGGAACCGCTTCGCGGCGAAGGTCCCGTTGGCCTTGTAGGTGAACAGCTCAGCGCTGTCGTCCTCGCCGACGATCACCTCGGCCGCCCCGGCGAGCTTGCGCAGCCGGTTCTTCACCCCGCGCAGGGCCGCGGTGGCTTCCTTCTCAGCGACCTTCAGCCGCTCCAGCTCGGCCAGCAGCGGCTCCACCTCGGCCGGGTCGACGTTGGCGATCGCACCCGGGTCGACCTGGTACAGGTGGCCCAGGAGTTCGCTGGTGGCCTCGGAAGAGTCGATCTGCGGCTCCCGGCCCTCCAGCACCCCCCGCCAGAAGTCCGCAACGAGCGTGACCAGGTTGGCTTCCAGCTCGTGGTCGCGCTCGATCCTGTGCCACCGAACCTTGTTGCCGCCGATGAGGGCGGCCACCGCCGCGTAGGGGTAGCCGGAGACGGCCATCCCCCAGTGGCCCTGGATCGCGGGCGCGGCCGGGACACCGTCCTCCCACTGGTCGAGCTGGTACTCGCTGCGGTTCTTCACCTCCAACACGCCCCGCTCCCCCCAGGGGTCGGAGGCGATGCCGTCGAGGTTGACGCGCATCCACGGGGCCTCGGCGTGCGCGAGGGTGCCGGGGGCACGCTCCCAGGAGTAGCCGGACCGGTGTGCCCACCGGTCCGCGATGACGTCCTGGAGGGCGTGCCCCATCTCGCCGTACTCGGCCAGGTCGGGGTTCTCGGGCAGGGTCGGCATCTCCCCGCGCTTCTCCAGGTACACCGACAGCGGCGACGTGTACCGGCTCATGCCCAGCGCGGCGGCCACGTCCGACCCGCCCATGCCACCGAGACGGGTCTGGTGCCACTCCGGCGACCCGTCGGGCGCGGTCGACACGACGTAGGCGGTCGGGGTCACGAGCGCCCGGGTGCCCGGGCGCTCCTCGATGACGGTCACAGCTGTCGTCCCTCCGTCGTCACAGGGCAGGTGCGGTCGTGGATCTTCGCCGTCGCTTTGGCCTGGACGTCGTCGACGAAGCCGCGCTCGACCCCGCCGCACCGGAAGTGCCGGAAGCCGGTGCCGCCGTCGACCAGCTCCCACGCGGGCGCCGGGCTCGGCGTCGGGTCAGGAATCGGGGCGGTCTTCGCCGGGGCCTGCTCCACCTCGGCCCGGTGGGCGCGCATCGCCCGGCGGTTCTCGGCGGCGCGGGACTCCGCGGAGCCGAGCAGGAGGGCCCGGCGCACCAGGCGCTCCAGGGCGGGCAGGTGTCCGGCCTCGGCGGCGTGGGAGAGGGCGACGCGCTCAGGCTCGAAGACCTCCAGGCCGGAGTTCTCGATGCTGTCGAACGCGCGCTGGAGGGTGGCGTCGGCGGCCATCAAGTTCGGGTCGTAGCTCACGACGCCTCCCCGTGGTCCGCGATCAGCTCGCGGTCCTGGTAGTAGCCGTCCAGCTGACCGAGCGCGTACACGAGCGACTCGATCGTGCAGCGGGCGCCGGTCGGGTCGCCGTCCGCGACCGTCAGCGTCTGGGTGATCCCGGTGGCGGGGTCGGTGACCTCCACCGCAGGCTCCGCACTCAGGCGGGGAACGGCGGCGTCCCCCATCAGGGGGAGGACGAGATCGACCGTGTGGTCGATCGGGCTAGGGTGTTTCACGGCACTGCTCCTGTCAGGTTGGTGGTGCCTACGCCCTCGCCCTGGGGTCCAAGCCGGGCGGGGGCATCTTCATGCGCGCGGTCAGGCCGCGCGGGTGCTCGGCTCAACGGCGGTCGTCGCGGGGACGCACATGCGGGAGATCTCGCGGGCGACGCTGGGCGGGAGCGGGCCGACGATGATCGAGCCCAGACGGCCGACCAGTGCGGTACTCCACGCCTGCCCCGGACGCGGCGGCCCGGTCAGGTACTTCACGTACTCCTCGCGCGGGGTGCCGGTGTAGGCCACCGACGCCTGAATGTGCGGCTCACACTCGGCCAGGAACGCGGTCAGGTCAGGGGTTTCGGTCGGCCCGCTCATGCCGATTCGCCAAGTTCTGTGCCGTCGGCCGTGGGGAGGGTGGGGAAGCTGATGTCCTCCAGCTCCGCAGCGAGCGCGTCGGCGATCCCTACCGCCGTTTCCGGCGCGGCGCGGCGCTTCCCGCGCTCGATCCGGGAGATCGACGACGGCGTGACACCAGCGACATCAGCGATCTCGCGCTGTGTCAGGCCTGCCTTCTTCCTCAGCTCCCGCACGGCCAAGCCGTAGATTTTTCGTGTCGCCATGAGGGCACTCTAGGGGACTTCTGGGCACATTCACAACCCTTGAAGGGTTCTTTTGGGTTCATGCGGAGTCCCAAACCCCACCAGTAAAGTTGGGAACTTTTTTGCACCCGGCTATCCGTCGAGAATCCTTACGGGGTAGCATCTGCGCGAGACTGGGGCCCGAGCCCAAATGTGCCCAAAGGGCCCCTTCGGGGGGTGAATCGCGAAGGAGCGAGCATGACTGACACGCCTGAACTCGACTACTGGAAGCGCATCGCAAGTTGCCTACAGCGACAGCGCGTAACGCTGCACCCCGACTACGCGGTGCGTCGGGCGTGGATCAAGCACACCGTCCCTCTCGGACTGAAGAAACGGGTCGTGGACGACCTGGAACAAGGAGCCCGCGGCAACTTCAAAAAGTCGACACTCGCCCTGGCCGAACGGCTCTATGGTCTGCCTGAGGGGTGGATTACCGACTCCCTCGAATCGATGCGCGCCGGCGGAGACCCCCTCCCTCTCCCCGAGCAGCCCGTCTCCCACACCGGCCCCATACTTGTGCCCGCAGGACAGCACCCGCCGGGCCATCAAGGCGAGCCAGCGCAGATACTGCGCGGCATCCCTCCCCTGGAGAAGGACGAGAAGCTCACCGTCTGGGACTCCGGAGACGGCCGGCTGGACTACGAGTTCGTGAAGAAGGAGATCCCTGGAGCCCGGTCGCCCGTGACGCTCACCGCGGACTACCCGGCCGAGGACACCCTGGAGGCCGTGGTGCGGCGCCTACGCCACACGGTTCTCGGTCTTCACAGGTGAACACCAGGTGACCTGGTGAACCGGATTTACCTCTTGTGCGTCGTATTGTCACGAGGCGATGTAAACCCCGCCTCTGCATAGCCATGCCCGAACGACCTTTTGTGGCGTTTTGCCTGGTCAGATAGGGTAAAATTTGTCACGACGGTGTGATTTGGGCTTTACCAAAGTGACCCAGATCACATAGCGTCGCAGATCCGCCCACCCGGGCACCCCCGACCTTCCCCCGGGGCCTCCTACCACGACGCGAGGCGGTCTACGGTGATCCCCTACCCCTTCCACCCACCATCCGACGGCCGGATGATCCCCTTCTACGTCACCATCGCGAAGCTGGGTGACAGCAGCCGAGCTGGGCAGCGCTTCGTCTTCGATGACCGCATCGTGTGGGCCCTCCAGGACCACGCACCCGTCACCGAAACCGCCGTCGCAAGCTTCAACGACTTGTCCGAGGCCGAGCAGATCGCCATGCTCATCGGCTTCAACATCCACTGGCCGCTCGAAGCGGTCCGCCGCAACCCCGAAGCCGCGCTGGGTCCCCTCTACCGCGGCTTCGCTACTGCGGACATCATCCCGGCAGCGCTCCAGGAACCCGCCCGACTCAGGGCATAGCCCCCAGGGCATAGACAAGCCCCGGCCGTTCGGCCGGGGCTTTCCCGTGCACCACCTACGCGGCAAGCACGCCCTTCCACGCGACCCTGACATGCTGCTCAGGCAGAAGCTTGCGCCGACCCACATTCCCCACGGCCAGCATCCGCACCTCCTTCGCAAGCAGCCGCACAGCTGCCCGCCGCTGCGCTTGCGTCCACCCGGACCACACTCGACGGGCCGCCTGCGCAGACCCCGCAGCCAGCTCCACCAGAAGCGGATCCACCATCACCGGACGCGCCGCCACCCGCGCCGCCTCCAGCTGCATCAGCAACGGCTTCTCCGCGCGCTCCCCCATCTGCCAGGAAACCCGTCCTGCCTCTACCGCCTCATACAGGCCGGCAAGCTCAGCCTCCAGCTCCTCGACCTGCTTCTCGGCCGCCGTCAGCGCCTCCCGATTCTCCCGAGGGACCAGAGCAGCCCGCACATCCGGGTGCTCCAGCCGGTCGAACAGGAACGACTGGAACGCCTCGTCGAGAACCGCCACCCGCCGCGACCCGTGAACCGGCGCCCCCTTCCCCAGCCCCACACACCGGTACAGACGGACGTTCTCCCGCTTGATCGGCACCGCGTACACCACGGCCCCACACTCATCGCACAGCGCGATCCCCGACAGCAGATCCATCGAGGATTGCTCCCGCGGGAGCCGTCCGTTGTTGTTCTCCTTCGGAGTGAGTGCCTCCTGGACCGCCTGCCACCGCGGCGGCGCCAGCACCGCCTGCCAGCCGCCCTGCTCGATCACCCGCCCGTTGTACCCGCGCTTGCCCTTCAGCGTGGGGGAGGACAGCAGCTGCTTCACCGTCTTGTGCGTCCACCCCTTCGACCGCACCTTCCGGCCGTTCTTCAGCTCCCGCGTCTCCCCCAGGAGTTGCCCACGTGGCGTCCGCACCCCACGCCGGTTCAAGTCCGCAGCGATCGCCGTGGGGGTGTGCTTGTCCTCAAGCAGCCGATCCGCGATCTCCACGACGAGAGCCGCCCGCTGAGGGTGGATCACCTGCCGCACCAGCTCCCCAGTGTCCGGGTCGTAGTCCCGGGTGTACGCGTAGTGGGCGTACCCGTGCGGGCGCCCTTCCTCCGCGTGCGCATCCACGTCCCGCAGCACCCGCTTCCGAGTGGTGCCGGACTCCTGAATCACCTTGGCCATCTGCGTGTCGAGGTACCCCATGTCATCGGGGTCGTTGGTGTCCCAGAGTCGTTTGTCGAGTCCGATGTAGACATTGTTGTCCTGGCAGGCCAGCACCAGGTGCGCCCACACCATCCTGTCGCGGGTGCCTCGGGACAGCTCCCACAGCCACAGGATGTCTGCGCCACCTGCGCGAATCAGTGCCTCGACCTTGGGCCAGTCCTCCCGAACTCCGGCCGCCCACTCGCTAGCGGAGATGTCGTTGTCGGAGAACTCGGCCACCACATCCCAGTCGTGCTCCTCTGCCCGTCTGCGGCCGATCTTCAGCTGCTGACCTACCGACCGGCCCTGATGGGAGTCCTGAGACACGCGCGCGTAGATGACGACGCGCAGCCGCCGCGGGGGCATCCTCGCACCGGACATACCGGCCGCACCCAGGCGAGCCTCGTGTAGGGCAGTTACGCTGGCCCCGTGCCCGCCCGTGGCAGCCACCCTGTGCCCGGCAGGGCCGCGCCCGTTCGCCGTCGCACATATCGGGGAAGATCTATGGCCCCTCACCAGCCCAAACGTGCGCTCTGCGGTGCATGGCGCGTACTGAGTGTGGCGGAAGCTCGTCAAGACTGAGGGCATGGGGCTATAGTAGACCCCGAATCACCACACTAAGAGTTCTTCGCCTTGCTGAAGAACCCTTAATAGCACCTTAAATATGTGCGCCCCCGGGCGGTGCGGACACACCACCTGAGGGCTGACCCGCCCCTGAGCACACCAGGAGACGAGCTGTGATGACCGTACCCTCTGGCGTCCCCGTGGACGCCGCCGCCCTCGCGCTTGACGGGATTGTGACCCTCGCGCGAATGCTGACCCTCACCGAGTGGGCTGTGCTCGTCGCCTGCTTCTCCCTCCTCGCGGCGACGTTCTTCCTCGCGACCTTCACCCGTCCGTTCTTCGTGGATCAGGCCCCCTCCTCCCGATAGGCGTGCGGCCCCGCTGGTACCCGCCCCTGCACCCGTCGGGCGCCGGCGGGACTGTACGCCCACAACAAGGAGGACCCATGGCCACCGTGATCATCTACCGCGTCGACGGCACCGAAGAGACCAAGACGGTTCGGGACGAGGACACCGCCCAGTACGACGACCTGCCGTTCACCGACCCGAACGTGGTCCGCACCGAGATCCGATTCTGATGCCCGGCCGAGTCGCCGCTGGCGTCGCCATCAGCGCGGGAACGCACGCGCTGATCGACAGGCGTTGGCCGGTGCGCGAGTGGATGGACCGCGCCGGCGCCAGCCGATTCCGACAGCACGGCGGCGCGGCGCATGTCGACCAGGCCATGCATCACGTCGCCCTGTACGCCGCGGCCCTCGTGATCGCTGGCCGCTGAACATCTGCCCGCCCCCTCGCCGGGGGCGGGCCCCACTCTCCTGGAGGATCCGGTGTCCGACACCGCGACTGCCCGCAGTGTCGGGCCCCACACCCAGCTCGGTCCCGCCTGGACCCGGCTGCCGACCAACCCCGAGCGCTCCCGCGAGGCCGCCGACCGCGCCCTGGCCGAGTGCCAGGTCGACCCGACCACGGGCCTGTGGCCGTCGGGTCGGGGCCCCTCCCCGTCGTGGCAGCGGCTGATCAAGGAAGCCGCTGCGGCGGCTACGGCGGCCGACGAGGAGGAGATCGCAGCATGATCGAGTCCGCCAACATCGCCGCCAGCGTGGTGTTCCTGATCGTCGCGTTGGTCCTGTGGTTCGCGAAGACCTGGCCCAAGTTGCAGCTCATCCTGTTCATCCTCGCGGGTGCGGGCATGTCCGCCGGGGTCATCGGCGGCGGGATCCAGGACGGTGTCGTCGGTCTGATCGACGGCGTGAACCGGGGCATGGTCTGGGCGTTCGGGTCGCCCGTTCCCGGGCTGCTCGCCGTCCTCGCCGTCGTCATCATCGTCCTGACCTGGATGGGCAAGGTGGGGTGGATGAAGAAGGCCGCCCGCTATGTGCCGGGCCTCACCGCGCTGGCCGCGCCGATCATCTGGCACCTGACGGGCGGGATTTTCGCCCCCCTCGCTCTGATCGTCGGCAGCTTCGGTTCCATCATCGGCGCGATCATCTTCGGAACCATGGGCCTGACCTTCTAACCCCTCTCGGAGGAACCATGCGTAGTACCCGTAACTCCCTGTTCGCCGTCGCCATCGGCGGAAGCATCGGCTTCCTGGCCGTCCGCCCCGACCTTGGCGCCGTTGGTGAAGTCCTGGACGCGCAGGCCGAGATCCTCGGACTCGAGATCGCCATGGTCGCCCCGGTCCTGTTTCTCCTCGCCGTGCTGACCGTCTTCCTCTTCGTCCTGGTCGAGATCGTGACCGGGGTCGTGGACCTCGTTACCTGGCTGATCCGGCGCCACCGCAACCGCAACGCCCCCGCGGAGGTGCACGGTGACCGCTGAGCCGACCGACGCTCAGGTCATCCCGCTGCGCCCCCGGCGTGACGCCGAGGACCGGCCGATCCGTCCCGAGTGGACGGGCCGCGCCGGCCGTCGGCGTGCCGACCGGCCGACCGTCGGGGCGTCGGGTGGACCCGCCGCCCGACCCGACACCCCGACCGACCACCCGACGCCCGACCCCGACCTGGAGAAGACGCAGGTCATCAGGCGTCGGCGTCTACCGACCCTGCCGTCGGGGATCGGCGCGGCCACGCTCGCCGTGCCCGCCCGGTGCGCGTGCTGCGTGGGGCGCGGCATCAAGGCCGGCGGGGACCGGTTCGGCGAGTGGGCGTCCGAGAAGGGCCACAAGGCCGAGCGGGCGAAGAAGACCCTCTGGTGGGTCGTCGGCGGGGTGGCCGTCCTGTACGTGACCGCTCCCTATGGCCTGCTGTGCCTGCTCACCGTCGGCGCCATCGCCGCGGTGGTCGCGGGCCGGAGGGTCCCTCCGGCGGTGTCGGGTGGGGCCGACGCTCCGGGCAGGACGTTCACCGGCCCGACCGCTCCCCGAGCCGACACGTCGGGCAACGAACCGACCATCCCGGCCGACCACCCGACGCCTCCCCCGCTGCCCGACTACACGGTGGCCGACCACCCGACCGACAGCACCGACGGCGCGAGCCGCTACTCCGGGCCCGCCATGACGGCCCGCATCACCCCGGCGACCCTGACCGCCGAAGCGCTCCCCACCCTGCTCGCCCAGGCCGGGATCATCCGACCGGCCGACCGACGGCTGGTCGTCGTCGAGGGAGAACCGACCCGACACCCGACCGGGGCGGTGTCGGCGTCCATGCTGCTGCCGCCCGGCGCCGACGCGGAGGAGGTCATCGCGCAGGCGCGGGTGGTCGCGTCCGCGCTGGGTGTCGGCAAGATGCTCGTCGGGCTGTCGGCCGACCCCGAGCACGCGGGTCGGCTGGAGCTGTATGTGGCCGACGCCGACCCGTTCACGGAGTCGGTTCCGTCGCCGTTGGTCGGTCGGGAGGAGGAGCTGTCGGTGTGGGAACGGCTGCCGGTCGGGTGGGACGTGCGTATGGACTCGGTTGCGCTGCGTCTGGTTGACGCGTCCATGCTCATCGCCGGAGAGCCCCGCGCCGGGAAGAGCGTGGCGCTGTCGGAGATCATCGCCGCGTTCGCCTTGGACCCCTCTGCGGACCTGTTCCTGTTCGATGGCAAGGGCGCTGGCGACCAGGCGGTGTGGAGGCCCGTCGCGCGGGTGTTCTGCAAGCGCAACGCCGAGATGCTGCGGGTCCACCTGGAGTGGGCGGTGGAGGAGATGGAGCGGCGGTTCGACGCCCTGGAGGAGGACGGGCGCGACACCAAGCTCACGCCGGAGATCGCCGAGGACCTGGGATTCAACGTGAGCTTGCTGGCCGTGGACGAGACCCGCTACTACATGTCGGATCCCACGCACGGCAAGGCGATCGCCCGCCTGGCGGTGGACCTCGCGGCTCGCGGCCCGGCGGCCGGGATGATCTCGGCGTGGGCCACCCAGTACATGGACAAGACCGCCATCCCCCCACAGCTCAAGGGTGTGTGCTCGCTGCGGTGGGCGTTCCGCACCCCGGACGCGGTCGCGAGCAACCTCGTGTTGGGTCCAGGGGCGGTCGGCCGTGGCTACAACTCCTCCAGGATTCCCCGGGTGACGCACCGCGGCGTCAGCATTCTGGACGCGGACGGCGACGAGCCTCAGATGATGCGCACCCACTACCTGACCCCGGCCGAGCTGCGCGAGATCGCGGACACCGCGACCGCGCTGCGCGGCGGCCCGGTGGAGGCCAGCGAGCCCGCGGCGGCGGATGCCGACGGGGCGCAGGTGCTGGAGCGGGCGCTGGCGGCGCTCGCCGACAACGAGGACCGAGTCGAGCGCGACGACCTCGCCGAGCGGCTCGACGTGGACCCGGACGACCTCAGGGCCCGGCTCAGAACGGCCGGCGCGGGCGCCCCGCAGAGCATGCGGATCAACGGCGTTCCGAACGCGCGCGGCTGGTATCGGCGGGTCCTGGAGGAGGCGTTGGACGCTGTCACGGACGCGCCGCCGTGACGTCACGCCCCGCGCGCGTGACAGGCGCGTGACACCAGGGCGTGACACCGATTCACCTGCATAAACACCCGTGTGGCGGGCGTGACACTCACCCCGACCACACCCCAGAAAACGGCCCCCAGGAGGGGGTCCGGCGCCACCGCCACACCGCCACACCACACAGAAGCGGCCTGCCCCCTACCGGCCAAGGACCAGGGGCGGGCCTAGACCCCGAGAAGGAGCCTGAACCATGTTCGCAGACGCCATCACCGACCCGGCCGTCCAGGAGGCCGCGTCCGCCCCGTGGTGGGTGTGGGCGCTGACCGCCGTGGCCGTCCTGGGTGTGACGGTGTGGGTGGTGCTCCGCCTGCACCAGACCGTCCGGGACGGGTGGAGCATCCGGGACGTTCTGCCCCGGGTGGTCGCCTCGGTGCGGTCCGCACGCCCCCGGCCGGCCGCCGCTGTGACGGTGCCCCGGCCGCGGCCCGCCGCCGCGCCCTCCGTGCCGCCGGTGCCGCCCGCGCCGGACCCCGTCGCCCCGGTTGAACCCCCCCAGGCGGCCCCGGTCGAGGCTGCGGGACCGCCCACGGCGTCCCGCCTCAAGGGCCTCATCGTCGCCGCCAGCATCCCGTCCACGTTCTCTCTGGTGTGGACCGTGTGGACGTTCATCGACATGCTGACCGCGCCGCTGCCCGCCGCGCTGGCGGCCGGTCTGGTCCTGGACGTGGCGCTCGTCGCCGCGGTCGCGATCGGATTCCTCGTCCCGGACAGGGCGACCCCCGCGAAGATCGCCGGGTGGATCATTGCGGCCCTGGCGGCGGTGATCGTGGGCTGGCACAGCATGACGCTGATGACGGTGCTCGTGCTGCTCGGCGCGATTCCGCTGGCGTCCAAGGCGCTGTGGCACCTGGCGCTCGACGCCTACCTGACGCAGCGGCGCCAGCTGGCGGCCTGGCATGCCCGACAGGAGGACGAGGCGCGGGCGGCGCGGGAGCGGGAGGCGGAGGAGGCCCGGCAGCGGAAGGAGGCCGAGCTCGCCGCGGAGGAGGAGCGCAAGCGCCGCGAGGAGGAGCTGTCCTCCGACCTGGACCACAAGCAGCAGGTGCTGATCGCCAAGAAGCAGAAGGAGGCCGAGTTCGCCCGGCGGATGGCCGCTGCGGAGCTGGAGCTGGAGATGGCCAAGTCCGAGGCCGAGCACAAGGCGGCCCTGGCCAAGATCCGGCGTCTGGGTGAGCAGCAGCGGGCGATGGACAAGGAGTCCGCGGAGGTCGAGAAGGGACGCCAGCAGCTGATCCGGGAGATCAAGGCGGGCGAGGGTATCGACTTCGCTGTCGAGGCCGCGCGCCCGGCGCGGCGTGCACTTGGCCGACCCGACGACCCGACCGACGGTCCCGACGGGCCCGGCGGCGGGAAGCCGGTGGAGGACGTGTGGTTCCCGGAGCCGACCGACGTGCAGTGGGAGCGGCACGGGCAGCCGACGGCCCGGCCGACTGCCGACCCGATCCCGGTGGGACAGTCGGTCGACGCCCGACCGACCGCCGACCTGCCGCCGTTCCTGTGGCCCGACGCCGCCCCGACGCCCGACCCGACCCCGGCGCCGGGTCCGTCGGTGGACGTGCCGCGCGACGACGACGCTCTCCTGGAACGCGTGCACGCCTTGGTGATGTCCGGGGAGTTGCCGCTGGTGCTGACCCGTGAGCAGCGGGCCGCCGGGCAGGTCGTCCCGGACCGACCGGCCGCCGAATCGCTGCGCAACGCGGTCGGGTGCGGGCAGGTCCGATCGCGGAGGCTGCGTGACGCCTACCCCGACTACGCCACCGGCCGAGAGAACACGTGGGGTGCGGCGTAGCCCGCACCCGACCCGGGGGCGTCGGACTGTCCGACGCCCCCGCTGTGATGGACCCGACCGACCGACAGGAGACCCGACGCCATGACCGACACCCGACCCCCGACCCCCCGACCGGGGTGGTCGCCATGATGGGACGCTCCCACGCGGCGACCGGTGTACTCGCCGGAGTCGCCGTCGCGGCGGCGTTCGGCGCCCACGGTTCCGACTACTTCATCCTCGCGGCCGTCGGCGCGGGGGCCGCTCTCCTGCCCGACCTCGACGAGCCCGGCTCCACGGTCGGTCGGTCCCTCGGGGGGCTGACGCAGGGCGTGTCCCGGTGGACCCGACGCCTGTCCTCCGCCGCGTTCCGGGCGACCGCGACCCGGTGGGACACCGGCCGCATCCGCCGCGAGGAGGACGGCGAGGGGCTGGCCCCCGGCGGGCACCGCCACCTCACCCACACCCTGCCCGCCGTCGCCGTCTACGGACTGCTCGCGTGGGGGACGGCGTCGCTCGGGCCGATCGGGCTGGGGGTGACCGTCGCCGCCATGGCCGCGCTCGGCCTCGGCCTGGTCCTGCGGGAGATCGGGGTGCACTCCACCCCGCGGCGGCGCGACGACGAGTCGACCATGGCGTGGCGGGCCCGTGCGCGGATGGCCGGCCTCCAGACCGTGGGTGTGCTTGCCGTCGGCCTGGGGATGGGCGCGGTCGTGTTGGACGGGGGCGCCCCGTGGCTGGTCGGGGTGACCGTCGCGGTGGGGGCGCTGGTGCACATCGGCGGGGACTGGCTGACCCGGGCCGGCGTCCCGCTTGCGTGGCCGGTCCCGTACCGGGGGAAGAGGTGGCGGATGTTCCGGTCGCCGGTCGCGTTCCACACCGGGAAGTCGAAAGTGGAGGACGGCATCCGGTGGGCGAGCCTCGCGGGCGCCCCCATGCTCGCGCTCCTTGCCGAGGCACCTCTGTGAACCGCCCTCGCCTGGATGCCCGACCGGCCATGATGATGAGCAGGAGGACACGATGAACGACACCGCGATCCCGCTGCCCGCCGACGCGGAAGCACGATTCGCCGCGCTTACCGACGCGTGGCGGCCCCTCTTCGACGAACTCGCGTGCGGGCTCGAAGCCGCCGGGCGGGTCCTCCAGGAGTCCATGGAGACGTCCGCGCAGTACTGGGCGGTCGCCTCGATGATGCCCACCCTGAGCATGCGGCAGACCATGGTGCACGGCTACGTGCCCTGCGGGGGGGCGTGATGAGCTACCCGCTCCACGGCGGTCCCCTCGACGGGGCGACCGCCCCGGCCGGCGACATCGTCGACGGCCTGTACACCATCACCCGCTACGTGGGGGCTCCGCTCTCGGCGTTCACCGCCTCCCCCGTGCCGGACGAGGAGGCCAAGCCCGGCGGGCGCGAGACCGTGGTGTACGAGATCCAGACCTACAGGGGCCGCAAGCGGCTTGAGTACGCAGGAGGGAACACGTGGTGATGAACGTGCAGGCAGGCGAGGACGTGGACGTGCTTCACACGCGCGTCTGTCAGGCGCTGGACGGCCACCGGAGGCGGCTGCACCCGCGCTTCATGGACGGCGCCCTACCGGCGAAGACCGCCGGGGAGCTGTGGGAGGCCATCGACAAGGCGCGCGCCGCGGCCGACCAGGCCCACGCCGACGGTGACCTCGCCGCGCTCCAGGTGCTGGCGAAACGGTGGCCGTCCCCGGCGCCCACCCGGTCGGAGGCCCCCGAGGCATTCGACGCGCTCGCGGACCGGGCGGAGCACCTGATCATCAGGGTCGGCGAGTCCCGCGCCCGGGAGCAGCTGGAGGAGGAGCTGGGGAAGGCGGTCCAGGGCGCCCAGGAGGGGGCCGTGACTCTGGTGGCGGTCGCCGTGGAGGGCGCGATCCGGCAGGCCCGGGACGCGGTCAGGGACCGGCAGGACGTGTTCGCGAAGAGCAGCGAGGAGTAGACGTGAACGAGGACGAGCAGGGGGCCGCCGCGTACCGGCGCGACGATGGATGGACGCCCCGGGGCGAGGCCGGGCAGCGGACCCTCGCGGAGGCCACGGCCGCCGCCCTCGGGCACGAGATCGTCGAGGAGGACGACATGACCCCCCAGGACCGGCCGTGCGACGACGGCCACTTCCTGCCGAAGGACGAGGCCGACAAACGGTACGGGACCTGCACCAAGTGCGGGTGGTTCGTAGACCAGTGGGCCGACCAGGAAGAGGAAGGCCCCTGACCACAGGTCCCCCAGGATGCGGCCATAGCCGCTGGCCCTCACCTTCGGGTGGGGGCCTTCTGTGTTCGCCCACAACTGCTAGCGACCTGCAACTTTCGCTTGCTCTTGCAGTTGGCGCCCGAGCGGGACGGGCACCCTGTCGGTCCCGCACGGTAGGACAGGAACCTCACCACCCGAGGAGCCCCATGCTGCCGCGCTGCGCCGACACCACCATCCTGACCGACACCGAGACCGCCACGCTGACCCCGGACGGGCCCGTGCAGCTGGCGCTCATGGAGACCGAGGAGTCCGCGGAGGAGTTCCGGTGCGAACTCCAGGCCGCCCACCCCGACCGGCATGCCGGGTACGTGCAGGACGGCGACGACGAGATGGTCTGGTGGGTGCGGTGGGGGCCCGGCGGCCCCCGGGAGCTGGTCACCGTGCCCAACGACGACCACTGTCAGGGCGAGCTGCCCGAAGACGAACTGGTGTGCACCCTGCTGGAGCACTGGGGTGGGCACTGCTTCGAGCTGGAGGGAGGACAGTGACCCGCGCGTGAGGCCGGTCGTCCCGGCACACGTAGAACCTGTCCTCTTCCCCTTCCTCGGGCGGGGTCGCCCGGCTACGGTGGGCTCCCATGGACACCTCCAAGGACACGACCCGTATCCAGCCGTCCGGGATCTGCCGGCGCGGCCACCACGAGTGGCGGCACGACCGTCCGGGCGGAAAGCGGCTGACGTGCACGCGGTGTCGATCCATGTCGATGACGAACTACTCCCCTGAGGGCGGGGGCTGCCGGTCGGACTGCGCGGACTGCAACCCCCGCCCCCCTGAGGGTCAGTAGTTCTTCGCGCGGAACGCCCCGCATGTGCTGCACTGCTCGGTGCCCGGGTTCGGTCCGGGCCCCCAGTCGTGCTGCCCGCCCTGACAAGGTCCTGACATGGCCACCTCCACAGGGAGATGTACCCCGTGGGTGGTTCGTGCTGGTGGCCAGGTGTGGCCAGAAGCAATGCCGGGCTCCCGCCCCTTGGGGAGGGTGAGGGCAGAGGGGTAGCCTCGAAGGGTGTCGCGACAAAACCGACCCCCGCCAACTGGTCTGGCGGGGGTCGGTCACGTCACGCAGCAGCTCCTACTGGACGCGCACCGCCGCGAGGAGAGCGGTCCACTCGGGGGCCGGGGCCTCCAGGTGGCCCAGTTCCCGGTTCTGGGTGTCCCGCATCAGCGTCTCGAAGCCCTCGCTGACCTCGACGCAGTTCCCCGATCCGCTGCTGTAGCTGGCTTTGTGCCACGTGCGGGTTTCATTCATCGTCCACCGACCTCTCGCAACATCGTGAGTGTCGCGGCTTCCGAAAGGGCCTCTCCTTGGAGAAGACCAAACGTGGTCGCGCACTCCTGGTATCGATCCATATCGCTGATGACCGTCTCCCCGGTCATATACTCCGCCGATGCCACGGGGGGCTCGTCCGCGAAGGTGTACAGCCTGAAAGCGCCACCACTGCCGTAGTGACGCCCCGTGCTCCGGGGGATGATCTGAACCCTGACCTTACCGCTGTCCATGTCGTCGAGGACCCTCTGCACCTGATTTGTCAGCAGCTCAGGGCCGCGCGCTCCGACCTGCTGGTGGAGGACCGCTTCGCCGAGGAGGCACAGGACCAGGGGGCGGGGTTCTTCGTCCAGGAGACGCTGTCGCGTCATGCGGTTGTGCACGAGCTGATCGACGGCGGATGAGGGCATGCCGGGGAAGATGTCCTCGAAGACCGCGCGGGCGTAGTCCTCGGTCTGGAGCAGGCCGGGGATGACGAGTGGCTGGAAGTCGCGGATCTGGGTGGCCGCGGTCTCCAGCTCGGGCAGTTCCGCGAATCGGAACGGGGTCTGCACCTGGCGGCGGACCTTGGCCCATTCGTCGGCCAGGCGACCTCCGGCCTTGAGGTGCTCGTCGAGCTGGTTGATGTACTTCTCGTCGACCTTGCGGGATCCCGTCTCCCACGAGGAGTAGTAGCTGCCCACGACGTCGAGTTTCTTGGCGACGTCGATTTGCCGCAGGTTCAGGTCCTCGCGGTGCTTCTTCATCTGCTTCCCGAAGTGCTTCCATGCCGGGTCGGTCGGGCGCTTCGACATTCACTCCTCCAAGATTTCGCTGAGATGGTCAGATTACACAGAAATTTCACCCCAAGGGAAGAGTCTTCTGTGAAATCTCCTATCGCGCGACCGTTCCGTGAAGTCCCTTGATCTGGATACTTCACTACGGGATCGTGTGGGCACGGAGAAATATCTGTGGAATGCGGAGAAGCCACCCCATTGCGGATGAATGCCTTGCCGTAGGACAAACGCTCCACACGGTGACACATCCGACCAAAAGAAAAGCCCCGACGGCCGAAGTCAGAGGCGGCCGTCGAGGCTCAGCGCCCCACCCCGAAACACCCGAGGTGAGACATGCAGAAGTGTACCGCTCCACCCCTGCCACTTCCACGCCGACTGTGCGGAACCGACACCAGGTCGGGCATCCTGATCGGCCCCGACCGCGCACACGTCCGGGTCGCCCGACAGTGGGCGTCTCAGGCCACCCGATCCCGGACCGGCCTGGCCGAGCCCGTCGCGGTCGTCGTGTCCGAGCTGGCCACGAACGCCCTGATGCACACCGCATCAGGGCTGGCCAACGGCACCGTCCGCATCGAGCTCGAACGCACGCCCCGCCACCTGGAACTGCGTGTCACTGACGGCGGGCCCCGCCCCGGCCTCGTGGGCACCCTGCCTGCGATCCCCGACCCGGCTCCACTTCGGGTCGGCGGCAACGGCCTGCGTCTGGTTGAGGCCATGTGTTCCTACTGGGACTGGTCGCAAGGGACCGGCGGAGCGATCACCGTGCGAGCCGTCTTCCACTGCTAGCCCCCAGCTTCCGCGCCGACCGTTCCCGGCGCGGAACCACTGTGGTGCAGCGGTGACGCGCCTCCTCCCGTCCCATGGGGAGGATTCCGCCGCCGCACCACACCCGGGCCCTGCACCGCACCGCACCGCAGGGCCCGGGGCCCACACCACACGCCCCCGCAGCACACGCGGGGGCTCCCCACCCGGCCTGGACGCCGGGGCGGGGCCGCCGATCGGGAAGTCGGCGGCCCCGCACACCCCCGCACACCCACAGACCTCCGGGAGATCCCGTGACACCCGCCACCCCCACTCCTGCCATGGAGCCGCAGGGCTACCCGCACCGGACCCAGGTCACCGCCTGGCCGAGCACACCTGCTCAGGTCGGACGGTGGGTGGCAGCACACCTGACCCGTGCCGGCCGGACGGTACCCGAGGTGTTCGTGACGGACCTGCGACTACTCGCCGAGGCGTTCCCGGAGCGCGCGGTGTACCGCGTGGTGTGCTGGCCGGGCGAGACCACCCGCGTGCACCTGGCCCCCGTAGAGGCGGCCGAGCCGTCCCCCGCTGTCCCTGTCCTGGACCGGCCGGGCGCGGAGTGGGGGCCGCTGCCTGAGGGTGGCTGGTGGATCCAGAGCCCCACCCATCCCAGCTCTGCTGAGAGCTAGGCCCACAGTCCCCCGGGGTGGAACCCGGGTGGGCCCGACGGGGAAGCAGGTAGTCGGGCCCGGCCCCGCCCACTGAAAGGTGGGCGGGGTTTTCGCGTTCCCGCCCGCCCGGCACGCCCGGGTGGAAAAATGGGGCGCCCGAGAGGAGCGAGAATGGCTGACACCCCCGAGAAGCCGAAGGTCATGAAGGGCTGGTCGAAGGCGTCGAAGCGCCGAGCAGCGACGAAGCGGAGGCAGCTCCCGGGAGGTCGCGACCAGGGTGAGCCTGTGGACCCGAAGGCACCGTGCGAGACGTGCGGAATCCGCGGCGGCTGCGACTGCCGGTGAACGTGCTCCCCGCCTCTGCGGGGATGGTCCCCTCAATCGGGACGACACCACCTGCTCCCCGCACGCGTGGGGATGGCGTCTACGGCGCCCAGCCCTGCCAGTGCCACACGGTGGGGTCCGCGCCGGGCGCGGCTCCGTACACGACGCGCCCGCCCGGGAGATCCGCAGGCGCTTTCAGGTCCGAGTCGGGGATCATGATCGTGCCCGGCTCCGGGTCCTCGTACACGGACGCCCGTTCCACGTCCTGTACGGTCCCGTCCATCGGGCCGCCGACCAGTCGCACCTGCACCACTTCGCTCATGCTGTGATCCTCCCAGCCGGATACGACCTGTGGACGAGGTGGCCGAGATCGGCCAGCGGGGTACACCACCTGCATGGACACTGCTCCCCAGACCCCGGAAGACCGTGACGATCAGGCGTGGCTCGCAGGCCTCTTGGCGGAGCTGAGCACCGAGGATGCCTACGAGATCGCCGAGTCGCTCGGCATCGACCCCGACACCCTCTGATGCCCGCGCCCACCCACCGCCCGCCGCCCATGGTCCGTGTGACCGTCCAGGGGGTGCGCCTGCACGCCTACCTCCTCGCGTGGGTGGGCGCCGCCCGCGCGCGTGTGGGGTGGTGCGAGCAGTACCAAGTTGTGCCGGGGGTGGCTGAGCCCTACCAGTGGCGGTGGGTGGAGCAAGACCTGCCGCGGGGCGACGTGGAGACACTGGACGGCCAGTCGGCCCTCGCGGTGCCGCGGGCGGAGACCGCGCAGGAGCCGGAGCAGGACACCGACCCCAGGACGTGGCGGCAGATGAAGCGGGGGTGAGGCGGTCGAGCGCTCACCGCGCCTCGATGGCGGCCACCCACGCCGCCAGCTCTGCGCGCGGGTCCACCTCTGCGGAGCGCGCCGACGCGGCCTTGGAAGCGACGTCCCACCCACCGTCCAGCAGCTCTCGCAGGGCCCGCTCCCAGCCGTCGATGTCGGCCCGGTCCACGAACACCCCGGCGGGGCCGAGCGCCTCGCGGAGCCCGATCGTGGGGTGCGCGATGGTGGGGATGCCGGACGCCGCGGCCTCGATGGCGACCATCCCGTAGGACTCCTCCGCCGAGGGCATGAGCAGGACGCGGGTGCGCGCCCACACGTCCCCCGCCATGTCGTCGGTGTGGTCCTGCCAGGTGACGTTGGGCAGGCCGTCGGGGCGGACCTGTTCGGTCTGCTGGTAGCCGCCCTCCACCGCGAGGAACTGCGCGTCGGGCATCCGGCGGGCCAGCTCGTAGAACACCCCGGCGCCCTTCGCGGGGATCGGGTTGACCAGGGTCACCATGTCGCCCGGCGCCGCACGGTGCTGCTCCGCCCACACGGGCGGGTGCACCACCAGGTGGGCGCCGCGGGCCGCCAGGCGCAGGCTCCGCGCGACGTGGTGGGTGTTCGCGACGAACAGGCTGGCGCCCGCGCGCACGTCCCGCAGGATCCACGGGGCCGCCGAGTGCAACACCTGGACGAGGCGGGCGCGCGCCTGCCGGGCGAGCTGGCGGGCGAGAGGTACGGACTTCAGGTGGGAAACGACCACGTCGGCGTCCAGGCGTTCGGGCGTGCCGACGCGGACCGTGACCCCGTCCACGACCGCGTCGTCGGTCTCGTCGGTCGCCCACACCGTCACCTCGTGGCCGCGGTCGGCCAGGGCGCGCAGGAGCTCGTGGAGCATCAGCTCGGCCCCGGCCCGGTGGGCGGGCAGGTAGTAGTGGGCCAGGGCTGCGATACGGAGCGGGCGGTCGTCGGCGGCGGCGGCGACGAGGCGGCGCATGGCCGCCGGGTCGCGGCGGGCCCGCACGTACTCCTGGTACCGGGCCCGGTTGGTGCGGTACTGGGGGGAACGCACGTTCGCGGCGGGGGTGTGGTGCAGGTGGGTGATGGTGCCGTGGTGGCGCACGCCTTCCCCCAGCAGGACGTTGGAGGCGGTCCAGAACGCGTCGTCCTCGAACCCCCAGCCGACGAAGTCCTCGTCCATGCCGCCGGCCTTCCACCAGGCGTCCGTCGAGATGACCCACACGCCGCCGATCGGCCGCCGGGACTCGTCGGCCACGGGCGCGTCCATGGGGTCGACACCCCGCGCGTACACGGCGAGGGTGCCCTCGGGGGTGAGGGCCCGGTACCGGGTGTAGGGCAGGTGCAGGCGCCCGTCGGCCGCGGCGCCCTCGATGGCGGCCCGGAGCGGCGCCTCCTCGGCGATGGTGTCGGCGTCGCACAGCACCACCACCCCCGACCCGGCCCGGCGCACCGCGGCGTTGCGCACCCGGGCCCGGGAGAACTCGCCGTCGACGTCGACCAGGAGGTGGTCGGCGTCGGGGAGCATCTCGCGGAGCCGCCACTGCACGTACTCGGCGTGGATCTCCCGGTCCAGCTGGCCGCCCCGGAACGGGACCGCGACGGTCACCTTCACCTACGTACCCCTCACTGCCTTCTCAGCGGACCACAGGTAGTAGCCCAGCACGTCGCCCTCGTGGGCCTCGACGAGGCCGGGCCCCAGCTCCGCGCGCATCTGCGGCCCGGTCCAGTGGTCCCGGTGGATCTCGAACCAGTTCCCGTTGACGTCCGCCTGGTCGTGATGGGCCAACGGGACGCTGACGAGGACGTGGTGCGCCCAGTCCCGCATGCGCGCGAGCACCGCCCGCGCCTCCGGCTGCGTCATGTGCTCCAGCACGTCCGCGAGGATGACCAGGTCCGGTTCGCGCAGGATGGTGTACGGGTCCAGGTGGCGGATGTCCGCGACGACGACGTGGTCGTAGGCCTCGAACAGCTGGAACTGCTGGATGTAGGGGGCCCACGCCTCCACCCCCACCCACCGGCACCCCGGGGTGGCGTCGCGGGCCAGCTGCACGTAGGTGCCCTCGCCGGGTCCCACGTCCACCACAGAGGCGGGCGCGAGAGACCTGATGATCTCCCGCGCCCACCCCTTTCCCTCACGGTCGGAGGTCGGCACCTACGCCGCCACCGGCCGGACGGGCGTGGGCGACACCTCGTGGCGGAGCACCAGGGTCATGATCGCGACGATCGCGCCGTTGATCGCGACCACCAGCTCGGGGCTCACCCCGATCCCGTAGTGGGTCAGCAGCGGGGCGAGCGTCAGTATGACGGCAGTGAACGCCGCGGGGGCGATGGGGCGGACGTAGACCGCCTGCACCGCACCCAGGACCGCGCCGAGCGCCCCGACGATCAGCGGCACCGCGGCGTCGGTCAGGTACGGCAGGCCGACCGCGACGCCGACGAGGAGGACGGCCTGGACGGCGTTCAGGATGACGACCGGCTCGCGGCCGAACACGGGAGACTTCATGGGCTGGATTCCTGTTCTCGGGCTTCTCGCCCGTCAAGACTGCTGTGAGTGATGACCCAGCCGACCGATCCGTCTTTGCGTTTGATCGGTCGGGTGGTGGGGCCGCACATGCAGTCGGCCTCGTTGGTGTCGGTGTCGTGCTCGACCAGGTCATTGTCGGGGTAGACGTGCACGGTGTCGGACACGGTGGCCTACTTCGGCCAGTAGAAGACGTCCGCGGTGGCCGACACGACCTTCGCGGCAGCGTCCCCGTACTGGACGACGCGGACCCGGACCCGGCGGCCCTTGGCGAGGTTGCCCTTCCAGCTGTAGGTGAAGTGGCCGTTGCCGCCGGCGTGCACGGGGCTGTCGATGGGCCGGTTGCGGGCGTACACCCACGACCCCTTGCCGTCCTGTTCGTACTCGGTGGCGCGCAGCTGCACCTCCGCACCGGCGGACAGGTCGGCGATGGTCACCCCCACGGAGAAGTCGTAGAGGGCGCCGTCCTTCTCGTTGACGCCCACCAGCGAGTACAGGCTGCCGGTGGAGGTGCCGCCGTGGTCGGCGTCGACCACGGTCTCGAACTCCAGGGAGGTCCACTCGCCGGGGTTGAGGGTCTGGGTCCGGTCCTTCTCGAACCGGCGGTGTCGGGGCATGCCGTCTTCTCCCTTGTCGTTATCGGTGAAGCTCGTGGGCGGCTTCGCGAACGTGCCGTCCTCGACGAGCCGGTAGGCCCTGGCGCCGGGGCACGAGGTGGAGATGAAGTCGCGGTGGCCGAGCACCTTCCCGGAGATGGAGGTGTCCGGTTCCATCAGCCACTGGCGCAGCTGGCGGACGGCGTTGATCTGCTCCGGGGTGATCTCGTCGTTCGGGCCCGTGGCCAGGGTCACCGAGTAGTGCGAGGTGTTGCCGCCGGGCTGGGCGGCCTGCGCCCGGTACAGGCCGCGCCCCTCCAGGACGTAGCCGTGGCTGCACGCCATCCAGCTGTAGCCGATGTCCGCCCAGCCGCGGGACGGCCCGGTATGGAAGCGACGGGTGTTGCGCCAGTACGTGATGCAGGCCGAGTGATCCTTGTCGGCGAGGCCCTGGTCGGCGCTGTCGTAGTGGATGACCAGACCCGATCGGGGGTTGGCCCTCTCGGCGGGCGTCGACCCCCAGCCGAGGTCGGCGCGAGACACGTACTTCGTGGGTATGGGCATGTGCTCCTCCGAGCGTCAGGACAGGGGCGGCAGCGGGGTGACGGTCTCCACCGGCCCCGGCGGGCCGGGCGGCCCGGGTGGGCCCTGCGGACCTTCGGGACCCTGAGGTCCGGCAGGCCCCGGGACACCGGGGGCGCCGGACGGACCGGCCGGGCCCGGGGCGCCATCGGCCCCGCTCTCCCCGTCGGCGCCGTCGCCTCCGGGGGGTCCGCTCGAACCGTCGTCGCCGTCCCTCCCGGAAGGTCCGGGGCGGCCGGGCGGGCCGGACGGGCCCGGCACAGGAATCGGGGTGGAGGTCGGCGGCGGCACCGGCGTTCCGCCGAGCTGCTCCACCTGCTGGGACAGCTCCTCGCGGTGCTGCTCGGCGTCGGACAGGCGCTGGGCCTGCTGCACGGCCGCGCCGATCAGGGCCGCCAGCACCCCGTAGAGGACGAGGAGAGCCAGGACGTACAGGATGCCGGCCGCACGTACTCGTCTCCGGGTCATCCCATCCCCCTCAGAAAGAGGGCAACCGCGATGCCCACGAAGATCGGTCCGATGAAGGAGGTGATCGCGGTGAGAAGGGCAGTCCGCGTCTGGGTCCGCTGCTCGGTGAGCTGGGCCTCCAGCCGGGCGATGCGGTCCAGATCAGCTTTCCGCTGCGCTTCGTACACCTCTTTCAAGACGTACATCGACAACCGCTGATCGAGCTGTCCGATGTCCCCGGACAGCTCTCGGTAGCCCGACTCGATCGCCCTCTTGAGCTCCCACATGGTGGGTTCGTCAGCCACCGGCCACCTCCCACCCCGACAGGGGGGTGCTCGTGGCACTCGACGGTCTCTGTGGTGTCACACCCACTCCCCCCGAAATCGGTGGTGACTCACCCAGTATGCCGCAAAGGTATCGACACACCGTTTTCGATACCTTCGGGGTATGCTCCTGGAGAGAGATGAGAGGGCACGAGAGATCGTGTCTGCTCAGGGGGGTGCGAGGGCCTTGGCTTGGGGGAGCCAAGGCCCTCACCTTTTGTCCGGCCCGGCCCGTAGCCTCAGATCATGGACATCTCCCTCTCCCCCCTCGACGTCGGCGACCTCTCCGGCGTTGCTGCTCTGCTTGTCGCGATCGTCGCTGGCGTCATCGCTGGCCTGGCCAAACGGGAAGCGCGCCGCGCCGCCGACGCGGCCGAGGACTCCGCAACGTCCTCGAAGAGGTCAGCGGACGCGGCCGAGGAGCAGACGAACCTCGCGCGCGCCCAGGACGACCGCTACGACCCGATGTGGGAACTGAGCATGCTGCCCGCAGAGGGCCTCGGCGCCATGAGGCTGGCGGTGACCAACCGAACGGGAGAGACCGCCTACGGAGCGACGGTCTCAGGCGAGGGGGTCGGCAGCAGCTCCCCTGCCGATGTTCTCGATGGCTCGCCCGTGGAGTTCGACTTCAAGCCGCCCCGGGGTCGCCTCGAAGGTTGTGAGGTGGAAGTTCGGTGGCGGCGACCGGAGTACCGCGGATCGACGGAACAGGTGTGGCTCGGGGGTCTCTCCTCATTGCTGTAGGGACAACACGAAGGCCCGCACCACACGGTGCGGGCCTTCGTTGTTTCCAGGGTCAGCGGAGGTCCCAGGGCGGCGCCCCGGCGCCCTTGACCTCCACGTAGTCGTCACCGGCCGCGAAGGACACGGGGATGGCCCGCCCCTCCCCTTCGTCGGTGCGCAGGGTGACCATGTTGCGGCGGAACACGACCGCGAGGTCCTCCTCGTCCAGGTGGAGTTGGCCGCCCCACTCCTTCAGGGGGCCGCCGGCGCTCGTGGCAAGGACGGCGTGGGCGGAGGCTGAGCCCCCGTCGTGCACGACCTCGACCGGGCCTTCGTAGCTGCTCATGTCTTCTCCTGTGTGGTCTTGCGGGGCCGGTTCGTGCGCTGGAGGCCGTAGGCCATCCCGCACGCTCCGAACAGGGACACCAGCGAGACCACGACCGCAGGGGCGATCCACCACCCACCCATGACGGCCATCCACGCGCCCAGGGCGCCGAAGATCCCCATCAGGCCTGCGCCCAGGGTGATGATGGTCGGGTCCCGGGACGGTTCGGCCGCGGGCGCCTCGTTGCTCGGCCGGTCGTCGATTTGGGCGTGGGTGACCTCGATGCCGGCGTCGTGCAGTGCGTCGACGGCCCGTCGGCGGGTGTTCTCGTCGGCGTTGGCGACCGCCAGTCGCAGGGTGCTCATGACTCCTCCTGCTGAGCCCGGGCGAGTTGGGCGCGCAGGTCGGCGACCTCGCGGGCCCACTCCACGACAGTGTGCTCCTTCAGGTGCGCCTCCAGGACACGCTCGGTGGTCGCCGCGGTTCGCCGGTGCACGTCTGCGGCCAGCTGCGCCAGGGGCACGCTTCCGAACCCCGGTACGACGGAGAGGTCCGCGGGCAGGGGCTCCTCGGTGTGCAACCAGGTGCAGGCCGAGATCGGGCAGTGCCTGACCACGGTCGGACCGGTGAGGACGCCGCCGCGCCGGAACGCCTCCACGTTGCCGGCCTCCTGCGCCTCGCGTCTGCCGGCCTTCGGGGCGCAAGCGTTCACTGCTGGACCCAGGCGTCGACCTTGCCGTACTCGCGCAGGTCGTCGATCAGATCCGCAGCGCCCTCGACTCCGGCTGCGGCCTGGCCCTCCAGGAAGGGGATCAGGTCCTTGTCGAGGGTGAGTATCGAGCCGACGACGCCGTCCGGCGCGATGCGCTGGATGAGGGTGTGGAGGAGTTGCTGCGGGATGGTGACCCGAACGCTCCGAGCTCCTGCTGTGTCCTCGATGTCGAGGACCCGCAGGAGGTCGCGGGCCGCAGTGATGGCCAAGTCCGCGCGGGCGTTGTCGCGGAAGCCGCCCCCCGTGTACTGCTCGGTGAGGAGTTCGACGACCTCCCAGGGATCGACCTGCGGGGCGCCCTCGGAGAGGGGGTGCCCGTAGATCTCGACGCGCTCCTGGAGGACGTTGGTCAGGGTGATCTTTTTGGCGCCCGCGGGCAGGGCCTCGGTCTCCGCTTCAGCGCGGGCGAGGGCGGGGGTCCAGATCTTGTCGGTGATGCGGACGTTGCGCTTGGGGGTGGGCCCGTCGGGGCTGGGTGTGCGAGGCATGCGGCCAGTCTCGCATGTGGGGGTACGGCTCGTCATTTTTGTCCCTCCATGTGCTGTGTCTGTCCCTACGGGGGATTGAACCTGTCCCCCCATCTGACTATACTGGGGGGACAGAAACAGTCAAGGGGAGGAACCACCATGGGGATCCAGTTCTGCGCCGCCGCCGACCGTCCGGCCGCCCCCGTGGTGGACGTGAACGCCTTCCACGGGTCGCGCCTGCTGCGCCTCCTGGGCCTGCCCGTCGAGCCGGTCGGCGACGTTCCGGCCGCCGAGCTGCGCGAGCGCGCCACGCTCGCCATCGCCATGTGCGAGGCGGGCGAGGCGCACGCCGACGGCGAGGCCGGGGCCGCCCTGGAGTCGGCCGCGCGCGGCGCGGACCCCTCGCACCTGCGCATGCGCCTCGTGGAGCTGCTCGGCGTCGCCGAGTGGGTCCGCGAGCACCGCCCCGGCGGCCCCGTCACCTGGGGCTGACCCCTCCCCCACCACACACCCCACCGGGGCGGCCCCACCGGGCCGCCCCAGGAAGGACACTCCCATGCACGACATCTCCGACCGCCTGCTGAACCGCCTGGTCGAGGCCGTCAAGGAGGCCGAGCGCACCGGCGTCTACGCCCACCTGCCCGCGAAGACCCCGGCCGCGTCCCGTGAGGCGCTCCTGCGCCGCGAGCTCGTCTACCGCAACCACGTCGAAGGGCGGTGGGAGCTGTCGCTGGAGGCCGTCGGCATGGCAGAGGAGGAGATCGAGCGCCGCGCCCACGACGCGGCCGAGGAGGCTGCCCGGCCCGCCCTCCAGGCCGCCGCCGACCGGGTGTTCCTCGCCCAGTGGGCGGGCCTGCCCGGGGAAGAGGAGTTCCGCGCGGTCGCCCCCGCGCGGGGCGTGCGCACCCACGAGGCCCGGTGTGCCGACAGGGCTCTGCGGCCGACGTGCGCCGAGCCGGGCCGGAGCCTGCGGACGAACTTCCTCCCCACCGACGCCGACATCACCTGCCCCAAGTGCCGCAAGCGACGGGCGCTACGCGCCGAGAGCCGCGCCGAGCTGGCCGCCGCCCGCGCCCGGCTCGCCGTCTGACCCCACGAACCGTCGGGGCGGCCGACCGGCCGCCCCGCAGAAAGGACACCGCCATGACCAGCACCCCCTCCTGGACCCCGCCCCGCGCCATGGTCGACCTGCTGGAAGAGGCCACCCGATTCGGCCGCAACTCCTCGGTGACCCACGCCACCGATTCCGGCGGCGCACCCTTCGTGACCGTGCGTCTGTCGTGGCAGCGCGAGCGCCAGGACTACCCGGTCGAAATCCGCGCGACGTGGCACACCCGCACCACGGGCACGTACCGACTGAAGTCCGCCATCGCCCGGTGGCCGGGGCAGGACTGGGTGGACGTGAGCCTCACCCGCGCACAGGCGCTCGTGGCCGACGGCCAGGAGCTTCAGCCCGCCCCCGAGGAGGCCCCCGACCCGGCGCAGGAGTGGGCGCGGGTGTGGGGTAACCCCTACCTGGCCGGGGACGTAGGGGGGCGACTGACGTGCGAGGAGACGGAGGTGGTCGCCGACCTCCTCGCGACCCTGGGAATGCCGGACCGGGGGTTGGCGTGGCTGGTGGAGCACGCCCAGGATGATGACGAGGGCGACAGTCACTGGGACCTGCGCCAGCAGTACCCGCTTGGGTGGATCTAACCTGTCCCCCCATTTGAGTTGCAACTGTCCCCCCATTTGTATATAGTGGGGGGACAGCAAGCGGGGGAGCCCGCCGAGACCGGGGAGACACCATGGCCGAGAAGTACGAGTTCAGCGGGCGCACCATGACCGTCCACGAGTACCGCGCCCTGGACACCCGCCGCCCCTACGCGGTCGTCGACATCGACGGCGTCCCCGTCTGGCTCACCCTGGACGCGCACGGCCTGCTCTCCACCTCCGTCCGCCACCCCGAGGGCATCAACGCCGGGGCCGACGTCCTGTGGGACCTGCGCGGCTCGGGCCTGGTCGACCTGGTCTGCCGGGGCACCTCGGCCGAGGCCGACGACACCGAGTCCTGGCTGGGCCCCGTCCCCGTCCGGCTGCGCCCGTTCACGTCCCGCGCCACCACCTGCCCGTAGCCGCCCCGCCCGCCCCCTCTCCGGGGGCGGGCCCCACCCCCACCGGGAGCACCCCATGGCCACCGCCGTCCGCGCCACCCGCGCCGCCACCAGCCCCGTCGTCGGCCACTACGTCACCGTCACGGTCACCGACACCGACTGGGACACCGGGCAGGCCAGCGGGACCCGCACCCTCTACCGCGCCTACCTCGCGGACGGCACCCCGGCGGGGTCCCCGATCAGCTGGGGGAACGGACTCGCCCCCGACACGAACGCCTACCCGACCGAGGCCAAGGCGCGCGCCGGGATCCGCCGCGCCCACCGCCACCTCACCGAGATCCGCGCCGAGCTCGACACCCTCCGCGCCGAGGCCGCCGCCCGCGCCGAGGCCGTCATCTCCGTCGCCCCGGTGGCCGACGAGTCCGGCCGCGAGGTCGGCACCGTCCGCGAGCGCCGCGACGGCCGCTACCTGGCCGCCCTGCCCGCCGCCGACGGGAGCGGCTACCTGCCCGTCCAGGTGTGCGACACCCACACCGACGCCGAGGCCGCCGTCCACGCCCACCTGAACGGGAGCTGACCATGAACCCCACGACCGCCCGCCGCCTCTCGCGCGGGCTGACCGGCGACGCGCGCGCCATCGCCCGCGCGGCCGAGCGCCTCCTGTCGCTCCGGCCGGACCGCCCCACCTCTCCGAGCCCGCACGCGCGCATGGCCGCCGCCCTGTACGCCCTACACGCCGCTCGCGCCGCCACCGAGGGCCCCGGGCCCACCTGCGAGCAGTGCCGCAAGGGCGTCGACCTCGACACCGGCCGGTGCGCCTGCCCCGGCCGGGCGTGGGGCCTGCCCGTGGTCGACGTCGTCCCTGACGCGGTCGGACTCCCCCGGTGGGAGGGCCGCCCCGAGCGGGCCCCGGCGCGGCTGGTCGCCGCCGGGTTGCGCCACGGCTACCACCTGTCCTGAACCCGCGGCCGGCGCCCGCCGACCGCCATCTGAGAGGAACTCACCATGCAGCAGCTTCCGATCCGCGTCCGCGCCAGCGTCGTGCAGGACGCCATCGACGCCCACCCGACCCCGGCGGCCGAGTGCGCGTGGGCCGAGACCCGGTTCGCCGTGGCCTCCAGGCCCTCCAGGAGGGCGGCCACCCGCGCCCCGCACCGGATGGCCCCGGGGTCGTTCAGCACGCCGCAGGGAATGCGCCACTCGGCGCTGTGCGCGGACTGCCCCTATCGGACGCCGCCGACGGTGACACCGGAGGCCATGGACGCACTGGTCGAGGCGCACGAGGCCGGATAGTCGGCCTGATCTGCCTTTGACCTGCGGGGATACCCCCACCGCCAAACTGTCCCCCCATTTATGTTGATACTGTCCCCCCACTGGGTTATAGTGGGGGGACAAGAACGGATGAGGGAGACGGACATGGCGAGCACCACCAAGAACACCGAGACCAACACCCCGCGCTGCGCCCGCTGCGCCCGCGTGCTCACCAGCACCACTTCCATCGCCCGTGGCATCGGCCCCGGCTGCGCGACCATCCTGCGCCGCGAGGCACGCGCCGAGTACCGCGCCCACCAGATCGAGTCCGCCCGCGAGCTCATCGCTGACGGCGGCATCGCCCACCTGCGCAGCGCGGTCTACCTCACCGTCTCCACCGACGGCACCCGCGTCCACCGCACCACCACCACCCACTGCACCTGCGACGCCGGTATCCGCAACGGCCGCTGCTACCACTCCGCAGCGGTCCGCATCATCACCGCCCTGTCCCTGGCCCCCCCCCCCCCCCCCCCCCCCACCCCCCCCCCCCCCCAC
>Ga0233365_1000052_pt1 | contig 76242 bp, 64 predicted proteins | sample ElkDunMinimDraft_27_FD_191535 | JGI IMG/M metagenome (GOLD analysis project Ga0233365, IMG submission 191535) | Fecal eukaryotic communites from dung pellets of Tule Elk in California, USA - Elk Dung C36 | ecosystem: Host-associated > Mammals > Digestive system > Large intestine > Fecal | place...
ACCTTCCGGCGCAATATTGAAGGGTTCACGGAACGGAAACTGGCCATGTGCACGGTACATCGGCAAGAAGGCACCGTATTGGAACCAACGGGCATTCATTTCACGCCACTCCTCCCGATCGGAAGCATTGGGTTGATGAAAACGTTTCTCAACGAGAAATCCTCCGGCATCCATGGTCCAGTATGGTACGCCTGACATGGAGAAGTTGATGCCTGCCGAAATTTGATCCTTATAATCGTGCCAGCGGGAGGAGATATCACCGCTCCAGGTTGCTGCAGCATAGCGCTGTTGTCCGGTAAAGGAAGAGCGGGTAAGGATAAACACCCGGTTGTTGGGGTCGCTTTCGCGCTGACCTTCGTAAATACCACGAGCATTTTCAAGTGGGAATGCGTTGTAATAACGAACTGATGAACCAATAGATGGCTGCATAACAGCCTTGCGCTCTTCCATATTGATGTTCGAGTGCATATCGGGCTCGCTGGCATCCATCCACCAGGCATCGACGCCTATCTTATAAAGCTTTTCATTCATAAGATCCCAAAAACCTCTGCGTGCTTCTGCATTGAAGGGGTCGTAGAAGGTTGAGGTGTAGCCCTTTCCTATCCAATCTTTCCGGGCATCGGCGATATTGCGCATATAGAGCCATCCTTTTTCGCGGAAGCTTTCATAAACCGACGACTCTTCATTGACCTTCGGCCAAACAGAGATCATCAGACGGAAGTTTTGTTGATGCAATTTACTGATCATTCCCTTCGCATCGGGGAAGCGTGCTTTGTCAAAGTCATGACTGCCCCAGTCGTGCTCCGCCCAGTACGACCAGTCCTGCACCATGTTATCGATGGGGATCTGCCTTTTGCGAAATTCAGCGGCCACGTCGAGCAATTCGGCTTGCGTTTTATACCGTTCCCGACTTTGCCAGTAGCCAAAAGACCAGCGCGGCATGATGGGTGCCCGGCCGGTAAGATGCCTATATCCACTGATAATTTTATCCATATTCTCGCCGGCAATCAGATAGTAATCGACGGCATCACCGGCTTCGGAGTCGAACGAAAAAAGATTCTGTTCGTGTTCAGGAACGGGCATTTGTGTTTTCACCGAGAGGTACGACTGGGTGCCGTCGGGAAGCCATTCCACCTTCAATTGGTATTTCGTGCCTGGCTGCATTTTCAGGTCGAGTTCAAAACTTCCGGCGTTCCACGACTCGCGCCAACGATCTTCGCGAAGCTCGCCATCGACCCACACTTTCAGATAACCTGCGTATTTGATGTGCAGTCGGTGAAGGCCAGCATAGGGCGATTCCAAAGCTCCTTCGTAAAGGATATGGGCGTTTACCAGGTCGATGCTATCGGGCAGTTTGGGAAGATCGCTCAGGTAGGAGTAGTCGATTTCGGACTCCGGCCGGGAAAGAAGGATTTCATCCTGCGCATCCTTCATGGCGTAATTGGCGGTTAGCCAACCCGCCTGTCCATCTGCAGAATACAGGCGGAGTGCAGAGAGCGGCTGGAGCGGCCGCACGTCGCCTGCCCGTGTAATGGAGTAGTTATTCCACAAAATACCGTACTGGTTGGTAGATATAAGAAAAGGAACGGCTACGTCGGTATTGTATTGTAGAAGGGTGACCTGCCGGCCGCGATAATTCATGATTCCATTCTGGTGCTGACCCAATCCGTATACGGCCTCAGTGGGACTGAGTTTGAAACCCTGCTGAACGGCATAGAAGGCATCGCCATCGTATGCAGCCGATTGGAAGGTGCCGGTATGGCGTCGCGCTTCCTCAACCAGGGCCTTCCCTGCCTTATCCAGAAAGGAGATAGCACCGGTCTGTCGCGATATTTTAGCGGTAAGAGCGGAAGTTTTCAAGAGCAGGTTGTGACCTGACTCCTCCACAGTCCAGTCGCCCGGCTGTATCCGTAAACTGTCGACGATGATCAGATTTTCGGTGGGTTTGATATCGAACCCGATGGGCTGCGAGCGGACGTGAATAATATGCGGCGAGATGGGCTCCAACCGAATTTGCTGCCTGACGCTGAAGAGCGGATCGGCAAACTTGAGGGTTAATCCTGTCTTATCTTTTTGATAGCTGCCTTGTTGGGCCGTCAAGGGCATCCAAAGCCCGAGGATCAGGGATAGCGTAGCTATCCATCGTTTTGAAATCATGTGTTTTCGTAGGTCGGTAAAAAATTGGTTTGATAGAAAATCAAACTTAGTTAAAATCGTGCTTATATGCAATACGGGAAACAAAGGGCTAGCCTTGCTGTTAATTAGTCATTATCGGAAATCAAAAAATTAGAACAATGAGAGAATTAGAGAACAGAAAAGTAGCGATTTTAACGGAAAATGGATTTGAAGAGTCGGAATTAACCAGTCCGAAGAAAGCGCTGGAAGAGGCCGGGGCGCAGGTATTCATTCTGTCTCCTCAGCAAGACAGCGTGAAAGCCTGGGATAAGGATAACTGGGGTATTGAATTGAAGGTCGATACTGAAATTAGTAACGCTTCTCCCGACGATTATGATGCTTTGTTGCTTCCTGGAGGGGTGATGAATCCGGACTCTCTTCGTGGAAATGAAAAAGCTGTGGCTTTCGCCAAGGCATTTCTGGATGCTAAAAAGCCGGTTGCGGCCATTTGCCATGGTCCGCAGACTCTGATTGAAACGGGTCTGCTGAAAGGCAGGGAAATGACTTCCTACTCATCGATTAAAACCGATCTGATCAATGCAGGGGTGAATTGGGTTGACCAGGAGGTGGTGGTGGATCAGGGGTTGGTGACGAGTCGCTCGCCGGAAGATCTGCCCGCCTTTAACAGTAAAATGATTGAAGAATTTGCTGAAGGAGTTCATTAATCGTGTAAGCGGATGAACGTCCTGATTGTATTGGGTCACCCGAGAACGGACAGCTTCTCGGGTGCACTTGCTCATGCCTATCTGACCGGCGCCTTGAAGGCGGGCTGCTCAGTGAAGCAGCTGAATGTAGCTGAAATGGAATTCGATCCGGATGTTTTCACAGTTTCCCCGAGGCACCAATATTTCGAGAAAGATGTGGTAAAAGCTCAGGAACTCATCTCTTGGGCCAACCATTTGGTTTTTGTGTATCCTACCTGGTGGGGGACGATGCCGGCCAGGCTCAAGGGATTTTTCGACCGGGTGTTTACGCCCGGATTTGCTTTTGAAGAAATTCATCATAGCGACAACTGGGTGAAGTTACTGCCCGGTAAAACCGCGCAATTGGTAACTACGATGAACACACCGCTCTGGGTTTATCACTGGATTCAAAAAAGCCCTGGCCATCGCATTATGGCGACCTCAACTTTGGGGTATTGCGGTATAAAACCGGTAAAGATCCTTGCATTCAGTCCTGTAAACGATGCCTCGCCTGCCAGGCGCGAGCAATGGCTGACAAAAACCAGAAAAACCGGACTTGCTTTAAAAGACGGCTTTTTGTCACCCGCAGAGCGTATTTGGGAGAAGACTAAATCGTGGTTAAAGGCCATACGGCTGCAGTTTTACCCTATGACCTGGATTGCCTATGCTGCAGGAGCCTATGGGGCTGACCGGATGGGCTATGGTTTTGACGCCGGAATGTTCTGGCTAGGATACGCATGGCTTTTCGTTGTAGAAGTGGCCACGGTACTTTCAAATGAGGTGCAGGATGAGGAAAGCGACCGGCAAAACAAATATTACGGTCCTTTTACGGGAGGTTCGCGGGTGTTGGTGGAAAAAGAGCTGACACATAAAGAACTGAAATCAGGAATCAATCTCTGCCTTCTTTTATCTCTTATATTAGGTGCGAGCCTTCTCTGGCAATTGAACACGCCCCTGATAGGCACACTCATGGTGATGCTTGGCTTGTTCGTGCTAGCCCTGGGGTATACAAATCCTCCTCTGAAGCTATCCTACAGGGGACTTGGGGAACTGGACGTTGGCCTCACGCATAGTTTGGGCGCCATCTTATGCGGCTATATTTTTCAGAATGGATATCCCGGCGACCCTTTCCCCTGGTTACTTAGTCTGCCGCTCTTCCTTTCGATCCTTCCTTCCATTTTGCTGGCCGGTTTTCCGGATTATAGCGCCGACTTGTCGGCTGGAAAAGGAACTATACCGGTTAGACTTGGAAAAAAGAAAGCAGCTGTGTTGGCTATGGGGCTGACCGGCTTATCGGCCTTTAGTGCACTGTTATGGTATTATTTCGATGTGGCTCCGGGAGCGTATGGACCTGCGGTATGGGGAATCGCGGTTCACGGAGGCCTGCTGATCGGCATGTTGTATGGGTATATTCGTGAGAAGGCTGATATAAATCATATCAACTTACTGATGGTGACATCACTCACCTACATCATCTGGTTTGGGATGATTCCCCTGCTCCGACTTTCCTAAGTCGCAGCAGGGAATATTTTTTAGTCGCGGCCGTTATAAACGATGTTTAGTCCGACTTGGTCGCAGGAGATATTGATTCCAGGACAATACTTTTTAAGCAAGCGGCTCACCACTCTGCGCTTTTCAGGACCAAAAATCTTTCTGGCCATCAAATCATCCATTTCGATGGTCTTGTTGATATTAACTTTCGCTAATTCTTTCTGACCAACTCCATAAATTGTTACTTGTGCCATATTCGTCTTTTTTTTGTAAAGGTAAGACGAACAATTTTCCACCTTTCAGGTATTAGTACTGAATTGAATTACAGGCAGTACCTAAAATCATGGCCGTATATTAACTGGTTTCCAATGCGTATTGAAGATCGGCTATTAAATCTTCGCTATTTTCAAGTCCGACTGACACGCGAAGCAGGTTCCGGGGCGTGAGTGTATCCGGTCCCTCTATAGAGGCACGGTGCTCAATGAGGCTTTCGACACCGCCGAGGCTGGTGGCCTGCGTAAAAATACGGGTGCTGTTGGCGAGTTTTCGCGCCCTGGGCTCGTCACCCTCTACTTGAAATGACAACATGCCACCATAACCTGGGTAGTAAATGGCTTCCACCAGCGGATGCGATTCAAGAAATGCGACCAGGCGGCGGGCATTTTCGTCGTGACCACGCATACGATATGGCAGCGTTTTAATTCCGCGCACGGTCAGATAGCAGTCGAAAGGCGACAATACTGCACCCGATAATTCCTGGACCTGGCGAATGTGTTGCCAAAAAGCATCCTTTTCACGGGTGATGAGCGCGCCGCCAAGCGCATCGCTATGGCCGCCCAGATATTTGGTCGTAGAGTGCATCACCAGGTCGGCACCAAGCAAAAGCGGATTCTGAAATACGGGGGTGGCAAAGGTATTGTCGCAGCATACCCGTATGCCAGCCTCCTTGGCCATCCGGCAGACCGCTTCAATGTCGGTGATTTTAAGTAAAGGATTGGAGGGGCTTTCCAGCCAGATAAGTTTCGTTTCGCTTCGAATAGCCCCCCGAACTGCCTCCAGATCGGACATATCGACGAAATCAACTCTCAGCACGCCCTGGTAGACGACCTTCAGCAGATTTCGTAAGCCATGATACATATCGTTGGGTGCCAACACATGACTTCCCGGCTCCAGTGCCTGAAAGACAGCACCGCCCGCAGCATTGCCTGAGGAAAAAGCACTGGCATCGGCACCCTGTTCGAGTTTAGCCAGTACGTTTTCGAGCGAAGTTCGGTTGGGATTGGCAATGCGCGTATACATATAACCACTGGGATAACCACCATCTTCGCCCCGCTCGAATGTGGTGGAAAGGGTAATGGGCTGAATGGCTGCGCGACTGGAGGGATCAACCTGATTCCCGGCATGGATGGCGATGGTTTCGATTTTCATGCGTTAAAATTACAAAAAGCCCGACATAAAAAAAGTTTTACCCTTACGGATAAAACTTTTTGGACCATCTGATTTTTCGTCCGTTGAAATATCGCCTTGATGAACGTACCTCTTAGGAAGGTCGACGCACCATAAAATGTGGGTTCGCCCGGAACCAGTCGCATAACTCACGGGTAACTACTTTGTCCATATCGACTCCCATGGCTTTGGTAACACCTTCTCCATAAGCCGGATCGGCGATATAGCAATGCTGTGCATGACGAATTTTTACATATTCCTCGGCTCCGTCGATGGCTCTTGCAGTATTGTTGAACAGTGCCTGCTGCTGCTCTGCATTCATCAAACGGAACAGGTTTCCGGGCTGGGTATAGTGATCGCCATCGTCCTGATAATGATCGTAATGGTCGGCCGGTCCTTCGAGGGGAAGTGCCGGTTCTTTTACTTCCGGACTGGCGTTCCATGCTTGTGAATGGTTCGGCTGATAGGAAACCTTCGAGCCCTGGTTTCCATCAACCCGCATAGCGCCATCGCGGTGGAAAGAGTTGACGGGACAACGTGCCTGGTTAACGGGAATAGAACTGTGATTTACGCCCAGACGGTAACGCTGTGCATCGCCGTAGGAGAACAAGCGTCCCTGCAGCATTTTATCAGGCGAGAAACCAATACCTTCCACAATATTGGCCGGATTGAAGGCCGCCTGCTCCACCTCTGCGAAGTAGTTGTCAGGATTGCGGTTCAATTCGAAATAACCGACATCGATAAGGGGGTACTCCCCTTTCGGCCAAACCTTGGTCAGATCGAATGGGTTGTGGTAATGATTTCTGGCCTGCTCTTCGGTCATAACCTGAATTTTCATTTCCCAGCGTGGAAAATCGCCTTTTTCTATACTGTAGAAGAGGTCTCGCTGTGTACTTTCGCGGTCGTACGCAACCGTCTTTGCCGCTTCTTCATCGCTCATATTTTGGATCCCCTGTTGACTTACAAAGTGGAATTTGACCCAGGTACGCTCGTTGGCTGCATTGTACATGCTGAACGTGTGGCTGCCGAATCCGTGCATATGGCGCATAGTACGAGGGATGCCACGCTCGCTCATCACGATAGTAATCTGGTGCAGCGCTTCGGGCAGGGAAGTCCAGAAATCCCAGTTATTCTGCGCGCTCCGAAGGTTGGTACGAGGATCGCGCTTAATGGCATGGTTGAGGTCTGGAAAACGAAGCGGATCTTTGAAAAAGAACACCGGAGTATTATTACCGACCAGATCCCAGTTACCGGCATCCGTATAAAATTTTAAGGCAAAGCCGCGGATATCGCGCTCGGCATCGGCAGCACCGCGCTCGCCGGCAACGGTAGAAAAACGCGCAAAAAGGTCGGTTTGCTTCCCTATTTCTGAAAAGATACTGGCTTTGCTATAACGCGTAATATCGTTCGTAACGGTAAAGGTTCCGTAAGCACCCGAGCCTTTGGCGTGCATTCTTCTTTCGGGGATGACTTCCCTGTCGAAGTGAGCAAGCTTCTCGATCAGCCAGACGTCCTGTAGCAGAACAGGACCTCGGGGTCCGGCAGTAAGGGAGTTAGTATTGTCGGCAATGGGTCTGCCATTTACGGAGGTAAGTTTATCGGAATTTTCCTTCATGATGTTTGTTTTTATTTTCTTAAAAAGTGAGTTTCGGTATCTGATTGGTCAAATATAGAGGTATTCAGGATCGAAAATTATCTTAAATATTGATGGGATATAGGCGTTAACTATAATGCCTTACGGCTATATCGTGGAGCTTGTCTGAACGATTTAAATTTTTGTAAATGCTGCGGAAATCGTATATTTGATCTATTGTCTACATATAAAGTAGTCATTAAGATTATTCAACTTGAATTTTAATTATCGAAGCATATGAATTTACGTTTAGGGGACACCGCTCCCAATTTCAAAGCAATAACCACCATCGGTGAAATTGATTTTTACGAATTCCTTGGTGACAGCTGGGGAGTTCTATTTTCTCATCCGGGCGATTATACACCGGTATGCACAACAGAATTGGGTCGGACTGCCCAACTGAGCGAAGAGTTTAAAAAGCGAAATGTGAAAGCAATCGCGATCAGTGTAGATGCTGTCGAAGACCACCATGGATGGGTGAAAGATATCAACGATACGCAAAACACACAGGTTGATTTTCCTTTGATTGCCGATCCGGACAGGGAGGTTTCAGATCTATATGATATGATTCACCCGAATGCGTCGAACAATATGACCGTACGTTCGGTGTTTATTATTGACCCGAATAAAAAAATCCGCCTGATGCTTACTTATCCGGCTTCTACAGGGAGAAATTTCCTTGAAATTCTGAGGGTGATAGATTCACTGCAATTAACAGATAGTCATAGCATTGCGACGCCGGCCGATTGGAACCAGGGCGACCGGGTGGTAGTAGCAAACACGATTAAAACGGAAGATGCGATCAACAAATTCCCGAAGGGAGTCGATGAGGTAAGGCCATATCTGCGCTATACTCCAGATCCGACGAAGGACTAACCTCAGAATCGGATAATATCTAAGAGCAGCTTTCGGGCTGCTTTTTTAGTTTAAGAGCATGACAAAGTTTCATTTTAAATTACACGGAGAAGATTATGGAAGCTGGTTTAGCCAGGCGAGAAATTGATTGAACCATTGTTCATTCGACGTCGGGTTATTCAAGCCAAATCCATGACCTCCTTTTTCGTAGGTCATCAAATGCACAGGAACCTTCTCCCTGATCAGCGCATCGCGAAAAGCTTCACTGTTTCGGATCGGAACTACGCTATCGTCTTCGGCGTGCACTAAAAAGGTAGGCGGGGTGTGGGAATCAACTTGCTTTTCGTTTGAGTAAGTTTCAACCAGCGCTACAGATGGAGAAGAGCCGAGCAGATTGTTTCTGGATCCTGGATGGGTGAAGGTTTCGTCCATGGTGACGACCGGATAGCCCAGCAGCATAAAATCGGGACGGAGACTTGTTTGTTTTGGATTGGGAATTAACGCATTTGTATAGTGCGTACCCAATGTGGCGGCCAGATGCCCACCGGCGGAAAAACCTGCAATGCCAATTTGATTTTCCTGTATGCCCCATTTAGCGGCATTTTCCCGGACGAATTGTATAGCGCGTTGGGCATCCTGAAGCGGACCTGTAGATTTATCTTCCATCGTGGCATCGTTTGGCAGGCGGTATTTAACCACAAAAGCTGCGATCCCTTCTTTCGCCAGCCGTTTTGCGATGTCATGGCCCTCATGATCGATAGCAAGAATGCCGTAGCCCCCTCCGGGAAAAATGATCATGGCCTTACCACTGCTCTTTTCTTCAGGGAAATAGGCGAATAATTGCGGTTCGCTTACCTGGGAAACACGGGTTATTCCATCACTACCAGCTTCTGAGATTTCTGGTTCAGCTGTCTTTTTACTCCCGGGAATGGGTCCATCGTAAAGATTAATTGTTTGTTGTCCATAAAGCGATAGCATTGAAAGAGTCATGATAATAATGGCTGAAAATTTCAATAATTTCATAATCTTATAAATTATTACCGGGGTTCGTCAATCAAATATAATGAAACCTGATCAAATAATTTAACTTTGCATACCCAACAGGGACAGACGATACATGAGATTACTTCTAAAATATCTTGGGAACTACAAGCTTCTGATTTTCATTGCCTTACTTCTTGCAGCGGTGAACCAGGTCTTTTCACTTCTCAATCCTTACATTCTGGGTAACTACATCATTGACCCTTTCGCTAACAAAGCAGCGGAGTTTCGGGAAGGCGATGCCAGCGATACGTTCTTCCGTGGTGTCGCGATGGGACTTCTAATGATTATCGGGGCTGCGATGGTTTCCAGAATTGCGAAAGCTTTTCAGGACTACGTTGTAAACGTGGTGATCCAGAAATTTGGTGCAAGTATATATACCGACGGCTTACAGCACGCAATGCGTCTGCCCTATCAGGAGTTCGAAGACCAGCGAAGCGGCGAAACGCTATCGGTTTTGCAAAAGGTCCGCGAGGACTGTTCGAAATTTATTTCGGGCTTTGTAAACGTCCTGTTCGCTACCTTGGTCGGCATTGTCTTCGTCACCATTGTCGCTTTCGAATTGAGCCCGATTCTGCCACTCGTGTATCTCGTAGGTGCCGTGGCCCTCTCCTTTTTAACGAGCTACCTAAGCCGACGGATTAAATCCATACAACGGAACATCATCAACGAAACTACCTCGCTTGCGGGGTCGACAACGGAGTCGCTCCGAAATATCGAACTGGTTAAAAGTTTGGGGCTAACCCGTCAGGAAATCGGACGTCTCAACGACACCACAATGAAGATTCTTAACCTGGAATTGCGGAAGGTAAAAAGCATTCGCGCCATAAGTTTTGTTCAGGGCACGTTCGTTAACTTTCTTCAGCAGGTGATTATGTTTGCCCTGCTTTACTTTGTATTTCATGAGCAGATTACTGTGGGACAGCTGCTGATGATGCAGATGTACTCATTCTTTATCTTCGGCCCTTTACAGGAACTTGGCAACATCATCATGTCGTACCGCGAAGCGGAGGCATCTTTGACTAACCTGGAAACGCTTTTCAATAAAAAGATCGATTACCAGCCGGCGAATCCGACGAAGATTGAATCGATTCGAAGTCTGCGCTTCGAGAATGTAGGATTTCAGCATCAGAGTGCCAACCAGCCGGCCCTGGAAAATATATCCTTCGAAGTAAAGCGGGGAGAAACGATTGCCTTTGTAGGCCCCTCAGGTTCCGGTAAAACGACCTTGGTTAAACTGTTGGTAGGACTGTATCCGCCATCGACAGGACATATTCATTACAATGGTATCAGCGAAGTAGAGGTCGATTTCGACGATCTTCGGAATCAGATTGGTTTTGTGACGCAGGATACCCAGCTTTTTTCGGGAACAATTCGGGAAAATCTACTCTTCGTTAATCCAGCCGCTACCGAAGACATGATGCTGGAGGTTCTGAATAAGGCTGCTGCCCATAGTATCTTATCGAGGGCGGAAAACGGACTGGAAACGGTGATTGGCGAAGGGGGCTTGAAACTTTCCGGTGGAGAGAGACAGCGACTTTCCATTGCCCGATCGCTTCTACGGCAGCCAGACCTGATGATATTCGATGAGGCTACTTCGGCATTGGACTCAATTACGGAGGAGCAAATCTCTAAAACGATTCGCCATATCACCGATGAAAAACAGCATATCACGGTAATGATTGCACATAGGCTCTCCACTATTTTATATGCAGACCGGATATACGTACTCGAGAAAGGCAATATTATCGAAACCGGAACGCATTTTGATTTGTTGGAACTCAAGGGCTTATACTATGCCATGTGGAGACAGCAAATCGGCGAACGGAAAGAAACGCCCGTCACACAATAGGCGACCTGCCTTTCCACTTTAATTTTATAACAATACAAACCCTATCATATTTTCACAATCAGAACATGGAACAATACATAAAAAAGGTAGTTATCGTCGGAGGCGGGTTCGCAGGAGTCAATCTTGCTAAAAAACTCGCTAACGATTCCCGTTTTCAGGTTACACTTGTTGATAAGAATAATTACCATTTTTTCCCGCCCTTACTTTATCAGGTATCGACTGCCTTTATCGAAAATTCAAATATTAGCTATCCTTTTCGTAGAATGTTCCAAAATAAGAGAAATCTGCGTTTTTTCCTGGGTTCATTGGTGCGGGTTAACCCGGACGAGCATACCATTGAAACGGATGCAGGATCTTTGAGCTACGATTACCTGGTGTTGGGGATGGGTACCGAGACCAATTATTTCGGAATGGAGAACGTGAAGAAATATTCACTTCCGATGAAGACCATTCGCGATGCGCTGAAGTTGCGGGATCACCTTCTTCTGAATATGGAGAAAGCCATCCGGGCCACCAATAAATTTGAGAAGAATAAGTACTTTAATATTGTAATATCCGGCGGAGGCCCTACGGGCGTGGAAATTGCCGGGATGCTTGCCGAGATGGTTCATTCCATCGGTGCCAAAGATTACCCGGAAATTACCGACCGTAGTGTAAACATCATTCTAGTTGACGCCGCTCCAGTCCTTTTAGGGCCGATGAGCAAAAAATCGCAGGAAGAAGCCGAGAAGGTATTGACAAAACTTGGTGTTCAGATTCGATTGAATACCCCTGTGAAGGATTACAAAGATGGAAAAGTAGTGTTGGCGAACGGCGAGACCATCCCTACGAACTCGTTGATATGGACTTCCGGTGTGATTGCATGCGAGGCTCCAGGCTTACCTGCTGAGTCAATCGGGCGTGGCCGCCGGATCCTGGTTGATGCCTATAACAAGGTAAACCATACGGAAAACATTTATGCCATCGGCGATATCTGTATGCAGGTATCCGACGATAAATTTCCGAACGGTCATCCACAACTCGCTCAGGTAGCTATTCAGCAGGGCGATTTGCTGGGCGAGAACTTTAAACGGATGGCTGAAAACAAACCTATGAAAGCCTTTACGTATAATAATAAGGGTAGTATGGCCATTATTGCAAAGTACAAGGCTGTGGTCGATCTGCCAAACGGATTCTTCAAGGGACTGCTGGCCTGGCTGGTGTGGCTGTTCATTCACCTGATTCCAATAGCCGGATTCAGGAATAAATTTACGCTGGCATTTAACTGGTTCTGGGCATTCGTCACGAACGATCCTACTTTACGCCTGATTATCCGCAAGGAAAAGAAGGAGACGGAGACGATCGAGTAATTTCACCGAGAATTTCGTAGCGTCTACCGATATTTTGATCCACCTCACCTAATTCACATTGCCCAGCGATGTGATTAGGGCTAGTTTTGGATCAAATATTAAATCTATGAAAACGCTATTTCTCCTAAATCCTAAAACATCTTCATCCCTGTTAGGCCTGTTCTGCTTCCTGTTGCTTAGCTATACACAAGCTTACGCCCAGGGTGCAGAAGGCCATATTGAAGGTCGTGTAACCGACAAATCGGGTACACCGCTTGATTATGCCACGCTTACGCTTATTTCCTTTCCCGATTCAGCGGTACTAAAAACTTTCTTTACCGGCGAGGACGGTCGGTTCGATGTACGTTATGCTAAAAAAGGTAAATTTCTTTTAAAAGCAGAGCTACTGGGATACAGCCCGGGCTATTCAGAAACCTTCGAACTCTCTGAATTGCAGAGCCAGGTAAAGCTTGGTGACCTTGCGTTGGAAACAGCGAATAAAGAGCTTCAGGCCATTGTAATTACAGCCGAGAAACCACTGATTGAGCGCAAAGCGGATATGCTGGTTGTAAACGTTGAGAATTCAACCCTGGCTGCAGGCAATAACGCGCTCGACATTTTGGAACGCTCGCCCGGTATTACGGTCGATAAAGACGACAATATCAGCCTCAACGGTAAGCAAGGTATTTTAGTGACCATCGATGGTAAGCAGACGCACCTGTCGTCAACACAATTGGCGAATCTGTTGCGATCGACCGACGGCAACACCATTCAGTCCGTTGAGATTATTAACAATCCTTCATCCAAATACGATGCTGCCGGCGGTTCGGGTATTATCAATATCAAAATGAAAAAGAACCGTATGGCTGGCACGAGCGGCTCAGTTACCCTGGGGGGCGGATACGGAAATGGTCACAAAGCCAATGGATCACTGAATTTAAATCACAAAGCGAATAAGCTCAATGTGTTCGGAACCTACTCGTATATGGACAATGAGCGAACCGATCAGTTGAATATATTCCGCTTGGTGGGTGCAAATACATCGTTCACCAGTTTTACTCAGGACAACGTGATGAATGCGCAGCGAGCGAGCCATTCCATGAGGGCCGGAGTGGACTACCAAACGTCTGCGAAGAACACCGTATCGTTCCAGGTGAGTGGCTTGCTGAATAATTCGAACGATTCAAACCTAAGCGATGTAAACATCGGTTCATTTGGATCGGCACTCGACTCTACACTTGCTGCAAACTCCCTTTTTGATGAAGACTTCAAGAGCTATTCCGTTGCCGTGAATAATACATACCTGATCGATACCATCGGAACTAAAATTAGTGCAGATATTGATTTCTCATCGTTCTTTGAAAAAGGTGGCGCCAATTACGAGAACCGCTTCTTCAACGTGGATGGCAGCGCCATGCGAAATCCCCTGTTCCTGAAAAGCGATATGCCGTCGACCATTCATATCCAGTCGTACAAAACGGATCTTACCCGTCCGTTTAGCGACAAGTCGGGTATGGAAGCAGGATTGAAGTATGCCAACGTCAAAACAGACAACGATTTAAAATTTTCGGAGATGATAGATGGTCAGTGGACTAACGTGGCCGATCGGACGAATCACTTCGTATATACGGAACAGGTTGCCGCAGCCTATGTTAACTATCACACAAAGTTCAACAAGTTCGGTGTACAGGCCGGCCTCCGATCAGAATATACCGTATCAAACGGTAACTCAATAACGCTCGATAACGAAGTTAAACGCGATTATATCGACTTCTTCCCAAATGTTTCTGTTAGCTACGATGCCTCAGAGAACCACCAGTACAGCGTGAGTTACTCAAAGCGGGTAAATCGTCCTCGGTATAACAACCTGAATCCTTTTTCATATTTCCTTGACAAGTATACTTATCAGCAGGGAAACCCCTATTTGCAGCCGGAATATACGCATGCCATTGGCCTTAATTACACGCTTATGAAACGCTTCAATTTTGCGGCAGGCTATGAAATCACGAAGGATGCGGTTGTAGAAATGATGAAGCAAAACGATGTAGAGAAGAGCACTCTGGTAACGAACGAAAACATTGCTGAACAGGAACAATGGTTTCTAAATGTCAACGCTCCGGTGACCTTCACATCTTTTTGGAAGTCGAATACCAATGTAACCGGATTTTACCTGGGCTTTAAAGCCGACCGTCCGGAGGCTAATATAAATTACGGTCAATATGCACTCCAGCTGAACAGCAATCACAGCTTTACGATTCTTCCGACCCTGAGTGCGGAAGCAACGCTGAACTACCAGTCGGGTCTACGGTATAGTATTTATAAGATTGGGTCTGCCTGGAGCACGGACCTGGGTATTAGCAAGTCCCTAAAAGACAAACGCGCGAATGTGAAACTATCCGTTTCCGATATCTTCAACACCCGGACGCAGCATGTGAGTACGCAATACTCAAACCTGAATGCCACTATCGACCAGAAACGGGAGACCCGCGTATTCCGTCTATCGTTCAGCTACAACTTTGGAAACACCAAACTAAGCGGACCAAGACAGGCAACCAAGAGCGAAGAACAGAAACGTGTGGGCGATAATTAAGTCTATATTCGCCTCCCACCCAACATTAAGTGAGCTGGTTGACCAGAAACTGCAAGTCATCCTGATGATGCCAGCTACTTACAACCATCCGGTTGAGCAAAGGATCCGTTTCTCGCGGATAAGGAAAAGAGGAAATAATGATTCCTTTTGCAAGTAACCGTCTATATAGATCGGGGTTTTCAGCAAGATACGCTGGGAACCCTTTTGTATATTGGATACTTTGAGGAAGATTCGCTTCCATGAATTCGATATTTCTCATCAGTTTTGTCCACTGGCGGTCGTAAATACGCTGACCTTCCACGAAAGCGTAGAGGCCTGCTGGGGCGGCTGGAGATGCCCCTCTGAAAATGGGCGACTGCCGAAATATATCGATCAGTTCCTGATCTGCCAGGATCAGCCCCCCGTCTACCCCCAAACCTTTAGCCATGGAGCCAACGACAACGGGCCGAATGCGCATATTGACGGGTAACGAGCTGTAGACACCCCTCCCTTCATCCCCTACCACGCCTAAACCATGCGAGTCATCTACTAGAAGTATGATCTCTTTATCTGCTGCTACATCTGCAAATGCCGAAAAGTCGTATAATTCGGGCTGCAGGGTATTGATAGCATCACTTACAATTACGAAACAGCGCTCCTTGCTCTGCTCAATCTCTTGCAAGGTGCTCCTTATCCAATTGCCGAAAGTTCCTGAACTCTCCGGCTTATCGGAAAGCCATAGGGCAGGATGGCTGCCGGGAGCGTACATCAATCTACCGAAGACAGACAATTCGCGAAGGACGAGCTGAGCAGCCAGATAGCCGCTTGAAACGCTCAGGGCAGATGCGCTGCCGAAGCGACGTGCTGCTTCCTTTTCAGCAATATCGTAAATATCCAACTGCACATTGTTGCTCCGCGACGTGCCCGTGTTGATTCCATATTGGTCGATTCCTTCCAAAAACAAATCCTTGAATTCCTCGTCCTGAGCGAGGCCAAGATAAGAGGTTCCTCCAAAATACAAATATTGCTGATCGGCTGTGCGAATCAATCGTGACGGTGCACTGTGAAGCTGGTTGAAAAGGGTCATGGGATAAATTTAAATGGCACCGCTTCGGGGGCCTCACCTGAATCAAAGATATGCATTGGCATAAAAAAAAGAGCTCCCGGACGGAAACTCTTTCTAATCATAATTAGGTTAGGGATATCTATTTAAGAAAAGGTAACATTGTATCTGCCACCAGCTTATTTCCTGTTTCATTCAGGTGAACGCCATCGGTCGTCAGAATGTCCTTTTCCTGATTGTTCTTATTATTCTTTTTGATGTAATCGGTGAAAACGGTGCGCAAATCGCAGAGTGCAAGGTCATTGCTTTTGGCAAGTTCACGAATTGCTCCAGCGTATTTATCCAAGTCGGAATCCATCGGATTTTGTCCGTTCAGCTTCTCGCCGATTACCGTAGGTGTGCATAAAACAATCTGACTTCCTTGTTTCCTGACTTTGTTAATAATTGCCTGATAGAAGTTGATGAATTTATCGTAATCAGTGCCGGTACCCGATGATTGTTTATGCCATACATCATTGATACCAACGTAGATGACAACAAGATTGGGTTTCTTAGCCAGCACATCCTCTTCCATTCGCAGATAGAGATCATATACTTTATTGCCTCCGATACCCGCGCCTATCAGCTCATAGCCCGGCGATGTAAGCGACTTACCCAACTGTGTAATATAGCCTGTTTCATTTACCCCCGCCTGTGTAATCGAATCGCCAAAAAAAACAATTCGTTTCGTGCGGCTGGTAGAGGAGCTAAACACGGTAATCAGTAAACATAAGATCAATGGAATGTAAAGTTTCTTACCCATACGCAATATTTGAAAAATAAATATAGGATAAATATTTTATTACAAAAGAATATATAAAACAAAAAAAGTCCGGACAAATGCCCGGACTTCCCTTATTCTAACACAAAGGCCTTATTCGCCCAGGTGAGAATGTAATACATTATCGTAGATGCTTTTTGCGTGTGCAGTAGTATCGAACATTTCATCGTCGATAACATTTCCTGATGCAGTCACCACACCAAGATACGAGAACTCGGTTTCAGAGGTAGCCATCAGTTCAACAAAGGCCTCCCGGTTCTCAGGTTTAACCGACACGACTACCCGCCCCTGAGCTTCTCCAAATAAGAAAGCGTCCTTACGGATCTCGCTGTCAGTTTCAATAGCAAAGCCTAAACCGTTAGGCATGGCCGATTCGAGTAGTGTAATATATAGTCCACCATCGGCAACGTCGTGAGCGGAAACGATGAGTTTGTTCTTGATCAGCGCTTTTAAAGTCTGGTGCATCGCATACTCTTTTTCCAGATCAAAGTGCGGCGCAGGCGATGCGGAGATTTTATGGAACGATGCCAGATATTCTGATGAGGCGATATCATTTACCGATTCACCGATCAGGTAAATCAGATCATCCGTTGCTTTAAAATCAAGGGTCATCATATCATCGGCATTGGCAAGCACGCCAAGCATCCCGATGGTTGGGGTTGGGAATACCGGACCTTCGTCGGACGACTGATTATAAAAACTAACATTACCACCGGTTACTGGTGTTTCAAACTTCAGGCAAGCCTCACCCATTCCCTTGATGGCATTAACGAATTGCCAGTATACCTCCGGATTGTAGGGGTTACCAAAGTTCAGGCAGTTGGTGATCGCAGATGGCTCGGCACCCGCACAAACCAGATTCCTGGCCGCTTCGGCCACCGCAATTGCAGTACCTACATGCGGATCGGCATAAACGTAACGTGAGTTACAGTCAACCGTTAATGCAATGGCCTTATCCGTTCCTTTTACGGCAACGACCGCAGCATCGCTGGGACGATTGGTGGTCAACGTAGCCGTACCTACCATGGAGTCGTACTGGTCAGACACCCAACGTTTAGATGCAATATTAGGATGTGAAATCAGGTGCTGAGCAACTTCTCTCAAATCCTCTGGCATTTTGACATCGTCAATGCTGAATTTTTTAAATTCAGCGAAATAGGCAGGTTCTTTGTATTCGCGGTGATATACCGGAGCGCCTCCGCCCAGAACCAGATCATCAGCAGGCACGTCGGCTACCAGTTTTCCATCAGCATAATATTCCAGACGCTCAGTATCGGTAACTTCACCGATAATAGCACAGTTCAAATCCCATTTATCAAAAACAGCCTCTACCAATGCTTCCTTTCCTTTTTCTACAACAATAAGCATGCGCTCCTGCGATTCCGAGAGAAGAATTTCAAATGGCTTCATGTTCTCCTGGCGTACCGGAACCTTATCAAGGTTTATACGCATACCATGCTTGCCTTTGGCAGACATCTCTGAGTTCGAGCAGATAATACCTGCCGCACCCATATCCTGCATTCCGATGACGGCACCAGTCTTAATCACTTCAAGGGTTGCTTCCAATAACAGCTTTTCCTGGAAGGGGTCGCCTACCTGAACAGCGGGAAGGTCATTTACCGAATCTTCACTAATGTCTTTAGAAGCAAAAGCAGCACCGTGAATACCGTCTTTACCTGTTGCCGAACCGACAATGTAAACCGGGTTACCCACGCCATAGGAAGTTGCCGATACGGTCTCTCCTGCCTTTACTATTCCGGCAGACATGGCATTCACCAATGGGTTGATCTGATAGCACTCATCAAAGAATACCTCTCCACCAACGGTTGGAATGCCAAATGCATTTCCGTAATCACCAATCCCTTTCACAACGCCTTTCACAAGCCATTTGGTTCGTTCGTTTTGAATATCACCGAAACGAAGTGAATTTAACTGAGCAATGGGCCGGGCACCCATGGTGAAGATATCCCGGTTAATTCCGCCCACTCCGGTAGCAGCTCCCTGATAAGGTTCAAGGGCAGAGGGGTGATTATGTGACTCGATTTTGAAACAGCAGCCTAGTCCGTCGCCTATATCAACCAATCCGGCGTTCTCCTCTCCGGCTTCAGCCATTAAATGAGGACCTTTATTAGGAAGGGTTTTTAACCAAACAATGGAATTCTTGTATGAGCAGTGTTCACTCCACATCACAGAGAATATAGACAATTCTGTAAAATTCGGAGTGCGGCCTAAAATTTCCTTGATGCGGTCAAATTCTTCGGGGGTTAAACCCAATTCTTTAGCGGTTTCTAAAGTGCTTAAATCTTGATTTTCCAATGTCTTGAATTAACGTAATTAATAGGTATGCAAAAATAAGATATAATAACGGGTTTGCCAATTTTTAACCTATCTTCTTGTTTTCGGTGTTTTTGCCGTTCTATGCAAAGATTTTTGCAGCTAACGTATTAATAAAATCTACTTTTCAGCACTTTTTGTGAAAATAAAATTGAATTTTATGATTTTTTTTGCTGATTTTTGAAATACATTAGTTTCAATATTTAATATACCAACCAAAATCACTGATCGAAATGAATAATCTAAGGTTTGATGCAGTAGAGTCCGTTCTGAAGAAGAATCATAAACCCTCTGTTGCCCCTGAAGGGAAACCATCATCGTTTTACGGCAAGAACGTTTTCGGAATTAAGAAAATGAAAGACTACCTTCCGAAAAATGCTTATGAAAAACTATTATCCATCCTGGAGAATGGCGAGGTCATTGACCGGGAGCTGGCCGAACATATTTCACAAGCAATTAAAAGCTGGGCAATATCAAACGGTGCAACACATTATTCACACTGGTTTCAACCATTAACAGGCAGTACGGCCGAAAAGCACGATGCCTTTTTTGAACCCGACAGTGAGGGACTAGCTATTGAAAAATTTACTGCAGACGCCCTGATTCAACAAGAACCAGACGCTTCCAGTTTCCCTAACGGTGGAATTCGAAACACCTTTGAAGCCCGGGGCTACACCGGCTGGGATCCTTCCTCACCTGCATTTCTTTTTGAAACAGCCGCCGGAAAAACACTTTGCATACCAACCGTTTTTGTATCCTACACAGGAGAAGCGCTTGACTACAAAGCTCCCTTGCTCAAAAGTATCCACGCACTCGACAGAGCGGCAGTAGACGTTTGTCAGTACTTTAGCAAAAGTATCACCCGAATTTCCGCGTCCCTGGGTATCGAACAAGAATATTTTCTGGTAGACCGTGCTCTTTATAATGCAAGGCCGGATCTATTACTTACCGGAAGAACCCTTTTCGGACACATGTCAGCCAAGGGGCAACAACTGGATGATCATTACTTCGGATCCATTCCTGAGCGTGTCATGGCCTTTATGGTTGAGGTTGAAAATGAAGCCTTGAAACTGGGTATTCCTTTGAAAACCCGTCATAACGAAGTAGCGCCATCGCAATTCGAATGCGCCCCGATGTATGAGGAACTGAATTTAGCCATCGATCATAACCAGCTTTTGCTTAACCTGATGGAACAAATTGCAGTGCGCCACAACTTTAAAGTTCTGATACACGAAAAACCTTATGCCGATATTAACGGTTCAGGAAAGCACAATAACTGGTCGCTGATTACCAACACCGGCGTCAATCTATTGTCTCCGGGTAAAACCCCGAAGACCAACCTGATGTTTCTTACCTTCTTTATCAATACCATCAAAGCGGTTCACGACCACGCCGACTTGCTAAGAGCTTCGATCGCTTCTGCGAGCAACGATCACCGTCTGGGAGCGAATGAGGCACCGCCAGCCATTATCTCTATCTTTCTGGGAAGTCAGCTAAACGATGTACTGGATGAAATCGAAACTCCCCGTATTGCGAAAATCGTTAAGTCGGAAAGCTTGCTTTGGCACGGTATTCCGAAAATTCCGGAACTAAACCTTGACAATACCGACCGAAACCGTACATCGCCTTTCGCCTTCACGGGCAATAAGTTTGAGTTCCGCGCGGTAGGATCCTCTGCTAACAGCGCAAGCTCGATGACCGTTTTGAACGCGATTGTAGCCGATCAGCTTGTACAGTTCAAGGCAGAGGTCGATAAAATCATTGCAAAAGGAACCAAAAAGGATCTTGCCATCCTCAATGTGTTAAGAAAGTACCTGAAACAGTCGCGCGCCATCCGCTTCGAAGGAAACGGCTACAGTAAGGAATGGGAAACCGAAGCAGAAGCACGCGGTTTATCGAATATCAAAACCACGCCAAAGGCACTTGACGTTTATACCGACGAAAAAACGCTGAAGCTTTTTGAATCCTTAGGCATATTGAACCGTCGTGAGTCACATGCTCGCCATGAAATCTTGCTTGAAAGCTATTACAAAAAAATTCAGATCGAAGCGAGGGTTATCGGTGAGATCGTGAACAGCATGATCGCACCAGCCTCCATTACCTACCTGAACGAGTTGGTAGAAAATGTGAAAGGATTGAAAGAACTTGGTTTACCGAAAGAATCGTACAGTTCGCAAATGAACCTGGTTGAGCGGGTATCTACGCTCATAAACCGTATTCTGGAGGAAACTGAAGCCATGCGTCAGAATAGAAAGAAAGCGAACCTGATTGAAGATGTACGCGACAAGGCTGTTGCCTACGACGAAACGGTGAAGGTTCATTTCGACCAGATCCGCTACTACATCAATAAGCTCGAGCAGATCGTCGACGACAGCAAGTGGCCGGTTCCAAAGCTGCGCGAACTTCTATTCATTAACTAAACATTAAGCGATTATACCCTTTTAAGGACCGGCCCGCCGGTCCTTTTTCTTTTTTACTCTTTCTCATTTCTTATCCTTATTTTTGCAGAGATGTCTGATTTAAAATACAACCAACGCGGAGTTTCTGCAGGAAAAGAAGATGTGCATAATGCCATCAAAAACATTGATAAAGGACTATTCCCTCAAGCCTTTTGTAAAATTATCCCGGATATCATCGGCAACGATGAAACATATTGTAATATCATGCACGCCGACGGTGCCGGCACTAAATCTTCCCTGGCCTATATGTACTGGAAAGAGACCGGCGACAGAAGCGTATGGAAGGGAATTGCTCAGGATGCCATTATCATGAACCTGGACGATCTTCTTTGCGTGGGTGCTACCGAAAACATTTTACTTTCATCCACCATCGGTAGAAACAAAAACAACATCCCTGGTGAAGTTATCACCGAAATCATCCAGGGAACGGAAGAAATTCTTGCAGAGCTTCGGGAACTGGGAATAGGAATTTATTCTACCGGCGGTGAAACCGCTGATGTGGGCGACCTGGTGCGCACCATCATCGTTGACTCTACCGTCACCTGCCGTATGAAACGCGATGAAGTCATCTCCAATCACCGAATTCAGGACGGCGACGTTGTTGTTGGCTTAGCCTCTTACGGTCAGGCAAGCTATGAGAAAGAATACAATGGCGGTATGGGTTCTAACGGACTCACCTCAGCCAGGCACGATGTTTTCTCGAAAGTACTATCAGGAAAATTCCCGGAAAGCTATGATCCGGCGGTACCCCAAAGCCTGGTGTATGCAGGTACGAAGATGCTGACTGATAAAATAGACATCGGTTCAGGCAAGCAGATGGACGCCGGTAAGCTGGTACTCTCTCCTACGCGAACCTATGCGCCGGTAATTAAAGCCATATTGGATAAACACCGCGCATCCATCCACGGAATGGTTCACTGCAGCGGAGGTGCTCAAACGAAAGTCCTTCATTTTATCGAGCAGCTACATGTTGTTAAAGACAACTTGTTCCCAGTTCCGCCCCTGTTTAAACTAATTCAGGAGGAATCGAAAACCGATTGGCAGGAAATGTATAAGGTATTCAATATGGGACACCGAATGGAGTTATATGTCCCGGCAGAGCTTGCTGAAGAGATCATCCACATTTCTGAATCCTTTGGTATTGCTGCTCAAAGAATCGGCTACGTAAAAACAGCCACTTCCAAGAAAGTGACCATTCAGTCTGAGTTCGGAACCTTTGAGTACGAATAAACCCCTGGTTGAGCCCATGAAAACGATCGGATGGAAGGAAATCATCGATTTTGTAGATTTTGAAATTTACGATATTCCTGCGAAAGTAGACACGGGCGCCAAAACCTCCGTCATTCACTGCGAACACATTGAATTGATCAAAAAAGGACGAAAACAATTTGTCAGGTTTACTCCTTTTAATGATACTTATACAGAAAGAAAAACCTTTGTTCTCCCTTTTCATAAGGAAAGAAAAATTAAGAACTCTTTTGGTTTTGAAGAAAACCGGTATATCGTTCATACCAATGTACGGATGTTTGATGAGGTATACGGTATCGAGGTCTCCCTACGTGACCGATCCAACATGGAATTCCCGATGTTACTTGGCAGAAGTTTCATTCGAAAGAAATTCCTGGTGGATGTTAACCGTGCGAACCTGAGCCATAAACGCACTCCGGCTAAAAAATAAATAAAGGAAACCCTTTAATACACGAAACGTGAAAATTGCAATACTTTCCACCAATAAAAACCTGTATTCTACCAAAAAGCTTCATGAAGCTGCAATTAACCGCGGACATGAGTGTGTGATTATGGATCATCGGAAATGCTACGTAGGCATCAAGCAGGGCAAGCCAAGCATTCATTACAACGGGCAGGACGTCTCAGATATCGATGCGATCGTTCCCCGGATCGGAGCTTCGGTTACTTTTTACGGCTCTGCCATCGTCAGGCAGTTTGAAATTATGAATGTTGTATCAGCCAACCCCAGTCAGGCCATCACCCGCTCGCGCGATAAGCTGCGCTGCATGCAAATATTAAGCGGCGCAGGGATCGGGATGCCCGTTACCGGTTTTGCAAGAAACACCCACGATGTGGACGACCTGATCCGGATGGTAGGAGGCGCGCCGCTGGTAATCAAACTCCTTGAGGGAACGCAAGGCATAGGCGTTGTCCTTGCCGAAACGAAAAAAGCGGCCAGTTCAGTCATTGAAGCTTTCTTTGGACTCGGCAATAATATCCTGATCCAGGAATTTATTAAAGAATCGAAAGGAACCGACATCCGTGTTTTCATTGTAGACGGGAAAGTTGTGGGCGCTATGAAGCGGACCGCTAAGGACGGTGAATTTAGATCTAACCTGCATCGTGGAGGCACCGCCCAACTCATTAAGCTGAACAAAGCCGAGCGCGAAACCGCACTGAAGGCAGCCCGCGAACTGGGATTGACAGTATGCGGAGTGGATATGCTTCCCTCCGATCGCGGTCCCTTGGTGCTGGAGGTGAATTCGTCGCCCGGACTGGAAGGTATTGAGAAAGCTACAGGGAAAGATGTCGCTTCTGCGGTCATCGAATTTCTGGAAAAACAATACGCCATCAAACATCAGAACGTACGGCCTTCCCGCAAATCATCGGCAGGCCATAAATTATAATTTACTAACTTTATCTTTCAAAAAAAGAGGTATCAATTGGACTATCTACAAGGATTAAACCCTTCACAACGAGCTGCAGTAGAACAGATAACAGGCCCTGTCATGATTGTTGCGGGCGCCGGATCGGGAAAAACCAGAGTCATAACGTATCGGGTTGCTCACCTCATCAAAAACGGTGTAGACCCCTTTAATATTCTGGTGCTTACCTTTACCAATAAGGCGGCCCGCGAAATGCGGGATCGTATCTTGAAGGTTGTCGGACCCGAAGCTAAAAATATCTGGATGGGAACTTTTCACTCCGTTTTTGCACGGATTCTTCGTGTGGAGGCCCATCATATTGGATATCCAAGTAATTTCACCATCTATGATACCGACGACTCAAAAAGTCTGATACGCACCATTCTCAAGGAAATGCAGTTAGACGATAAGCTCTATAATGCCAATTTCGTTTATAACCGTATCTCCTCGGCGAAAAACAACCTGATATCCTTTGCAGAATATCAAAAAAACAGCCATATCCAGGCCGAGGACCAGTCGACTGGCAGAGGACACATGGGTCAGATTTATGCCACGTACGCACAACGATGCTTTAAGGCTGGTGCGATGGACTTTGACGACCTTCTGTTCCAGACCAACGTCTTGATGAAAAATCATCCGGAGGTTCTGTATAAATACCAAAATAAGTTCAAGTATCTGATGCTTGATGAGTATCAGGATACCAACTTCTCCCAATACCTGATTGTAAAACGCCTCGCAGCAATTCACGAAAACCTTTGCGTGGTGGGCGACGATGCACAGAGTATTTACGGGTTCCGGGGTGCCGATATTCAGAATATTCTGAATTTTGAGAAAGATTACCCGGATCTGAAGGTATTTAAACTCGAACAGAATTATCGTTCAACACAGAACATCGTCAATGTCGCCAACAGCATTATTGCCAAAAACGAAAAGCAACTGAAAAAATCCGTCTTTTCGGAAAATGAGGTGGGCGATAAAATCAAAATCTTACGAGCTTTCAGTGATAACGAAGAAGGCAAGATTGTAGCGGAGAACATTGCACACAAGCGGGCGCTTGCCTCAGTTCCCTACAAGAGTTTCGCCATCTTATACCGCACCAATGCACAATCGCGTGCCATGGAAGAAGCGCTCAGAAAAATCGGAATTCCCTATAAAATTTTCGGGGGAACTTCCTTCTATCAGCGTAAGGAAATCAAGGATCTCATTGCCTACTTCCGTCTCACATATAATCCGAGCGACGAGGAAGCGCTGAAGCGGGTGATTAATTATCCGCGCCGCGGCATCGGAAACACCTCCATTGAGCGTATCATGGTCGCCGCCAATGAGCACAATATCAGTCTGTTTGAAGTCATCGAAAACGCGGCGCAATACCTTGACAGTCGCACGGCCTCTACGGTGGCTCCTTTCGGTCTGCTCATCAAGAGCTTCCAGGCCGCCGCCAATAACCGGGTCGCCTTCGACACAGCCATGCACATTGCTCAGCATAGCGGCTTGCTGAAAGACCTTTACGAAGACAAATCTGTCGAAGGCCTCAGCCGTTACGAAAACATTCAAGAGCTGCTGAACGGTATCAAGGAATTCAGCGAACGTGAAGATATTGAAGACCGCGGACTGGATGTATTTATGCAGGATATCGCCTTGCTTACCAACGAGGATAATGATAAGGACCCCAATGCAGACACCGTCTCGCTCATGACGATCCACTCATCCAAAGGATTGGAATTTCCCTATGTACACATCGTCGGATTGGAAGAAAATCTCTTCCCCTCACAACGATCTCTTGGATCCCGCAGCGAACTGGAAGAAGAACGTCGCTTATTTTACGTAGCTTTAACCCGCGCGGAAAAGAATATCTATATCTCTTATGCCACTTCAAGGTATCAATGGGGCAACCTGAACAATTGCGAACCCAGTCGATTTATCGATGAGCTTGATCCTCAATACTTAGATATCGATTTCAAACCGCAGCAGCAAGAGAGTTCAGAAACTTCTTTCGGGAATGAACGAAGTGCCTGGGGACAGAAAAACGATACTTTTTCCAAGCCCAAGCCCAGGATTCTTCCCAAAACAACTTCCATCCTTCCAAAAGCGCACGTTCCCACACCGGGTTTTGCGCCTTCCGACACGAAAAATCTACAGGTCGGCATGGAAGTTGAGCATGAACGCTTCGGTTTTGGAAAAGTTGTGAATATGGAAGGTAAAAGCCCGGATCTGAAGGCTACGGTCTTCTTTAAAGAACTCGGGCAAAAGCAACTCTTGCTTAAATACGCCAAACTTAGAATTGTAGAATAAAAAATCCAATATGGAATTTGATTATAATAGTACCCGTAGTCACCTTATCCTAGCTGAATACGGTCGTAATGTGCAGAACATGGTAGACTTCATCTGCACACTTGAAACCAAAGAAGAACGGAATGCGCACGCACAGGTTGTCATCGACCTCATGGGCTTCCTGAACCCGCACCTGCGGGATGTTTCTGATTTCAAACACAAATTGTGGGACCATCTCCATATCATTTCCGACTTCAAAATTGATGTAGATTCTCCCTACCCTATCCCGGACAAGGAATCGGTACGCTCCAAACCAGAAATCCTGGCCTATCCGCAACACCGTATTCGCTTTAAACATTATGGCAAAACGGTTGAAAAATTGATCGAAGCCACCAAAAACATGGAAAACGAGGAACGGCAGAAGCAAATGATTCTGGCCATCGCCAATTTCATGAAAATGGCCTATATCAACTGGAATAAAGATTCCGTAGTAGACGAAACCATCATCGCCGATCTGAAGGAACTCTCACGCGGCGAACTTCCCGTTCCGGACGATCTTGTCCTGTCTAAAATGGAGTTTAAGACCCCTCCTCCCGGTAGCAGTCGACCGCGCACCACGCAGAACACCAAAGGCCGGAGTAATAATAACGGTAATTCAGGTTCCAAGAACCAGAACCAGTCGAACGGACATAACAAGAAAAGAAATAATACTAGCAAACGGTATTAAGAAAATATAAATGACGATGACCAAGAATTCCTTCGAGATCATAGGCGGAATACCCCTGAAGGGAGAGATCACCCCGCAAGGAGCCAAAAACGAGGCACTGCAGGTAATTTCTGCCGTGCTGTTGACAAAAGAGAAAGTGACGATCAGCAACGTCCCCGACATCACTGATGTGAACAAACTGATCGACCTCTTGATCGCCCTGGGTGTTCAAGTGGAACGCCTGGCCAAAGACACCTACAGCTTTGAAGCGGTCGATATCGATCTGGAATACTTCAAAACCGAAGAATTCCGTAGTAAAGGTAGTGGATTGCGCGGGTCTATTATGATTATCGGTCCGCTTTTGGCCCGGTACGGGAAAGCCGCTATCCCTAAACCTGGAGGCGACAAAATCGGGCGGAGGCGCCTCGATACCCATTTTATCGGACTGGAGAAACTGGGAGCTAAATTTAACTACAATCCCGACACACACTTCTTTAACGTCGATGCCACAAACCTGAAAGGAACCTATATCCTGATGGACGAAGCCTCTGTTACCGGCACAGCCAATATTGTCATGGCAGCTAGTCTGGCTCCCGGCACCACCACCATCTACAACGCAGCCTGCGAACCCTATCTGCAGCAACTTTGCAAAATGCTGAACCGCATGGGTGCCAGGATTTCCGGCATCGGCTCTAACCTGCTAACCATTGAAGGAGTGAATTCATTGGGCGGTACAGAGCACCGTATGTTACCCGATATGATTGAAATCGGCTCTTTTATGGGTCTTGCTGCTATCACCGGATCTGAAATCACCATCAAGGATGTGCAATTCCAGGAGCTAGGCATCATTCCAAGCGTGTTTGCGCGTCTTGGAATCCGATTCGAACTACGAGGCGACGATATCTTTATCCCCAGCCAGGACTCCTATGAAATCGACACCTTTATCGACGGGTCCATCCTGACAGTGAGCGATGCACCCTGGCCAGGCTTTACACCCGACCTGCTGAGCATTATTCTGGTTACGGCCATCCAGGCTAAGGGCAACGTGCTCATTCACCAAAAAATGTTTGAAAGCCGCCTCTTTTTCGTCGATAAGCTGATTGATATGGGCGCACAGATCATTCTATGCGATCCGCATCGTGCCACGGTTATAGGACTCAACAAGTCGGTTCAGCTCAAAGGCATCGAAATGTCGTCGCCAGATATCCGCGCAGGAGTATCCCTGCTGATTGCGGCGCTGTCGGCCCAGGGAAAGTCGACCATTCATAACATCGAACAAATCGAACGCGGGTATCAGGACATCGAAGAACGACTAAAATCGCTCGGCGCAAACATCCGTCGTGTCAGCAGAAAAGTTCAGTAATACCCTGCATTATATTCAATCATCCACCTTATTATTTGAAACTAAGTTAAAACTCAATCCTATGAAGAAATCCTTAATTCTATTCAGCTCCGCGCTAGTAATCCTTTCATCTTGTGTAAGCAATCCCGAAGGTGAAAAGGCTGAAACATCAGAAGCCACCGAAGTCGCAGCAACTGCCGAGGGTAAATCGCTGGCAATTGATACCGCAGCATCCGAAGTAAGATGGCATGGTAAGAAAGTATCCGGAGAGCATTACGGTGTTATAGATATCACATCCGGAACCCTGCTCGTAACAGACGAAGGCAAAATAGCCGGTGGAAATTTTGTGATTGACATGAACAGCATTGATGTGCAGGATATGGATCCCGGAGAGTTTCGCGACAAACTAACCGGACATCTGAAAAGTGCAGACTTTTTCGATGTAGAGAACCATTCAGAAGCTACATTTGACATCACCGAAGTAAAAGATGGCGCTACAGCCAACGATTTAACGGTTTCGGGTAACCTTACCATCCGGGGAACCACCAAGAACATTACTTTCAACGCTAAGGCATCTCACCTGTCGGCGGATTCGGTTCAAATTGAAGCCGATTTCAATATTGCCCGGGAAGATTGGGGAGTGAATTACAGTGGTAAACAAGACGACCTGATCAGCAAAGAGATCAACTTCAAGGTAAAGCTTGTTGCGAAATCCTAATAAAGATTAAACGTTTAACATAAAAAAAGCCGGCGAGTGCCGGCTTTTTTTAGTTCTTAATCCAGATAGCCTTTTTCCTTCAGCCAGTCTTCATTAAACATCTTACCCATGTAACGCGACCCATGATCGTGAAAAACCACCACGACCACATCATCTTCCTTTAGCTGCCCGCGCATCTGAAGCAAGCCTGCCAGCGCCGCACCAGCCGAATTACCCGTAAATATACCTTCCTTCAAAGCCATCTCCCTGGTCATCAGCGCCGCGTCCTTGTCGGTAACTTTCTCGAAGTGATCAATCACATCAAAGTCCACATTGGCCGGCAGAAAATCCTCACCGATACCCTCAGTAACATAGGGATAGATTTCCTCCTTATCGAATATGCCGGTTTCTTTGTACTTTTTAAAGACCGACCCATAAGAATCGATACCCCACACTTTAATATTTGGGTTCTTTTCTTTCAGATATTTGCCTGTTCCGGAGATCGTTCCGCCGGTACCTACTCCAACCACCAGGTGAGTGATTTTCCCTTCGGTCTGCTCCCAAATTTCCGGACCCGTTTGCTCATAATGCGCCTGAGTATTCGAAAGATTGTCGTACTGATTGGGCTTCCATGAATTCGGTGTCTCTGCTACCAATCGTGATGATACCGAATAATACGATCGCGGATCTTCCGGTTCCACATCCGTCGGGCACACAATAACCTCCGCACCAAAAGCCCGTAAAGCGTCAAATTTCTCTTTCGACTGCTTGTCGGTACTGGCAAAAATACATTTATAACCTTTGATAACAGCGGCCATCGCCAGGCCCATTCCCGTATTACCCGAGGTGCCCTCAATAATGGTTCCGCCCGGTTTCAGAAGACCGGCATTTTCCGCATCTTCAATCATCTTCACTGCCATCCTGTCCTTGATCGAATTCCCCGGGTTCGCCGACTCAATTTTGGCCAGAATCGTTCCAGGGACGCCCTGAGTGATTTTGTTCAACTTAACCAGAGGTGTATTACCGATGGTCTCCAATATATTATTATACCACATATATTTCCTTTTGTGTCCCTAGAATTTCAGATGCTTAACCGTTAATTTCTTCTGAATCAATTGTTGAAGTGATTCAATACCAATCCTCAGATGCGACTCAACATAATTGGCCGTTACCGCTGAATCACTTTCCTCGGTCTTAACACCCTCCGGAATCATCGGCTGATCCGAAATCAGCAACAAAGCCCCGGTTGGAATTTTATTGGCAAAACCCACCGAAAAGATCGTCGCCGTCTCCATATCCACCGCCATTACCCGGATCTCCTTCAGGTACTTTTTAAATAACTTATCGTGTTCCCAAACTCTCCGGTTGGTTGTATAAACCGTACCTGTCCAGTAATCACGTTCATGATCCCGAATGGTGGTTGATATCGCTTTCTGCAACGCAAAGGCGGGCAGCGCCGGTACCTCCGGCGGAAAATAATCGTTTGAAGTTCCTTCTCCGCGGATCGCCGCTATCGGGAGTACGAGGTCACCAATCTTATTTTTTTTGCGCACGCCGCCGGCCTTTCCCAAGAACAATACGGCCTTCGGTTGAATTGCCGAAAGCAAATCCATTACCGTAGCCGCTACCGGACTCCCCATCCCGAAATTGATGATGGTAATTCCGTTCGCCGATACCGATTGCATCGGCTTATCAAGCCCATAAATCGGTGCATTATCGTGCCATTCGGAAAATAATCTCAGGTAGCCTGAAAAGTTGGTCAGCAATATATACTCGCCAAATTCATCAAGCGGTCGCCCCGTATAACGCGGTAACCAGTTCAATACGATTTCCTCTTTGGTTTTTAACCCTGCTTGTACAGGGCTCTCTACTTCCTCTTTCTTTTTATTCTTCATATATCGTCCGATTCATCGTTGAATTAATAAAAAAAATCCCCGCAGAGCGAGGATTCTAATTCCAGAATTACCGTCTAGGCTGCTTTTAGTTTTTCAATGTCCGACTTTTCCAGTTTCTCCTTTGCATAGTCAAGCGTCACATGGAGCGCTATCTCCGACTTGTGTTTCTCGGAAGGCATTTCATACATCGCATCCAGCATAATGGCCTCGCAAATCGCTCTTAAGCCACGCGCACCCAGGTTAAACTCGAGTGCCTTATCGACAATAAATTCATATACTTCCTCGTCAAATTCAAGCTTTACGTTCTCGTATTCAAACATCTTTTTATACTGCTTGATTAAAGCATTCTTCGGATCAGTTAAAATGCTTAGTAAAGTCTGCCGATCAAGCGGATTGAGGTGGGTAATCACCGGAAGACGACCGATAAGTTCCGGAATCAATCCGAAAGACTTTAAATCTTGCGGAGTCAGATAGCGGTGAAGATTATCTTCATCGATCTCGCCGGCATTCCCCGTCATTTTATAACCAACCGTCTGCGTCCGCAGTCGTTTGGCAATCCGCTTTTCGATACCATCAAAGGCACCGCCGCAGATAAACAGAATATTGGCGGTATTCACCGGAATCATTTTCTGATCCGGGTGTTTCCTTCCGCCCTGAGGCGGAACATTTACCACCGTACCTTCAAGAATCTTCAGCAAAGCCTGCTGGACACCCTCTCCGGAAACATCACGGGTAATGGAGGGATTATCGCTTTTTCGCGCAATCTTGTCAATCTCATCAATATAAACAATTCCACGCTCCGCCGCCGTTACATCGTAATCAGCCGATTGCAATACGCGCGTCAGGATGCTTTCCACATCCTCGCCCACATAGCCAGCTTCCGTCAGCACCGTAGCATCCACAATACTGAATGGAACATTTAGTATTTTAGCAATGGTCTTAGCAAGGAGGGTTTTACCGGTACCGGTTTTTCCCACCATAATAATGTTCGACTTTTCAATCTCAACACCATCATCCTGAACCTTCTGACTTAGACGCTTATAGTGGTTATATACCGCTACAGACAGCACCTTCTTCGCATCAGTCTGCCCGATTACATACTGATCCAGGTGAGCGCTGATCTCAATCGGTTTCAAAAGCCGGAGAGCCGACTGCAAGCTTTTGCTCTTGCGCTGCTCCATTTCCTCGGTCAGTATATCCTTGGCCTGAACAACACATTGATCACAGATATGAGCTTCGTCGCCGGTAATTAACATCACCGTATCCTTTTTGGGTCGCCCACAAAAAGAACAGGTTATTTCTTTACTTTTTGCCATTTTCTTTTTTCTTTCCTACCAATACTTCGTCTACCATTCCGTGCTCCTTCGCTTCCGATGAAGTCATCCAGAAATCTCTTTCCGAGGATTTCTCCACCCAGTCGAATTCTTTGCCCGAATGTTCCGCAATAATGGCGTACAATTCTTTTTTTAGTTTCAGCATCTCACGCAGGTTAATCTCCATATCAGAAGCAACCCCCTGCGCCCCGCCCGAAGGCTGGTGAATCATCACCCTTGAATGCTGCAACGCCGCACGCTTTCCTTTAGCACCCGCTACCAGCAAAACCGCTCCCATGGAAGCTGCCATTCCGGTACAAATGGTTGCCACATCAGGCGTAATATATTGCATCGTATCGTAAATTCCCAGGCCAGCATAAACACTGCCTCCAGGTGAATTAATATAGATTTGGATATCGCGCTGTGCATCGGCCGACTGAAGGAAAAGCAATTGAGCCTGAATAATATTGGCTACCTGATCGCTCACGCCATCACCTAAAAATATAATGCGGTCCATCATCAAACGTGAAAACACATCCATCTGAGCCACATTCATTTGTCTTTCTTCGATGATATAGGGAGTCATGGAAGTAGGCACGTGAATGTTTTCAACACGCGATATAAACCCATCCACGTGAAGGCTACCAATATTATGATGCTTTACGGCATATTTCCTGAATTCATTTTTGTCAATGCTCATTTTATTTGTTTTTGTCTCTAAACGAATATAGCTATTAAGCTGATTATTTTGCAAATTAAAGAACGTCAAAAATTACGCCACTACCCGATTATGAAAGGCAACTGACAGAATGCCTCTTAGCGCATTAACAAAAAATGTCATACCAGGTTTCGCTGATATGACATTGGTTATTTTGACAGTAAAAATTATTTCAGCTCAAGAAATTCATTATAAGGAATATCTTTCTTCTCTAACTTCACTACATTCTTCAAATGATCGAAAACCTTCAAGGCTTTTACTTCTTCGAACAAGCGGTTGGCCTGTTCCTTATCCTGAAGAAGCTGGTTGGCATATTGAGATAGCTGCTCTTCAGGAAGCCCTTGCTGTCCGTACATTTTCAGCTGCGCCGACAAACGGTCCTTCGCGGCGGCTACCACTTCCTCGTATTTAATTTCAAGGCTGTTATCGGCGATAATTTTATTTTCGATCAGCGTCCATTTCAGATTCTTTTCGAAATCATCATAACCCTCAGCGATCTCCTCATCCGTCAACTTTTCGTTCGTCGCTTTCAGCCAGCGTTTTAAAAATTCAGTAGGGAAACTCACGTTAACACGATCCATTCCCAGGGTATACATATCGTTCTGAAGCTTTTGCTCTGCATTCTGAACAAACATATCTTCAATCTCTTTGGTCACACGAGCTTTGAATTCGTCCTCTGTCGTCACCTCTCCGGCAGGGTAGATCTTATCAAAGAACTCCTGGTCCATGTCCGCTTCTTCCAAACGGTTGATGTTTTCAATTTTAACTTCGAAAGTCGCCTCCAACTCCTCAACCTTGTCCTCTTCAATTTCAAGAAGACGGGCAATTGCTGCGCTGTCGTACGCTTTCTTAAGGTCCAGGCTCACCACATCATCCTTCTTCAATCCGCTCAGGCTTTCTTTCACCTTCGCATCCTCGATAATATCGGTACGCAATGAAACTGTCTTCACAATGCCACCTTCAACAGCCTCGCCCTTAGCGTCCACCTGCTTAATCTCGGCGTAAAGCACATCATTTGCTTCCGAAACTTCCGGATTTGATCGCTTACCATAGCTTTTGCGCAGATTCGAAATTCTGGAAGCCAGGGTTTCTTCGTCGGCTTTGATCACGTACTCTGTAAGCGTATCCTGATCTGAGAAAGGAACCTCCACCTTCGGAGCCAAACCGATTTCATACTGAAACTTATACTCTTCGTTGAAATCCCAGGCATACTCCTGCCCGCTATCTTCTTTCGGTAGCGGCTGACCCAAAATTTCCAGTTTATTATCTGTAAGGAAGCTATTTAATTTCTCGCCAACAATTTTGTTGATTTCATCAATCAAAATCGCCTTTCCATAAGTTCTTCTGATGTGAGAAGCCGGCACCATTCCCGGACGAAATCCCGGAAGTTTCGCTTGCTTCGCTTGAGTTTTAATCGCACTGTCTACCTGAGCTTTATAATCATCCGGCGTTATTTCGATGTTAATTACAGCGTTTAAATCATCGATGTTTTCTTGAGAAATATTCATAGCGGAAATTGCGTTTTTTTGCTTTAAGTTATTCTATTAACAAAAATTCCCCCCGATTTGTTGTCGGGAGGAATCTAGTGCGGAAGAAGGGACTCGAACCCCCACGCCGTGAAGCGCCAGATCCTAAGTCTGGTGCGGCTACCAATTACGCCACTTCCGCAGGTTGTTTTGATTAATTATGGAATGCAAAAGTAGCATGATTTCTGATACTATCAAAATATATGCGCATTATTTTTCTATCTTTTTTTTAAGTAACTGAAAGTCAAAGCGAAAATTTACAGTAAAATTTCTTTTCGTACATTAGCCTCCAAAATGACTGCTATGAAAGCCCCATACCCATTCCTTATCATCCTTCTGCTATCCCTATTTGCCTGCACCAATAATCAGAAAACTGAACAGAAGGAGGAAGCGAAGGACAGTTTGAACATTGCGGGCGACAGCCTGGTCGTCACCACCGATACGCTGTCGCTGGCCGATTACAGCAAACAGATACTTCAGCTACTGAAAAATAAACGATACTCCGAATTGCAAAGCCATATCCATCCCGAAAAAGGATTGCGTTTTTCTCCCTATGGGTATATCAATGTGGAAAGCGATGTTCACATCCAGGCCGGAGAACTCCCCGCCCTCGTCGCGAAAAAAGACTCAACCCAGTGGGGAAGCTTTGATGGTACAGGTGAAAGCATAAAGCTCACTTTCCCGGAATACGCCGCAACGTTTATTTACGACGTCGATTTTCTGAAATCAGAAAAGTTCAGCATCAATCAAAGCCTTTCAAGCGGCAATACCCTCAACAACCTGAAAGAGGTCTATCCTCAGGCCGAATACACCGAAAGCTATTTTTCCGGATTTGAAAAAAAATACCAGGGTATGGATTGGAAAGCCCTACGCCTGGTATATGAAAAATATCACGGGAAGTACTATCTGGTCGGCATTGTACACGACCAATGGACGATCTGATTGATTATTTGAATCGGATGGTTGTCATCACCGGAAAGTGGTCAGACGGAAGTCGTGCGCGATAGTCTTTTAACTTCACCTCTTTCGGGAAGTTTCCGCTGGCCTTTTCTTCTTCCGTCAACAGCGTACGGTAAGTATCCGTTAACACCCCGTAGCGCGACACATGAAAATCGTTGGTAAGAAAAATATGATCGATACGACTCTCCGTCATAGCGTTCGGATCAAAGGCACTGAAGGTTCCGTTCAACGCATATTTCACTTCAGCCATCTCATAGCTATCCTGTAAAATTTCCGATTCGTTTAACACCTTATAACTGCTGCTGTTCTGATCCACATTGAAATCGCCGGCCAGAATCGATGTATGATTACCAGCCATATCCTTGATCTTCGCCAGAATCAGCTTCGAACTCTCCTCCCGGGCCTTCACCCCCACATGATCGAAATGCACGTTGAAGAAATAAAGGGTTTTGCCGTTTTCCTTCAAACGTAATTTCGCCCAGCTGCAGATGCGGGGCAAAGCAGCATCCCAACCCTTATTCGGCTTGCTGGTATCTTCCGACAGCCAGAAATCGCCCTCCTCAAGCAGCTCAAATTTACGGGTATCGTAGAAAATAGCCGAAAACTCGCCCGCCTGCTCTCCATCATCGCGTCCCTTTCCGGTGAAGGCATAACCGGGCAGCAAATCGCGCATACCTGTCAATTGATGATACAGGCCTTCCTGCGTTCCGAATATATCGAACTCGTGAAAACGGATCAGGTTGCTGATGACCGGCAAACGTCGCTCCCACCCATCACCCTGTGCCTTATCCTGCTTATTATTGTCGTTGCGGATGTTGAAGGTCGCCACGTTAATCGTCTGAGAAAAACCAAAGGCTACAAAAGAAATAAGGAAAAATCCTACAAGAAATAATTTTTTGAAAGGCATCGTATTATTAATCATCATGTTGTACGCAATTAACGTTCTATAGTTGGTAAGATTTAAAAGTAAGGATAAAATATGAGACCCCAGAGCGCCCGGGTTTATCTTTTTGTTAAACAATGCGGTCGATGCGCCCCTCCTTCAACTCTATTCGCCGGTTTACTGAAGCCGGGATTTCGTTGGGGTAATGACTAACATAGATAATCGTCACAGAACAAAGCTCGCAAACCAGCTCGACAAGCGTCTTAAAGCGGAGCTTTTGTACTTCATCCAAACCCTGCCCCGGTTCATCCAATACCAGCAGCGGCGGATTTTTTACGAGCGCCCGTGCAAGCAAACATAAACGCTGGGCACTGGCCGATACCTGACTAAACAACCTATCCATCTCACGCTCCATTCCCAGAAGCAACATCCACCGTCGGGCCAAGCCTGCCATCTCAGGCTGCGACGGCTTGAAAAGACCTAACGTATCGTAAAAGCCCGACTCGATCACTTCCAGGCACGACTGGCGGGAAGGGAAATACTGAAAAAGTTCCGGCGACACAAAACCAACCTTCCGCTTGATATCCCAAATGCTTTCACCACTTCCCCGTCTTCGGTCAAACAAAAATATCCGGTTGGCATATGCCTGCGGATTATCTCCATTGATCAGACTCAGTAAGGTCGACTTCCCTGCCCCGTTGGGTCCCAGCAGCGCCCAACGCTCGCCCCGCTTTACCTCCCAATCAATCGCTTGCAAGATTTGCTTTTCCCCATACCGCACCTGCACTCCCTCCATCTTAACGGCATAAGCAAAATCCGGAAAGGGGCGAACCGACAAAAGCTGTTTTAGTTCCTCGCGGTCGACCGCGACTGGCCGTATAGGATCAAAGCACACATCATCAAAGGCGTTCCGTTCTAGCATCGTTATCACGCCACCATCATCCAACAATGCCACCTTCTGTATGAGCTTCGGCACCTCAAGAGGAGAGGTCGCCATGATAACTGTTGCCCCGCCCCTGGCCACTTCCCTGAGCAGACCATCGAAATCATCTCGTGCTGCCATGTCGAGTCCGCTCAGCGGATGATCAAGCAGGAACAGTTTCGGATTGCGGAGCAAAGCGGATGCGATCAGCAATCGCTTCGCTTCCCCGTTCGAAAGCTTAATCAGATGCTTGCCACGAAGATCCATCAAACTCAAGCGCTCCATTACCTGCTCAAGTGTCCAGTAACCCGGCTTTACGAAAGACAGCTCCGACAGATATTCTTCAACCGTTTTCGCATCTTCCGATTCGCTGGCATTGAAGCGTTGCTGATAGTAGAACGTCCGGGTATTCGACCGGTTCTGAAAATGATGGCGGGAGCCAACCAAAGCAATCTGCTGATAATGTTCCGGCGGATGGAGGAGAGCCGGATATACGATGCTTCCCCGAGAAACCGGCAGTTCACCGGCAATCACATTCAGCAGCGCGCTCTTACCCGACCCACTCTTGCCCACCAGCGCCAGGTGCTCCCCCCGGCCTAATGAAAAGCGAAGCTGGTCAAAAATTATGCGCCCCAGGTGTTTCACCTGCACATCCTCGACGGAAATGATCTTTTCAGTGGAATTCATCCTTAAACATAAAACAAATCGGCCTGAAAATCAAAATCCGGAAATAAGGCACAATTTTGGTAGCTTTAAGCAAGAATACAATCATTTAAGCAAAGAAAATCACCCTATGAAATATTGGATGCTTCCCCTCTGCTGGTTGCTGACCCTCTCGTTTAGCTACAGCCAGCAATTGCCCCTGAATAAAGAAACCGGTAAAATCGAATACACGGACACCGTGCCCCTCGGCGGCAACCGAAACGAACTCTTCAGCCGCGGCAAGGCGGTCGTAGAAAGCACCTTCAAATCGGCGCGCGACGTCGTAGAAGCCGAGGGCAAAGAGGAGGGATATATCCTGCTTCGGGGACTGACCTTTCTCGACATTAGCTCAGATAACGAGCAGGTTACCGAAATTCCTATGCATTTCCGTTTGCATCTGAAGTTCCGAAACAATGAATACTCGTACTCTATCACCGATATCACGCTGCAGTTGCCCACCGATTCGCTTCCTGACCGCACTCCACTTGAAGAGACTCTGATCACTCGTGATGAATTCCGCAAGCTCACCATTGAAGAACTGAAAGAGGCCGGAATTCCCACCAGCGATGCGGTGATTGATCAAGCACTCGCCCAAGCCATGATGCTGAACAACCAGTACAAATCGAAAGCCCATTCCGCCATCAGCGGCATCGTTGCATTGATCAAAGAACGAATGGCGCAGATCAAACTCTGATACTCATGGAACATTCAAGCAAAACCGCGCTGGTGATTGGCGCTACCGGCTTGGTCGGGACCGAATTAATCAAGCAGCTGCTGGACGATAGCCGTTTCGAAAAAGTCGTCGTATTCAGCAGGCGCAGTCTGGAAAAGCCCCACCCCAAACTGACCGAACACATCATCGACTTTGATCAGCCACATACCTGGCGACACTGGGTTCAGGGCGACATCCTGTTTTCAGCCCTGGGCACCACCCTTAAAAAAGCCGGAAGCAAAGAAGCTCAATATAAAATAGATCACAACTATCAGTATGCTTTCGCAAAAGCGGCATCCGAACAAGAAGTCCCCCACTACGTGCTGGTATCATCCGCTTCAGCCAGTCCCGATTCCAAAATCTTTTATTCCCGCATGAAGGGCGAACTCGAACGTGATATCAGTAAGCTACCATTCCGAAGCATCAATATCCTTCAACCGAGCCTTCTTTACGGTGAGCGGAAAGAAACCCGGTTGGGCGAAAGCATTGGGTACGCCATCATCCGACGATTGAATGCACTTTCACTTCTAAAAAAATACCGACCGATACACGGAGCGACCGTTGCGCGGGCAATGATTCATGCTGGCATAAAAAATAATGCTGGAAAGCAGATCTATGTGCTCGACCAAATCTTTTCATTGGCGGAAGAAAGCTGATAATATATAAAAAACTGACGCACAAAGGATCATAAAAGACGGCAGCGGGAATTTTTTATATTTTTAAACCCCTAATTAGAATCGTTCTTAATAATATACCTAGTTTCGTGGTGAAATAATCGCCATGAAAGCTCAGACAATAAAGAAATGGTTCAACGTCCACAAATGGACAAGCCTGATTTGCACAATATTTTTATTGATGCTTTGCCTTACCGGATTACCGCTCATCTTCAGCCATGAAATCGACGAGTATTTCGGGCACGGTGTCCACATCCCGGAGGTGGCAGATGATTTACCACCCATCAGCAAAGACCAGATAATTCAGAACGGGCTTAGTCAGCAGCCCGGGATGGAAATGAAATATATTTTCTGGGATGCGCATGAATACCCCCATAAAATGTTTCTCACCATGGCCGACTCGGCCGAGGCACCTATCGAAGCCGACCATTATATGACCATGGACGAACGAACCGGTGAGATATTAGCAGCCGAACCCGCTCATGTCGACTTTATGTATATTATGTACTACCTACATGTTGAAATGCTGGCCGGCATTCCCGGTAAGCTATTTCTCGGGCTTATGGGAATCCTCTTTCTGGTGGCTCTCGTATCCGGGGTGGTGCTTTATGCACCCATCATGAAGCGGTTCAATTTCGGAATGATCCGATCGGAAAAGTCCAATCGACTCCGCTGGCTTGATATGCACAATATGCTGGGTATTGTCACCCTCGCCTGGGTAGCAGTGGTAGGACTTACCGGCGTCATCAATACCCTGGCTGATCCTGCGATCGATTTGTGGCGTCAGGGTCAACTAGCCGAGATGGTGGAAAATTACAAAGACCTTCCGCCCCTGGAGGGAGAACTCAGTTCGGTCGACCATGCCGTAGCGGAGGCCAAAAAAGCCGCACCCGATATGGAAGTCTCTTTTATCGCCTATCCGGGAACCCTTTTCTCCAGCCAGCACCATTATGCCGTCTTTATGATCGGAACATCTCCCCTGACTTCACGCATAATCAAGCCAGCACTTATTGATGCGAAGACAGGCGAACTTACCGATATGCGCGACCTTCCCTGGTACCTGAACCTTATTTACGTTTCGCAACCCTTCCACTTTGGCGACTACGGAGGCATTCCCTTGAAAATTTTATGGGCCCTCTTCGATATCGCTACCATCATCGTATTGATATCGGGCCTCTATCTATGGTTTGCACGACGGAAAGCCCGATCGGCCCAGCTGGCCCGCCTCACTCAGGTGCTGGATGAGAACGAAGTAACAACCCTAAACAGCCTGCAAGAAGATGAACGCTAAATACAATGACTTTATTAAACTTTGGGGCATGCCCATCTGGATGGCGGTGGTTAGTCTGGCAGGACTCACACTTGCCATCCTCGGAACCGGAATCTGGCATACTTTGTCCTGGATAGCATTAAGCATACCTGTTTATGTAATGGTCAAACACGGCCGTAAATTTTTTCGGCGTAAAGCGCAGCATCAGATTCGCTGAAGGTACAGATTTAGCTTAGTGGAAATTTCTTCCCGAATGAAAAGCATCTTTGGACTGCCGTTGCACCAGTTTACTCAGTAGCTTTGACAAATCCACACATTTGCTTACAATGACATGCACCACCTGTCCCTCGCGCTGTAGCTTCCCCTCCACCATCAGCAATTTGGCATGCATAATTTCCTTTCGATAGGTATCGAAAATCTTTTCAAAAACCACCAGGTTGGCTGATCCGGTTTCATCCTCGATCGTTATAAAGCACACACCCTTTGCCGTCCCCGGCCGCTGGCGTACCAACACCAATCCCGCTACCTTCACCAGCTGACCGTCGGCTATCTCCTCTTGGATGCTCTGTGTGGAATGAATGCGCAGCATCTCAAGCGAATGCCTGACGAAACTGACCGGATGAGCCTTCAAGGATAAACCCAGGGTGGCATAATCATGAACCACATGTTCTCCCTGACTCATCAGTGGCAATTCCACCTGCATTTCAAAAGCACTTTCCGAAGGCTGTCCTTTGAATATTGCCATCGGCATATCCTGCAATGCCGAAACCTCCCACAGTGCCTTCCTTCGGTCGAGTCCTAGCGAACGAAAAGCATCCGCATCGGCCAGTAGTTCCAGAGCAGCCTGACTAAGCCCGGCATCCCGCAAGGCTGTAATACTCGTATAGCCCTTTCCGCGCGACTGCATCAGCATCCTCATATCCTCCTCCCGGATACCTTTAATTTGCCGGAACCCTAGCCGGATAGCGTAATAGGCCCCCGCCCGCTCCTCCAACAGATTATCCCAGTCCGAATAATTAATATCGGCCGGCCGAACTTCCACCCCATGCTTTCGCGCGTCAATTACAATCTGTGCCGGCTGATAAAAACCCATGGGCATGCTATTGAGCAGGGCGGCCGCAAACACGTCCGGATAATGGCATTTCAGCCAGCACGACACATAAACCAGCAAGGCAAAACTCGCTGCATGACTTTCAGGAAAACCATAACTGCCAAAACCCTCCAGTTGCCGGAAAATGCGACGGGCAAATTCTTCGTCATAACCCTTCTTTTTCATCCCGGCAATCAATTTTTCCTCATACTGATTTACCAAACCCTTGAATTTGAAAGTAGCCATGCTCCTGCGCAGGCCGTCCGCTTCAGCAGCGGTAAAACCAGCGGCTACAATAGCAATTTTCATGGCCTGCTCCTGAAAAAGCGGAACTCCCAGCGTACGTCCCAAAATTTCCTTGAGTTCTATCATCGGGTAATCCACTTCTTCCTCTCCGTTACGGCGTCTCAGGTAAGGGTGAACCATATCTCCCTGAATGGGTCCCGGACGAACAATCGCCACCTCAATCACCAGGTCGTAAAACTCACGCGGCTTCAGGCGGGGCAGCATCGCCATTTGGGCGCGACTTTCAATCTGAAATACGCCCATGGTATCAGCCAGACTAATCATATCATATACCTTCTTATCATCCTGATCAATATTGGCAAGTGTGAGGTCCCGTTGATAATGTTGCTTACACAGCGAAAAAGCCTTCCGGATACAGGTCAGCATACCCAGCGCCAATACATCCACCTTTAAAAAACCCAACGCTTCAATATCGTCCTTATCCCATTCAATATTCGTCCTTCCATCCATGCGGGCATTTAAAATCGGACAAAGATCGGTAAGCTTGCCCTGTGTAACCACAAAGCCGCCCGTGTGTTGTCCCAACTGCCTTGGAAATCCTTTCATCTGAGCGGTCAATTCCATGGTTTTCCGGATATGCGGATCTTCAGCATTGATTCCTTCCATCTCAGAAAGACGGTTGATGGTATCGACCGACAGCCCCATGGCCTTACCCACATCCTTTACCGCCCCCTTATAATGAAGCTGGGTTACCGTTGCCACAATGGCTGCCCGGTCGCGCCCATATTTTTGATAGATATACTGAATAATTTCTTCGCGGCGCTCATGTTCAAAGTCGACATCAATATCCGGAGGTTCGTTTCTTTCAGGAGAAATAAAACGCTCGAACAGCAAATCGAATGTCGCCGGGTCAACCGAGGTAATGCCCAGACAATAGCAGATGGCCGAGTTGGCTGCCGACCCCCTCCCCTGGCAAAGAATTCCCCTACGCCTGGCTTCACGAACAATGTCCTCTACAAAAAGAAAGTAATTGGCATAATCCATCTCCTTCACAAATTTCAGCTCATGCTTTATCATGTGCACTACCTTTTCAGGAACCACCTCACCATACATTTCATGTGCCCCCTTCCAGGTCAGGTATTCCAACTCTTCCAAGGGGCTACGGCCATTACGGTTAATTTCAGCAGGATATTCATAATGCAGTTCTCCAAGCGAAAAATTACAAGCTTCCGCAATGCGCAACGTATTATAGACAGCCTCCGGATAACGCCGAAAAAGACGATGCATCTCCTCTGCCGGTTTCATAAACCTTTCGGCATTCTGATGCAGAAGAAATCCAGCTTCCTGTATAGTACATTTCTCCCGTACGCAAGTCAGAATATCCTGCAATTCCCGGCGGGAAGGATCGTGATAATGAATATCGTTGGTAGCCACCATAGGTGCTTCCAGGCGATCAGCCAGCTGCTGAACCCGAAACATCCGCTTTTCATCGTTTCCCAGGTACGTACGGGTAGCCGATAGAAAAAGTGAAGTGCCCAGCGCCTCCTTATATTCCTCAATATGTTGAACAAACGAATCCTCAAAACTGAACTGACGGTTCAGTCTTTCCGGCATCACTGCGATAAAAAGGATGTCTTTTGCATGTTCATAAACATCTTTTCTATAAAGATGGCATTGCCCCTTTTCTGTCCGTAAATTGCCTTTGGTAAGCAAAGCAGAAAGTTGTCCATAACCTTCCCTGTGAGCAGGATAAGCCAGCAGACTCGGTCCGTCGAGCAGGTCTAGCCGACAAGCCGGAATAAAGCCCTGGCCCCTTTCTTTCGCCACCACATGAGCTCTTACAATACCAGCCAGGCTATTACGGTCGGTAATCGCCATCTTCTTATATCCATAGGCAGATGCCCGTTCCACCAGCTCATGCGGATGTGAAGCTCCCCGCAAAAAGCTAAAGTTTGAAGTAATCTGTAATTCGGCGTATTCCATCGCTACGTACTAAGCAAAATATCCATGTAAAAACCACTGATAGCGTTGATCATGATCATAGTGTCCTGATCGAAAGAGCCAGTAACGACAACCTTGTTCGTCTTCCACCTGATAATAATCGCGATGCTCACCTTCATCCAGCCACCATTCCCTTTCAATACGTTCCGGACCATCTGCCCTCACAACATTGTGTTTCACTTGCTTATAAACAAAAAACTTCGGCGGGCTATCCGGAATCAAAGCCATAACTTCAATGGGTTCAGGTTTTTTCAGTAATTCTGTAGGGCGGGCCATATCCGTTCGCCAGGAGGTCTCAGGCTTTTCGTCTAAAGAAGAAGAAATCTTCAAGGATCTTTCAGGCCAGAAATGCGCCGCCGGTAAGTAGCGCCTTATGGCTCCTGCTCCTACTTTTCCCACCACCCGGTCCAGTAGCTGTACCAGACTTTGATCTTTCAAACCCCGTTTACCCGACCATAAAAGTTCCTGCCCCGGTTGCACTTCTTCCACCTTCGGCGCCTCCATCACAAACAACTCAATACCTAAAGCCGGTCGGATCTGATCGATTTTTAATTGAAAAAGCCGAAAAAGATGATGTATATGATTACTGGCGGCATTAGTACCCATTTCAATGCGGATCACCTTTCCATCCAGACGGTAACAAGTGAGTATCCCCTTCCTCATTCCCATAGCGTCTTGCTGCAATTGCCGGCATAATCCTTCCAGAAGTTTTTCAATAGCCATCTCAATAGCCACATGCGTTCGTATAGGTTCCAAACAAGGCAAACGCTCCTGATAATACACAGGTTCCTGCAGGGGAATGATGGGTTCAGGTTCCGTCCCGAAAGCCTGCCCCAGTCGCAACAGCAATTCATCTCCAAATCGCCTGCGCAATACCGAACGGGGCATACCCATTAAATTACGAATCTGATAAAAACCCAGCTTATGCAATCTGGCCTGGATCGGCAAAGACAACCGCAACGCTGCAGGAGGTAGCGGCAGTAAAGCATCCGTATGCGCTGCCGGGGCTATCAGCGGACTTACCTTGCCGTAACGGGCATTGGCCCAGGCCGCACCGAGCGTATCGGCCAGGGACACCCGAACCGAATAACCCTGACTTTTGAATCTGGATACAATCTCTTTGATATATTTTCGCTCTCCGCCCCATAAATGCGTGCAACCGCTCACATCCATAAACAAACCATCGCGGGAAAATTCATCCACCATCACAACCGGCGAGAACCTCAAGCACCATTCGCCTAACCCTTTCAATAACCTGGCAGCCCGACCCGCCTTATCATCCAGCACTTCCAGACCCACACAAATTGCCTTGGCGTCGGCAGCACGCATGCCCACCTCAACGCCTTTAGAAGCAGCTAATGGACTCACGGCAGTAATCATAATACGCCCCCGATCGGGGGCAGCAAAAACAAAAGGAAGCTCCTTAAGCGCTGGCCGACGAATTATTTGCCAATCTGCCAGCAAGGACTGAAACCATATGGAAACATAACGCCGTTTCATATACTAGCCCAATAGTCGCCGCTCTACCACCAATTCCATTTGTTCAGAAGCTGCTTTTTCCAGTTCCAAAAAGCCATCTCCGCCCCATTGAAATTCCCATTCCCCCGGATTTCCGTTACGCACTTTCGTAAGTTCCACCCTCCAGCGTGGAAAACCCAAACCCGGCATTCCATCTTCCTTTAAACTCGGAAGCGGAGTGATTCTCCAGCGGGCAGAAGCCACGTTGCTCAAAACTTTCCGGGCATCCTTGCGTAACAGAATACCGGTCACACCACTTTGCTCCACAGCCAGCTGCAACCTCCGCGACTCAATCAAACTCAGATCATTCAACTCCGCTACCACCGCTGCCAAACCTTCACACTTTAAAGCTTCTTCCAACACCCAAATCACCTCCTTTTCACTTGCCACATCCACAAAAATTAAACGATCCGGATCTACATGGAACAAGCGAAGGGAAGCAGGAAATAGTCTGCGTGAAGCACTAATCCATACACATGCGTCTCCTTCAGCCATCAGCCGTGAAAGCAAGCCAGCTATAAAACCATTACTGGCAGCAGAGTGCTCTGGAACAATGCTAATGAATTCGTGTATTGCCTTTCTTGGAAAAACCCCATGAGGGAAGGCTCTTTCCAACCGGCCCAGGCCCATCTCTACCTTTTCCCCGCAATCACGCGGTTTTATTCCCTGCCACAGCAGAATGTCCTGCTTCAATTTCTTAATCAATCCCTCTTTGCTCATAATCATAGCATAATTTGTTAGCAATATGAATGAATAAACAAATATAATGCTAAATATATTAGCTTACAAAAAGAATGATTAAATATTGATTACAGAAACTTTAATCGACTTCCAGGCAACCCGAGGCAGGCGCCTGTCTATGATGCTGCACTAACTGGGGATATTTTTTTATCAATAACGCAGATGAGGTGCAACCGACTTCCTTATTAGGCAGAGATTCCGGTCGGGGATTATCTTTGATTTGAGAACGGATAACATATTTCTTCTCCAAACATTTCACCGGTTCCTGATCCAGAACATAAGTTCTGCGTTCTGTAATATTATCGCGGACAGACCCTTCCGGCCCATCTTCGAACGACCAGGAAATCTCCTTCAGAAAAGTAAAAAACAAGGTACTGTCGCGAACAAAATACTGTTCTTCTGCCGAATAATGCGAGTACTCAGCAAATCGATGAACAATCAATCGCAAATCTCCGTCCTGAGAATAGTAAATCACCCTCCCACTCCGTTCCCCATTGCCACAGGAATATTCAAAGGATACCGAGTCTAATGCACCGACGCCTATTTGTTTCACAACAGCCGAATACGCTTCCTGAATATCCTCGACCGACTGGATCGACTTATCCGGTTTCATATTATTGAGCTGGGCTGTATCAGAAGTGTTAACTGACTGATCAAGCCTGTTATCTAAACCTTGGTTGCAGGAAAAAGCCAAGAAAATTCCAGAAAGGATTACAACTAAGTTTAATTTCATTCGAAGCTGTCCATTTCTCATCATCAAGGCTGCCCGCCTCCACCTGCAGCTCCGTAAATCTGGCCTGTCGAATAGCTTCCCTCATTTGCGGCTAGCTGCACATAGATAGAACCCAGTTCTGCCGGCTGTCCCGGGCGCCCCAGGGGCGTATCACCTCCAAACTTCACCAGATCTTCCATGGTGGCCCCACCACTTACCTGCAAGGGCGTCCATATCGGCCCGGGAGCAACCCCATTCACCCGGATACCTTTCGGTCCTAGTTGTTTAGCTAAGGAACGCACATAACTGGTATTTGCCGCTTTGGTTTGCGCATAATCAAACAGATTAGCCGATGGGTCTGTTGCCTGCACCGAGGAAGTCGCAATAATCACCGAACCCGGCTTTAAATGAGGCAAAGCAGCCTTGGTTATCCAAAAAGGTGCATATACATTCGTTTTCATCGTCGCATCAAAATCTTCTGAACTTAGCTCCAGAAGCGACTCACGCGCCTGTTGCCGGGCAGCATTATTCACCAGTATATCAAGCCCCCCTAGTCCCTTCACCGCTTCATCAACCAATCGCCTGCAAAAGCCCTCATCACGCAGATCGCCCGGAATGGCAACAGCTTTGCGCCCCTCTTTCTCAATCAGTCCAACTACCTCACGGGCGTCAGCCTCTTCATCGGGCAGATAGTTAATCGCTACATCGGCACCTTCGCGGGCAAAGGCAATGGCCGCGGCGCGTCCAATACCGGAATCGCCTCCGGTTATCAGGGCTTTGCGACCAGTTAAACGACCCGAACCCTTATAACTGCTCTCGCCATGATCCGGTTTGGGCTCCATCTTTCCAGCCAATCCAGGCCAGGGTTGCTTTTGTTCCTTAAAAGGCGGTTTCGGATATTTCGTCGTCGGATCTTCCAGTCCCGGCGCCAGCGACAAACCGGCTGTATTCGCAGCCGAACTACTTAGAACAGGCGCCCCCGCCAGAGCAGCAATTCCTAAACCCAAACCTCCAATTGCCTTGCGTCGGTTTATTTTATTCTCTTCATTCATGATTGTAAATTTATAAACGCTATTATAGTCTGATTAAGGCTTCAATACTACCTTCACACAGTCATCCTGCTTTTCATCAAAAAGTTTATATCCTTGCGCTACTTCACTCAGCGGAAGGCTATGGGTAATGATATCATCCAATACCACCTTCTCTTCACGCACCAGGTTGAGCAAATGATCAATATAATTCAGCACCGGAGCCTGCCCCTGCTTAATTGTCAAACCTTTATCGAATATGCGGTGCAGGGGGAAATTATCGTAAGGACTACCGTACACACCCAATATGGAAACTGTACCGCTTCTTCTCACCGCCTGAAAACACAGATCCAACACTTTCATACTTCCCTTTTCAATATTAATAGTAGCTTTCACCTTATCCAAAAAGTTCCGTTCAGGCTCAAAGCCCACCGCATCGATACAGACATCGGCCCCACGACCCTGCGTCATTTCCCGAATCGCCTCTACCACGTTCACCTTATTGGGATTCAAGATATCCACTTTATTCACTGCCTTTGCTTTTTCCAGACGGTAATCCAGCGGATCAATGGCAATCACCCTTCCTGCACCATTCAACCAGGCAGCCTTCTGCGCCATCAGTCCCACCGGCCCAGAGCCAAAAATCGCTACGACCTCACCACCTTTCAACTGTGCCCAGTCGACCCCAGCCCAGCCTGTGGGAAAAATATCAGTCAGAAATAAAGCCTGTTCATCCGTCAGGTTATCGGGGATGATCCGCGGGCTCACATCCGCATAAGGGACCCGAACATATTCAGCCTGTCCGCCTGAATAACCTCCATACAAATCAGTATAACCAAATAAGGCAGCTCCCTTTTGATCCATCATATCCCCATTGGGGCCGTAATGCTTATAGTTCGAATTCTCACAACTCGGAGAAGCGCTATGCGTACAGAAAAAACAGGAGCCGCAAGCAATCGGAAACGGAACGATGACACGGTCACCTTTCTTCAGATTCTTTACCTCAGCACCCACCTCCTCCACAATTCCCATAAATTCATGCCCCATCACCATATCATCCTTTTGAGGAACGGCCCCACTAAGAATATGCAAATCAGAACCACAAATCGCGGTTGAGGTAACTTTCAAAATAACATCGGTGGCCAGTTCGATCTTTGGATCGTTAACGGTAGTATAACTAATGTCTCCTGGCTTGTGAAATACGGCTGCTTTCATCGTTGATTTTAATTTTTTCAACACCTTATGGCACAGAAAGTTCATGATAGATTTATTTAATCAGCTCATGATATCAGAATGCGGGCAAAACATAGTTTGCAGCCAACTGTTAAAATAAGGAAGAATAAGTTTAACACCTAAATGAAGAAAACATGAAACTTACAATCAAGGAACCAGCTACAAATACACCTTTAGAGTTAAATGCCGAACCGGAAGATTACAACGGTGAGCAAGGATGGCGGATTGTATCGCCTGACAAAGACTCCTTTGTGGTGGTACAAAAAGACGGTGAGTGGCAAGTAATGGACGAAAGCGATATCCATCCCGAACTGATCAAAGCCATCGGAGAAGCATTGCATCCGGTAGCCACCTTCAACGGACAATCATCCGTCGACTGATAAACTTAACTAATCACCCAATGCCATCAAGTGTAAAACTATTTAACCGGAAGAGGTAATATCCTGAATTCGCTGGCGGCATTGGGTATTTCAATGCTTTCATCACCACGGTAAGCGTTGGGTATGGCGATACTGGAATCCGTCTGATAAGCATTTAAGATTTCTCCCCCTCCACCCAAACGCTTATTATTGGACGGGCGAAAATCTTTCCAAAAAGGAACCTCCCTCGCCAATGAATCTTGGTAGTTTGCACTATCGGAGTTGGAGGCGGGAATCAAACCCTTACCGGCTTTTATCAATACGAAATCAGTAAGAGACGGGTGGATAAGGGCAGGCTGGGCCTGCACATGAGACGAAGCGCCAAACGCGGCGACCACCATCAAAGAGAAAAATACTTTCATCATCTGGGACATTAGAAGTACTTAAATTTAAACCCTTATCTTCACATTTCCATAAATCGTCAAGTATTTAACATTTGCCTGGTCAAGCACTAATGAATATTGATAAAATCATAACCCTGCTTTACCCCTTGCCTGAGCCATCCCAGGAGGTACTCAGGTCCAAAATGTCGAAAGTTAACTACCCAAAGGGCCATCTACTTCTAAGAGCAGACCGTCTTGAAAAAAGCATCTATTTCATTGCAAAAGGCGTCGCAAGGGCCTATGCCGATGCTCCTAACGGTCAGGTAACCTTTTGGTTCGGTCAAGAAGGGGCGCCGATACTCTCTATGAAAAGCTATATCGCTGAAAAAAAAAGTTATGAAAATGTTGAAATTCTGGAATCTTGCGAACTCTATAAAATCAGTATTACAGAACTACGTTCCCTTTTTGAAGCAGATGTCCATTTGGCCAACTGGGGAAGGAAGCTAGCCGAGCAGGAGCTGATTAAAACCAAAGAGCGCCTGATCGCCATGCAATTTAAAAGTGCCCGGCAGCATTATTCCGATTTAATAGAACTACAACCCGAATTATTTCAACGAGTATCCCTGGGGCATATTGCCTCCTATTTAGGCATGTCGCAAGTCAGCCTCAGCAGAATCCGCGCCGGCATCCAATAGCTACCCTTTATCTCTCTTTTTAACATATGTAAAAATTCAATTCATCGATCATCCAGATATTTGTGCAAACAAAAATATGAACTGGATCATCTTAATTATTGCCGGATTATTTGAAGTAGCCTTTGCCTTTTGCTTAGGGAAAGCCAAATTAAGCACCGGAAATGAAACCTTTCTTTGGTATGGCGGATTTCTGGCCACGCTGTCAATCAGTATGGCTTTATTAATAAAAGCTACACAGACACTCCCTATCGGCACCGCCTATGCAGTTTGGACGGGTATCGGTGCCGCGGGAACCGTACTTCTCGGCATATTAGTCTTTAAGGACCCTGCGAGCTTGCTCCGCATACTTTTTCTTATCACACTGATCGGCTCCATCATAGGATTAAAAGTTGTTTCATCTTAGAGGGATAAGTAAAAATTAAATTAAATTTCACCCATGGAAGCGATAGAACTTAAACGGGCGACAGTAGACGATGTAGAACAACTACAGTTTATAGGTCGACAAACTTTCAAAGAAACCTTCTCGTCAAGCAATACTCAAGAGGATATGAGCACCTATTTAGAGGAAAGCTTTTCGCGAGAAAAACTAATTGAAGAACTTCAATCAGAATCTCATTTCTACTTAGCGATACATCAAAACCGTGTGATAGGCTATCTGAAGGTCAACCTTGGACGATCCCAAACCGAACTAAAACAGGATAGAGCTGTCGAAATAGAGAGAATATACGTACTTAAAGAATATCACGGCAAGAAGGTCGGCCAGGTTCTGTACGACAAAGCGATAGAAATTGCTGATCAAGCTTGTGCTGAATATGTTTGGTTAGGAGTTTGGGAAGAAAATCCACGAGCGATTCAATTTTATAGAAAAAACGGCTTCGAAGCGTTTGACAAGCATATCTTCAAGTTAGGGCACGACGAACAAACCGATATCATGATGAAAAAAGTCTTGGAAAGAGATTGATAAAACTGTGAATTTCGGAAAAGCTACAAAGCACCTTTCCGCTTGAATAAGTAAAAGCTTAGCATTAGAAAAATACCCGCCATTACGAGATTACTGTAATCAAGTCGCTCAAAAGAAATGTTTTCACTCATGATGTTCGTGAGCGACTTGATTGATCCTGTATACGGGATAAAATCAGAAAACTCCTTATTCGCCGCAATCCCCGAGAAAACAATCATAAACATGCTGAAGCCCATCGGAAAGATGAAACTTCTCACTACGAGGCTCAAAGCCAACTGAATCATCGCGATAGCAGATAGGGTTATGAAAAGCCTGAGAAAGGTGAAAAAAATCACCTCCCGGTAGTCATAGTTTTGAAAGCCCAGTTCCGGAACCAGCCGACTCAAGGTAAAGCCACTCAGTAGAAAAAAGAAATACGCCAGTAGTACGGAAAACAACACTACGACAATGATAAATACAGCTTTAGCGAAAAATATCTTTGCTTTCGATACAGGTAAGGTGAAAAGAATCTTGTAGTTATTGTTTTTGTATTCAACATCACAGCAGGCATATACGAAAATGGCAATCAATATCGGATAGATCAGATAAAAAAACTGGAAAACATATCTGCCCAAAAGTAATTTCCAGGGATTGGGCACAGAACCGACTATTTCGGAGCGAGTAGCCTCGTACAAGATGTAAGAGTCGGCCATAAAAATGATAAGAACCGGAAAAAGTAGCACCCAAAACAATTGCCGGTTTTTGGACAATTTATACTGCTCTGAGATATAAGCCCTGTAAAATGAATTAATCATTCGCCTGAGAAATTAAATTCATGAATATTTGCTCTAAGTCTGCTCCAAACGACTCAACAGCATAGATGTCAATACCGTTCAGCACCAAAATTTTAAAAAGTTCATTTAGTTGCTGGTCGCTGGCAATTTCCACTCTGATAGCATTGCTGTCGTCGAGACTAACGGAAAAGTCTTTCGAGGTCAGAAGTTCGGTGGCAGATTCAGCGCTGCTTATTTTTAATACGACCGTGCGTTTCACTTCTTTCAAAAGATTCCTTTTAGTACCCTGAAAAATTAACTTACCACCTTCAATAATCCCAATGTGAGTGGCCACTCTCTCCAGCTCACTAAGGATGTGGCTCGACAGAAAGATTGTCTTACCCTGCTCATTCAGGCTTTGAAAAAGCTTTCTCATTTCAAATATCCCCTGCGGGTCAAGACCGTTCAAAGGCTCATCAAGGATCAATAGCTCCGGGTCATGATAAATGGCCATAGCAATTCCCAATCGCTGTTTCATTCCCATGGAAAGTGAACTGGCTTGTTTCTTTTTTTCACGATGGAGGTCCACCAGCTCCAGGACTTCCTCGATTCTTTCCGTTCCCTGCCCATAGATCAGATCCAGGTACTTCAGGTTTTCAAATACCGTAAGTTTATTATAAAAACAGGGTGCTTCGATGAGGTTACCAGTCAGGGAATGAATAGCCGTAGGATGAGATTTCAAACTCCTGTCCTGGATGAAAATATTATCATGCTTACTCGTTAACAGTCCCAGTAACAGCTTGATCGTAGTAGACTTTCCGGCTCCATTCCTTCCAAGGTATCCATATACACTCCCCCTGGGTACCTCCAGATTAATGTCATCCAATATGACTTTATCTCCGATTTTATAGCAAAGCTTATTGGTTCGTATGCTCTCCATTATTCTTCTGGATATGTTGGGTTTTGGTTAATATCGATATAGAAAATCCCGTCAATGTAATGGGTCCATGCTTTTTCTTCATCGATGCCCTGGTTAAGGTTAGAAACAAACTCATCTTTGAGGAACGTATTAACAGAAAGTCCTCGTAGATCGATCATAAAATAAGGCAGGTTACGGCGGTGAAATACGTTTTCGACGGCAAATTTTCCCGGTTTGTCGACTAAATTCCCTTTCGAATCTTCTCGGGCAAATGATGTAAAATTCAGCATATAGGATGCATCTGCATACTTTTCTTTAATATACGCACCCATGGGCCGATAGGCTTTACTATATCGCCTTGAAAAGGTGTGAATATTAGAACACCAAATTACCACTTTCTGGTTCGTATAAAGCGAATCAATCTGATAAATAAGGTTTTGTGCCATGAGCGAATCTCTGAATTCATGCTCTCTTCTGAGCCAGTTTCGAATGACCACGACTTCCGAAGATTATGCCTTACATCATTGAAATACCGTTGATACATTGTATTTTCTTCTGTTGGTTCGAGTTGCGACACCGCTCTCTCCAAATGCCTGAGGTCTTGAAGGAATCGACTCTTTTGATCCGCATCCAGCCTTCTGTTGGCGATCATGTTATAGGCTAGTCGTGGAAGATCATCTACATGATCGTTAACAATGGCATAGTCCTGTAAGTCGATCTCATTCTTTTGAAGAAATTCTCTTATAAGCCGACTACGCCTTTCATTTAAAAGGCTTCCTGTAAATTGGATATCAAATCCACCTAATTCGATGGGCGATGGTGTTTTCTTGGATGCCAGATAGTAATCTATCAACGGCTTTGTTTCTTCATTTGCCCACCAAAAATCAAACAACCCGATCCCACCGACCGAAACTCCCAAACCATCAGCATCAGAAGACTCCATGGTCTGGTTCATCATCCACATATCGAATTGACCCGCTTCATATAGAACCACCCGGTAACCCAGCCTTTCATGTAAGTAGCGAATGAGCCTGCTTTTTGCCACAAACGTCTGACCATCCTGATGTGTACGCTCTCCAAGCATCACAATCCGCACTCCTTCGAGAATCGTATCCAGATGTTTTAAATCGAGATAGTTCGTATCATCGAAATTTATGGAGTTGATGGGCATTGCTACGCGCTCGACTTCATCGAGTTGCTCTTCAATTACTGCCGCCGGAACATCTTCGAAAGCGATGATGTTTGCAAGACAAATCAACGCGACGGCAACGAACAACGCTATAAGGAGTCTTTTCATCGTTTGGTTTCTCTGATTTGCGTTTTCTAGCAGGGGGACGCTTATATACTGGTTAGTGTATTAGTTAGATAGTACACGTTAAATATATACCTAGGTTTCGAGAATACCAAATAATCTTTCTGTTTAAGCGATATTTGATTATCCGCAGATTTATAGTCGCAAGGCGACTCCCAATATGATGGATTAACCGTACTACCGTATAATATCCGTATCCACCGGAGTGTATCCTAAATGCCTGCTGATAGACAAGACCTGTCCTTTGTGATGGTACTCGTGGGTAATAACATGACTGAACAGCTCGAGCGAGGTAACGTGCCTTTCAACTCCTTCCAATTTATATGCAATTGCGTTGTTCAAGTCGGTAGCTACTAACTCACTCGAAATGAAATCCCTCATAAATTCATCTACTTCTTCGTATAAATCCCTTACCTGTTGAACTGTCGGAAATTCCTCATAACCGGCAAACATCAGATTTCTCTTGAGCGCAGTATTGCCGATCCAATGCTGATACGTATGCGCAATATGAACCAGCAGATTTCGCATACTTCCTCCGCGGCCAAACGAAGTATTCTGATTGACAAAATCTTCTGGCCGGACAGTATTGCAATAATCAAATAGTACCCGCCTGGAATCCCGAACCAACCAGTACTGCTTGCTTATATATTCAGGGGGAGAAATCATTCTTAGAAGCGCTTACGTTCAAAGGCTTTGAGCTATTATTCACCAGCAGCTTGCCCGAACGTTATCAAGTTATTATCAGGATCAAGGAGCGAAAACTCTTTCTGCCCCCAAGGCTTGGCCTGCAAACTTCCATTGGGATGAATCGGCACCTTACTATCGATCAACGATTGATAAAGCCCCTCGATATCATCCGTGCGAATATAGATTTGTCCATAATTTTCTTTGGGATCCAATTCCTTGAATGTAAAGAAATGTATTTCCAGACCATCTTTCGCAACGATCAGATAATCGCTATAATCAGCTATCAGCGCAAAACCTAATTGCTGTTCATAGTAGGCGCGGGTACGGGTTTTATCGCGCATGGGAAGTTTTGAAATAATCGCTAGTATCATATAAAAATAACTGTAATAATCCGGAATAATTGCCTGATGACGAAAACAAAATCTAAGCGATTTAATTATTATTGCATATGGAATCGACGCAGCTGCCGCCTATCAATAGTGAACAACTGAAAAACATTAACAAGGAACTACAATCTTCTCAAGAAAAGCTAAGTCAAGCCAACAGCAATCTTGAACAAATCTTAAATATGCTGCCGGCCTCGGTGGTTGTTATTCGAGGTTATGATCTGGTGGTCGAGTTGATAAACGAAAGCAATCTTAAGTATTGGAATAAGACCAAAGAACAGGTGATAGGCAGGCCGTTCCTGGAAATCTTGCCCGATCTGGCTGACCAGCCCTTTGCCGGTCAGCTGCGGAGGGTCATGGAAACCGGCGAAGTAATTGATGTGAAAGAGAGCCCCGTGCTGTTTACTGCCGAGGATGGAAGCACGAGGGAAACCTATGTTGATTATACCTATCAACCACTAACCGACGTCGACGGAAATCGTAACGGAGTGCTGGTGATGTCGTTTGAAATTACCGAGCGAGTGATGTCTAAAAGGCTGCTGGAAAAATATGCAAAAGAACTTTCATCAACCAATGCTCAGCTACAAACCATCAATAATGAGCTCGCGCTTAGCGAGGCACGTTTCAAATATCTTATTCAGGAGGCTCCGGTTGCTATCGGTATTCTGCACGGGCGGAACCTCGTTATCGAATCAGCCAATGAAAAGCTATTGGAAGTATGGGGCAAAAAACGTGAAATCGTAGGGTCACCTTTGCATATCGCTTTACCCGAGCTTGCCGATCAGCCTTTTCTAGATATCCTGGATACGGTGTACACCAGTGGACAAGCCTTTATTGCGAATGAGATTTCGGCCATGCTCGAACATGACGGAGAACTTCGAGAGATTTTTTTCAACGTAACCTTCCAGCCCGTCGCAGATTCCTCAGGCTCCACTGCCGACATCATGGTCGTTGCGGTCGATGTAACCAAGCAAGTCATTGCCAGAAAACAGTTAGAGAAAAGCGAACAGTATTTCCGTTATCTGGCCGATCTGGTGCCGGCAAAGATATCCAATGCACTTCCCAACGGAGAAGTCACTTTTTTAAACAAACGCTGGCTCGATTTTGCTCAAATGAGCTTCGAAGATCTCAGAGATTTTGGCTACCTCCAAATGATGCATCCTGATGACGTCGCAACTTTTCAAAAAGGACTGGCACGTGCCGCTGAGGACGGAAAACCCTATGTCTCGGAAATTCGGTTTAAAGACACCGAAGGCAACTATATCTGGCATTTAAACATTGCCTCCCCCATTCTCGACGAGGAAGGTCAGGTAACCATGTGGGTGGGCTCAACCACCGATATCCAGTCGCTCAAAGACGAAGAGCAACGTAAAAGCGATTTTGTAAGCATGCTCAGTCATGAACTCAAAACGCCCGTAACCTCCATAAAGGGACATGTGCAAATGCTGCTCCGTATCCTCGAGAAAGAAGCCGTTTCCCCCTTAACATCCAGGCTTCAACCCTCCTTAAGCCGGATCGATCAGATTTTGATACAGCAAACCAAGCTCATCAATGAGATGCTGGATCTGACGAGAATTGAAGCCGGCCGACTCGATTTGCATAAGGAGCATTTGCCAGTCGGTACGCTAGTCGCAGAAGTGATCGATGATTTCAAATTAAGTCACCCTCAGCACTCCATCCGACTGAAATCCGCAAGTAATTCGGAGGTTTATGCAGACCGCAATAAACTAAGCCAGGTACTGATCAATCTGATTGCCAATGCCATTAAATACTCTCCGGAAAGCCTGACAGTCGAGGTTTCAATCGTAAGTGAGGAAAAAGAAGTACGTATCAGCATCAAAGACTACGGAATCGGAATAGATAAGAAAGATCAGCAAAAAATTTTCGAACGCTTTTACCGAGTAGAAGGCCATAATGAAATCCGGTATAGCGGATTCGGAATCGGACTTTTCCTGGCAAGCTCCATTATGGAATTTCACGGCGGAAGAATATCCCTGGAAAGCAGCAAAGGCGAAGGATCCACGTTTACCGTACATTTACCAGTCTGAAGGGCGAACGTGCTAAAACTCCGATAACAAAGGCAAAAACTTCTCGTTAAAGGCAGCCCCAGAATAAGGGTTCTGGCTGCTTACAAGATTGCGATCACGAATAGCGTAGCCTTTACCCGGCCATCCGCTTTTATATTTTAAACCCGTTTTCTGCAACTGTCGGGCTATTCGCCTGTTTTCAGGTCTTCCTTTCATAATGAATTTCTCAATATAAAATTCTTCGAACGGACTTACTGAGCTCACGGTATAACCTGCAAATGGATTATTTTCTTTTGGAAGAGTAGTAATTAATGCGGGGGCGTGACAAATCAGTCCGATCGCCTTCTTTTCCACTGCAAATGCCTCCAAAAGTATAGGCAACATTGCATCATAATAGAGATCCACCATCAAGCCCTGGCCGCCAGGAATAACCAGCCCGATGTATTCACTTTTCCGATCCACGGCTTCGGAAAGCGACATTGGACTACTGAATGAAGCGCTGGTCTCCCAGAAATCTACCGCTTCTGCTTTCAATACAGGAGCTTCCTTCCAGTAACCCTCCCTTAAACTCTCCTGGTCAATGATGGGCTTTTTACCTTCTGGCGTAGCAAAATCAACCGCGTAGCCTTCCGAAATAACAGCTTTGTAGGCAAAATAAAATTCATTGAGGAACACGCCCGTTTGTCGTTCCTTTTTGCCCTTATTGAGGGGCAATGTATCTTCAGCACTTAATACAAATAACACTTTTTGCGGCTGTGCCTTTGCGGCGACTTGAAATGTCAGCATTGCTGTAAGTAAAAAAATAGTGCGGTTTTTCATGATGGTTGCTGATTGGAATTTTCTGGATGTTTACCACAAGCAAAACTCCACACTGCCATCCAAGAATCCCTTTACATATGTAAAGAAATTGGAAAGGTTTATTTTACCTTCTGTGACCGTATCCTGCTTAACTGCGTAGGGCTGATGCCTAAGTAAGAGGCAATATGATACTGAGGAATGAGTTGCTCTAATCCGGGATGTTCCTGTTGAAAATCCAAATAACGCACTTTCGCTTCCAGCGTGACCAAATCAATCTCCCGTTTTTCTTTGTTGACAAAATACTGCTCTGCCAGGATACGGGCTAATCGCTCAACCAGCGGATACTGATCGTATAATTTGGTGATGTTGTCGAAGTTGGCTACCCAAACGACACAATCCGTCAGGCAGTCGATATCAATCAAATTTTTTCTACCCGTTACCAAGGAGGAATACGCCCCGGCAAACGCGCCTTTCTTAAAGAAAGTCTTGTTGTATTGTTCGCCATTCTCCATACAATAATAGGCTCGTAATACGCCCGATTCAACAAACGCTACCTGCCTGGAATACTCCCCTTTCTTTGCGAGAACGCTCCCCTTCTTCAAGTCTTTTTGTGAAAACTTCGAAACAAACTGTTCGAGGGATTCAGGATCAAAGTTGATGATAGCGTTCAGTGTGCGCTTGAGCATTCTCATAAATATAATTTAACGGCGTTCAAAGTGTTACACTCCATCAAGGTATTTCAGCAATGCCGCTTCAAAGCGGCTATCGCTGGGCCGGAGGAAATCCGCGTCTAAAATATTTCCTTTATTATCAATAACCAGATAACGCGGAATGGTTGTAAGATGGATTAATTGAGTGAAAGGCGAGGTTTTAAAATTTGCCAGTCGATACTGATGAGGCTTGTCGAACAGCTTGTTTTCCTTAGCACTTGCAATCCATTTGTCAACATCTTGCTCCTTATCGATGCTGACGGCAAGGAACTGGATGGGTTTATCTTTCAACTTCTCTTCCACCTTACCAAGTGCAGGCATTTCCATAATGCAGGGAATACACCAGCTTGCCCAAAGGTCGACCAGAGTCAGTTTATATTGATCGTTTGTCACTACCCGTTTGAAATCGGATTCCTTGCCCTCAAAATCATATAAGGCCACGAAGGGCAGATTCGTCATGGTTTTCTTTCCATGATTAGCGGGTGTTTCGTTATCTGCCATGATGAAGCTATAATGGCCATCAGCAAACGATTGTAATTTCTGCTTTGCTTCACGATAGTTATCAAAGCTTTCTGACAAAATTGTAGTTACATGGTAAAGCGTATCCAGAAAAGGTGACGATGTTCGAATCGTCTTCAGTCTTTCTTTGATATCGCCTATTTCCTTGGGAGAATTTACAAAGTTACCCGCAACAATTGACGTTAAGTAATCCTTATAATAATCCGTTTGTCCCAATGACTCGTCCACCCCTGCAGCAAGTGCCCAAATATTATCAACATCTACCTCCGGGTGTCTTTTTCGTGCATTATAAGACACGATAGCTTCTAAGATTTTTTGATTGTTAATCGCATCGATCGATCGGATATCGTTAAGATGTGCATAAACCTCGTTATATAAACTGTCTGTCAGCTCGGAAGACTTGTTCTTGGGATCGTTCAAAAGATGCGCGATAGCGGTGTACCTAATGTTCGTATTCAAGGTTCTAAGTAAATCTCTACGTTGATTGGATAGCGCTAGTTTACCTATAGCAATCTCATTCGTTCCAAAGAGACTATCGATCGAATGTAAGACTCCTGTAATACCAATAGCTTCCACGAGTTTCCTTTTGCGTTCACCGTTATGTGCATAATAATCGTCTGGTATTGAAATCAAGCTATCAATAAAATCGGGATATCCCGTACTACGACCTACCGACACTGCTCCATCTTTCTCTCTGTTCAAGAGTACTGTATCACCTGGCATCAACAATAACGAGTAAGTCCTGAACGATGGGCCGTCGGGCAAAACCAGTATATTTCCATAATACATAAATGAGGCCTTCTTGATCGCTATCTCTTGATTAATCAAAGTATCGCTACCCGTCAAATTTTTAAGTTGAATTGCCCGCGTATGTACATCGAAGACGTTGATTGGGATGCGCTCACCCGATTTGAGAAATACAGAAAGCACTGCAGGAGATTCTTGCAATGACGGTTGCGCATAAGAACGTTCTTTAGGAGAAAATGAGATTACAGCCATCGCTATAATCAGCAAGGTGGTGAAGCGAGTCATCATAACTTATATTTAAACGGGGAGCATCCCCCATTGGTTCGTTGCTCACGCTAGCCCTACGACTACTTCCACCAGTTAATTTAACCGTGATTATTAACCGTGATTACCCACTCCCTTTCCCTAGGCAAATGCCTGTTTATCAGAGTAATCGACTCATGATCAAGATAAAGTTAAACAATTTATTTGAAAAATATGATCTGCTCGATGATGTAAAATCAACATCCATTTCGGCGACCTTTCAACGGCTAATCCCCGAACATCTTCTAACCAAAATTCTAATTAAAAGTTAACACTACCGCAAAGTAAGCCTGATTACTTTTGGTGCGAACATACGAAGTAATTCTACAATCTCATTAATCTCACACCTTGGAATCGCATTCTAGTCAGCAGCTTTGGAGTTTATTGAAGAAAGGTGACAGGGAGGCCTTCCAAACCATCTACCACCGCTATGTCCGGGTCGTCTACCGGGAGATCAGTAAACGTATAGATAACCTTGAAACTGTGGAAGATCTGACACAAGAAATATTTCTTTCACTTTGGGAAAAGAGGGAAGTATACCAACCAAAGGGAGAGATTTTTCCTTACCTCTATGGAATGATCGTTAATCGAGTGCTTAACCACTACCGCGCCAGTAAAGTTCAACCTCAATTCATACAAACCTGGGAAAATATCGCAGAGAGTGTTGCAGGAATTGAAGAGCTGCCAACCGTTTTCCAGCAAGCGCACCGTGAGGAAATAGAGTCGTTGCTCGATGCTGCAATTATTTCACTGCCCGCGCGCATGCGACAAGTCTATAAACTTCGCTATGAAAACGATAAATCGGTTACCGAGATTGCATCCCTGCTGTCTACCTCTCCTAACACTATATATAACCAACTAAAGTCTATTCGCAAAAGGCTTATAGAATCTTTGAGACATTCCAGTTATCTGTTTTTATAACGGGAGGTGCCGTCATGGGCTGGCCCGTTTCAAATGCCTTTCAGTGTTAAGCCGCTGTTAACGAGATTAAGAAATCGTTAAACCTGATTTCAGGGATAGCCGAGACGCTGGTTTCTGTTCCTATATACATAAGGAGCAGGTCGAAAATAGTCGATCCATGCCGTAAGCTATTATAAGTGAAAGAAAACATCCAACAATTACTCGAAAAGTACAACCGCAATGCTTGTTCAGAAGAGGAGATACGCATGCTTGAAACTTGGTTTGTTCAAATAGGTGCAGGCAAGCAAGGCACTTTGCCTAGCGATGAAAGCATTAAGCGCATGTTTGACTGGTATAGAGGCCAAGAACGGCTTCGAGGCCTCCATGCGAAAGACATGTCGCGAAGCCGAGTCAGGCACCTATTCACGAGCCTTGCACTTGCTGCGATGCTGCTTCTTTTCTGTGGGTTGGTCATCTATATTGCAACGCAGAATACTTTGTCAAACAGCTCGGCAATTGCCAATGTAGGACCCGGGGGGAATAAAGCATTCCTGACGCTGGCTACAGGCGAAAGAATAATTCTCGATGATACATTGAGTGGCATCATCATCGATCAGCCCAACGTCAATATTTTCAAAGACAACGACGGATCAATTATTTATTCAATCAAGACAACAAGTCAGGGTCAAGACATAGTAGGCTACAATACCCTGGAAACACCAAAGGGCGGCCAATTCAGAATTGTACTTCCCGACGGTTCTAAAGCTTGGCTGAATGCCTCATCCTCCTTAACATTCCCGGTAAATTTCTCACCAACTGAGAGGAAAATAAAAGTTTCGGGTGAAGTATTCTTTGACGTTGCAAGAAAGTATCACCCCTCTGATAAAGAAAAGACGGTCCCTTTCCTTGTCGAAACAAGTACACAAATAATTGAAGTTTTAGGGACTCAGTTCAATGTGTATGACTATCCGGAGGAGTCGGCGAAAATCACGTTGGTAGAAGGAAAGGTGAAACTGACAGGGATGGCCAATGGCAGACAAATACACCTCAAACCAGGCCAACAAGCTCAAATAAATGAATCTGTAGAGATTGTGGCAGCCGACCTAGAAAAAGTACTTGCCTGGAAAAATGGCGACTTCATCTTTAAAAACGAACAACTTTCAAACATCCTCCGACAGGTATCACGCTGGTACGACATTGAGATAAGCTGTCCGGATCACCTTGCATCTCGCGAGTTCAGCGGTATGGTTTCACGGAAGAAACCTTTATCAAGTATTATAAGGATGATCGAATCTACGGGTACAGTAAAGGTACGCCAAAAAGAAAGGGGGGTAACCGTGATAGAATAATATACACAACACTGATTGAATCAAAAATATAACGGAGATCATCTTTCCTCCTGGAAACAAAAAATTACAAAAATCACTACATAAACAAAACCATGAAATTTCAACCATTCATGCGTGTTGCGAAAGCCACGATGATTTTGCTTACCTGTTTTATTCTCCAAGGGTATGCAAAAACGTATGGTCAGCTAATGACCATACACAAAGAAAACAGCAGCATTTCAGAAATTCTGCGTGAGATAAGAAAGCAATCAGGATACGATTTTTTCTATGACGCTAATATCTTCAAGGGCGCTAAAACGATTGATATCAAAATACAGAACGCTGATATTGAAGCGGTACTGGAGCGTTGCTTCGCTGACACCCCTTATATTTACAAAATTGAAGGCGAAATTGTCACTATTTTAAAAAACGCGGCTTCTAATAAAAAGACGTCTAGGACAAAAGAGGTCCAACAACGCGGCAGAATTACCGGTAAGGTTGTAAGCAGTTCTGCACTTGCCCTTGCAGGCGCAACCGTCGAGGTCGTTGAGTTGAAAAGAAGCTTAATGACCGACGGCCAAGGTCAATTTTCTCAGGAGGTTCCTCCGGGTACATATACCGTGAAAGTAAGCTACATCGGTCACGAAAGCTTTGAGCAAACTGCGATTACGGTTGCCGATGGGCAGATCATAACGGTCAACGCCATGCTGATTGAACAGATAAACAGCATGGATGAAGTAGTCGTGACGGCGCTGGGCATTACACGCGAAGAAAAAGAAATTGGTTATGCGCAGCAAACGATTAGCGCTGAACAATTATCAACGGCTACATCTACTAACTGGTCTGAAGGATTAAAAGGTAAGGTTGCAGGCCTAAATATTATTTCAGGTAACACAGGACCCATCAACTCGCAAGCCATCCAGTTACGGGGTACAACTTCTTTAAATGCCGGTGGAAACAACGCCCTGATTGTAATCGATGGCGTACCCATGAATCAGGAAACCACCGCCTATGGCAATAACGTCGGCGCAGCGTATGGAACAGAGGCTCCGGTAGATTATGGCAATGCGATTTCCGAACTTCGCCAAGATGATATCGAGAGCGTAAGTGTGCTTAAAGGCCCTTCTGCAGCAGCACTTTATGGCTCACGCGCAGCGAATGGAGCAGTGATCATCACAACGAAATCTGGAAAGAGAAATCAAAAATTAGGTGTTGGATTCAATTCCACCGCTCTGTTCGACCATATCATCAATTGGCCGAATTATCAATACGAGTATGGCGGTGGAAGAATGACTGCCCGGGATGAAAACGGCGACATGTACTATTCCTGGGGAGACTCAGAAGATGGGCCGCATACGAATACTCCTGCAGCCTTTGGTCCAAAATTCAACGGACAGCAATTCTTCCAATATGATCCTGAGACTCAAGAAATGGCAACCGAACGTACGCTGTGGAGACCTTACAAAAATAATATGAAGGATTTTTACCGTACAGGTATAACCTTTGAAAATTCGCTGACCCTTCAGGGCGGAGGTGACAAAGGCTCCATGCGCCTGAACCTATCCCGAACAGACAATGAATACATTGCACCTAATACAGGGTTCAAACGTAATTCGGTTTCTTTTAATGGCAATTACGATATTACCAATCGGATAAAGTTATCATCCATTGTGAACTTCAACAACAGAAACAGTGATAACCTTCCCGGCTTTGGTATGAGTAATGGATCCTTGGGTTACTTTATGATGTTTCTTTTGCCGAACGTGGATATTAATTGGTATAAACCCATTTGGGAAAAAGGACAGGAGAACATAAACCAGTTGAATCCATTTTCCGATTGGTCGAGTAACCCCTACTACTTAATGTATGTAGACACCAACCCTTTAACCAGTAATCAGTTGGTGGGAAATGTCAGAGCAGACATTCAACTTACCGATAAGCTCGATTTTATGGGACGGGTGTCGTATAATTCTCTCGCTCAGCTACGTGAAACTCAACGCGGCTATTCGAGCAAGAAACATCCGCGCGGATATTACGGGAGACAAGACGTATCAAGCCAGGAAATCAATGCAGATCTCCTTCTAACGTATAAAGATCGTATTTCAGAAGATTTTGATTATACCGTCTTGGCAGGGGCAAGTAAGATGGCTTACGACCATCGAAATGTGATGTCGTCAATCGATGCCCTGATTGTTCCAAGCGTATACACGCTGGCAAACGGGGTGAACAATCCAATGGTTAAAACCAATGACTCCAGAAAACATATCAATAGTGCGTACGGTATGATATCCTTGTCCTGGAAAAGCAGAATATTTCTGGATTTAACCGGCCGTAATGACTGGTCAAGTACATTGCCTGAAAACAACAACTCTTTCTTCTATCCATCAGTGAGCTCCAGCTTTATTTTATCTGACCTGTTTAATCTGCCTGAACCAGTTAGTTTTTTAAAATACCGGCTTTCTTTTGCCAAGGTAGGTAGTGATGCCGATCCATATCAAACTTCGAAGTATTACTCACAAAGTGGATTTGCCAGTTCCGCGATCATGCCTTCGGCCATGTTTAACGTCGATCTAAAACCGGAAATCACTTCAAGTTGGGAGACCGGTTTCGATATACGCCTGCTAACTAATAGACTAGGTTTGGATGCGACGTATTACAGATCAAGCACCGAAAACCAAATATTGTCGTTACCCAACGACATTGTTTCCGGATACAGCAGCCGTGTGATAAATGCCGGAGAGGTGCAGAATAAAGGCGTTGAGGTTGTCTTGACTGGGACACCGATCCAACAACCCGACTTCGACTGGGACATTAGCGTGAACTGGTCAATGAACCGGAACAAGATCATAGAGCTTAATGATAACCTGGAAAAGCAAACGCTATCAAGCGTGTGGCAGGCATCGCTAATCGGTACCGTGGGCGGACGCACGACGGATCTCTGGGGGCCAAAATTCCAACGCGATGAAGAGGGTAACCAGGTTTTCGCCAATGGTATTCCGGTTCGTACAAGTACAGCGGAGTATATCGGAAATATCGCTCCAGACTGGAAAGCAGGTCTGACAAACACTCTGCGCTACAAAGATTTCAGGTTTAGCTTTACACTGGATGGCCAACACGGTGGATTGATCTATTCAGGAACCTACAACCGTTCATCTTGGGATGGCTTTACAACCAATACAATTCCAGGCCGCGACGAAGGTTTTATTGTAGGAAAAGGAGTGATGCAGAATCCCGACGGATCGTATTCACCCAATACTGTACAGGCCAACCCTCAAGCTTACTACGGTCAGTACCATCAAATCGCAGAAGCAGGTGTATTTGACGCCAGTTTTATCAAATTGCGTGAAGCATCGTTAACCTATAACCTTCCCCAGGATATTGCAAAGTCCATTTACGCCAATAACCTATCCTTGACTGTATTCGGAAGGAACCTTGCTGTCTTTGACCGATTTCCTTTCTGGGATCCTGAAGGCGGAACCATGAACGGTACCGTTTTCGTACCTGGTCTGGAGATGGCCCCGATGCCCTACACGGCAACTTACGGTCTTACCTTGAAAGCTGACTTTTAACTTCTTATATATTATAATGAAAAAGATAAAAATATTCGTAATGGCATGCTTGCTTTCAGGGTTGGCAAGCTGCACACATGATTTTGAGGAAATCAATAAGAATCCCAACCTGATCGATCAAATTAGTCCCGGCACCCTGCTAAATGAGATTATCTATAACATGGCATCCAACAATCTGACCAACCACTACAACATCAACGCACAGTTGATGCAGGTACAACTCAGCTATCCTCAGTATTATGGAGGAGTCCAGCGTTATGAAATTTTGGAAACAACCGGTAATTCACAATGGAACGCAGGTTACAGGTGGGCTAAGAACATCCATGAAATGCTTGGAGCTGCGGAAGCCGATCAGGCTAACAACTACATAGCTATTGCACTTACTTTAAATGCATGGGTTTATTCCAATCTTACTGACACTTTCGGAGACATCCCCTTTTCGGAAGCTTCACAAGCTGAAGAGGGCATTTTACAGGCCAAGTACAATACCCAAGAAGAAATTTATACACAAATTTTAAAGGATCTGGAAAGGGCGAACTCGCTTTACGACCATACCAAGACCATGAATTATGGCACCGATATCCTGTTCGCCAATAATACCGGAAAGTGGCAAAAATTTACGAATTCGCTGCGATTGCGCTTGTTGTTACGTACCTCAGACGTCAGACCAACTTCCTACGCAGAAATGATATCGATCCTTAAGGATCCGGCTTCGAACCCAATTATTACAGAAGCGTCGGATGCCGCTGTATTGGTAGTTACCGGTGTAACACCTAACCTCTCACCATGGTCGAGGGCACTGGATTTCAGCAACCAACATTCTGTCGGAGAATACTTTATCGATCTGCTGAATAATCTTGAAGACCCCCGCCGGCCACTGTATGCCGGACAAGCGGTTAGAAACACTGTGCAGATCGGCTACAAAGGAATCCCAAGTGGCTACGACGACACCAATTTTGATTATTCCCCTTCTTACATGAATAATCAACAGGTCGTCGCCCCTATGATTATACCGATCTTGACGCTGGCTGAGGTCGAATTTATTCAAGCCGAATTAGCACAAAAAGGCCATTGGAAGGATGCTGAAAAACACTTCAAGTCAGGAATTCAAGCAGCCATTGAGCTCTGGACCAAACAACCGCTATCAAAAGAGTACTTTGACAATCCGTATGCACAGTATAATGGTACCTTAGAACGAATTATTTTGCACAAATATTTAGCGACATATTTTACCGACAATCAGCAATGGGCCGACTATCGTCGTACTGGTTTTCCTGAGCTCCCTAAAACAGAGAGCATGTTGAACAACGGCGTACTACCTTCCCGACTGCTTTACCCGGATGTTCAGAAAATTTACAACCCTGTAAATTATGAAATCGCTGCCACTCAAATGGGCGGCGATGACATCAATTCAAAGGTATGGTGGGATATTAATTAAATGATATTAAAAAAACATCATGATAAATATACGATTTGTATTTACTGTTGTTGCCTGTGCCATCGGTATAGGCATAACTCAAGCGAAGATAAACCCAAAGGCTAGCTTTCGGGTAGCTGCCTACAATATCCGTTATGCTGCTGAAGCCGATGAAAAAACGGGAAATGGATGGGACCTCCGCAAAGGCCCCCTGGCTCGACTGGTCACCCAACATGACTTTGATATCGTAGGAACTCAGGAGGGAAACTCCAGGCAGTTAGAGGACCTGAAAAAACTTCTCCCTGCGTTCGACATCGTTTCCCATCCCTATGGTGGTAAAGGCGATTTGCATAATGCCGCAATCTTTTACAAAAAGGAACTCTTTGAGCTTATTGATTCCGGTGTATTTTGGTTAAGCGAAACGCCTGAAGTGCCAAGTATAGGATGGGATGCTACGGACCGCCGGGTATGCAACTGGGCAAAGTTCAAAGATAAACGTTCTGGAAAAGAATTCTATTTCTTCAACGCTCATTTTTACTGGCGGAAACATATCGCTAAGCAGGAATCCGGACCGCTAATGGCTCGAAAAATCAAGGAGATCGCCGGTGATACTCCCGTCATTGTTACGGGCGACTTCAACTCCCGTCCCGAAACTCCGCAAATCGCTGCTATCAAAAAGATCGTAAACGATGCTTACGATGTAACCATGACGGCAAAACAAGGTGCTGAAGGAACCGGCTTTCCTGGAGGTGTATTTCAGGGCGATCCGGGCGGCCGTATAGACTACATATTCGTGAGTCCAAAAATCCGAGTACTGGATTATAAAGTTCTGTCAGACCGTTACAATGACGATCGGTACCCGTCAGATCATTTGCCTGTTACAAGCTTAATTGAATTTTGATAATGCGACTCGAGGCAGGCCAAGGCTTTTGATGCCGCGGCCTGCCTTACTACCGCTGTCCACATGTATTTCCCCCTTAAAAGGCAAGCGGAATACCGTCTCTTCCCAAAGCGGAAAATAAGAACATCATCGATTCAATTGAGAAGATTTAAAAGCTTTCTAATGGATGTGGACAACAGCCTATAATGTCTGTTGGATCCCCTAACTTAAATTTTTCTTAATAAACGCCTCAACCATATCCACCATTTCGATATTTCCTATAAAAATCGGTGTTCTTTGATGGAGCTCGGTAGGCATTATTTCTAAAATTCTTGATATGCCGTTACTCGCTTTCCCCCCTGCTTGCTCCACTATAAAAGCTAAAGGGTTGCACTCGTACATTAAGCGAAGTTTTCCATTTGGATAAGAAGCAGTAGCAGGATACAAGAAGATCCCACCTTTTAACAAATTACGATGGATATCAGCAACCATAGAACCAATATATCGGGAAATAAACGGTCGATTAGTGGCTTTATCTTCTTCCTGACAGTATTTTATATAATCTTTCACACCTTGGGGAAAATGGACGTAATTGCCTTCATTGATGGAATACATACAGGCATTCTGACCGATTTTCATTTGAGGGTGAGATAAACAAAACTCCCCAATGGACGGATCCAACGTAAAACCGTTTACTCCTTTACCAGTAGTGTATACCAGCATGGTTGAAGATCCATAAACGATGTACCCTGCAGCAACCTGTTCAGTTCCCTGTTGAAGTATTTCTTCTTTTGTGACTTTATCCTCGAAATTATTTCGACGATAAATAGAAAAAATGGTACCAACGGAGATGTTAACATCAATATTTGACGATCCATCGAGCGGATCGATACATACGATATATTTAGCATTTTTGGAAACAGACGTCTCAACATGAATACATTCATCATGTTCCTCAGACGCAACCATGCAACATTCGCCTCCATTGCTTAAAGCTTCAATAAATTCCTCGTCCGCAAAAATATCCAGTTTTCGCTGGCCTTCCCCTTGGACGTTAATAGTTCCGTTGTCTCCTAAAATATCGGCTAACCCAGCTTTATTGACTTCTCGGTTTACTATTTTTGCAGCAATTCCAATGTCCCGTAATAATCGTGATAGCTCTCCTTTCGCATATGGGAATTCTGCCTGCTTTTCGATAATAAATTGGCCTAAGGTTTTAAATTTCATAATTAGGTGAAGATAATTTAGTTTGAATAATTGGTTTTTAATCAAACAAAAATAACAGTATTCTTCTATGTACACCTATTAATTTGGCACATTACTATACCCATGATTTGATTGGTTTCATGTTTTAACTCACTTCACCAAGTTCATTTGCGCACACTATAAGATTATGCCGACGACGGCACCCATTGGGATACCCAACGTAACGGCTACAATGCGGAGCGGATAAAATTTATACTAAGAACCCGAAGACTGGCTTTAAAATCTGAAAGCTTGCTCACGGAAGACGTTGCACTAATCGATTTCAAGCTCTTTCCCTTCATAATATTCATCCGGTATAAAATCAATCACGTCGTCAGTGAGCAAAATAATATCATCTTCTTCAAACGGGGAACAACTGGCACACGCAAGTATCGATTCGTAAGGATCTTTCGACACTTTGTAAACCGCCCGGTCGTCGCCCGCCTGGCCGGCAGCAATAACCGCCGCAAATCCCTGATCGCGTAATTCCTGAAGAAGGGCTTTAGTTAACGGTCGTCTCATGATGGGTAGTTGGTCTATCTAAGTTAAAGAATTAAGGATTTACCCGCAACCAATCGCCCGATTAAAACCGAAACTTGGTTGAAAGCATGAATTGCCGGGGCCGAAGATTGAAATAACTTTGCACCAGTTCATAGGTGGAAGCCGTTTGCATGATATATTGCTCATTGTTGAGCAGATTGACTGCGCTGAGTTCCAAATCTGTCCGCCATTTTTTAAGGTGATATCGATAGGTGGCATCCATGAAATACTGCGCCGATTGCCCCGGAATATTGTTGCGGTAATATGAATTATTCAGCATCAGGCTATGTCCTTCTGCAGGGTTCAGTATGAGGTTTAAAAAATGGTTATTCGAGAAAATGGTATTGCGCTTTCCGCCGGCCAGCTTATTGATGTGGTGACTCGTTTCCATTTCGTATTCTCCGGAAATAACGTTCGAAAAATTATTGATGATTTTCAGAGAGGCCGAGTATCCATAGCTCCGCTGCTGAGCCATCACTTCGTTCAGCAGGTAATCCGACTGGCTCCGGTCCAGACTGCCGTTTAGTTTAATAATCGTCTTTGACGATTTGAAGAAACTCGATACGCCACCAGCAAGGCTATGTGTGGCGCTTGAACTGGAACGGTCCGCGATGCTCGTGGTACCCCTTCCCAACTCATCCAGTTGCGTCGTAAAGATATAGTCGCGCTCACGGGCTGTATAGCTGTAATTTACATGAGCGAAATTGGCCTTCATGGGGTTTTTATATTGATATCCGAGGGAAGCTTTTAATTCGTCGGTTCCCAGCAATCGGGCGTCATACCGCTGCATGCTACGGTATTGCTGGATGATATAGGCATTATAGAAATTGTTTAAACCCCCATAGACTCTCCCACCCGAGAGTTGTACTTTCCATTCGTTGCGGCTGTTCTTCACGTGCGTTAAAGATAGCGATGGATGGAAGATATGTCGCAGTTCCCCGTCCATTGAAGTCACACCTTGCTGATTTACACCAAAAAAGAGAGCGCTGTAAGGCGTATTAATAGCCAGCTTCCAGAGCATGCTTTCCCAGAGGAGGCCCAAATCCAGCCCCAACTCCAACTGCTGGTTTTTCATCTGGTTGATAAAAGGCTCGCCAAGCACCTCCGTCGTGCCCTGATAACGACGCTCGATCTCGGTATTGAGATGCCTGCGTTCATAATTGATTGAAAATGCAGGAGCGAGACGGAAACGACCTACTTTACGGGTAAACCGCAGACTATTATACCACTCCAGCCCGTCATAATCAATTTGCTGGCTCACCTGATCGTACGGGTTTCCCCGGTTGAGGACATCTTCAAACGTTCCCGGCGAAACCTGCAGCCGCTGGGGTGTTCGATGCCACTCCAGGTTTGATGTAATGTTAACCAGCTGGCTGCCCAAAAACCGGGCGAGCGACAAAGAATTCATCAACGCTTCATCGGTATAATGACGACGCTGGCTGACCGGGTCCTGCGCATTAAAAAGCAACTCACCGGCATCCCGGTTCCAGCGTTTATGGTATTGAAATTTATTGCGCAGGTATATATCCTTTTCGTTCTTCTCGATAGAGGCGCCAACGTCCAGCACGTGAATGCGGTTACGGTTATCTACAGCTTCCGTGGTAAGAAGTACCTCATCCGAGGTGAAGGACCGCGTGGCCGTGAAGCCCTGTTGCTGGCGGGTATCGTCCACATACGACACATTTCCCTTTACTTCCAGGCCACTTTCCAGTTTCTGAAGTATATTGCTGCTAAGCATAAAGATCTTATTATCTAACCAGCGGGTCTGCTCAAAACCGGGTGTATTCACTTCCCTTAGCCGGATATAACTCGGTCCGCTGCTCATACTCTCGCGAATATTAAAGAAGCTCGCCCCGGGGTAAAACATGCGAAGATCGCCCGAGGCATCGTCACCTACATTGTTGGTTTGGAAAGAGCTGAGCATCTGGAAGGTCTTTCCAAGCAACATGGGCGTTAAGCTGACATCCCAAAGGAAGGGCTCGCTACCCAATCCCGCTTCGCCACTGCCCGTGGCGCTAAACTTCTTCAGCTCCAGATTCAGGGTCGCCCGGTCTGAAAACACCAAGGAATCGAGTATTTTAACCGGCTGGTCGTTTTCTACCACCTGAACACTTTTCACGGCGTCGGCGGGCAAATTCTTGTTGATCATCGCATAACGCCCCTCCATCAGATCCAGGTTATTCACTTTGTACTTTTGAATCGGGTTACCCTGGTAGTAAATCGCATCGCCCCGCATTTCGATACCCGGCAATTTCCGTATGATATCGGAAATAAAGCGGTCGTTCTGCGTCGTAAATGCTTCCACGCTATAATGCAGGGTATCGTTTCTCCGGAAGATCGGTGGATCCTCCACCTTCACTTCCTGCAGTAAATTTTCCGCCTGAGCCAACGCGAAATTGTAGGAAGCTGTCTTATTGGGCACCACCACCGATTTCTTTTCATAACTCAGGTGACTAAAATCTAGCTGCACACTGTCTGCTTCCGGAAGTTTTACCTGCAACGTGAAAGAACCATCACTGGCGCTGCGCGTAAAACCCGAAATGGCAGGAGCACCGACCTTCTTATAGGAAATGCTCACATTGGAAATCGAACTACTGAACTCATCTGTCAATTTTCCGGTGATAACCGTTTGTGCCTTCAGGTAAAAAGGGGTAACTAAAAACAGGATAGCGACCAGAAACTTATGCATTCGCTCCCCCATTAGTTAATCTTCAATTCGATTTCGTTGTTATTTTTGTTGTGGTTTTCTCGTCCGCTCTTAATCATGTATGCTCTGTCCTCCGGACGGACACTTAATATGCCTGCAGCCTCCAGCCTTTCAAAGGAATTCTCTTTGAAATCGATCAACTGTTCCCGGAGTTCAGCTGCACTTAGTAGGGTAGCGGTATTCAGGAATGCTATATTCAGTTTCCGGTCCGGGAGATGGGTAAGCGACTGAAAGTCGATAAACCAGTGATTTCTGGAATCGTTCATCCTGACGATAAGCCCTGGTAATCCGCCAAACTTGTACGGGCCGTCGGAGATAGGAAGGTCAAGTGCAAACCATGCAGTCCATTCCCTTCCCCGGTATTTCAAGGTCGCTTTCTGACACAAATACCCAAACAGCGTTGCCGTGTCGCCCTGTATTTCCCAAACCATATCCGACATCGGTTCATCCGTTTTCAGAAACACATCCGGATAAAAATTTTCATAATAAACTGTATTGCGATCTTCGAGCTTCTTTTGGACCCGAAGAGCTTTTGTTCTGCCAGGTATATGCTTCTCTTTATTGAGGTTAAGATACTTAATCGAATCACTTGTCGACCGTTGGGTGCTTACGAAGTACGATTGATCGTCGTCGATAAACAGCTCTGCGGGCTCTTCGTGGAAAATGCTAGAAGTTGTATCATACAAGTATTTTAGCTTGTATTCAATCCTGATGAGAGAATTCTTTTCCTGAGAAAAGACGAAAGGAATTTGCCAAAGGAAAGCTAACAAGCAACAAAAAGTATTTCTATGATTCATGAAAACAGGTTCTCATTGTTGTTGAAATTCCTCGCTATGCCATCAAAGCGGAAAACTCAACGAAAATGGTATGTCATGTATTCGATTAATTGGTTAAATAAACTTAACGAAATAAATTCAATTCCCGCGATTGTTAGGCTACGTTTTGTAGCACAGCTCCACTTATTCCGTTTGTTATCTTATGAAGAAAACACTAATACTATCGATTGTTGTGGCGGTTATCTCCAGTTGCAGCAGCATGAAAAGCGGAGCTGATGCGGATGCTGTCACCATGACCGGGGAAATCAAACCCTTAGGAATGACCACCTTTCAATATGGAACGCATTCGATCAAATCAGAAGACACCCTCTATGCGTTGAGAAGTTCAACGGTCAATCTGGAGGATTTTGAAGATAAGTCCGTCACGCTGAAAGGCACCAAAGTGTCCGGATATCCACTGGAAGGCGGTCCTGAACTCATCGAGGTATCGGCAATTTCGGAGGTGCAACAAGAAACAAAATCCGCTCTACTGAAAACTCGTCTCGGATCAGCAAATAATGCGTTCACTAAAGATTCCATCATGCTATCCTTCACGGTGTTTAACGAATCGGATACGGTACGGCGCTTTTGTAAATGGGAAACACCTTTTGATCCTGGAATTGGCAAATACATGGGCATCCTTGATGCACAAGGAACAGAGCCTTCCTTTATCGGTGCCATGGCAAGACGCGTAATGCCACCTCCTCCTGAGAGCTACATAGAAGTGCCCCCGCACGATAGTCTCAAAACAGTATTTAATCTTGCAGACAACTACGCTATTAAAGCTGGTCAATATACCGTAAGATATTCTGGCGGAGCGATGGGTGACTTTATTGCAGGAAACGAAATTAAGATCACTGTAGTCGACTAATACTTTTACTACATCCTATCATGATTTTACTACAGCAGGTTACAGGCATTACTACACGTAAGGCCTGTAGCCTGCTGTACCTTTGTGTCAGCAAACAGGGAGAAAAAACAACAAACCCTGAGCTGATTAAAAAGAAACAAAAACATTGGAAAAATAAAATCATGAAAAAACTTATCCTGACCACCGCCATTCTTCTGACTGCTTTCGCAAGTGCCTTCGCACAATCCTCGGCCGATGCCAACCTAAGCGTCACCATCAACCCTATTCAGACCATTCAGGTAAATAACGCCAACGTCAATCTGAACTACTCCACCACCGATCATTATAAAAACGGGGTAACCGCTGACCGTCCTAACCACCTGACCGTTTACAGCACCGGAGCTTTTCAGGTAAAAGTAAAAGCATCCGATCTGAAAGCTACAGGAACCAGCACCGAAACCATTGCGGCATCCGGAATTACCGTAACTGCTGCCAACGGAAGCTTAAACCCTTTGGCGAACTTAACGACCAAGGGAGCCGTAGCCCTTCCAACAACGGAAGCTGCTACCATCTTCACCAGTACGCAGGGCGGTGTGGACCGCAACGTCAACGTAACCTACAAAGGTGCCGGCGGAGATGCTTACATCAACAAATACTTCAAAACAGGTTCTGACAACGTTTATAACACCACCGTAACCTACAGCATAGAGGCGATGTAATCATCGCCATTACACAACATTAGGTGTAAAGGTGACGGCCGTTGGGAAACCAGCGGTCGTTTTTTTATGGTACTGCCGGGAAGTACTTTCTGCCCGATTCACACCTGATCCATCAGAATAAGTATAGCTGTAGCTATAGTTAAAGGACTGC
>Ga0233365_1000056_pt1 | contig 72691 bp, 59 predicted proteins | sample ElkDunMinimDraft_27_FD_191535 | JGI IMG/M metagenome (GOLD analysis project Ga0233365, IMG submission 191535) | Fecal eukaryotic communites from dung pellets of Tule Elk in California, USA - Elk Dung C36 | ecosystem: Host-associated > Mammals > Digestive system > Large intestine > Fecal | place...
AATCCTTTAATGCTAAAATAAAGGCACTTAGAAGCCAGTTCAGAGGTGTAAGAAGCATTCCATTCTTCATGTTTAGACTGGCTAGAATCTATGCGTAAACTCCCCCACAGAAATTCCGCTTGATCCGAATTTTCTTCTCACTTATGTGCTGCACTGCGATATTCAATCACGTACCCACTACTCCGTTCAATAAATTCATGTATTATTTTTGAATAATTAATAGAAAATTTTTAATATTTGGGTCTTTAAACCCTCTGTTTCAAATATGACCTTTGCAGTACCTGATTTCCTTATACTGTCTTTCCGGATTTTAAATGGCTCCAAAGTTGGAGTGGTAGGCTCTATGAATGAGTTGCGTATTTTTCTGACATTATTTTGGGGGAGGTGAATGGTTTCTGGAGTGGCTGTTTGGATTCATTATGAAATTGATTTTCGATGATCTTTAAAATAGTGCACTATAGGTGTCCAATATATCTCATAAGTCTATATTGGGGCTATAAATAAGTAGTATATAGCCTGTATATGTAAGTTAGTGGCTATTATGAAAGAACATTTATAAATCAAAATATGAAGGTATTTATAAGCTGGTCAGGAGACAGAAGTAAACAAGTTGCTGAACTTCTTGATGACTGGATTCAATGCGTTATTCAAGCAGTTGACCCTTGGATGTCCTCAAAAGATATTGACAGAGGTGCATTATGGTTTACTGAAATATCAGACCAACTATCAAATACTAGTGTTGGTATAGTATGTTTAACCAAAGAAAATAAAGACAAACCTTGGATTTTATTTGAATCAGGAGCTTTAGCAAAAGGATTAAGTTCAAATAGAGTTTGTACTTTTCTAATTGACCTGTCTCCTACAGATTTGGAAAATCCTTTAGCTCAATTTAATCATACATTTCCAACACGAGATAGTGTATGGGAATTAGTAAGAACTATTAATTTAACCTTAAAAGAAAAAGCACTTAAAGAATCAATACTCGGGAAAGTATTTGATACATACTGGAGCCAGTTTGAAGAAGATTTTAAACGTATAATTGAATGTACACCTGAAACTGAAATTACTGCAAAACGAAAAGATAATGACATTATGTTAGATGTTTTATCAACTGTACGTTTACTAGATAGACGCTTAAGGTCAATTGAATCAAATAATGAGCGACAATTTATTAACGAACGCCATTTTAATGAACGTTCTTTCATTAACGAAAATGAATTAAATTCAAAAAGAGACGAAATTTCTTTAAATGAAGTTAGAATGAATATTCAAAATCTTATTGAACAAGAAGTTCCAGAATCGATGATAATAGAAATACTTTCTGAGAAAGCAGGAATGCCAAGGTCAATTGTTAGAAAAGAACTTGCTAGAATGAAAGAAATTAAAGAATCAATAAACAACAAAAAATAAATTTGCCTAATAGCAGTTTGGCAAAATGCACTGGTTCAATGCAAAATTCAATGGCAGTTCTTCGATTGAACTTTTGTGTAAAACTAAACATTTGTGCCGCATCGGCGGTCTGATTCGATTTCCGCCACTTCGCCAAGCTGCAAAACGTTGTAGGCAACCCCACGACCGAACAACCTAATATTCGACTTTAATACACAATGAAACAAAATCAGCCGAAAATAATTAAAGTAAGAGAGTTGCTTACAAATGACTCTCTACAAATTCCAAGCTACCAACGTCCTTACAAATGGACAACAAAAAATGTCAATCAACTTATTGACGACATTCTAATACACAAAGAAAAATCGGAATATCGTTTGGGAACACTCGTTGTTCACAATCACGACAATATTTCTGACATTGTTGATGGACAACAGAGGACAATTACATTGACATTGATCGCATACGCAATAACTCAAAAACAGAACAAGACGACAGAAGAAGAAAAAGCATTAAAGAGTTTTGACCCAAAACTTTTGAATTTATCTTTTGCCAATGACATTTCAAAAGCAAATATCCAAAACAACTACAAACAGATTGAAAGGCGAATTGCAGATTTTGACGAAAAATCAATATGGTTTTTCTTGGAAAAATGCACTTTGGTAGAAGTAGTTTTGAATGATATTTCAGAAGCATTCCAGTTTTTTGATTCCCAAAATTCAAGAGGTAAAGACCTTGAACCACACGACTTATTAAAAGCATTCCACTTGCGGGAAATGAATAATTTTTCAACAGAAGAAGAACGCAAAAAAACAGTTGAGAAATGGGAAAGTTTGGACACAGCAAAACTTTCAAAACTATTTTCACAGTATTTATTCAGAATTAGAAATTGGAGTAACGGACATTCCGCACGGTATTTTTCAAAAAATGAAGTTGATGTTTTCAAAGGTGTAAGTCCCGACATAGAAGAGAATTATCCTTTTGCAGCAATGCTTCGCATTGCTCATTTTTATGTTGAAGAATACAATCGTTCATATCATAGAAATATTGACAAACGAGAAATGACTTTTCCTTTTCAAATAGATGAAACAATCATAAACGGAAAAAGATTTTTTGAAATGATAGAACATTATCAAGTTATGGTTGATAACGTGAAATCACAAGAAATGAGCAAAAAATATCCTGTATTAAATACAATCAAAACTTATGACGGCAGTTTTCGCACAGGAGACAAATATATTCGCAACTTGTTTAATTGTGGCTTGATTTATTACATAGACAAATTTGGAGAGAAAGATTTAACAAAGGCTATTGATAAAATTTTTGTTTGGGCGTATTCATTGCGTTTAAAATTACAAGCGGTTGGACTTGATTCTGTTGATAATTTTGCTCTCAATCAAGGACATTCTCAAGTACAGTTATTCAAAAAAATTAAGGACACAATAAAACCAAACGATATACTAAACTTACGACTGGAAACTTTAAAAGAAAACAAGTCAAGTAAAACAGAAATAATTGTTGAACATTTCAAGACCTTGAAATATTATGAATGATAAACAACCGAAATATTATAGCATTAAAACATTATTCGGTTCAGACGATTATGTAATTCCAATCTATCAAAGAAATTATGAATGGGGCGAACCTCAAATAACCCAACTCATTCAGGACATCGTAGATTACATTATTAAAAGCAAAGTGTCAGAGAACAAACCTAAATACTATATTGGTTCGCTGGTTGCTTACGAAAGAAAATTAGAAGGTGGAGTAATCTATGAAACTATTGATGGACAACAACGCTTAACAACATTGACCATATTGTTGAATGTAATTAAAAACGAATATCATAAAGAGAATATAAATAATGATTGGTTTAAAAAATTCATTGAATGGTACAAAAAACTCAATTTGTCTTTTGATAGTCGTAAAGTTGCCTCAAATACACTTTCGTATCTTTTTAACGGGGAAAGTTTAGACAATAAAGAATGTAATGTTGCTATTCAGCAAGGTTATAATGATGCGAAAAAATCATTAGCAAAAATTTTGATTGACAACAAATTGTCTATTGAATATTTTTGCAACTATTTCTTTGAAAAAGTTACAATATTACGTGTTTTAGTTCCAGAAGATACCGATTTGAACCATTATTTTGAGATAATGAATAGTCGTGGCGAGCAATTGGAAAAACACGAAATTTTAAAAGCAAAAATGCTTGAAATTTTGGAAGATGATAATTTGAAATATGCTTTCAATTTGATTTGGGAAGCAACTTCAAATATGGAAAAATATGTTCAATACGGTTTTTCAGTTGCACAAAGAGATGAACTATTTGGTAAAAATGATTGGAATAATTTAGTTGGCAAAGACGATGTTTATCAGAAATTACAAATTCCAACAGCTAATCAAACAACCGAAGAAACTTTGACAATTAGCCAACTTCTTGTCAAAACAGCAAAACCAATTTCTGACAATTCAAGCACAACGGACGAAAGCCCCGATAGATTTAATACTATTATCAATTTTGCAAACTTCCTACTTCACATTTTAAGAATACAAACAAAATCCGATGTTCCATTAGACGACAAACGACTATTAGAATTGTTTGAGCCGTTTTTGAAAAATGAGGATAAAAAAGAATTTGTAAAGCAATTCGGTTACAATTTATTGAAAAGCAAGTTTTATTTTGATAAGTATGTTATAAAAAGAGAGTTTGCAAAAGGCACAGACCATTGGAGTTTAAAACGACTGAAATGGTATGACGGAAACAAAGTAAGTTATGTTAATACTTTTGACGCAGACAATGCAGAAACTAATGACGGCACAAACAGAGAAATTTTAATGTTGCTTTCAATGTTTCACGTTTCAAATCCGACTTTGGTTTACAAACATTGGTTGAACGCTTCGTTGAAATTCGTTGTAGAATACTCGGGAACTAATTTAGCGAACGATTACAAAACATATCTTGAAAATCTTGCAAAAGCATTTTTGAACGACAGATATTTAGCAAATAATCAAAAAGACTTTTTTGAAATAATCTATACAAACAAAGGAGAACAGAAAAATTCTGCAACAGACATTGACAAAAATAAACTTAATCAAGGAACAGCTGTAGAAAACTTTATTTTCAACTATCTTGATTATTTGTTGTGGCAAGATTACAGAGCTGACAAAAATTATTTCAAAATAAAAAACGAACAACAAACATTTGCAGATAATCGTGTAAAAGACTTTGAATACACATTTAGAAGCTCAGTAGAGCATTATTATCCTCAACATCCTATTGACGAAAACTTAATTTTGCAAGGACAAGAGGCTGAATGGTTAGACAATTTTGGAAATCTATGTCTTATTAGCGGCAGTAAAAATTCTCGTTTGAGTAATTTTATGCCAACAGCAAAGAAAGATTATTATACAGGAAGTTCAACAATCGATAGCATAAAACAACGCCTTATGATGGAATATCAGGATTGGGATACAAACGGCTCAAACAATCATAATGAAATAAAAGAGCACAGCGAAAAAATGACTGAATTACTAACAAGATAAACGGGCAGCCCATAACAAGGGTAACCGTTGCACAACTCCGATTTTTCAAAAAAAAACACAAATACATGACCTCGTTTAAGCCTTTTTAAGCGAGGTCTGTTATTTTGTCAGGATTGGCTGACATAAAATTTGACAAGCTTATATCCACTAATTTGGAGCCTGCCAGGTCGCTATTGATATTATTCAGATAACCAACCAACAATATCTTAAAGAAAACAACAGGATCGATACTTTCTTGACCCTCGCTTCCATAGTAGGATTTGGTCTGTTGATATAGAAAATGTAAGTCCAGATTTTTATCCAGCAAACGGTAGTAATTGTCCTTCGGAACTAACGCATCCAGACTGGTTTGATAGAATAACTGTGGGGTAAATGCTTTTCGTCCTTGCATATATTAAGTTACGAAATATTTAGCTATTTTTAGTTGTGCAACAAGTGCAAGGGTTTGGCTCAATGGTGGATGACGTGGTTAATTGAACATCCTACCTCGTATCAACATTTGTGCTGGGTTGACAGTTTAGTGCTTAGAAATCCGCTTCTTCGCAAAGCCGCAAAACGTTAGGTGCAAGCGTAAAGACCGACACAACAACCATTAAACTGACAGACATCGAAATGACAGGAAGAAATATTATAAATCAAGCGACCGTTTGCCGACACGACAGACTGACCCTTCTGTATTTTTTATTTTTTCCCACCGCACATTTTTTAAAAACAATTTTCAGGCTGACCCACATTGCACACATTTGCAAGCCGCACAAGCCGACACACAACCAAAGCTTGCAAAAGAGTGCAATTTCCCACCGCACCATTAGCATTGTGGTTCCAATCAAAACTTTAAATTTGAGACTGAGTTAGTAATGAAAAAGGACAAATACTTACAAATATTCAATTACCTGCTTGAGTTCTCGAAACTCAGAAGCAATCCTGTGAGGGATATTGAGAGTTCTGATGCTCAATACCCAGACAAGGTTTGGCTTGCTGACATTCCACAATACGAAATTTTTGACTGTATTACTTTTCCTTCTTACAACGAGGACGCTGACTATTGGTTAAAGGTTACTAAACCTAAAGACGAGCCACAACAACCGACTTTCAGAAAGTTAAGTGAAACGCTTAATGACTGGGTTGTTAAAGACAGTTTAATCGATGAAGATGGAACGCCAAGTTTAAAAGAGACGATAGTAAAAAACGGAAAAACTATTGCATTAGCAGACCAGCAAGAACTTCAACTGGAATTTGACAAATATCTAAATGAAAAATGGCTTAATGATTTAGAACAGTATAAGCAGGAAATTAGAGCCTACGAAATCCAATTTGCCGAATACGAACGAAAAGCAAAAACATATAAGCATCTTTTTACCATTTATAACAAAGCACAACAGTTCGGTGAAGAATTTGAATTAATTTTTGGAGTTGGGTTACTATATTTTAAAGAAGATTCAAATACACCACAAATTTGCCGACACATCTTAACATCAAAAGCGGAAATTTCTTTTGAGTTTTCACAAAGAGAATCTTTTGTAAAAGTTTCACCAAGCATTGACAATGAAATTCAAATTGAAACGGATGCTATTCTTGACTTGTTTGAGCAATTTGATTCAGCAGACGTAATTGAAGCCGAAAAATTGGTAGCCTCATTTCTTAAAGAAAAGAACATATCTGACAATCTGTTTGACCCACAAATTAAAGATGCTATTCAAATTTTTGCAGACAGAATAAGACCAGACGGGAAATCAAAAGAAGATTTAGCAAAACCAAAAGAAGTGGCAAATAAACCTACGGTTTATTTTGCCCCTGCTTTGCTATTGAGAAAGAGGAATACAAGGAGCTTTACAGCACTTTATGAGAAAATTATTTCTGAAATAACTATTTCCCCCGATTCAATAGACATTCCTTCTATCAATGATATTATTGGAGTTTTGCAACCTGAAGAGAATTCTGATTTTTCCGAAAACGGAACATCAAATTCCTTTAGCGATGAAACTATTTACTTTCCGAAAAAATATAATGATGAACAAATTGAAATTATTGAGAAAGCGAGAAGAAATAATAAGGTATTAGTTCAAGGTCCTCCAGGAACAGGTAAATCACATACGATTGCAAATTTAATTTGTCATTTACTGGCAAATGGTAAAAAGGTTTTAGTTACTGCCTATACAAAAAGAGCATTAGAAGTTTTAAAAAATCAGCTACCAAAAGACTTTCAAAACTTAACCGTAAACCTTTTAAGTGGCGACTCTACTTCTATTCAAGACCTTGATTCAAGCGTAAATGTAATCAACGATAAACTTGCAAGTATTACAAACCTTACTCGTTATGCAAAAGAGATTGAAGAACGAGAAGCGGAATTATCAAGAGTAAAAGGAGAAAATGCACATACAAAAAATGAATGGCTAAAAGTCAAGGAAAAATATACACGCAGACAAAATATAAACCGAAACTATACTGGAACGCTTTCAGAGATTGCGGAAAAAATTGAAAAAGAATTTTCCGCCTTTAGTTGGTATAAAGATGATTTTGCCGACATCAACAAAATTGAATTAGTGGGTGATATTGAAAATTTAATTACGCTTACAAGAAAATATCAAAACATTGATTACAATGTTTTTAACTTTATAATTCCGCAAAAAGAAAAGCTTCTTTTACTTTCAGAACTTCGAGAATATCGGAAAATTGCAAATGACTTGCTTCAAAAATATACCTCGAAAGAGGAACATATTTTAATTACTTCGAAAAATTATCAAGAATTAAAAAGCCTATTAGAAGGGCTTTACAAACTATTTTTAGTAGTAGAAAACAATTCTTTGCCTTTTAAAGCAAGGGTAATAAGTGATTTCCCCAACAACCAATTTCTTTGGTCAGACAAAATTTCAAGGACAAATAAATTGCTTTCTGAATTAAATGAAGAACAGCTAAAGCAATTTGATAGAAGTGTTGAAATTAAATATCCGAATGATAAAAGTTGGATTCAGTTAAATGGTGATGCTAAAACTCTACTGACTTATTTAAAAGAAGGAAATACTTTATCGGGAATGCTTTTTGCCATTAAGAAACCTCTTTTGCCGAAAAATATTAGGGAAAAACTATACTTTATTGATTCTGTAAAAGTAAACGGAAGCCCCTGCGATACCGAGTCTGAGTTTGCAGCTGTATTAAACGACATCAAATTAAAACAGGACTTTGAAGAACTTGAAAGGATTTGGGAAATGCAACCAAACGGAAACGCTAAGTCTTATTTTGATAAGTTAGTTTATTACAAGAAAATCAAAGACGATACTGAAATTTTCATCGGTATTATTGGAGATGCAAGCAAATTGAAAGCACAGATTGAATCAGCATCATCTATAAAAATTGCTGATTACAATAGCCATTCTGTCAAGGAACTAATTGAGGAAACTGATTATAATTATTTACTTGCTCAAACAAAAGCATATAAGGAAAAGTTGACCGATGTAAAAAACCATCTTTCAATTCAAAATATTCATCCGCTTGCGAACAGTATCCTAAAAACACTTGCGAATATAGATACTGAAAAATACGAACAAGAACTTTCTGAAATTGACACACTTAATTCCGAAAAAGATAAATACATTGAATATAAAAATCTCAAAGAAAGTCTGCAAACTAATTTCCCAACATTAGTAGATGAAATTTTACAAGACACGTTTGAATCCTCAAATTTCAGGCATCTTGAAAATGCAATTCATTATAAACACGCCTATTCGGAAATTACGAAATTATTAGAAGAAGATTACGAAACAAAACTGGAATACAAATTATCCAACTTTGAACGACAAGAGGAGAAACTAATTTCCGAGATTGCTTCTAAGAAAGCGTGGTTAAGCGTATTGGGCGGTTTAAGTAAAAACTTTTTATTACGTCAGCATTTACAAGCATGGGTTCAGGCAGTCAAGAAAATTGGAAAAACAGGAACAGGAAAAAGAGCTTTAAAATTCCGAAAAGAAGCCCAGCATCAAATGGAGAAATGTAAAGATTCTGTTCCTTGTTGGATTATGCCTTTATATAAAGTTGCAGAAACAATAAATCCCGAACAGGGAATGTATGATTATGTGATAATTGATGAGGCAAGTCAATTAGGGGCTGATGCAATTTTTCTACTCTACATTTCTAAAAACATAATCATTGTTGGTGACGACAAACAAACTTCGCCTGAATATGTAGGCGTTGATGCAAACACAATGACACCGCATATTAACCGTCATTTACAAAATATACCATTTGCAAATTACTATGGCACAGAGTTTAGCTTTTTCGACCACGCAAAAAGATTCTGCAATGGAATGACCGTTTTGCGAGAACATTTTAGATGTATGCCAGAAATAATTGAATTCTGCAATAAACATTTTTATGCTCCCGATGGTAAAGGATTATATCCGTTAAAGCAGTATTCCGAAAATAGAATCCAACCTTTGAAAACAGAATATTGCCAAAGTGGCTTTGTTGATGGGACATATCAGAATATCACAAATAAAGTTGAAGCGGAAGGTATCGCAAATAAAATAGCAGAACTTGTAAATGATGAAAATTACAAAGGGAAATCTTTCGGAGTAATTGCATTGCAAGGAAATAAGCAAGCAACAATAATTGACAATCTGATTCTAAAGAAAATTGGAGAAGTTGAGTATAAAAACAGAAATATTGTTTGCGGGAATTCCGCAAGTTTCCAAGGAGACGAAAGAGATATAATGTTTTTGAGTTTAATTACTGCTCATAATCATCACAGAAGTGCATTGACAAAGCCCGAAGATGAAAGAAGATTTAATGTTGCAGTAAGTAGAGCAAAAGAACAGATTTGGCTTTACCATTCTGTGCAATTAGATGATATGAGTAATAAGAATGATTTGCGTTACAAACTTCTTGACCATTTCCTTAACTATAAACCACAACCAATTCCACCGCAAAAATTTATTGAACGGAGTATAGGCACTCAACCCGAACCATTTGAAAGTTGGTTTGAAGTTGATGTATTCAATGACATTGTTTCAAATAATTATAATGTGATTCCGCAATACGAAGTGGCAAAAGGAAGATACAGAATTGATTTAGTAACACTTTTAGGAAACGGAATAAAAATAGCAATTGAATGTGATGGAGATAAGTTTCACGGTGCAGAGCAATTTCAGAATGATTTAATGCGACAAAAAGTTTTAGAGAGATGCGGTTGGCAGTTTTTCAGAGTTAGAGGTGGAGAATATTATTCCAACCGCAAAAAAGCAATGCAACCGCTTTGGAAACTTCTTAAAGCAAACGATATTCAAATAGAAGAACCACAAATCAAAAACAATTATCAGCATACCGAGGTTGAGAAAACCGAGATTGAAAGGAACGAACCAGCCCAAAGCGAAACTATCAAAAAAATAATTCCGAGACAGTACACAATATTTGAACAATCAGATTTATTTGAAACCAAGAAACAATTTGCGATGGACTTCTCTAATCAACCGCCTATTCCGACAGAGCATTCAATCAAGACTCCTACAAATCTATTTGCATTTCCAGAGTTCTTAGTTTTTACTTCATTGCACAACGTGTATAAAATTCAAAACAGAGGATTTAAAAGTAAAGCACAAGTTATTGAACAAATAGAATTTGAAGAAACTGAAAAGCCAATTTATCTGACAGGAACAAAAAATTATAATGGTTATTTATTTGTTGCATTTGAAAACGGAAAGGCAGGAAAAATATCTTTTACAAGTTATCAAACTGAACAAAACAGAAAGAAATTAAAAAACGCTTACAACAATGAATCAAAATTGGTTTTCATTGAGCATATAGAGAACGATATTGATTTGGTTGCTTTGAGTAGTATAGACAAAGTTGCTTTGTTCAATACAAGTAAAATAAATCCTGTTGACAGTAGAACATCCAAAGGAATTCAAGTAATGAAACCTAAAGACGGGAGTTTTATGAAAGAAGTTAAGAAATTGACTCAGGTTAAATTTAACGACCCTGAATATTATCGCAAAGACGGAGGTTTAAATATTGTTGGATATTATTTAAAGCCAGGAGATAAAATATAACAACGAAAGCCAAGAGACACACAAAAGCATACACATTTGTAAGCCACACAAGTGACCGCACAAACCAAAGCTTTCATAAAGAGTATGTTTTTCTTCGACCCCAATAAAATTGTTTTTAAAAAATTGGGAGTGTAATCTGAACTCTGTCTGGTTATAAATATTTGTTTAAAGTTATCTTTTTCATTCTGACTTCAAAAGCCTTACAGTGTTAGTAATTAGTTTTGTCAAGGGCGGCGGAGGCACGGAGCCGTTCATTTACCCTTGATAAATTCAATAACAGGCTATTTCATAAAATCATTCCGATTTACTCCAAAACCCAGTTAACTAAACCATCAGAAAACTTATAAGCCTACAGTCATATCAAAGAGCATTCCTGACTGGTAGCGTTTTTGACTTATGGTTTTTTGATATTCTTTGGAATAATAGTAGTATTTGTATAGCTGGTTTTGCCTTTATACGATAATTGAAACTCATTTATACAAATAAGTTACTATGCAAACCCAAAACCAGCTTAAAGTTAAGCTTGCTGCCTTTATGTTTCTCCAATATTTTATATGGGGAGCGTGGTATGTAAGTATGGGGACTTACCTCAGCAAAACATTGTCATTTGATGGAGCACAGATTGGAGCTGCCTATGGGGCCTTTGCGATTGGTGCGATGATTTCGCCCTTTTTTGTGGGCCTATTAGCCGATAGGTATTTTGCGTCCGAAAAGATACTAGCCTTTCTCGGAATATTTGGAGGGATCTTGTTATTTATCCTGCCGAGTATGACAACATTTGGAGCCTTTTATCCGGTGCTAATTCTGTACTGTACGACCTTCGTACCCACTTTGGCATTAGGAAATTCTCTTTCCTTGCATCATCTTACTAATCAAAAGCGTGACTTCCCTATCGTGAAGTCGATGTCGTCGGTAGGGTGGCTGGTCGCTGGACTTATCTTGAGTTTTGTATTACAAGGAGAGCAGTCGGCTGTACAATTCTATCTGGCAGGTGCTGTTTCGGTGTTGTTTGGGCTCTTCTCGCTTACCTTGCCACATACACCTCCTAAGAAAGTAGGGAAGGACGTGAGTATGGGTGAAGTATTGGGCTTAGATGCGCTCGCACTTTTCAAAAAACCATCATTTACTATTTTTATCATTTGCGTCTTTTTGATCTGTATTCCGTTGTATTTCTACTTCGTGAACATGAACTTGTATGTAACCGAGTTAGGATGGAGTTATTCGGCTGCGAAGATGTCGCTTGCACAGGTGTCTGATGTTATTTGTTTACTTGCACTTCCTTTTATATTGAGCCGATTGGGCTATAAAAAGACGATATTCTTAGGGATTCTATTCTGGGCTATTCGTTATTTCCTTTTGGCAGGAAGTGTAGATTCACCATCGTTTCAAACTCTTTTTGTTTTCGCAGCTATCTTGTTGCACGGTGTATGTTATGATTTTCTATTCATTGCTGGACAGCTTTATGTTGATGAAGAAGCCAATGAGCGAATTCGGGGTGCTGCGCAAGGTTTGATCGCCTTTATCCTTTGGGGTGTCGGCTCGTTTGTGGGTACTCAATTGGCGGGTATGTCGCAGGCTTATCATACATTGACAGAACCCATAGGCAGTATTGCGCATGACTGGTATGGAATATGGATTTACCCAGCCATAGGGTCGGTTGTTGTATTGGTTATTTTTGTGATTTTCTTCCCTGAAGTATCGAAGAAAAAACTTCAAGCCAAAGAAGAGCAATCGCTTGTTTAGTACATAAGGGGGGTAAGGTTCCTTCGATAAAAAACGGCATTTTGATGAATATTCATCAAAATGCCGTTTTTTAGCTGTTGTGTGAGGTATCACTATCGACCTATTTCCAATTTATTTCTTGTAACATCTTTTTAGCAATTTTCTTTCATCTGGTTTAGCATTAGGACAATTGATTTGAAAATTTATGAGTTAAATCAGAAGTGGCTTCTTTTGAAAATCCCCCTAATAAATTAATATATTAGCAGTATTCAATCACAGCGGAACAAGGATTCGGCCTTACTCCAAAACCCAAGGTTATTAAAAAATGAGAAAACTAATAAGCTTACTTAGTCTTGTACTATTGGTATGTATTAGCACCGCCAATGCTCAAAGCGATTTTGCAATTACTCACCTGCCGCATTTACAAGGATTGACGGGTAATTCGGTGCAAATTGTTTGGACGACTTCTAAACCTGCCATTGCTTGGGTAGAATTAGCTCCTGACGATTCGACCCATTTTTACTTAAAAGAACGTCCCAAATTTTTCAATAATCAGTACGGTTTCAAAAGTGTTGGAACAGTGCACTCGGTGCATTTGAAAGAACTTTCTCCTAATACGACCTATAGATACCGTATATATAGCCAAGAAGTAACTGACCATGTACGTAATAATGTTACTTATGGAAGAGTTGTAGCGACGAACGTGTATACACAAGCACCTTTGAAGTTTACGACATTGGGTGAAAAAGAGCAGTTCAACTTTACGGTTATTAACGACATTCATGGTCGCAATGACGTGATGAACAAACTACTAGATGTTGCCAATGTGAATAAAACTGATTTTGTGATTTTTAACGGAGACATGGCAGATAATTTACTCTCTGAAAAACAAATGTACGATGCCTTTATGGATACGGCTATCAAGCGTTTTGCGAGTGAAAAACCCCTGTATTACTCTCGAGGAAATCATGAAACAAGAGGTCCATTTGCTATCGAATACCCGAAATATTTTCCTACACCTACAGGGGAGTTATATTATGCTTTAAATTATGGCGAAGCGAGTATTATTATTTTGGATTGTGGTGAAGATAAGCCTGATTCGGACATTGAATACAGCGGGATTGTAGATATGGATTTTTACAGAACGGAGCAGGCTAAATGGTTGGAAAAGGCGGTACAGAAACCGGAGTTCGTTAATGCTAAATACAAGATTATTATTTGCCACATGCCTCCGTTTGGTGGCTGGCATGGCGAAGAAGAAATCATGAGAAAGTTTGTGCCGATCTTGAATAAAGCAGGGGCACAGATTATGATTTCGGGGCATTTGCACCGTCATGTGGTACAAAAGCCTAATACAGCGATCCATTTTCCAGTGCTCATCAACTCGAACAATAACGTAGTAAAAGTGGATGTAAACGCTAAAACAGCGACTGTGAAAGTACTGGATCAGACAGGGAAGATAGTAGAAAAAATTGAATTGCCTGCGTTAAGATAACTACCTACATTTAACCAAAAAGAGACACCAAGCTTTATGTTTGGTGTCTCTTTTTGTGATAATACCAGCGGTACTTACTCTACTATCTGCTTTGTTCTGGCTAGTCTGTACCATTTGTGCTTCCTTAATTGGGACAGGGTATATTTCTTCTTTTTCGGAAAAAGATTCTGATTTTAGATTCATAAACGGAAATAAACCACAGCTAATGGCAGTTTGGCAAAATGGCGGGGGTGTTGTGTAAAATTGGAGCATTGTGCTCCCAATAAACATTAGTAATATATTAATACTTTCTGCCGCTTCAGTGGTCCAATCCGAAACCCAAACCGCGCCAATCACCAAATCATTACCAATAATGCCAGAAGAAAGCAAATTCACAACAATTAGTAACGTCAACGGTGGCCGATCTATTGACGAACTCCTGACAAACTTTGCTGTAAATTTAACAATACAGCTTCTTATCAACTTTTGCGGTTGGACAATTCTTCGCTATCTTTTAGAAAAATTACCACGGATTGACAATTACCTAATACAACTGACGACGATTAGCAAAGAACATTAGAACAAAGTATTTTATTTTTAAATAAAATGGCAAAAACTAAGACAACTTATACGGGTCAGGAAATATCAGATTTCATCAATTCATTTGTTGACAATGAACAAAAGAAAGCCGACAGTTATCAACTCATTGACTTACTACAAAAGTGGACAGACGCAGAACCTAAAATGTGGGGGCCAAGTATCATCGGATTTGGTAACTATCATTACAAATACGCCAGTGGACATGAAGGAGATTCACCAGTGCTTGCTTTTTCGCCACGAAAAGCAGCCTTGACACTTTATGTTTACTCTGACACCGAAAAAAGCAAAGAACTATTGGCTGACCTGGGAAAATTTAAAATGACAAAAGCCTGTATTTATGTTAAAAAACTGGCTGACATCAACACTGATATCCTCAGAGAAATTTGTATTGAATCAATAAAATACATTAGCGAACATCACGAATGTTCTTGCAGAGTAAAAAACTAACAATGACAACAAAAGACAGCTGCTAACACCGATTTTGCGTCAGTCAGGCTGAGGCGCAAACTTGAAGCTTTCTGCGTCTATTGGACTTTAGTAATAAATGTAACTTTATGCTGCTACAGCGGTCCGATTTGAACCCTGCCCGGGGGCCCAGCCCTTACGACAAAAGCAAAAATTAACAAATGACAACGATAATACAAGACTCAATTTCCATACGGGAATACGAAACGAAGGACAAAAATGAGGTTATTAACCTACTAAGATTCAATACGCCGAAATATTTTGCAGTTGAGGAGGAGGAAGACTTAAGCAATTATTTAGCAACAGAAAGAGAAATTTATTATGTTTTACTCTATGACCAACAGATTGTTGGATGTGGTGGAATAAACTTCGCTGACAGTAAAACGACAGGGAAAATCAGTTGGGACATATTTCATCCGGACTATCAAGGAAAATCTTTGGGCTCAAAATTATTGAAGTATAGAATAGAGAAACTAAATTCGATGGACGGAATACAGAGAATTACGGTTAGAACTTCACAAGTCGCCTACCAATTTTATGAGAAACAGGGATTTGAACTGTTTGAAATTAAAAAGGACTATTGGGCAGAAGGATTTGATATGTACCATATGGAATATAAGAAAAATTAAGACTATACCGTAAGGCGATGCCCACACCGCTTATACAAATGGACAAGCCTCAGAAAGTTGTACATTACACAACTTTCTCTTTTACTGAACGATCTCTAACATCCCGTCTGTATACAAGCACCAGCGCAATTGTAATTACAAATCTGTTGGTACATCTGATTCCGAATCGGATTTACTTGTTATTAACACTTTTGAAACTTATATTGTATATGAATCAAGAGGTCAGGTAAAGCTTCTGCAAGCCTTACTGTAATCATGCAGAATAGTTTTTGCTATAAATACTAAACACGATGAGGTTCCAACTTTTGCTGTTTCTACTCCTGGGAATTTTCTTTTCTATTAAAGCGCAAGACCCTATGCAACTGATTGACTATGTGCAACAAGGAAATTTAAGTCACGTAAAAAACCTGGTAAATAGCTCCAATGTCAATACACTAAATGCACAGCAAGAAAATCTACTGTTGATAGCCACCAGAAACAATAACCTGCCTATGGCAAAGCTATTGATCGAAAAAGGAGCCAATCCTAACCAACAAGATCGGATCAATGACAATGCTTTTTTATATACGGGTGTATCAGGCAACGCAGCCATGGCAAAGCTGTTTATAGAAAATGGAGCACGATTTGATTTGTACAATCGCTATAACGGCACAGCACTGATTCCGGCTGCGGAACGGGGGCATGTCGAATTAGTAAGGCTTTTGTCTGCTACGCCCAATTTCCCTATCAACCATGTCAATCGACTTGGATGGACAGCCCTAATGGAAGCTGTAGTTCTGGGTGATGGCAGCAAGCGGTATGTCGAAATTGTCCAAATACTTTTAAATGCTGGTGCCGATAAAACCATTGCCGATAGCAATGGTGTAAGTGCTTTACAGCATGCAGAAAAAAAAGGATTTAAAAAGATTGCTGATTTGTTACGTTGAAATCATTGTAACACAAAGTGAGAAGGATGCCAGTGTCAGTCCGAAAAACCTTAATTGCCATGAAAAAAATACGAACCTTCTTAGTCCTCATTAGCTTGTTTGTATTGACAAGCTGCCAAAAAGAAGAATTGAGTTTGCCCTTAAACCAAAATAGCAACTTGGAATTTACGGGTACTTTTAAAACGCTAGACTCCGAAAATGTTGAAGGACTTACCACCTTACAATTAACTGATGGGTACTACACGAGTACGACTAATCTTCCCTTTGGGAATGGAGGAGGAAAAGTAGCGATAGGATCATCCACGATTCATTTCGAGGATACGGTATTTTATGTGAAGCCTGCTATATTCGGACCCTCTTACGTCTTGCAAGGGGAACATCACTACCAATTTAATGGGAAGAAGCTGAAACTATGGCGAGACAAAAATGTCGGAAGTATAGTGTATGAGCTTCAACTAAAAAAGTAAAAGAAAGGAATATGGCTTGATTATTCACATCATAGCTTAATTCGAAACTTAAAAATTCTGGCACACTATGCATATCGCCGTCCTGCTTTTTAATGATTTTGAGACATTAGATGTCTTTGGACCGGTTGAAATCTTTGGTCGATTGGCAGGCACCTATACAATACACTTCTATTCGCTACCGGGGGGTGTAGTAAGCAATGCCCATGGTGTTGAAATATTGACGCAGAAGTTAACGGATCTGTCTGCATCTAACGGAATATTCTTAATTCCAGGCGGGTTAGGTACCCGACAAGAAGTTAACAATGAGGCGCTGATTTCTACCATGAGGGAAATAGCCCAAAATAGTAAATTCGTATTAACCGTCTGTACAGGTAGTGCACTCCTCGCCAAAACAGGATTGCTGGATCATAAGCAGGCTACCACCAATAAACGCGCTTTTGAGTGGGTGACAAATCAAGGACCTACTGTACAATGGAACAGAAAAGCGCGATGGGTAATTGATGAGAAGTTCTATACGTCATCAGGCGTCAGCGCAGGAACGGACATGGCCTTGGGCTTTATCAGTGATCAGCTGGGTATTGATGTAGCCCGCAGAGTGGCACACGAGATCGAGTACATTTGGCTAGAAGATCGTAACAACGACCCCTTTCAAGTAGAAGAGTCGAGTAAAACATTCCATGGATGAACAACAACTAGATGAAACAATAGTCAGATACAATCTGCAAGCAGGACAAGTCTATGCTAATGGATGGGTAGATGGTGTAAATGTAAATGAAATAAGAAACTCAAGAGGGCTTTAACCCCGTAAGAAATATTTAAATGGAATGACAGAAAATGCATATCCAGGCCTAAATGTCTTAATTTTCCAATTTTTATGGATGATGTTCACCTAATTTTGCACACTCATATTTAAAAAGAATCAAAAATGGATCGATTAATCGCCTGGGTAGAAATACCGACAAACGACTTTGAAAGAGCTCTTGACTTCTACGGAAAAGTACTTAAAACAGAATTGGATGGGTTAGATTTCGGAACGGAAAAAATGGCTTGTTTGCCTTCGGGTGAAGGAGCGATTATCTACGAGCCAAATTTCAAACCTTCTGAAAATGGGGTGGTGGTGAGTTTACAAGTACCCGATAACATCGAAAGTACCTTGGAGCGTATCGAAGCCAATGGGGGGAAAGTGCTAAAATCAAAAACAAAAATTGAAGCGGAAGGTAGAGGATATTTTGCCCTGTTTTTGGACTCAGAAGGCAACCGTTTAGGATTGTACGAAAACTAAAAAAAGGGTAGGACTGTTGAGATATATCGAGACAGTCCTTTTTATAAAAATGAATTACGAATTTGCCAAGCCATCAATTGTTTTACAGCCCTACATCAAACAGTATTGGGCAATCGAAAATGCATTGGATAAAGGCACAATTCATTCCCAACGGGTGATTGCCACAGGACTCCCAGAACTCCTATTTTACTTCGGAAATAGACCCACATCCGATCAACGAATAATTGAAGGAAATACTTTGCTGAATGGGCAACAAAATGACTATTACGATTTGTTGATTAGTGACACGCTTTCGATGTTCACGATAACCTTTCATCCCAGCGGATTAAGCCATTTCCTGAAAATCCCCTTGAGTGAACTACAAAATCAAACCCTATTATTTGAATACATTGACAAAGCCTCTTCACAACAGTTAGAAGAACAATTATGGGAGGCCACCTCTTTTCGACAACGGATTGAAATTGTAGAAGCCTATTTTTTAAAACGGTTGAATAATCAACCTATTTCTGTTGACCACCAGCGAATGATCCATACGACCGAATTAATTAAATCGAGCAAAGGAATTGTTTCCATTGATTTTTTAGCTTCAAAGGCTTGTTTGAGCCGTAAGCAATATGAACGTAAATTTTTAGCACATATCGGAATTTCACCTAAACAATTTCTTAAAATCATTCGCTTCCAAAACGCTATTCATTTAAAGCAATTAAATTTAAGCCTCACTGAATTGGCGTTCGAAACAGGTTATTACGACCAATCCCATTTCATTAACGAAGTAAAAGAACTGACAGGACAGACACCCAAAAAACTGTTTGCTAACGGGGAGATTATATCTGATTTTTTTCGCTAAACTTGGAAAGTCCATAACTGCCTTTACAAACGAGCAGGTTTAGTGAGTGGTAGGTCGAAAAATGCTCATTCCACGGTTAAAAATTCGAGGAGGTGCCGTGTTCAAAGGTAGGATAAAGGCCTACATACGATAGGAGAATTTCTGAAAATAAAATAAATTGGAAGGACATATTTTTTTGACATGGAAACAAGTCAGCCAGGAAGAATTTGTGTACATTACCTATAGTGAAAATCCTTTGATATAGAATTTTTAATCCTTCCTGATGCCACTGTATTGAGGAAGACTTGTTGATATGCATAGTGTGAGTATTAACCATTCAAGGCGAAGAGACTGTGGGATGGCATTGGGAATATTTTTGCACGACTCCGATAGATAGACTATTATGAAATTTACTGATTTGTATTTTACAACAAGTAGTGGTGTCCAACTCAACTATGTAAAAGGAAAAAACAAGGGAAGGCCGATTATTTTTATTCCTGCACAAAGTGCTACTTGGGAGAATTATAAACCCATATTAATCCGTTTATCCGAAAAATTCCAAGTGTTTTCGCTAAGTATCAGAGGACACGGAAAAAGCGATTGGACACCCGGGGATTACAATTTTAATAATTTAGGAAACGACATAGTCGAGTTCATTGAACAAATCGTGCAACGACCTGCTCTTCTGGTGGGCAACTCAAGCGGTGGACTTATTAGCTTGTGGCTAGGCGTAAACAGACCCGACTTAGCACTAGGCATAATTCTGGAAGACGCGCCCTTGTTTAGTGCCGACTATCCAAGAATCAAAGACGAATATGTATATGATGTTTTATATAAAACGTCTCACTATTTAAAAAGAACCCCTCCAGATTATACTGGCCTTTTCCGCGTTATGGAACGACCGCTACCCAACGGGTACAGTAAATTTTTACCTGCGTGGCTATGTATATTCCTCGCATTTTTAATCACGCATCGAAATAATTTCTTTATAATCGTCGTAACAAATCTTTTGCCTAAGCGAATGAAGCGAATAGTAACTGACCTCCCTACCTTTGATCCAGATTTTTCGCAGGCATGGGTAGATGGTAGAATTTACGAGGGACTGAATCATGCAGAGGCATTAAGAAAAATAAAATTGCCATTGCTAATTTTACATAGTGATTGGTATCGTACAAAAAAAGGACTCATTGGGGCTATGGACGATAACGATGCAAAAATGGCACAAGAACTTGCGCCACTCGCCCAATATTTACGGGTTCATGCGGGACATGGAATACACACCGAAAAACCAGAGGAATTTTCAAATATAATTATGAATTTCACAAAAGAAATTTAAATGAAATCGACCACAGGTATTGGGCTCAAGGGCGGGTGAGGTGGTTGAGTGGACAATCAAGCCCGCATCTACAATTGTGAGGCATGGAAACTGGGTGTCTCTTCGGCGGAACGTTTTGAAATATGTTTCTATGCAAAGCCGAATAATAGAAGTATTAGTACCCTCATTAATACTGAGTAAAGAAGGCCCTATACATTGACAGGATAGAAGATCAGGCAGACGAAGTGATTGGATTCAAAGTCGCTCCACTAGTAGCATGGCAATAACAAAAAAGGGTTATTTGGACAGGATTGGCTAACAGGAGAACCAACATTTTTTAAAAGAAAATATATGCTGTTTGCATAATACCATTGCAAAAGGAGGCAAGTTAGTCGCATTCCGATTCAATACTAAACCCATTTGGAATAGTGATACCTTTATTTTTTTCTGAAAGGCCTTTTAAAATTGATACAAGAACTTTTAAGTATAAAAAGGACGGATTGATATTTTATATGTCAACACTTAATGACGAACAACATTTGATGCAAAGTGCGATATCCTTCGTTAAGCGGTAAATTGTTTTACATATGTGTAAATAAATTCGTATTCTCAAAAACACCATTCAATGCCGTTTAATATACCTCCCCATCTAGTTGGACTCACCGACGCGGAGCTAATCAACTCCAGAAACAATTTTGGTTATAATCAACCAGCCACTATTAAAAAAAATGCCTGGTATATAATGTTGCTGGATATTCTAAAAGAGCCTATGCTGCTTTTGCTGATTGCCGTTACGGTGATTTATGTAGTGGTGGGCAATTATTCCGAAGCACTTTTTATGTTAGGGGCTATCGGAGCCGTTTCCGGTATTTCGTTCTATCAGGATAACAGAAGTAAAAAGGCTTTAGAGGCACTGGAAAAACTAAACGAGCCACTCAGCACCGTTATCAGAAATGCTAAAGTAATACAAATTCCGACACACGAGATTGCCGTGGGTGATTTGTGTATCATTGAAGAAGGTAAAATGATCAATGCAGATGGTGAAATTGTTCATAGCAACGACTTCTCAGTGAATGAAGCATCGCTTACGGGAGAAAGTTTTTCAGTGTTTAAAAGTGTTGAAACGGATGACCGGAAAGTATATAGTGGCACATTGGTGGTATCGGGATTGGCAGTGGTGAGAGTGGAAAATGTCGGAAACAAAACCAAACTTGGAAAAATCGGTCAATCTATTCACGATATAAAAGAAGAGTCTTCTCCCTTGCATACGCAGATTACCCAATTTGTAAAATGGATGGCAGTAATAGGAATCTTTGTTTTTCTGATGGTTTGGGGGTTCAGTTTTTGGAAATCGGGTAACCTTATTGAAAGTTTATTGGTCGGCTTAACCCTCGCCATGTCTATTTTGCCAGAAGAAATTCCTGTGGCTTTTACTACCTTTATGGCACTGGGCGCGTGGAAATTGATGCAGGAAGGCATTATTATTAAACGAAGCAGTGTCGTAGAAACGCTGGGAAGTACGTCGGTTATTTGTACCGACAAAACTGGAACGATTACAGAAAATTCAATGCGGCTCCAATCACTTTATGATTATAAAAGCAACCAGGTTTTTGATGCTTTACATTTTAATGCCCCTGAGCTAGCTGAACTACTTCAATATGCGATGTGGAGCAGCGAACCGGTTCCATTTGATCCGATGGAAAAAACAATTCATCAGGTGTATGAACAAACCCAAACCAGAGATCAGCGAAAAGACTTCCGGATGATTCATGAATATCCTTTGGATGGAAAGCCACCCATGATGACGCATCTATATGAAGATTTAGCAGGTAATCGGATTATTGCGGCCAAAGGAGCTCCAGAGGCTATCCTCGACGTATGCCATCTGCCGGAAAGTGTAAAAGAAAAATTGCGCGGGCACATTCAGGATTTCGGAAAACAAGGCTATCGCGTGTTGGGAGTTTGTAAAAGTGATTTCGAAGGGGATGAATTTCCGGCCAAACAACAAGACATTCACTTTGACTTTTTAGGCTTAACAGTGTTTTATGATCCGCCAAAACAGGGTATCCAAGAGGTATTCAAGAAAATCTATGATGCGGGAATAAAAGTAAAAGTGATAACAGGCGATAATGCCGACACCACCCATGCAATTGCAAAACAGGCCGGAATCATCAACAACACGCCTGCTTTAAACGGGGCAGAAGTACTGCAGCATTCACCCGCTGAGCTTATTGAAATAACCAAGAAAACGACGTTGTTTACTCGCATGTTTCCCCAAGCAAAGTTGTTGACAGTAAATGCGTTAAAACAAGATGGTGAAGTGGTGGCGATGTTGGGCGATGGTGTGAATGATGCGCCAGCACTCAAGGCAGCTCATATAGGTGTTGCTATGGGGAATAAAGGAACTGAAATTGCGAAAGCAGCTGCGTTAATGGTAATTACCAATGATGATTTAGACAAACTTATCATTGGAATTGCAGCGGGTAGACGCATTTATGTCAATATTAAAAAAGCCATTCAGTATATCATATCGATTCATATCCCTATCATCCTTACGGTTTCATTGCCTTTATTTTTAGGCTGGATATATCCGCATATTTTTAGCCCGGTACATGTGATTTTTTTAGAAATCATCATGGGACCGACTTGCTCCATTGTTTATGAAAATGAACCTATGGAGAAAAACACCATGCAACAAAAACCCCGTAATATGACCGATACCTTTTTAAATTTAAAAGAACTCAGCATGAGTATCATTCAAGGGTTAGTAATTACGGTGGGTGTTTTGTTTGTTTATCAATTCGCTGTACAAAATGGAAGCGACGAAAAAACAACGCGGGCAATGGTATTTTCGACTCTGATATTTGCCAATATACTATTGAGTGTTGTCAATCGCTCGTTTGTTTACAGTATGATTGACACCTTCAAATATAAAAACAAGTTGTTCCCGTTGATAATCGGTTTGACTTTGGTATTGCTTTTTGCCATATTGTATATTCCTTCTTTTGCAGGATTCTTTCAAGTGAATAGTTTGAGCGTCTTCCAATTAGGAATTTGTATAGTAACTGCTGGAATATCAGTCTTGTGGTTTGAAGTGTATAAGTGGGTAAAATTCAAAAGCATCGGGCAATAAAATATAAGTTTCATCATAATGGGTCTGTCAATATAAAGTACGATTTTGCGGATGCCGTAAATAAATAACAAGCATATTTATAGCTCAATGCATGGCATGGAAGAGGGAGTGAAATACCTAACACTCACCATTATTGATATCGACTATACAGGTAGAAAGTAAATTTCTTACTTGTATTAATTGATGAATTTTGATGTTTATTTCCTCGATTTTATTATTTACAATTTCAATTTTCTGATCAGGAGAAAGGCGATTATCGTACCAGCTCTCTAACAGTTTTTTAATTTCAGCCAACGTAAATCCCGCCTCTTTGGCTCCTTTTACCATTTCCATTTTTTCTACAATACTCTCATCGTAGTCTTTGTAGTTGTTGGTTTTGACTTTTTCATTGGATACACCTTTGAATAATCCTAATTGTTCATAATACCTCAGCGTGGGAATAGACAATTCTGTTCGCTTTGCTAGTTCGTTAATTAACATAAATTTGATATGCGAAAAAAATATTTAAAGTATAAACCATACTTTATGGTTGTTGGTTGCCCATTTACACCCTATTTTTACTAATTGACCCGACCAATCATTCATACGTGCAAAATGCCAGGAGTTCGATTGACTGCTCATGAAAAAGAAACATTTAATAGTTTTTATGCAAATAATGGTAACATCAATCACAATCCTAGGCGTATTGTTTTTGGCCGCTTTTCTGTACACAAAACAAGTTAAATTTGGGAAAAGTCCAAGCGGGAAAAGGCTTGAAAGAATAAAACAATCACCCAATTTTAAAAACGGGAAATTTCAGAATATCAGCCAAACGCCTACACTTGCGGAAGGACACAATTATTTTGGAGTTATCTATGACACCTATTTTAAAAGTCACCCGAGACGGTATCCAACTGATATAATCCCGTCGGTGAAAACGGATTTACTCAACCTACCCATAGATACAGATGTATTGGTTTGGTTTGGACATTCCTCTTATTTTATTCAAATAGATGGAAAAAAAATTCTGGTTGACCCGGTTTTTAGCGGAAATGCTTCGCCAATTCCTCAGACAGTGAAAGCGTTCAGGGGGACTGATATTTATACGGTAGCCGATTTGCCTGAAATTGATTACCTGTTTATTTCCCATGACCATTATGATCACGTAGATTATGAAACGCTGATCGCCTTGAAAGACAAAACCAAAAATGTGATTTGCGGTTTGGGTGTAGGTTCACACTTTGAATATTGGGGATATGACAACAGTAAAATCATTGAAAAAGACTGGAATGAAAAAGTAGATTTGGATGCCGGTTTTATCGCTTATGTAGAACCTGCACGACATTTTTCAGGAAGAGGTTTATCAACCAACAATACTTTATGGGCTTCTTATTTACTGCAAACGCCAAGTATGAAAATATATATTGGTGGCGACAGTGGCTATGATACCTATTATACGGCAATAGGCAATAAACACGGCTCAATAGATTTAGCTATTCTCGACAATGGCCAATACAATGAAGCCTGGAAATACATACATAATTTGCCTGAAGATGTACTAAAAGTGGGGCGAGACTTGAAAGCAAAACGGATTTTTCCAATTCATTCTTCAAAATTTGCTTTAGGAAGTCATGATTGGGACGAGCCATTAGTAAAATTAACTGAACTGAATAAATCGTATATCATTCCATTGGTCACACCCATGATTGGGGAAGTGGTATATTTAAAAGACTCTACCCAAAAATTTAGAATGTGGTGGGAAGGAGTGAAGTAGAAAACCTACCGACAACTGCCAGAACTTTGTAGCCAGCTTTTTTAAAACTCCTAAATCATGAAGACAATCGTAACCTCAATAGTATTGTTAGCTTGGAATTTTTCATTTGCATGCACGTGTATACCCAAATCTTTGTCTGAAAATTATGATAGATCGTCGTTTATTGGCCTGGTGAAAATTGTTGGAATCAAAAAAGATGAAACGTCAAATCCGGTAAGAAATATATTTTCCATTGAAGTGCTCAATACGTACAATGGATTAGTTCTTTCTGAAATTTATGGGGTAGCTGCCGGTTGTGCATTTGAGGGAAAGATAAATTCTACCTGGTTGGTATTTGCCACTACCGGCGTCAATGGCAGACAAGAAACAGATTATTGCTCCGGAAATATGGAGTTCAATCGCCTTGTCGATTCCACTTTATATCCTCGATTGCAGGAAAAAATGGCGGCTGAACTAGCGGTTAAACTGGATGTACTACAATTCTTAAAGGATCGCAATATTTATTCCCTTAATCCAGCACAATTGTATTACAGAAAAGAAGGTTTGGAGGAGAATGATTTACGCGGATATATAGAATCCAATGGATTTGCAGTGTATGAAGCGACTGTCGAGCCGGACTTATCCATTTCAAATATTTGCCCCTTAAAGCCTTTTATGAACATTGATTTGTCTCACAACTAAATGCGGTTTCTGAAAAGTGATCAATTTTTTACTAAGCGCCAAGAGACGGATCCCCTTCAAAATCCAGTGAAAGTAATCGTGATTTTCTTTTATTACCCCAGGGAAGAAAACCACCCAAGCTTTATCTCAACCATGGATATAGTGACTGGCACGAAATCGAAAAGGAGGTATCCCAACAAAGAGTTGGCAGCAGTTTCTTGGGGGGGTATGCCCCGGGCGCTAGTAGGCAAAGGCGATCGTGGGGGGGATGGTTGATAATTTAGCGGGCAATATATCACGAGTTCAAATTGAAGTAGAATAAAGTCTCTGGTAATAATTTATCAATAATACCCCGACTATTCACTCCCTGGGTATTATTGAGTTATAGTGTTGAATTATAAAACTTCACTACCGGAAAAATCAGATGACTGGGCCTGAGGCCGCCGAAGTGAATCGCCTGATTGGTTACACGCGTCGTGATGCTAAATTGATATTTAAGTGATAAAAATAGTATAACGTTTGCTTATCGCCAAAACGCAGTGGAAGTTTCTTGTGTAACAATATTCGTATAGTAAATAACGTATTGGCACGTTCCAAAAACAGTACACACACTGGTTGAGCGTGATGGGTAGGATTGAAAAAGCAAAGCCGTTAAAAGTAATCACTAGTAACGGCTTTATATTTTTGATCGATTGATGAAAGCTAGTAGGAAAGCGACTAGCGATTATTTTTTTCTACCTGGTTTTGGGCCTGCTTTTTTAATCGGTCTTCCGTACTTCAGTGCCTTCTCTTTGGCGTAATTTCGACGCACGTTCACCTTTGAATTCTTAGCGAGTTTTTCATGAAAAGCGGCGCCTACGGTATCCGGCTTCGGCAGTTTTATGTCAATACTTTTCATGAAGATTTTAGGTTTTTCAAACTCCATTTGAATGTCTGAAATCAACAAGTCTTCTGGGTTTTCAACAACTGGTACTTCGTAATTCATCAACGTTTGGATAGTATCCAGTACCTCTTCATCACTTTCGGTTACAAAAGTGAGGGCAACGCCTTTGCGGTCTGCACGTCCTGTCCGTCCAATACGGTGGATATAATTTTCTGCTATTTCAGGGAGATCAAAGTTAATTACGTGCGAAACTTCCGCCACATCAAGTCCTCTGGCAATAATGTCTGTGGCAATCAACACCCGGTAAGTCCCGTTGTGAAACTGTTGAACGCTGTTAAAGCGATGGTTTTGCTCTTTGTTCGAGTGAATAACCCCCACTTTCTCAGGGTAATGCTGGTCTAGCTCGTTATAAACTAAATCGGCGAGTGCTTTGGTAGAAACAAACACCAATACCTTCGACATATCATCATTTTCGGACAGGAGTTGGTGTACTAAATTCACCTTTGTCTGAAAATTAGGGAGGTGGTAAAGTCGTTGCTCAATGTTCTCCAAAGGAGTTCCGACCGGCGCCGCTTCCACACGGACGGGACTGTAGAAATAAGTTTCCATCAAGTCTTCTACCTCGGAAGTGAGCGTGGCAGAGAACAGTAAATTTTGTCGCTTCTGCGGAATAATATCCAAAATGTTCTTCAATTGTGCTCTAAAGCCCAAATTCAACATTTCATCCACCTCGTCAATCACCAATCTTTTAATCGATTTTGTTTTGAGCGAAGTATTCATCACCAAATCCACAAAACGACCTGGCGTACCCACGACGATGTCCGCACCTGCATTCAGTTCGGCCATTTGTAGTTTGATATTGCCACCACCATAGACGCCTACGACTTGCAACGTCATGTATCTGGTCAATTTTTTTACTTCTTCTACCACCTGTACTACCAACTCACGGGTAGGTACGATGATCAATAACTGAGGAAGGCGATCCTTCGCAAATTGAATTTGGCGTATCGAGGGAAGTAAATAGGCGAACGTTTTACCGGTTCCTGTTTGTGCAATTCCACATACGTCTTTTCCTGACATCACCACCGAAAATACTTTTTCCTGAATGGCAGTAGGTGCTATATATCCTAAATCCGCAATGGCGTTACGAAGCGGATTGGTTAGATTTAAATCTTCAAAAGTCATAAACTTGCTTATCAATAAAGTACACAAATGTACGATTTCTTTGGGAATAGTGTGGAGCTCGCTTAGCAGACCTAATCAGGAAGGGATTTGAGAGCTGATATAGCATATAGTTATATTAAGAATGCGCTTTGTAGTAGCGGAAGTTAATTGGAAAGTTTTTGATCAGAGGCATAGACACATTATGAACTCATCTTGACTTATTAGATTTTCTAAATTTATTAATTCCAATAAGTTAGAAAGAGAGGTAATTGAATGGTAATCAGTCAGTTGTTGTGAAATCAGATTGATGTCCTTTAGCTGCGAACGGAGCGTCACCTTTGTAGAAAAAATGTTGGCGTCGGTTTGTTCCGCTCCTCCGGAGCTTCGGGCCGTATATGGTGTCACAAATTGCTACCAAGGTTTCGTCCCTTTCGGGACTTTGTCAGGGTTATGTTGAATTGAATTTTTGTACAAGGGTTCTGGTTTTTGTTCGCAACACAAATTACAGAGTCCTTTTTTTATTCCCAGAAAGTCAAGATCATTTCATTGTCTATATTTAGGGATTATACCTGATTTTAACAGAATGCTATCGTCAAAGCCGAAAGCATAAACCGAAAAGTTCACCATACACAGTATTTCTAAAAATCACACCTTTGTAATATTTTTTGAAAGTAAGCGAATGAAAAAAGCCGGACAAGACATATTAAAACGAAGTAAAGAAATTACTGAAAACTATTTTCAGTTTCTGGACAAACATATTGAAGAGGTAGTTTTGGGCAAGGTGGATCAATTTATGGAAATCAATCAAATCGCAAGTGAATTATTTATTTCTCATAAGCATTTGACAGACACCATTCAGAAAGAAACCGGAAACCACCCTTGTCATTTTTACGACTTTAAAATTTTGGATGAAGCTAAAAGAATGCTTTCCGAAACAGATAAATCCGTTTCGGAAATTGCAAAAATTTTAACATATGATCCGTCTAATTTTTCAAAATTCTTCAAAAAATTTACTGGGCAGACGCCTGGTCAGTTTAGAAAAGAACACAAAAAATAAAACTTCCGAAAAGTTCACCATGATTTAAATTTTTTGCCTTGCCAATTTTGCTTAAGACATTATTAATCAATTAAAAATCAAACAAATGGCAAGGAACGACGTAAACGGAAAAGTAGTTTTAATTGCAGGAGGTGCAAAAAATTTAGGTGGCTTATTGAGTCGGAATTTTGCTGCAAAAGGAGCGAAAGTAGCTATTCATTACAATAACGACAGCACAAAATCAGATGCCGAAAAAACACTGACAGACATTCAGCAAGCAGGTGGAGAAGCGTTTTTATTTCAAGCGGATTTAACGGATGTAAAAAATATTACCAAACTTTTTGATGCTACAATCGAAAAATTTGGTGGTATCGACATCGCGATCAATACGGTGGGTAAAGTACTGAAAAAACCTTTTGCAAATACAACAGAAGAAGAATATAACAGCATGAGCGACATCAATGCGAAAGTTGCCTATTTCTTTATTCAGGAAGCAGGCAAAAAGCTGAATGATAACGGCAAAATCAACACGATTGTAACTTCATTATTAGCTGCATTTACCGGATATTATTCTACGTATGCAGGTGCAAAAGCGCCGGTAGAGCATTTTACGAGAGCTGCTTCCAAAGAATTTGGCTCACGAGGAATATCAGTAACCGCAGTTGCTCCGGGACCAATGGATACACCATTTTTCTACGGACAAGAAAGTGATGAAGCTGTAGCTTACCACAAACAAGCATCTGATTTGGGAGGTTTGACCGATATCAAGGACATTGCGCCAATAGTAGAATTTTTAGTAACCGATGGTTGGTGGGTGACAGGTCAGACCATTTTCGCAAATGGCGGATATACAACAAGATAAGAGAAATTTAACTATTTTTAAAAAGGCAAATAACTGAGTTGTTTGCCTTTAATTTTAAAACTTAAGATGATGATTTTAAAAATCCTCAACACCATTCTGATCCTTTTTGCCGTGTTTATGGGAACAAAACACGGTTGGAATATGCTTACAGCGAAACCCGAAATGCTCGAAATGTTTGGTAAATGGAATTTGAGTAGGAGCGTTGTAATAATTAACGGGGCAATCACCTTACTGGCTGCGATTTTAATTCTATTCCCCAAAACTTTTGTATGGGGGAACTTTCTGATGGCAGCAGGCATATTGATGATTATTTGTCAGCAATTATTGTACAAAGACCTGAAAGGTGTTGCCATAGAAATTCCGTTTTTATTGCTCAACTTACTTATCATCTACCTGCAACACCCTTTGAAAACAAATTAGTATGAAAATATTATTGATCGTCTTATTTTCCTCATTTGCACTTACTGCTTGTGGACAAACACGAAATACCAATCAAACTGACAATCAAAATTCAGAAATAATGCAGGACAAAAACGTATTAAAACCGGTAAAAGCACTGATTGAAGCAATGCAATCAGAAAATGCTGAATTGATCAGATCTCAATTTGCAAAAACAGCCACGCAAGCCTATGGTGCTGATGGAAAAATGAAAACAGCCACAGAAACCCAAAAGTGGCTGGAAAGTGATATAATCAGTCGCCAGGGCAAGGTTACTAATCCTAAATATACGGTAATTAATGCAAATCAAGTGGTCGTTAAAGGACAATATTCAAGTCACGGTTATTCAAACAAAGCTGATTTTTTGTTCACTGTCCAAAACGGACTCATTACTGGTTGGAGAATAAGATATTAACGCATAATCTCCATTTCAATCATTATGAAAATATTATAGGGCTGTTGCTTAGGGTGCGTGGATTTTTTAGGATCATTTTTTTATTCCCATAAAGTCAAGATCATTTCAAATTCAATTTTTTAAATATCTTATTTACGGGAACTTTACTCTGAATTTTCTCTATTTTTTCGATTGTGTTCAGCACTTTATTTAGCTCCTTTTCAACTTTTTCTAGCTCTTTCTCAAATTGACTGTGTTGTTCAACATTGAGCATTCTTATTTCTGCCGTTTTAGGATTACTTTGATAGACAAGGCTGATTTTATGACTTTGCTCAATATTGCTCTCAGCCGCTTTTGTGAGTTGAATATTATCTGAAGTCTGCGCTTTTTTATAGGAAGCTGCAGCTCTTTTTTCATCACCATTTAAAGCATAACAATGTCCTTTCATAAAAGAGAGAGTTGCCATGACATCTTTATCTTGTATATCTTTATTTTTTTCAAGTTCGTTGATTCTTTTTAAAGCGTCAGATGCATTTCCTTCTATGATTCGAATGTAAGAAAGAAGCAATTCCGAAATATAACCAGCGTCTTCTTTTATCGAAAAAGTTATCTCTTGAGGGTTAGCCAGAATTATTGTTTTATCAGTAACAAAATCAGGTAGTTGCACTTTTATGTTGATAAGTGAGGTGTACAAATTAAAAACGTTTTGTTCTGTACTGAGGAAGCCATTAACAAACAGACCATCAGGAGTACAAGAACTTTCAAAGTATTCTTTCTTTATATAGCTATCGTAATTTTCACGATTTCTAGGTTGATAACCTACATTATGTATGTCGTAAATAGTATCAGATAAGGTTTTTTGTAGATTAGTAAGAATACTATTGGAGAATCCATCATGCTCAATGTCTTGAAAGTTAGCAATGAGGACACCCGTCTTCATTTTATCACAGTCTCTATTATATGTTAAATATAAAAGGACTCCCACAATAGCTATAACTCCAATAGCTATATACTTAAATCTGTCGATCCAAGTGGCGCTACTTTTTTCTTTAGGCTTGATGGCTTCTTTAGAAACGTTTTGCTTAATTGTCTCTATTACTTTAACCATATCATTCTCAAAGTCAGGATTAGGTCTGACATGAGTGCCATTAAAATAGGTAAACTCTCTAATGGATTGTGGTAGATCCAAAGGGCCAGGTATTTCGGCACCATCAACATAAATTGGCAAAATAGGTAGTTTGAGTGCTAAAGCTTGTTCTATCTCAATCCTAACAAAATCATTAGGATCATTCTCCCTTTCTTTAAGAGAATTAGCCCAATTTTTACCAATAATTGCCACTACTATTTCTGCTCCTTGTAGTCTGTTTTTTGAGAATTCCAAGAAGTTTGTTCCCTTTGGAATGCTCTCGACATCCATAAAAATTTCATCTGTCTTAAATACTTGTTTTAATCTGTCAAGTATTCTACCGGTAGCATTTTGTGAATCTTTCCGACGATAGGAAATGAAAATTTTAGACATGATTACAGGAGGTTATTAGATTTAGGAAAGGGTTTAATTTATAGAAGCTTAGTTTGTAAGCCATATGTACAAATATATCAAAAAACAGCTACATTGCTATCTATAGTATTAAAAATTAATGAAATAACTATATTGTATATACTTATGAGAACCCAATCAATACAATCTGTATATGATTATTCTGATTTACTCTGTAGTCAAAATATTTCTATAAATTGGCAGGAGGCGTCAATAGATATCAGATTAATATGAAACAACGATTATCCTTTATACGTAAGAAATTTTACTGCGTGTTTGGGGATAAACGTAATCTTCTAATGAACTATTTAAACGAAGCACTTTTAGCAACAACCTAATTGATTGCTACTTTTTCAGGTAAAGCTCAGGAAACATCTGCTACTGTTACACAAAATCCACCAATTTTTATGAAAACTGTTGTAGGAGACCGTGCATTATCTTACCAGATGATTGTCAATAAAAAATTGCAAAGTATACCAAAACTTGGTTTTTTTGGTGTTACCCATCTCCAACCCGAATGAGGATAGCCAAAAAAGAACGACTATAGAGACTGGTAACCATTGCACAACTTCTGATTTTGAACATATGACAGCAAGACAATAGAGCTATACCTCCTTTAATGTGACTGAAGGAGGTATGGTTTTTAATTGGGTGTACAATTCTTTATTTGTAGTACCTTAAAAACAAGCAAGAATAAATGAGGAATGAAAATCGTTTTTCCTAGCATGGTACTGAACTGACTGAACGTTAGCTACCCACCACATATTTATACCAGATTTCTTAATAATTGGGATTATATATATATTATTGGGTAATAATTATCGGATTAACCTTAAATGGAAATAGATGCTGCTGATGAAAGGTCTCAGGAAAAAAGTCCGTTAGGAGCATAAAAACAGTCAAATGGTTCTAAAGTATCCCATCGTCGCCAAGCTATAATCAGGTAAGACAATTTGAAACAACCGCACGATCAGACACGTAAAAATTGAACGTTTACCTGGCTGGAAGAATATTGCAGAAAGAAAAAAGCCAACAAAACTGAAACGACAGCAAACAAATAACTCAACCTATGAACAAAACACCCATCACCAGAGAAGAAGTCGTTGCAGCGGAAAACAAGCTTTTTTCGGCGCAACTTGTAAGCAATGTAGACATACTTGATCAACTGTTGCACGATGATTTGCTGGCAGTTGCACCGACAGGACAAATTTTAACCAAAGAAATGGACCTGAACTCCCATAGAGCGAAAACGATGATTATTGAAGACGCTTCAACAGAAATTGACGACATAAAGCTTATGGGCGACACCGCACTTTCAATCGTGACCATGACGGCAAAAGGCAAAGTGATGGGCAATCCTTTGGAAGGAAAGTTTAGATATTTCAGAGTCTGGAAACGCTTTGACGATACATTGAAGGTAATTGGAGCCAGTTTTATGCAGTTACCATAATTAAAGCCGGACAAAAAACAGCCTGTAACCTTGTTTTACCGCAGGCAGAGACACCCTAGCAAGCCGTGGAAGCATTTGGCGCTTTCTGAACATACACAAACAGGCAGAAACAAAGGATTTGTGCAAATACAAGTTATTTGTTTTCACTACTATTGTATTGAATTAGCAGAAGATAGGCGGGTACTTCTGGTCCAGATTGGTGCCTGTTGACGGACCGATCGCCGAGTTTCCAAAACTACTGTACAAATTAAACTAAACCCCAAATATGTTAGGACTTAGAACAACGATTTATAAGGTTGATAATATGAAAGAAGCAACCGAGTGGTATACCCAGGCATTTGAAACACAACCTTATTTCTGTGAACCTTATTATGTAGGATTTAATATCGGTGGCTACGAACTTGGACTTCAACCAGAAGAGAAAAATTCCGCCAAGAAAACTGAAAATGTTGTATCCTACTGGGGCGTGGAGCATATTGAATCAGAATACAACCGACTCATCGCCTTAGGAGCTACAGCACATGAAAAACCTGTGAATGTGGGTGGAGAAATAATGACAGCAACGTTGAAAGATCCATTCGGAAATGTAATCGGTTTAATCTTCAACCCCTACTTTAAACTTGATTGAAAACTTGTCTGCCGGTTGAAATTATATGATTATTGGAGGGAGAAAAAACAAATATATAGGCTTAATAACTGAATAAATTGTTTGGTGAATTTGCCATTAAGAATGATAGAAAATAACGGGTCTTATGAGTGAGCACTAATCTTTAGACAGGCTAGGTAAACAACTGAAATCCCAAAAGAGAAACCCTCAATGATGACAAAGAGAAAGGCTATCAAAATGATGTTAGGACTGCTCTTCGCGGTATTAATATTTCATTTACTTATAATTATGCAAATAATTCCTTATGAAATCACCTGGGGAGGCAGATTGAAATCTGAACAGGAAATGTATGTTTTTGAAAGCATTTCAATTATTATCAACCTGCTGTTAGGGTTTGTATTGCTCATGCAAGGTGATTACATCAAACGATATTTTAAACAAATAGTAATAAACATCATACTTTGGTTTTTTCTGGTCCTGTTTATTCTGAATACAATCGGAAATATGCTTGCAAAGACATATTTTGAAAAGTCATTTGCAGTTTTCACACTTACTTTCGCTATTCTGATTGTCATTCTTTTAAAGAATAAAACACCAGACAATTAATACAACCAAGGAACAAACGAAAGTGGTAAGGGTAAAACAGAACATCCTGAAATCAAAAGATATATTAAAGGAAGTGATTATGGAAAACAGATTTGACATTCAACAGGTTGAGCCAAATGCTTTTAACGCCATGTTGTCATTGGAAAATTATCTGCAAAATACGCGACTTTCTAAAACCCATCTTGAGCTGATTAAAATACGGGCTTCTCAAATCAATGGTTGTGCGTTTTGTATCGATATGCATACTTCTGCAGCACTTAAAAATGGAGAAACGCCGCAAAGAATATTCTTGTTAAATGCCTGGAAAGAAACAGAACTGTTTACTGAGGAGGAAAAGACTATTTTAGCAATAACTGAGGAAGTTACTTTGATCAGTCAGGACGGATTAAGTGACAAAATCTACAAGCAAGCTGAAAAACATTTTGACGTTAATTACATTGCTCAGATCATCATGGCAGTGGCGACGATCAATGCGTGGAACAGGATTCTGATCAGTTCAAAGAAAACTGTAAGTTAAAACAGGCCAAAACAGCTAGTAATGTTTGAAGCACTAAATGGTGCACGCTCAGAACATTTCCTTTATTCTTGTGGGACAAGGATGGAAGTAAATCAAATCGTTCAATTGGAATATCTCTGGATATAGATGGTAATTCTCCTAAAAATAAACACCCTGGCTATTGGCTAACCAGGGTGTTTTCCATTTGCAAAAATAACTTACAAATCTTTCACTACAGGAAGAATCAAATGACTGGGTTTGGGACCTCCTAAGTGAATGGTCTGATTGGCTATGCGGGTAGTAGTACTACTGCCAAGCGGTTCCCCGGTGTTGGGATTTCGGTCAAACTGAGGAAAGTTACTGGATGTAATGTCAATCCGGATACGGTGCCCTGGCTTGAACACATTGGCCGTTCCTGTCAATTCAATTTCATACTCATACACTTGATTGGGTTCAAGCAATTTGGGTTTGTCCAGTCCTTCCCTGAAGCGCGCCCGAAGAATACCTTCTGAAACAGGCATTGCATAACCGTTGGGTTGCACATCTACCAGTTTGATCATCCAGTCGGTATCAAGCCCATCAGTGGCTGCTTGCAGTTTCATTTTTACCGGACCGGCTATAGTGATTGATTTAGTCAGGAAATCGGACGTGTAGACGAGTACATCTTCTCTCTGTTCCAATGGCCGTTGGTCGCGCGGACCGGAAAGAGTAGGAGAGCCGCAGCAATTGTTCCCGCCAGTGGTAGGAACAGGTTGTTGCGGGTCATAACGGTACGTGCTTGTGCCGGCAGTGGCAGGTTTATCAAATGTCAGCGTGCCTTTTCCACGAACTGAATTGGCAGGTCCTTCGGCATTGAGATAAATCGGTGTAAAGCTTGTTCCCGGAATCGGCCAGTCATCTTCCTCTCGCCATTGATTGGCACCCATGTAAAACAGTTTCACTGGTTTTTCTTTTTCCAAACCGTTTTTTATTCCTTTTAAGTGATAATCATAGAACCGCAGTTCCAGGTCAAACTGGCTGAGAAGAGCGGCGTCGGTGAAATCAACGCCGCCAAATGTTTTGCTGGGTCCATGTCCCCAGGGTCCAATGATCAGCCGTGCCCCTTTTCGTGCTTCGGGTGTAGCCCCTTTGTTTCGCATTCCTACATAGCCGTTGATCGTACCCATGACAAAAATGTCGAACCATCCGCCGGAGTTATAGGTAGGTACCTTGATTTTGTCAAAGCGTTCCTCATCACTGATGGATTTCCAATAGTCGTCATAGCTTTCATGTTCAATCCAGTCGCGGTAATGTTGGACAGTCGATCCGGCACTTTTTAAATCACCGTCTTTTAAAGGCAGGTGCCTCAAAATGTTGTCATATTTCAACTCTTCCGGTGTATAAGCCTCTGTATGCCAGTATTGCGGGAGCATGATCCGGTTGGGCATCCGGACCACCCCCCAGCCATAGTTGAAGCTGAGCCTGTAAGCCCCACCCATCGTGAGCCAGTTGGCGTAGATATTGGTGGAGGCCAGTGAGGGAAAAGCTGCGACCAGATGCGGGGGTGCCTGGCTGGCAGCGGCCCATTGATTATGCCCAAGGTAACTTCCCCCTTGCGTAGCCACTTTTCCGTTAGAAAAAGGCTGGGCAGCGGCCCATTCAATGGTATCGTATCCGTCGTTGGCTTCATCCCGGAAGGGCTCCCATTTTCCTTCACTTTCATACCTGCCCCTGACATCCTGAACCACCACGGCATAACCCTGCTGTGCAAACCTGATCATGGTAGCATGTACGCCGTCCCTTTGTACACCATAGGGAGTGCGGGTGATAATGGTTGGGTATCGCCCCGGCTTTGATGGCAGGTAAACATCTGCATACAGGATGACGCCATCGCGCATTTTGACAGCTTGATGTCTTTCAATCCGGATTTCATGCCGGGCTTCATTTGCCAGCAAGCCAAGGGGTATGCTCCAAAGAATGATACCCAATAAAAATAGGGTCAGGAAATGTCTGTTCAGGTGATTGCTCTTCATTATAGGTCAGGAAATTAGGAAGTGAATACTAGTGAGACAGTTATGAAAGTCATTGTCCACCGGAATTTACTACTTCGGGTATTTGGGATCCCACCAGACAATACTGGTCAGGAGATTGCCTACATTTTGCCGGGAACGCGCTTCCAGGAAATTCTCCTCATTGAGCTGCAGCTCGGAGTCCGGAATAATCAGCCGCCGGGGTATGGTACCACCCGTAATATTTCCGGGATAGTTGGTAGGGGTGAGTTTGGGGTAATCGGTTCTCCGCCAGTTGGACCAGATCTCATAATTATCCAGCATAAGAGCCACCCATTTTTGGGTACTGATCTGCTCCAGCTTTTCTTCAAATGTCCCTGTTTCCTTAAAAGGATTTAGCTTAAGATATGCTTCAATTTTTTCCGTTGCAATATGGCCTTCGTCTCCAAACAAAGCCCAATGACGCATACCGGCCCGTACTGCTTCTTCGTATGCGGTTTTAGCACTGCCCGTATGCCATCCTCGTATAGCAGCTTCTGCCAGCAGGAGATAGGCTTCAGCATTGGTAAATGTAAGCACAGGACTTCCATAGTTCAGTACAGTATTTGGGTGCGGCTCAGAATAGGTGCCAAAATCGGCGGGTTCCCCAAAAATAACGCCATTGGGCATTCCCCGCTGAATTACGGAAGAGGTATCATACACATAGCCGCTTCCATTGGGGTTTCTTACCCATACAACAGAAATTACATTCAAACGGGGATCTTTCGTGTTTTTCAGGTAATCGATAAACGTTTTGGCATATTTCCCCCCTTGCGTATTACTGACGCCTGCTTGTGGATTCTGGTAATCCTGTATCATGAGGTTATTGACTTTGGGATTACGGCTATGCAACACCTGTCCGTCCTGATACTGCACGCGAGCAATTTCATCATCCTGCTGAATTACACCACCTGCTATGGCAGTCTTTACCCACGATTCGGCTATTTGCGGCCTTACTTCTGTCAGTCGCATTCCTAGCCGCAGCATCAGAGAATAACCAAATTTCTTCCATTTTACAATATCCCCGCCATAGAATAAATCAGAGGTACCCAGGGTCGGTAAGGCAGGATTAAATGCCTTAATGGCTTCATCAAGTTCTTTGAACATGTCCTGGTAAATAGCTTCCTGCGTATCGTATTTCGGGCGAATCAGGCCGTCAATACTCTGTAGCGCTTCAAAGTATGGAACGTCGCCGTGCGCGTCGGTAACGATGTGGAACAGGTAAACTTTCCAGATTCTTGCCGCAGAGAGAATGTTCACCTGTTGCGGATCATCTTTTACTTTTTGAATGACACGCTCGTTGTCTGCCAAAGCCGTATTGTAAACCGACCAGTGCGAGGTGGCCATACTTTCGTTAAAATACTTGTCTCCGGTCCCTCGCACTTCGCTATGCGTAGCAAATTGTTGCATGGCTTGTGAGAGAATAAAGTGCTGCCCATCGGCGCCTTCAGTAAAATTATAGGCGACACCTACCAGCTGGGAATTACTGAAAAGGTATCCGGGGATGACTTCCTCATAGGCATTCGGGTTTTTATTGAGGTCTGCCAGGGGCTTGGAAAATTCGTCACAGCCTGTTAAAAAAGCCAGTAACACTATTCCGATGATGTTTGTATAAAGTTGAAAAGTTTTCATGCTCAATAAGTGGTTATAAATTAAAAACTCAACTTTAAATTCAGACCGATTTCACGCGTTTTAGGGAGCATGACTCCGGCGGAGTTCTGGGAATTGTCATTGGCGCTCATCCCTTGCTCCGGGTCAAAATGATCCGAGTTACGGTGCAGGAAAGCCAGATTGCGCGACACCACCGAAATGTTCAGACCGGTCAGTTTGATTCGTTCCAACCTGATAACCGGGAAGGTGTAACCTAAAATCACACTGCGAAGTTTAATGAAACTGCCATCCACCATGAAATTACTCGCATACTGCCCGTCGTTATTGTAATAAGTAGCCATGAAAGATGCTGGCCAGTTGTGCGTAAACTCAGCCCCTTTTTCATCAACGCCTGTTACTGTCAAGCCATCTGCTCTGCCAGGTAGTGTTTCTTTCAGCAGTCCGAATCGCCACATATACTGTTTGGCTTGTGAAAAGAATTGATTGCCAAATTTGGCATCTATCAGCATACTCGCATTGAAGTTTTTATATTTGAATTGGTTTTCAAATCCCATTGTCAATGGAGGGACCCCGATTCCAAGTGCCTGAATAGGACCGAGCATAGCGTACCTGCTCACACTATTATAGATCATTTTTCCGTCACTGGAATAGGAGTAACTTCTTCCAAAGCGTGTACTGGAATCTTTTCCTAATAAACTACTCGCGCCAGTTGCTTGGCCAGGTGCCAGTGTGAGCACACGATTCTGGTTGTATGCCATGTTAAAGCTGGTATTCCAAGTAAAATTGGCCTGTTTCAGGACAGTGAAATCAAGTAATAATTCGATTCCTTTATTTCGGATTTTCCCTACATTTAAAAGTGTGGAGGTGGCACCGGAAGAGGGCGCAATACCCGTAGAAACTATGTCATCGGTATTGATACGCTGGTAGAATGTTAGGTCGATACCAAATCGGTTATTAAAGAATCGTGCATCAATCCCCACTTCGGAAGTGGTGGAGGTCAACGGGCGTAAATCGGGGTTGGATATGGCGCTGGAGGAGGTCTGCACCGGGACGCCCATGTGACCTCCTGTTCGGAAACTGTACAGCTGGTTAATGGCATAGGCTCCCACAGTGGCACTGCCTACCTCTGCCCACGAGCCACGCAGCTTCATATAGTTTACCGATTGGGGTAATGAAAAGATTTTGGACAATACTACGCTTGCCCCGACGGAAGGATAAAAAATGCGGTTGTTACCGGGGTTAAGTGTAGAAAACCAGTCCTGCCGGCCGGTCAGGCTGAGGTAATAACTTTCATCATAATTAAAATCAGCAGAGGCGAATACGGAGTTGGTTCCGCGGGCGGAATATCCTTTGGAAGGAACCACCACCTTTAAATTATTAGGACTGACCCAATTGGGAATGATAAATTCAGATCCGACCAGCATGTTGTTGGAAACGATATCCCTTTCCCAGTTGCCACCTACCATTGCGGAAAATGAAATTTTGTCGGTAATATTCTTGCTATAGCTACCAATAATACGGGCATTGGAGCGAGAGGCGACTTCATCAATCGATCGATAGGTGCCCAGGGGTCTGAAAGCCGTCCCGATAGGGTAGTAGTCTTCTTCACTCCAATTGCGGAAGTCACGCATGAAATCGGCTTTTACGTAGAAATCCGGGGAGAAATTGTATGTAAAGGCTGTTTGCGCTATGACCCGGTTGGTTTTGTCAAAATTCTTCATTTTATCCCTTGCAAAGTAGGGGTTGGTGGCTTGGTTGACATGCTGCCATTCGATTTCACGGCCTGTCTCCGGATCATACCCGGGTGCTAAACTGCGTACGTCTACTGTATTGGCCAGCAAATAGACTCCCCAGGCAGAATTGGTTCCTACATATCCTACACCAGGGCGATTGATACCCCGGTCGTAATTGTACTGTACCTGGGTTTCAAAACTGAATTTTTCACTGAGCAACGCTTTTACTGCCATATTTGCGGTCTGGCGTTTGTAGCCTGATCCATTGACGATGGCATTGGATTGAAGATCAGACAACGACAGGCGATAAGTGACCCGATCACTTCCACCAGAAAATGACAGGGTGTTTACGATATTGGAACTGTTGCGGTAGAAGTTTTTAATATTATCCTTGGCATGTACGGGAGAATACGGTCTTTCAACACCGTCAAATTGCGTATAAGGTTGTCCGTCCATGGGCACTCCGAAAGAGAGCCGTCCTGTACTGATGGCTTCTCCTTGCGTGGAGGGGCGACGCGCAGTTTGATTTCCTTGGCCGTATTCATACTGATAATCCGGGAAAATATTAATCGATCCCACCGTAAAGTTAGAATTCAGTTCGACACCAATCCCTTTTGTCAGTTTGACCCCTTTTTTTGTGGTGATCAGAATGACCCCATTGGCAGCCTGGCTTCCGTATAGTGCTGCCGCAGCTCCGCCCTTCAATACACTGATGGATTCAATATCGTCAGCATTCAAACTGGTGAGACCATCGCCCAGGTCGGTTGTGGCACCATCGGCTTGATCATTAATGGTAGTGGGCCGGTTGCTGATGGGCATCCCGTTGATCACATACAGCGGCTGATTGTTCCCGGTGAGTGAGCCGTTTCCCCGGATGACCACGCGACTTGAACCGCCGGGGCCGCTGGCCATACTGGTCGCATTGACTCCTGCAATCTTTCCTGTGAGTGCATTGCCGATGTTGACTTCCCGGGCCTCAGTGAATTCCTTGCCTTTTACTTCGGTTACGGAGTACACCAGAGATTCACGTTTACGTTCCACTCCGAAAGCAGTTACCACCACTTCCTGAAGTGTTTTGGACTCAGGGAGGAGCATGACATTCAACTCACGCTGTGTTCCGACTGAAACTTCCTGGGTGGTATAACCCACGAAACTAAAAACAAGGATTGCATTGGATTGTCCGTTGGGAATTTCCAGCGAAAAGCGACCATCTGTATCTGTAATAGTACCTGATGTAGATCCTTTCAGCAGGACGTTCACACCGGGGAGACTATTGGCGTTTTCATCAGTTACCTGTCCTTTTACATCGTAAAGATTAGCAGCTTTTTGTTGAACTGAGTTGGTGTTGCCGGTCTTTTCGGCTTTGGCGTATAATTTGCCAGTGACGAAAACCAGGGTGAAGGATAATAGCCAATATACGCTGAAGCGTACTGACTTGTGGGTAAAATCGATTACTTGCATACAATGGAGTTGTTTCTGTTTGAAAAAGCAATAGATTACCTGTGTCATCCAATATTTGAATGACCAAATGATGCTTATAAAGCAGTTGTGTTTACAAGAAATGTTGGTTTCTTGTAAGATTCCGGGAAATGTTAAGGAGCGTGAGGCATAGGCTTAGTGAATATGTTACGTTGGATTTGGGATTAGGAATTCTTCAAATGCAAATGGAGGTAACATCAAATTCAATGTTCACGGTGCTAAAAGTGGGTTAAATAGACTTCTAAAGACCTCGTTACTATAACGCGGTAACTATTTAGTCCGGCTTTTAAATGAGGGTAACAGGTAGGTAGCCAATCGACTTGGCGCCCATGCGATAACGTGCTGTAGTAAAGGTGTTTAGGTTTAAATGGTTACTTAGTAAAAGTAATATTTATTTTCTGTCAAATAAAGAAATTGTAAAGAAAAAAGAATAATATTTTAATTATCTAGTGATTGATTTGGTTTGATTTGTGATAATTGGGTAATTGTAAAATATAATTTTATTGCCCCGTGAGTGCCATGATTTGCGTTTTCAAATATTACCGATTATGGATAAACTGGTGAAACAGGTCGTTGCCACTCACCTTCGCATAAACAGCTCCCGAACTTTTTCTAAATGAAAATCGGTCTCACTAATCGCTTCTTCGTGAGATAGCAGAAGTTGATGATGCGGCTTTACACCACTGCCTGGATCCTGATCAGGCAGTATGTCGGCGTCTTGTTTGACATACACCACTGAAAATCCTATCTGCACATGAGAGTTGGGCAGTGTATAGGAAAACGGCAAATGGCCGACATGCTCATAATATCCGCCCATGGTTTCCTCACCGATAACAATAGCGTTGGTATATGATTTGATCAACGAGGCCAGGTGTGCTGCTGCCGATGCTACATAGGAGTTAATCAGCAAATATTGTTGCCCCTTGAAAGTGCGTTTATTAGGGAGTATCAACGGATTATGGTGATCAGCCAGATAGTACCGTCCGGCTACGCCTTTAGGAAATCGTTCTGTCAGTACGTTATTTCCTGCCTCGATGGTTGTCAGGTGGTTGGAGATAAAAATCTCATCCAGGTTGAAGTATTGTGTATGGAGTAGATTGTTAAACTGTGAAAAGGCAAAATCACTGTCTCTGAAAGCACGATCGGCCAGATAAGTAAACGTTTTTTCATACAATACCCCTGCACCGCCCATATTTCCTCTTAAATCAGTCACCAGCGAGGCCCCCGGATTTTTTTCCAGCGTATCCATCATGGTTTCCAGGAAATCTTCGAAAAGAGCATAGGCCGGATCTTCTTTGGAGCCGGCGAAATCAAACCCGGTTATTTTTAGCAGATAAAGATTATGCTCTAACCGGTTAAAGGAATACCGGGGACTATCAGGTTTGTTATTCTGCTTTTCCTGCGCAGAGATTGCCTGCTCATACGATATTCCTTTCAGGTGGGTTGTAAATCTTTTCCCTTGCCACTCATAATGTATTTTATACTGACTGGCAATCCCGTAATGAATATGATAATAATTCAGCCAGTTTCGTGTGAATGCACCCACATATTTATAAGGCTGCGAAAAGCCATCTGTGGTGATTAGTTGGGTGAGATTGTCGATAATGCTTTTTGCCGGAATATCATTGATACTCAATATGACAGCGCCTTTGGGTAGATCACTTTCAGAGCTCATGTGAAGCAAGTGCCCATTGTTGTATTTGACAGTCAGTGGTATATAGTGATCGCCTAATGGGAAATAGTAGGGAAGGTGATTAGGTAATCGGGTAAAATTGTGACAACTGCCTTCCAAACCACTCAGGCGGGCAATATTTTTATAAAAATCAATGATACTGATTTCTTTTTGATCGATGCTTTTGGCCAGTTCATTGTAAACACTGTCCATATACTGTTCCGTTCGATAAAGGTAAGTCCCGATATGCGCATCTCTTTTAATAGCAATGTAGGCTTGCAGATCTTCATGAAGTGACTGAGCGTTGATTACTGTGGGCAGGGGCTTCCAATCGGGCATTGGATTGATTTCAACGTCGTATGCTCTGAACTCTTTCAGGAACATGTTGGCCCATACTTTTAGCTGATAAGTGGATTTCTTCTCTTGCTCAACCCAAACCCTTTCTACTGAATTAATTCCTTTTGACTCATCCTGCACCTTGGCCAGCTTGCCATTTTTGTATAATGCCACCACAACATTCGTTTGTGCTCCTTTTACTTGCCAATATTGATTTTTTCCTGAGGGTAGATTATAAACCAGCGTATCACTCACAGCTACCTTAAAAGTATCATATGCAAATAATGTAACGGGTGAAATGAGCAATAAAGTAAAAAGTGCGAGTTGGTAAAAAGGATATTTCATACGAATGAGGTTAATAGTCTGAGATATAACTGAACGCCAGAAGGGGCCTGTTTCAAACTAACTGCAAGCTGACAGAAAAGTCTGGTTTTCAGACTGTATAAATCTGAATCGCAGGCAATTTAGTAAAACAGACAGGAAATCAGAAGAAATCTTATGGGTGTTTGGAATCGGACATTTAATTTGCTGGTTTCTAAGGGAGATCTATTATCTGTACGCATTTCATGGTTAAAAAATCATAATGAACGCAAAAATCATGATAGCTACAGACTGTGGGTATGCAGCTGAAAAGCTGTTTCTTAAGGAATTTTATACAGCCTTGGCTCAAGGAAATATTGATTTTTTGATCCAGCAAACTCACGATCATCTCCATTGGAATATTGCCGGAAATGCTGTGTTAACCAGGAAAAATGTCTACTTAGACGAAGTGCAAAACCAACTCTTTTGAAAGGTAAATATACTGGAACTGGAAATTATTATTATCCATGGTGCAGATGCCTCAGTCAGTGGCAGAGTTGTTAATAGAGACAATATAACAGAATATGTGTTTTGTGATTTCTTCTGGTTTAAAAGTGCAGAAAGCTCAATAATTAATTCTATAACAACCTTTCAGGTGTGGGTGGGATCATCAGGTGAAGAATTAGTAAATTGGTCTGAATTTCAGTGAATTGTGGTGTTTGTTAAACAAATTTTCTAAATTTATCCTAAACCAGGTCTCTGAAATGCCACAGCATCATTGGAGACTTGTCGATCTGTCAATTGGTTATTACCCATATTAAATGCCACCAAACTCATCTTTGTACTATGAACAATCTTGTGTCAATTATCGAAATTCCGGTTGAGGATTTTTCACGAGCAGTTAATTTTTATCAAACTGTTATGGGTATCCCAATTGAAGAAATGGAAATGGATGGTAACCTTATGGGTGTATTTCCCAGTGAGGGTCAAACAGTGAATGTGTGTCTGGTGAAAGGGGATGACTATGTGCCTACAACAACCGGGGCGGTTCTTTATTTGTATGCAGGGGATGTGCTTGATTTGATGCTTGAAAGAATAACCTCGAGTGGGGGACAGGTAATTGTCGGAAAAACCGAAATCGATCCTGAAATGGGTTGCTATGCCATGTTTATAGATTCCGAGGGAAATAAGCTCGGATTACATGGTATCAGTTAGTGCTATACGTTTTTTTCTGAAATACACGAGCCAATGGTTACAAAAGAACTGTTACAGAATCCGGTATTGTCTTCCCCGGAGACCACTGAAGAGCCGCATTTCGAAAAAACCTCTTTCAGGATAGGGAAATAGATCTTTGCAACTTATGACCAGTCAGTCAACCAAGCTGCTTTCAGGCTTTCAGCTACAGATCAGAATATTTTGCGTCTGCAGATCCTATAATATTCATCCTGTAAATAACAAATGGGTGAGGCAATGTTAGGTCATGGTATAAATGAACTTTATTGAGAAAGAATTATTTAATGTCGTAATAAGCACCACATATTGAGAAGTGCTGTTAATGTCATGTCTTTACTTCTTTAGACATTAAAAGTCATTTAAATGCTGCCTGTTTCAAATCCAGATCGCGGGAACAGCGGGGAGCGATATATGAAAATTTCGGCATAAATCTTTATAGAGAACTGTTGGTAAAAATCGGATGGGAAAATTGAATAAGAAAACCAAACCGGTAGACAGAAAGATGGCAATGCTTATGAACCTTTATTATAGGATAAAACAAGACGAACTGGCTTATCTCATTATTTTGGTAATTGTGGTGGATTTACAGGGTTCGTGTCGTACAAATTTGGTTTTCTCCATTCATTGTGGTTAATTATTCTTAATCTTTTGATGAATTTATTTCCGATTCTCCTGCAACGATACAATCGTCCCGGAATCGAAAGAATAATTCTCGGAAACAAGAATATGGTATAATATTGAGGAGGTGTAGCTTCAGTTGCATGCCAGAACAAATTCCATTAAATAATCATGTATAGAATTATAGTATCATTGGTACTGGTTGTACTGTTTCTGTCAAGCTGTTCCATCATTAGGAAAACGAAGGAACATGATTTGAGTGAGGGGACCTATACCAAAAAGGAAGGCAGTCAAAAAAGTATTGTTTTTGTAGATGTTGAGGGGGAGGATTTTCGGATTTTTCCGGTCATTCAGGAAAATAATACATGGGTTGCCGATACTTCAGGAACAGAAGAGATTTACTTGCCAATGGTTGTCAATTCCCAGGCAATGGATTTTAATTTGGTGAAAAGAAGTTTCGATTTGGATGTCTTAACCACACCCCTTAAAATTCGTTTTGCAACCGCAGGAATTCCGTCCCAACTCAATGCCACACTCAATGGCTCTGTTTTTGCCGGCTTTCGTACGGATGTTTATACTGTCAAATACCAACAGAACCCATTGAAGGCCGCGACACGGCATGTCACACGTTTGGGTTATTCAATTGGCCTTTTTTCTGGGATAGGTAATTCATTGATATCGCCCAGTACTACCGCAGACCGGATTGCTTATGAGTATGATGGTATTGTCTGGAGTAAAGGGCTGGCAGGTTTTATAGGGATTAACAATTATACCATAGGTCTCACGGTAGGTATTGATAACTTACTTGACAGTAATAGACAGATCTGGATATATGAAAGAAAACCCTGGCTAGGCTTATCGTTTGGCCTGAATCTGAACTAAAATCTCCGGATGAAACAGAGGGGTTAAAAGTAAGAGTGGTATAGATTTTTATCAGTGATTTCAGAAATTTGGGCGCGGCAAGCAATCGTACAGTTTAAGGTAGTGCGTGTAATGCTTAAGAACGTTATTCAGCTTCAGAAAATAGGGCAGAAATGCTTTTCAGGAAACATTTGCACATGAGGGGACGATAAATGTATTGTTTAAATTATTGCCCCTGTTTTTCCACCAGATGTTTCCAGTAGCGTTTGGGTACATGCCTCAGGTGTAACTTCATATTTTTTCGGGCTTCTATGTTGGTGCTTTTAAAATAGCTTTGCCAGAGATGCGCATACAGCTGATCATTGGTGTCAGGGGCAATGATCGCTGCTGGCAATTCCGTATCCTGAGGAGTGGTTTCCGCCAGTCTTACTTCTTCAATTGTATGTAGATTGTAATATATCCCGTATTGTCGCTTCTGGTCATATATTAACCAGAGCTGATCGGCAAAGCGTTGTCTGAAAAAATCACCGATCAGGGGAATGACATTAAAATCAGGCTCGATTAATGCGTAATACAAACCGTTGTCTGCTTTGGAAAAACGTATGAACGCTTTCATCCGGTGGCGCTCTCTGCTTACTTTCTTTAAGGTTTGACTGAAATACAGCACATCAGGGTTGCCAAAGTTTTTCAGGATGTCAGCATCTGTTTTAAACACTTGACGAATAATGGTAAAGGTGGCATTCCAGGCCCGTACGTCTTCTGACAGAAATACCTGATATATTTCGCGTGCCAGTTGCCGGCCTCCTTTTTTCTGTAGTCCGGTGATGACTCTGCTGGCCTTTTCCTGATCGGTAACAATCGTTTTTTCTTCTCTGAAAATATCTGGGATACGGGTATTGTAGGGAGCGAGTGTTACCTGGTCTTCTTTCCGGGCAAAACTTTCAAATACACAAGTTAGAAATCCAGCGTAGGTTTCGTCGAATACATACTGCATGATTTAGAATAAACTTAACTGGTTACTGTTGATTATTTTGTTGGTTCTGATCGGTTTGCTGAGAATTTGTGCTTTGACCTGTAACATGCTTTTTTCGCCCAGCTGGATGGGCGTATCTGCACAAATCATAAAATGCTGCGCCCGGTTAAAGGCAATTCCCATTTTCCTGAGCTGGTATTCATGAAGCCGCCCGTATTTGCGGGCATGGATTATCTTCATGGCTGATTGCCTTCCAATACCCGGAATACGAATGATTTCCTTATAATCAGCCCTGTTGATATCAACGGGAAAAAACTGAGGATTTCGCAAAGCCCAGCCCAATTTCGGGTCCATGTCAAGGTCAAGGTTTTTATATTCCGGATTCAGGATTTCTTCCAGGCGAAAACCATAAAAGCGCAGCAGCCAATCCGTTTGATATAGTCGGTTTTCTCTGATAATGGGAGGGACGGTGCCAATCCGGGGCAAAAGACTGTTGGTGCTAATGGGTACATAAGCGCTGTAATAAACCCGTTTTAAGTCATAAGATTTATAAAATTCCTGGGCGGTAGTCATGATTTCAAAATCATTTTCAGGGGTGGCTCCAATGACCATCTGGGTACTTTGCCCGGCAGGAACGAACAGGGGGGGGCTTTTGATGAGTTTTTTGTCTTCCTTCAAGGATTTAATGACCTGATTGACATACGCCAAAGGCTTTTTGACCGATTCATGGGATTTCTCCGGCGCCACCATTTTTAAACCGGCTTCTGTAGGGAGTTCCAGATTAATACTCATCCTATCGGCATAAAGCCCGGCTTCCCGGATCAGCTCTTCGCTGGCACCCGGAATTGTCTTGAGGTGTATATAGCCGTGGAATTTCTCTTCGGTTCTTAGTTTCTTTGCTATTTTCAACAGGCGCTCCATGGTGTAATCGGCGTTTTTGAAAATCCCTGAACTCAGGAAGAGTCCTTCAATATAGTTTCTACGGTAAAAATTCATCGTTAATTCCACCACCTCATCCACCGTAAAAGCTGCGCGTTTGACATCATTGCTGCTGCGGCTTACACAGAAAGCACAGTCATAAATGCAATGATTGGTCAGCAGGATTTTTAAAAGGGAAACACACCTTCCGTCTTCCGTATACGTATGGCAGATGCCAGAAGCAGATGCATTCCCGATGCCGCCCTCATTTTTTCTTTTTCCCCCGCTGGAGCTGCAACTGACATCATATTTAGCGGCATCTGCCAGGATATTCAATTTTTCCTCAATTCTTAACATAACTATTATCCGAATAAGCAGTCGGCCCAATACTATTTGATCTTAGAAATTAATCTACTATTATAATACAAATATATCACAATAATAAAAATCAAATATATATTTTACTGTTTTTTACGGATGGAAGTAGAAAAAGAGGAGGGAGGCAGCAGTGCTGTTCGGGCGACAGACTGCTGACAGGATGTTATTTTACCGCATTACCCGGCTGGTAGTTGATCATCCAGTTGATACCGAATTGGTCAGTAAAACTTCCATAATAGGCACCCCAGAACATGTCCTGCAACGGCATTGCGATGTCACCTCCGGCAGATAGCTCTGTAAACAGACGAGTAGCTTCTTCTTTGGATTCGGGTTCAAGCTGTATGTGCATATTATTACCTTTCACCAAAGTGAACCCCATTTCTTTTGGTGCATCGGTCGCCATAAGAATATGATTTCCAATCAGGGGCAGCTCTGCATGCAGTACCATTTTCTTCATATGGTCCGTCATCTCCGGCTGAGACGGATCATGAGGCAAATCACCAAATCTTTGAATCCCGTTGATGAACTCCGTTTTAAAAACCGATTTGTAAAATAAAAAGGCTTCTTCTGTATTACCGGGAAAATTGACATAGGTTGCCACGCGCGCTGCATGATTGGGTTTATTTTGTTTCCGCAGGTAAAATTGTGCAGCAATATATTGATCCAGATTTTCCATACAGGCCGTAAATCCTTCATTGAAGCCCATTTGAACGATAGTTTCCAAATCTTCAAGGCTTTCAAATTGTAACTGGATATCGACGATCGTCTGATGATCATGTGGGCGAAAACTGTTTTCCCATTTGACGACAGGTTTAGTGTTGTTAATCACTTCGTTTTCGTCGCAAAAAGCATCCTGACCCGCATAGAATTGCAACGGCTTTATCACTTTATAATCGAATATGCACCATTGTTTTTCATTATCCGGCCCCAGCATATGATAATGCCAGCGTCCTCCTTCTTTAAAATTCAATGATTTGGTGACTGCCTGATAAGGTTTGGGAGCCCACCATTGGTCCAGAATATCGGCTTCTGTCCAGGCAGCCCATACCAGTTCCACGGGTGCATCAAATGACCTTTCCACCGCTATTTTATTATTCAGTTTGTCGACTTTAAAGTCGAATAGCATTGCATTTTTCATTTTGTTTCGGATTTAAGTTGTTTTAAAACAATATCAAGCTGATTAAATCTTTTGGCAAGCAGCAATTTGAATTGTTCAAGCCACTGATCAATTTCCTTCATTTTTTCTGCATTTATGTGATAGTGTATTTGTCTTCCCTGCTGCTGCTGGGTAACAATTTCACAGGATGTCAGGATCTGCAAATGTTTAGAGATTGCCTGTCTGCTTGTGTCGAAATGTGTTGCCAATGCGTTGGGTGTCATAGCACCGGCTGCTAAAAGCAAAATGATAGCTCTTCGGGTGGGGTCGGCTATTGCCTGAAATATATCTCTTCGTGCGTCCATAATTATATGCTACTATATGGTTGCAAATATATATGCAACAAAACGGTTGCGCAAATAATTTATGGAAAAATTTTATATCTATTTATAGAAAAATAGGAAATATGGGAGAGGCAAGGGGCGGGAAATGCATTAAAAAGGCTCGCTGAAGTATATCCAGGAGCCTTTTTTTATGAGGGGAGAATGGCCTCAATCGCTTTCCAGACCAGTTCCGGTTCGAACCCTTTGCTGATTGCATAGCGGGCAACTTTCTGTTTTTGTTTCCAGGGATCAGGGTCGGTGCGACTTACTGCGTCATATTTCTTTTGGATCAACTGATGCAGTTCCTTTTCGTAATCGTCCTGATCGATCCCTTCCATGGCTGACCGGATATTATAATCAGTAAGCCCTTTTCGTTTGAGTTCTTGCTTGATTTTTAGTCCGCCCCAGTTTTTAATCCGAAATTTGCCACCTGCGAAAGATTTGGCAAATCTTTCCTCATTTATATAGTTTTGAGCGATGAGCTCACTGATAATTTCTTCGGCTTCATCACCGAAAATATGCCATTTTTTCAAACGTTCCCTTACTTCCTGTTGTGTGCGTTCCTGATAGGCACAATAGGAAGCCGCTTTGGCCAGCATGGTTTTGTCCATTATTAATGATTTTGTCCCGCTTCAATAGCGCCTCTCACACTTCCATGCTGTTCCAGCAGTTGTTGTGCTGTGGTGTCATCTACATTCAGTTCTTCCATGACCATCCGGATGGCTCGCTGAACCAGCTTGTAATTGGTCATCTGCATATCCACCATTTTATTTCCTTTGACCTTGCCCAGTTGTATCATGACAGACGTGGAGATCATATTCAGGGTCAGTTTTTGCGCTGTACCCGATTTCATTCTGGTGCTGCCTGTGACGAATTCAGGTCCTACTACCACCTCAACAGGAAATTCTGCTGCCTCAGCCACAGCGGATCCTTCGTTACAAACGATACAACCCGTTAATATTCCTTTTGCACGGGCAGTATTTAATCCGCCAATCACATAAGGTGTACGCCCGGATGCGGCTATCCCGATAAGCGAGTCCTGTGCATTGATATTATATTGCATCAGATCATTCCAGGCCTGATTATCGTCATCTTCCGCATTTTCAACTGCCCTGCGTATGGCGGTGTCACCCCCGGCAATAATTCCGATTACCAGGTCAAAAGGGACGCCATAAGTGGGCGGGCATTCGGAAGCATCGAGTACTCCGAGCCTTCCGCTGGTTCCGGCACCGATATAAAAAAGCCTGCCGCCTTTTTTCATTCTCTGAACAATCTGTTCTACCAGAGCGGTAATCTGCGGAATGGCTTTCTCAACAGCCAGCGGTACGGTTTGGTCTTCACGATTAATATTCTGTAATAATTCAGTAACCGACATGTTTTCAAGATTATCATAGCCGGACGCTGATTCGGTAGTCTGCATAAGATATAGTGAGATAATAGGGATGTTATGAAGAATGCTAAAATATAATTATAATAATTCTTCCAAAGTAGGGATTAAGATCGGAAGATCATAAAAAACAAGAGGGAAAATTTGGAAAGTTCAAATAGAGTTATCTACTTTGCTGGAGAATAATTACGCAATTAGCGAAATTTCGCAAAAATAATTTTTCATTGTTAATCTAATACTGAGGTTTTTAGAAATAAAAGAATAAAACAAAAAAGTAATTTTCAATTTGTCTGTTCAAAAAAATCTACAAACTATCCATAAAAAATCCTATTTGGATGCCTTTTGAAAAGCTGATATGTCACAAGAACTGAACCGCTACTCCAAAGTCCTGACGCAGGACGAAACCAATCCGGCTGCACAAGCAATGCTTTATGGTATTGGTCTGAAAGAAAAAGATCTGGAAAAACCACAGGTGGGTATAGCCAGTACAGGGTACGAAGGAAATCCGTGCAATATGCACCTGAACGGCCTCTCGGTGTATGTGAAACAGGGTGTGCAGGCAAGTGGCGAAATGGTAGGGCTGATTTTCAATACGATTGGTGTTTCTGACGGGATGACCAACGGAAACGACGGGATGCGTTATTCATTGCCGAGCCGCGATATTATCGCTGATTCTATCGAAACAGTTGTGTCGGCGCAGTGGTATGACGGCCTGATTACCGTAGTAGGTTGTGATAAAAATATGCCGGGCGCTATTATGGCCATGGCCAGAGTGGACCGTCCTTCTATTATGGTGTATGGCGGTACGATCCGTTCAGGGCATTATAAAGGACAGAAACTGGATATTGTATCAGCGTTTGAAGCCCTTGGAAAACGTTTTGCAGGCAATATTTCAGATGAAGATTACAAAGGAGTTATTCAGAATGCCATCCCCGGACAAGGCGCCTGTGGCGGTATGTATACTGCCAATACCATGGCTGCTTCCATTGAGGCGATGGGTTTGAGCCTCCCGTTCAGCAGTTCTTATCCTGCGACTCATGCAGGCAAACAGGAAGAGTGCAAGAAGATTGGAGCTGCAATGAAAAACCTGCTGGAACTGAACATTACACCTAAACAGATTATCACCCGCAAGTCGCTGGAAAATGCACTTACTGTGGTAATGGCGCTCGGAGGTTCTACCAATGCTACTTTACATTATCTGGCTATTGCGCGTTCGGCGGGCATCAATTTAACATTAGATGAAATTCAAGCCATTTCAGATCGGACTCCTTTTATTGCGGATCTGAAACCGAGTGGTAAATATTATATGGAAGATATTCTGGAGATTGGCGGTGTGCCGGCTCTGATGAAATATCTTTATAGCAAAGGGTTGATTCATGGTGACTGCCTGACCGTAACAGGTAAAACAGTGGCTGAAAATCTTGAAGAAGCGCCGGATCTGGATTTTGATGCACAAAAAATCATTTTCCCCATCGAAAAAGCAATCAAGGAAACCGGTCATATTCAGGTATTGTACGGAAACCTGGCTCCAACAGGGGCGGTAGCTAAAATTACCGGAAAAGAAGGGTTGCATTTTGAAGGGAATGCTTACATATGCGAACATGAGTCGGAGATTATCGAAGCGCTGTCGCAAGGTAAAATCAAAGAAGGAATGGTAGTGGTGATCCGGAATGCCGGTCCTAAAGGCGGACCAGGTATGTCGGAAATGCTGAAACCTACTTCTGCTGTAATGGGCGCTGGTCTGGGTGATAAAATTGCCCTGATAACAGATGGTCGTTTTTCAGGAGGTACTCACGGATTTGTGGTAGGGCATATCACACCGGAAGCTTTTGATGGTGGGCCAATCGCATTGGTACAAAATGGCGACTATATTACGATCGATGCAAATTCCAGAGAAATCAGGTTGCATATTTCAGACGAGGAAATGGCAGCCCGTAAAGCTGCATGGGTTCAACCCGCTCCGCGTTTTACAACAGGAATGCTTGGGAAATACATCCGCTCGGTAAAATCTGCCAGTGAAGGGTGTGTAACCGACGAGCCTGCCTAAAGTAGCATATCATTATCATTAATATTCAGGAAAATAACCATTCAAGTCATGGAACTGAAAGAAGACTTAGCAGCCGTAGACACTGCAACAACAGAAGCACCGGTGATTCTGAACGGATCACACGCTTTGATCCGCTCGTTGATTGAAGCGGGCGTGGATACCATATTCGGGTATCCAGGTGGAGCGATTATGCCTGTTTATGATGCGATTTATGATTATCAGGATCAGATCAATCATATCCTGGTGCGGCATGAACAAGGGGCTGCGCATGCGGCGGAAGGTTATGCGCGTGTCAATGGCAGAGTAGGCGTCTGCCTGGTCACTTCCGGTCCGGGTGCTACCAATCTGGTAACGGGTATTGCTGATGCCATCATCGATTCTACACCTATGGTGTGTGTCGTAGGGCAGGTAGCTTCTCATTTGCTGGGAACGGATGCCTTTCAGGAAACAGACGTGATTGGTGTAACCATCCCGATTACAAAATGGAATTATCAGATTACCAATCCTGATGAAATACCATACATCATGGCCAAAGCGTTCTATATCGCAAGTTCAGGCCGCCCAGGTCCTGTATTGATTGATATAACCAAAGACGCGCAGGTAAAGATGATGAGCAAAAGCTTTAGCTATGAGCCCTGCAAAAGTCTGCTGAGTTATCATCCGAGACTGACCCCTAAACAAGATCAGGTTGAAAAGGCAGCTCAGCTGATTAACAGTGCACAGAAACCCTTTATCTTGTTTGGTCATGGAGTACAATTGTCAGGTGCTGAACAAGAGTTGATTCAATTGGTTGAAAAAACCGGAATCCCTTGTGCATCGACATTGCTCGGACTTTCCTCTGTACCTGTAGATCATCCACTTTATGTAGGATGGTTGGGTATGCATGGCAACTACGGAGCCAACGTATTGACCAATCAATGCGATCTCATCATTGGAGTAGGACTTCGATTTGATGATCGTGTTACGGGGGATGTCAACCAATATGCAAAACAAGCGAAGGTAGTTCACATAGAAATCGATCCTTCAGAAATTGACAAGGTAATCAAAGCGGATGCGCCGGTGGTGGGCGATGCCAAACAGGTATTACAGCAACTGATCCCATTGGTGAATAATAATTCGCATGAAGTATGGGTAAGTGAATTTGCAAGATATAATGCTATTGAGCAGGAAAAAATTACTGAACCTTCATTAGCTCCGACAACGGAAAAGCTAAAAATGGCGGAGGTAATCAACATGCTTTCTGAAAAGACTGAAGGCGGAGCTATTCTGGTAGCAGACGTGGGTCAGCATCAGATGATGGCTGCCCGCTACTATCAATTCAAAAAACCAGGTTCATTTATTACCTCTGGAGGTTTGGGTACGATGGGTTATGCTTTACCTGCGGCTTTTGGTGCTAAAACAGGCAACCCCGACCGCGAGGTAGTCGCCATTATCGGTGATGGATGTTTTCAGATGACCATACAGGAACTGGGGACAATAGCACAAAGTGGTTTGCCTGTGAAGATTATCATTCTTAATAATAACTTCCTGGGTATGGTGAGACAATGGCAGCAGCTGTTCTTTCAGAAAAGGTACTCATTTGTAGAATTACAGAATCCTGACTTCATTACAATCGGTAAAGGTTTTGGCATTGATGGCCACACCTGCGCTTCGAGAGATGAACTTGACAGTTCACTGGAACGTATGCTGGCTTCAGATAAGCCTTATTTACTGGAAGTACTGGTAGAAAAAGAAGAGAATGTATTCCCGATGGTACCTACGGGGGCTAGTGTTTCCGATATCCGTCTGGAGTAATTGTTCAAATCGTCAAGGAAGTCTCAAAATATTAGTTCATACAAATTATGACAACATACACCATTTGTGTCTTTACGGAAAATACAATCGGTATTCTGAATAAAATTACCACATTATTTACCAGGAGAAGAATCAATATTGAAAGTCTGACCGTTTCGGAAACGGAACGTAAAGGTGTTTCGCGCTTTACCATCGTGATTCAGCATGAATCACGCGAGGCAGTGGAAAAACTGGTCAGACAAATCAGAAAAGTGGTGGAAGTGCTGGCGGTATTCGGATATCTGAATGATGACATCGCATACAATGAAATCGCTTTATTCAAAATCGGCACACCCATCGGTTCAAGACCGCTGGATATCGAAACAATTAATAAGATATACAAAGCCTGGGTGGTTTACTGGCATCTCGACTATGTAGTGATTCAGAAAACCGGAAATATGGAAGAAATCCAGGCATTCTTTGAATATATTAAACCTTATGGCATTCTGGAATTTGTACGGTCTGGGCGTGTAGCTGTGAGTAAATCACCGACTGGCCTGGTTGAGTATCTTCCAGATTCCAACTGGGAGTATCATTGGTAAAGTTTATCTGTTTATAGCTTAAAAATAGTAATCAATCAGTTTTAATTTATTTCCCAAAATGGCAAAACTTAATTTTGGCGGTGTTCAGGAAGATGTAGTGACCCGCGAAGAATTTCCTCTTGAAAAAGCACGTGAAGTACTGGGTAACGAAACCATCGCGGTAATCGGTTACGGTGTACAAGGTCCCGGACAAAGTCTGAACATGCGCGATAATGGTTTTAACGTAATCGTTGGACAGCGCAAAGGTGGTAACTCATGGGACAAAGCAGTAGCTGACGGATGGGTTCCGGGTGAAACGCTTTTCGAAATTGAAGAAGCACTTGAAAAGGGTACCATTATCTGTTACCTGCTTTCTGATGCTGCTCAGATCGAATTATGGCCAACTGTTAAGAAATATCTGACTGCCGGAAAAGCTTTGTATTTCTCACATGGTTTCGGTATTACTTATAAAGAAAAAACCAATATCATTCCTCCTGCAGATGTAGACGTATTCCTGGTGGCTCCTAAAGGATCAGGTACTTCATTGCGCCGCATGTTTGTAGAAGGAAAAGGTTTGAATTCTTCATTTGCTGTATATCAGGATGCAACTGGCGAAGCCCGTACAAAATGTATCGCTATGGGTATCGGTGTAGGTTCAGGTTACCTTTTTGAGACTGATTTCTACCGTGAAGTAACCTCTGACCTTACAGGTGAGCGTGGTACTTTGATGGGAGCGATCCAGGGTATTTTTGCTGCTCAGTATGAAGTGTTACGTGAAAACGGTCACTCTCCATCTGAAGCATTCAACGAAACTGTGGAAGAGCTAACCCAATCGCTGATGCCTTTGGTAGCTGAAAACGGTATGGACTGGATGTATGCCAACTGTTCTACCACTGCTCAACGTGGTGCGCTTGACTGGTGGAAGCCTTTCCGTGATGCTTCAAAACCTGTATTTGAGCAACTTTATAACAGCGTAAAAACACAGAATGAAGCAGCCATTTCTATCGAGCGTAACTCTCAGGCCGACTACCGTGAAAAACTGGAAGTTGAACTGGCAGAACTACGTGATTCAGAAATGTGGCGCGCAGGTGCTACCGTTCGTAGTCTTCGTCCGGAAAGAGGTTAATTCCCGCACTGAAAGACTAAGCAATATAATTTTCAAAAAGAGGGGTTGTTCCGTACATCGGGACAATCCCTCTTTTTTATTGGAATGATCTGCACTTTATTTTTTAAAATTCAATCGGTTTCTGTTTTATATTGAACTCATCTTGACTTATTATTTTTGTTAAATTTCTTATTTCCCATAACGCAAAAAGCGAGGTAATTAAATCCGATCCAGCTAGTTAGAGTAAAAAATATTGGCGTCGCTTTGTTCCGCCCCTCCGGGGCTAGGGGCAGGACATTGTGTCACAAATCTCTACCAAGGTTTCGTCCCATTCGGGACTTTGGCAGGCTTGTGTTGAATTGTATTGTTTGATGTCCTTTAGCTCCGAATGGAGTGTCATCTTTGTAGCAATCTTATTTGCTCATTTTCAACTTTTTTATTTATAAAAGATTCTATAGCACTCATTGGTACGGCATTTAAAGACGTGTAATCATTGACGTGCTTGAAAAATAGGCGTTCATAATCCAAATATGCTTGCGTTCAAATGTTTTCAATATAAGTTCGCTTTCCATAATTTGGATAACATTGTATTTATAAAATTTATTTCGCTATTGATGATTTTGTAATATCTTAATATATTGTAAACCAAATAATTACATATTTATGTATTTTGAAATACGCAATTCGCATATAGAAATGGATTAGCGAAGCTTTTTGTATATTCGTTTCGCAAAAACAATTGTTACCAGCAAGCGTAAGGAACGACAAGACACAGCAGACAGAGACGAACTTAAACGAGAAAAAAGTAAACCATTTTGAAAAGTGACCAAGGACATAAAAACAATACAACAAACGGACAACGAGTAAGCCGACACTCATTGCCGACCCTTCTGTGTTTTAATTTTTTTCCCACCGCACAAAAAAAATTGAATTTCTATTGCCATCGCACAAATGGCACATTTGCTTTTGTCCCAACCGCACAAGACGACCCTTCGGCAAAAGCAAAAGAGCCATTTTTCCCAACCTTTTTATACTTTCGGATTCTGTGCAGATTCAGTGCACAGGAGAGTATTTACTTTGTTCCATAATTTAAAAAACAAAAAAAATGGAATCACTAAATGACTTCTTAATTCAGAAACCAAGACCGTTACCAGTAATTGTTGCCGTTGACCGTAGCGGCAGTATGGGTTCAAACGGCAAAATTGATGCTTTGAACATTGCATTAAAAGACTTCATCAATTCATTAAAGGACGAAGACAGCAATAAAGCAGAAATCCATATTGCTTTGTTCAGTTTCGGTGGCGACACTGCTACTTGCGACATACCATTCGCTTCAATCAACGAAGTAGCACTTCCGACTTATCAGGCTGAGGGAAGAACACCAATGGGGGCATCCTTTACTTCGATAAAAACCTTGATTGAGGACAAAGTTCAAATTCCTTCAAGGTCATACAAACCAACAATTGTATTGCTGACAGACGGCATTCCAACAGACGATTACGAATCGCCAATGAATGCATTAATAAATGAAGGTCGATCTTCAAAAGCATTTCGGATTGCAATGGCTATTGGCGATGATGCCGACCATAATATGCTTTCAAAATTTGTAAGCACTCCTGAATATTTGGTAACAGGAGAAAATGCAAGAGACATTAGAAAGTTTTTCCGATTTGTTACAATGTCTGTAACACAGCGTATGAAAAGTCAAACGCCAGATATGCTTCAAGTTCCAACAATGCCAGATGATGATACGCTTGACTTTTAATGGAACAAATAATTTCATACATACAAGCAACCGTTTCCGGTGATAAGCCTGACAACATTCCAAATCAGGACTACATTCAGGTGTTTGAAAACGACACAATCTTTGTTGGCTCTGTTTCAGATGGGCTTGGCTCATCGCTTTATTCCAAAGATGGTGCACGTTTGGCTTGTGAATGTATGATAGATATTTTGAAAAACGAAAATTCGGAAGTTGATTTCAACGCATTGTCGGATAATATTACAAAACACTGGCAGCATTTAGTTGAACAAAATAACGGACTAATCAAGGATTACAGAACAACAAATTCGTTTGTATCGGTTTTCAAAAAAGAAAATATAATTTTTGCAGGTCAATTAGGTGATGTAATGATTTCATTACGCATTGACGGTTTGTTCAGACATTTCGAAACGACTCAAAAAGAATTTAGCAATGAAACCGATTGTTTGGGTTCTGGAAAAAATGAACGATATAAAATTGCAAAATATGAATTTGGGCACTCATTTGATTTTTTAATTGCCACCGATGGGATAGGCGATGAAATAGAGCCTTTGAAATTAGAAGCGTTTCAAAATTATTTGAAGGATAAATTTCAGAATGTATCGATTGATAAAAGGAATATCGAATTACAATCAGAAATTGAAAATATAATGAAGGATAAAAACAATGACGATAAATCATTACTGTACACTTGGAAAAACAGAAAATAATGAAAGTAATTGATTCTAAAAATATCAGCTATAATGTTCTTGAGAAACTTGGCGAGGGTTCTCAGGGAACTACTTATTTGTTGGAGGATAAAAAACACATTGTCAAACTATTCAATCAATTATTCAACGAAACTGAAAGTAAATCCAAAATAAATTTCTTACTCAATTTAGGATTAGATAAAAAAATATTTTCAGTTCCGTTACGACAAATAACACAACCTAAAAACGGTTACATTGCGGAATTTGCATCGGGAATGCAACCACTTACTAATCTGAAATTAGAAAATGTAAAAGAAAGCCTAGCTGAATGGTATTTAAAAACAGGTGGTCTATCAAAGCGATACAATGTATTGATAAGATTAGCTGCCATTTTGAGGGCTTTACATAGCAAAGGACTTGCTTATTGTGATTTGTCACCCAACAATGTTTTTGTATCTGAAAAAACTGATTTATACAATGTATTTTTAATTGACCTTGATAATTTAAGATACAAAACAAGTGTTGTACATAACATCTATACTCCTTTTTATGGAGCACCGGAAGTTATCTCAAATAACTCTCCGAACACAACTATGTCCGATTGTTATTCATTTGCGGTAATTGCTTATGAGATGCTAACATTAAATCACCCACTAATTGGTGATTATGTTTCTGATGGTGAACCTGAACTAGAAGAACAAGCACTATTAGGTAAATTACCCTGGGTTGATAGTGAAGATGACACAACCAATGAAAGAACAACAGGGCTTCCAACTTTTAATGTAATTCCCAATCGCTTATTGGAATTATTTCGCAAAAACTTTGAAGTTGGTTTAAACAATCCGATTGAAAGACCAACTATGGCAGAGTGGTTTGATACTTTGAACCTTGCCAATAACGAACTACTTAAATGCGGAAATCAGAAATGCACTCTCATTTATCCTTTTAACAATAATAATAAATGCCCATTCTGCGGACATACCCCAAACAAAGTAACAAGAATACAAATGCGGAGGTGGGAAGAAACCGAATCTTTTGACAAACAAACTCACGAAATCAATTCAACTTTTAATTTGGAACCTACTGTTTATGATGTAATTCTAATGGACGAAAACACACCTAAGGAAATTGCCGCTTTTAACTTCTTGTTGACAGATATTGAGCCAATGGAGTCATTATTGAAAGTAGAGTATTTGGAAGAAAATAACGAAACAAAAATTCGGCTTACACCTTTGAACGGTGTGAAGTTTTACATAAGCCCAAGACAAGGTTTGGCAGAAGGAGGTAAATCCATTTTGCTTGATACTCCAAAAAAAATCAGAGTTGTAGATTCCACCCAAAGCGACAAGCAGAAGTATATGTTGCACCTTAAAGATTTGAGCATTCCTCAAAGAGTATTAACAATAGATTGAAATGGCAGAAATAAAAGACATACTAAATAATTTTCCGGAAGAACTACTTCAATCTTCGTTCAAAGCAAAAGTTGTTTCTGGTCACGTAGATTGGAAAAATAGTCCTATTCTATTGAAAGTTGAACAAATTGAAGCCAATCAAATTCTATTCAGCATTAAAGGAAATCCGCTACGCTTATCCATCGAAAATCCTAACAATACTGTTTTCAGCAATGGTTTATTCTGGATTACTGATTTCAATAGCGATGTGGCAGAATTAAAATATCTTCCAAGTGGAACAATTCAATTTTTCAATGACACATTAGATATTGGCTTTGGTGACAATATTGTGCTAACTAAAAAGAATGCCAAAATTGATAAACTATCAGAGTATTTCTATAATGACTATGTTTTTCAATCAGATATTGGGGATGTAATCTTTGTTGAAACTTATCCCAGTAATACCGATTTAAGCTTTACAATTCACGGTTTAAATAAGCGTGTAGATATCATTGTTAAAGACAATAAATGGCTGATGCAAAAGGAAAGGAACAAACCTTTCACAAAAAAACACGAAGATTTTCTTTCACTAAATATAGCTTCCTACCCATCAATCAGTTTTGTAGAATCATCTAAGGCAAAAGAAGCCATTGAAACAATCAAAGCTGAGGAAGCAAAGGGAAACACGCTGATATCTCTTTGGAAAATATATTCTGAAATTGAACTGCAAAGAGCAACCGATTTAAAAGAGAAAATAGGTGAGTTAAACTTTGCAATAATTCGTCATTTAGATGATGGTGTTTCACGAATTCGAGTAAACAATCTTTCAGAAGATTTAAAATCAACCATCAAAGACAATAAAGACGATTTACAAAACACATCTTTAGAAGTTCCTAATGAAAATGTAAACGAAATTAAAAGCGATAACAGTAAACGATTCCGAGTAAAATCTGTAAATAATGATTTCAGCTTTGATTTGTATGACGAGTTGGAAACACTTCCAGATAACGGCAAATTAGAAGTATCGCTAATTGGGGACGAAATTGTAAATAAGCGTAGAGAAAGAGCTTTAAAGAGTTTGAGAGAAAACCGAATATTCGTTACTCAAAACTTATTGTTTGCTATTGAAGGATTAGCGGATGCAATGTTGATTAAAAAACGCAATGAAAAAGCATTAACTGAACGAACAAGAAAATTCTTAAAAGAAAAATTTGGAATTAGTGATTTAACCCAAAACCAAAAGGAAGCAGTTGAAATAGCAATCAATACTCCTGATGTTGCAGTAATTCAGGGTCCACCCGGCACCGGAAAATCAACAGTAGTAGCAGCAATTTGCGACAGACTTATTGAAATCGCTGAAAAGTCGAAGAAAGACGACACGAAACTAATTCTGGTTTCCGCCTTTCAAAACGACACAGTAGAACACATCGCTTCCAAAATTTACACTTTGGGATTGCCTACCATTAAAATTGGAAAAGAAACACAAAGTAACATTCGAGCAGAAGACGAACTAATCAAAGAAATACGCTTAAACATTGACAATTCATTGCAAAATCTTTCTAAAAAAGGTAATTCACATCGAGTTTCTAAAAGATTAAGCGACTTAAAAAAACTTTATGAAAGCGAAAACAATGAGGAACTGTTAAAGTCCGAAATAGAAACATTGATTAAAACTATTTCAATTTGCGATGATTTGTGGAACTCGTGGCAGGAAATTAATGGCAATGCTCAGTTTAATGATATTTCGCTTGAAAAGAATTTGAAATTATTAAGAGGATTAAGAACCGATATTCAAAGCTATAATGACGATGGTTATGAGAAAATAGTTCGATTGCAAAAATCAGACTTGCCATTTACTAATTCGGAGAATGACATTCTGGAAAATGCATCTTTTGAAAATCCTGATGAATCGTTTTTAGACAAAATAAAACGACTGCAAGAGAAATACCTTGAACAGTTGAACGCAATGGATACTTCAATCTCATCAGGTAACAATCTTGCAATTGTTGACTGGTTAGAGATGGCAATTCTTTACTTCAAACAAAAAGAAGCCATTGACTACCAGGATGAAGAAACTTTTTTGTCCGCCATTCTCGAAGAATTGAGAGAAGATTTAGACGGTAATGCGGAATACATCAGAAATACAATTAAAGATTACGGAGAAAGTCTTGCCGCAACCAACCAAGTTGCAGGAGGAAAAGAAATGAGTGCATATTCAAAAATTGACAACGTGATTCTTGAAGAAGCGGCACGTTCCAACCCTTTGGATTTATTGATTCCAATGACCAAAGCAACGGAAAGAATAATTATGGTCGGTGACCAAAATCAGTTACCGCATCTACTGGAAGATGACATTGCAGAAGAAACTTCAACAAAACTTGCGGACAAATTCTTAACCACAGAAACCAGAAAAAAACTTGAAGAATCACTTTTTGGAGTAATCTTTAAAAATCTTGGTGGTGCAAATCCAAAACGAACTATCACACTAACTGAACAGTTTCGTATGCACCCATTCATTGGAGATTTTATCAGCAAAGTTTATTACAGAGGCGAGTTGAAAGCCGGAATGTCCAATCAGGCAGATTTAAAGAAACACAATTTGAGTTTAGCTTGGGCTCAAGATAAGGTTGCTGTTTTTTGTGATGTCAAGAAAGCCCAGGGAATTGAAGAAAGTGGAAAAAGTAAATCACGAAAATCAGAGGCAGTTAGAATTGTTAAACTTTTAGACAAGCTTAAAACCGACCCAAACTTTGAAAATTTAAGTGTGGGCATCATTACCTTTTATGCCAAACAGGTAGATGAAATTTTCCGTGAAGCTTCAAAAAAAGGATATACAGAACAAAGAGCTGACGGAAGTTTTGAAATCACTCTTCCCTATCGTGAAACGGATGACGGTAGAGAAAAATTGAGAATAGGCTCTGTTGACTCTTTTCAGGGAAAGGAATTTGATATCGTCATTTTAAGTACGGTACGTTCAAATACAATTAGCAGAACCCACGAAAACTCCAAAAAGGTATTTGGATTTTTAACGCTTGAAAACCGTTTGAACGTTGCCTTTTCACGCTCCCAAAAACTTTTGATAGTGGTTGGGGATAGTGAAATGCTCTCTGATGACTTTGCAAAAACCTATGTTGAAGGTTTACACGAGTTTTATACTAATCTTTCAACCGACAAACAGTATGGAAATAGAATACAATAACATATATCATCATATCAAACGAAGACCATCAAAAAAATATCTGATGGTCTCAATTCCGCTATATATGTATCGAGTGGAAACGAATGAATTTGAACACGGTTTAAATTTCTTCCAAAAAGTTGTTTTGAAGTTCAAAGCAAAACCAAATATTAAAAACGAAACCATCGCCCAATTAACAGGACTTGACGACAAATTAATTGCAATGGTTTCGGCTGAATTACAAGGTAAAGGATTGTTAAGTGAGCACGGTTCACTCAGTGATAAAGGAAGGGAGAAACTAAATGAAGTTGAAGGTCTTGTAGTTAATTCAGGAAAACGCAGAATTGGTTATGTTTTTAAATACTTAAATCAAGACAAACTTTATCCATACTTCATTCAAAGAGTTGACCCAGCCGATATTTTAGAAGATAAAGGTAAACATCCCAAAATCGTAACAGGAACAAAAGGTGATAGTGAAGATTATACAGAACTTCCGTTTTTTATTGACGACTTGGTAATAAAAAAGCAAACCTTCAATAAACCAACCGAAAGAGAAGTCTTACAACTCATTCAAAACTCCAACAGAAAAAGCGAGCAAAAGCAAGAAGATGAAGAAAAAAACAATAAGCTATCCAAACAGCTCAGCATTCGTTTTTTGAAAGACCAACCGGAAATTGTTTGGGTGTGTACTTATATTTATTTGAAAGAAAATGAAGATGGTTATTTTGATCCTGAATGGAGAATTGCTGACCCTTTCGGATTCGGTGATAGCATATCATTGAAATTTTACATTTCTAAATTAGGAAACGAAAATCTGAACAAGAGTATTATTGGCAGATTTTCTGATGCCAAAACATTAGAAGGCAAAACCTTATCAGATTTTCATGAAATAATCAATAAACGCATTGAAGAAAAACTATTGAGTGATTTTTCAATTGGGATAAAAACTCTTGACACCAACTTACAGACCTATATTGAGTCGGTTATAAAAAATATTGTTCTTCTTGAACAACAAAACTATAACGACCTTGATGCAAGTCTTTCCTTTACACTAAATATTCAAAACGCTTTAGAAAATATTTTCAAGCAGGACAGAGAGCAAAGGAATTCCTTTTATGAAATAGTTTACAGCGAACTGGACAGGGATTTTGAAAAGAAAAAACGAAGTTTAATTGGCATTTACAGGCAAAAGCTGTTTTCCATCAACACCTTAGTTCCACAACCAATAATCAATGTTTGTAAGGGAAGTTTAGCAAGGGGAAATTCCCTATTATCTTATGTGGCTTCGTTTATTCTGACATACAATTTCGATAACAAATCAATTCTTTTTAAACTATTGAATAACCGCATAGAGCCAATAATTGAAATTGCTCAATTGCGAAATGAAAAAGGTCACGGACAGACCGCAACTGAAAAAGAGTTGAGACCTTTTAGTAAAACAGAAGTTCTAAAACACTACGACTTTTTTAAATCACTAATCAACGATTACTCAAACCTGAAATAAGATGAGCAAAAAGAATAAAAATAGGCCGCAGCCACACAATCAGAGCAAAGCCACTCCAGCGGTTAAGCCAACATTAACCGATGACCAGAAATTGGAAATTGAGATGAAGAAAGATGAGTTGGAAAAGGATAATGTTCAACCTATTGACCACTTGAGTTCCGAATCGGAAACTAAATTAAAAGAAACTGAATCCAATGCGAATCTGGTCAAATATTGGAACTATGTCAAAGACATAAACAAAAAGCTTGAAACCCTTGTAAATTCAGCCAAAGAAGAAAAGGAAAAAGCAACCCAACTGAAAGATGAGTTTGAAACTTCTAAAAAAGAAACCGAAACGATTAAAGCCGATTTGAAGAAAAAATTGGAGGACTACAATCGTAGAGAAAAAGAAGTAATTGAAAGAGAATTTGCTCTTGACAATGGTGAATATACAGGGGTTATCAGACGTTTATTGGATACAATACAAGACACCGAAAAGAAAGTTTTCACCGATACCGAAAATCTATTAAAAGAACTCTCAGCATTCCACAAAACGAATCTTGAAGAACTTTCAAAAAGTCTGATTTCAAATTCTGAGTTAGAAAAACAGATAAATGAGTTTAAGAAAGAGAAAAAGCGTTTTGAAATTGATAAAGCCGACTTTGAGGAGAATTTACGAGAGGAATTTTCAAACCAATTAACTGAAAAAACAAAGGAATTAGAGCGTTTACAAAGAAAGTTCACTGCCATTGAGGAAGTGAACGCAAAACTGAAACAAACATTTGAAGATTTAGAAAGTGCGTTTGATTCCACCGACCCACAGGAGATTCTAATGCAAAACTCATTTATGAAAGGTGAGATTGAGAACTTGAAAAGAGAATTGAATGAACGACCTGAACAATATGAGTTAGATGGCAAGCAAGCCAAAATAGAGGAACTACAAGCTAAGGTAACCGAGTTACAAGAGAAAATTAATGAAGAAGAACTTGTTAGGCTAAAAACTATTTTGAGTAATTCTGATACTTACATATTGGAAATTAATCAATTCAAGAGTCAAATCGAAAGTTCTAAGGTGCGTGAAGCATCACTCAAAAAAACGATTGATGATTTATCTGTAACTATTGACCAACTCAAAGGCGAATCATTGAAAAAAGCTGATGCTTTTGAGTTTGCTAAGAAATGTGATACTGATAAAGAACATCTTGGCAAAAAACATTTGGGTATAAATGCAAAACAACCAGTAGACTTAAAAACAATGGCAAGTTACGTTCAGCAATGGATGGCGTTTAAATCTGATAAGCCATTTTATTATGACCTAAATACCATTCGCATTTTCCTTGCAGGCCTTCATATGTCTCCAATTTCAATACTACAAGGTATTAGTGGTACTGGTAAAACAAGTTTGCCTCGTGAATTTGCAAAAGCATTGATTTCTGATTCCAACTATATTGGTTTAGATATAGATAATCAAAATAAATCCCCATACCGCATCTGTGCTGTTCAATCCGGATGGAGAGACAATATGGATTTAATGGGTTATTACAATTCATTCGAACACAAATACAAGGAAACTGATTTTTTCAAAGCTCTTTATGTAGCTAATCAACCAAAGTATGCGAACACTTTGTTTCTGATAATCCTTGATGAAATGAACCTATCAAGACCTGAACATTATTTTGCCGACTTTTTATCGTTATTGGAACAATCGCCAAGCGAAAGATATATCAGTTTAACCAATACCCCGAAAGAAGTCCTTCCTGAACTGGTAATTGGTGGTAAATTGAAAATACCCGAGAACGTTCGTTTTATTGGAACAGCAAATCACGATGAAACGACTTTGGAATTTGCACCAAAAACATATGACCGTTCCAATCTAATGGAAATGCCTAAAAACCACCCTGACAAGAAACTTTTCAAAGAAACAGATGATGAGTTTAATGTTAGATATGATTGGCTAAATAAAGAATTTGAGAAAGCAGAGAAAGGGAATAAAAAGGCTTTTAAGAGTTTTCACGATTTTATTAATTCTGATGATATGAAGTTTCTTTTATTAGAGAAAGGAATTGGTGTTGGAAATCGTTTAGAATATCAAGCCGAAAAATTCATTGGGGTTTTTATAGAATCTGGAAATGAAAAGGAAAAAGATATTGCCATTGCAACCGACCATTTAATTACAAGTAGATTGTTCAGAACACTGAAAAACCGCTATGATTTGGATAAAATTAATCTTACGAAATTCAAGGAGGAATATGTAAAACTGTTTGTAAAGACATTTAAAAATCAAAAACCAAGTTTCACAATAGACTTGTTAGATACGGAAATAAGCAAGAAGTAATGATGCTATTTGACAGATATACAGGCAAAACAGTTTCTGAAAAAGAAATACCAAATCAGATTGACTTTGGCAGATATTGTTTTGCTGACAATGGAAAAGATATCACCTACTCTAACTTTCCAACCAATAAGGCAATTAAACAAGATTTGCTTTTGGACAAAAACAAAAGCATTCAGGATATATTTATCGACATTGCGGTTGATGTAGAAAAGTCAAAACCGAACGAATTTAGTGTAGTTCCATTAATTCGCAGAATTAAAAACAAATTAAACCTGAATGAATTTGAAAGACTTCTCTTGGATAAACTTTTTCATTTAGAAGAAATTTTCCGAGTTCCTCACTACTTGTTACATCGTGAGATTGAAAAGGTTCACGTATCAAAAGCAAAACGAATTCCATCGAAAAGTTATCAATACTTGGCTTCACATACAGAAGATTGGGTTCATAAAAGCATTGTCAGTTTTAAGCCAAGCAGAATTTTACACGAAGAATTAGAACTGAATTTTGATATTTATGAGAATCAACTTTGCGTGACCTTAGTTCAACGTTGTCTTGTTTATCTTAATTCACGTTTAAAGGAAATTCAGGATATAAAATCGTTCCTAAATGAATATGAAAAACTTTTAAAAAATCGAAACGACCAAAATAGCTGGTACAAAAAAACAGAAAGAAATCTAAGATTGATTGGTGCTGTTTATGATGATGAAAACTATCGTGGCTCATCCCAAGACGGTGCAACATTAAGCGAAACCGAAGATATTTTAAACCAGATCCAGAAAAGATTACAGTTGCTTCAAAAGTCAGACCTCTTTGACTTAGTAAATAAACGAGCAATGCAATCTATTACTTTGAAAAACACGAATGTATTGGTAAATCATAAGCACTACAGATACGTAAAAACTCTCTGGATTGAACTTGATAAGGTAAGACCCGAAAAAAGTGATTCTGAAAAACTAAAACACGAACAAGATGTAATAAACGGACTGAGACAATATGCCAAAAGCATTATTGCCTACACACTAAAAGATGCTTTGGACTACGAATTGAAAGGAATTTATGAAAATATTTCAGGCGAACATCTTTTTTATGATACTGTTGTGTTAGCAGAAGATAAGAATTTATTCAAGATAAGAATTGGTAGGTTTGAAAAGAGAATCATTGTTATTGCAAACGAGCCGGAGAACACAAAAGAACAAATTGAATTTTTAAAGAAAAACAAAACCTGCCTATTTTATTATTCCGAAAACCCTATAAATGAAATTCTGCAAACTATTTCTATAAATCCATTAGACCCAGACACCATTGAACGGGCAGGAACCTATATTAAGAAGTTTTTATTGAGTTCATACAATGAAAACTTAAAACGCAGCTATAAGTTCCCACAACTGTTAAGAGATTATGTCAAATATATACCTCATAGCCAGGTAAGTTTCAACACTTCTGACTACACATTTTCATTCCACTCTTATCCTAAATCAGAATTAAAAGGGGATGAAATCAGGAATCAGATTGAAACTGACACTTTGTTTGCAAAAAAAAGCAGGCCTGACAAAGACAATATCATTAAAGAATTATCTAATGTTATTAGCGAAATAAACCAGAGAGCAGAAGAACTTAAAAATACGTATTTACATTGTTTTTGTTGTGGAACAACTTTTCAATCATACAACATAACTGAATTGAACTATATGAAATGTTCTAGTTGCAATGCATTGTATGATAACTCATCCGAAAAAGAAATAACCTTAAAGATAGATGATGTCCGATACAGTTCTTTAGCAAACAAAGAATTTGGAATGGATTATATTTCATTCAATACACAAGAATTATGAGCATTAATAAAAACGCATACTTGAGATACCAAGTGTTGGACAAATGTTTCAGCAACAAGTATCGTATGTTTTTTATTGACGATTTACTTGATGAAGTAAATAAAGCATTGGAAGAATTCAATGGCGATGGTTCAAAAGTTGAAAGAAGACAGCTTTTTGATGACATAAAATTTATGGAAAGTGAAGCTGGCTTTTCGATACCTCTTGAAAGAATTCGTCAAGGCAAAAAGGTTTACTACAGGTACAGCGAAGCAGATTTTAGCATTCAAAATCAAAAAATCAGTGATGATGAAATTGAAACGATAAACTCTGCACTTATGGTTTTACTACGTTTCAGGGGCATTCCACAATTTGAATGGGTAAATGAAATTTTTCCCAAACTTCAATCTGCATTTCAAGATAAAGAACCTACAGAAGTTATCAGTTTTGACCAAAATGAATATCTAGTTGGATTAGACAACTTGCCAACACTATATAAAAGCATTACAAATAAATCGGCTTTAAACATAGAATATCAGTCATTTAAGGAATCTGAACCAAAACTATTGATAATTCACCCATATTATCTTAAACAATTCAATAAACGTTGGTTTTTGTTTGGCTTAAACAACAAAGATAAGCTCATTTATAATCTACCATTAGACAGGATTAAAAGCATTTCTCAAAGTTCAGAGAAATACATTGAAAACACAACGCTGGACTTTAAAGAATACTTTGAAGATATTGTTGGAGTGAGTTTTACACCAAACGAAAAGCCAATCAAAATTAAACTCAAAATTAACAATGAAGTTACTCCATACATTCTGACAAAGCCTTTACACGGTTCACAGAAAAAGATAGAATCCAAAGCAGATGCAACAATAATTGAAATTGAAGTAATTCCAAACATCGAACTTAAACAACTAATTCTATCCTATGGAGAGGGAATGGAAGTAATTTCACCAAAGAGTTTTAGAGACCAAATGAAAAAGGTAATTGACAATATGAACAGAATATATCAAGAGACAACAAAATGATGAAACTCCTACGCACAAAAGCACACACATTGCCAAGTCGCACAAGCCGACACTCAAGCCAAAACTTGCCAAAGAGTGTGCTTTTCCCGACCCAAGAAGAAATTCCATTTTTTTTCTCCCTCCCTTCTGAAAAAATTAAAACACCCGACACGCAAACCAACCCGACAAAAACAGCGAAACTCAACAAAGACAATGGTTTACAAACACGGTGGACAAGAACGCCAGCTGGTAACAGCACCTATAAGAAATTGGCGGTTCAGTGGTTAAATGAAGTTCAGTTTTTCAATCAAGCTTTCGTGCAGGTTGACAGTTTTGTGCTTCGAAATCGCCAACTTCTTATAGCTGCAAAACGTTATAGGGCATTGTAAAAAGACACGACAACAATGATAGACTACGAAATAAGTGATTTAAGAAAGTTTACAAAAATGGTTGCACCGACAGCAGACTTTGACGGAGCATATACTTTTTACTATGACGAAACGAACAATATTAAAAAGTTCTATGTCAGAGAAAATGACTTCAACGTATCCGCTCGACCAATTGCATATTGCTTAAGCTAATTAAGAGTCCGACCTTTGTGTGATGAGCATACAAGCAAAAAGAGAAAAGATGCTTTCCATGGTTGAGGATTGGAAGGCAAGCGGGTTGACACAAAAGTCCTTTAGCGCTTTGCACGGGATCAAGGTCGCTACCTTGGGTTATTGGGTGGCCAAGTCCAAAGAAACGGATGTTCACAGCTTTATCCCGATATCAGATAATTCAAGCAGAAGCTCCGAGCAGGTCGAGATTATTT